>Ga0209000_1000104_pt1 | contig 113474 bp, 97 predicted proteins | sample RifGroD2_FD_183998 | JGI IMG/M metagenome (GOLD analysis project Ga0209000, IMG submission 183998) | Groundwater microbial communities from Rifle, Colorado, USA - Groundwater D2 (SPAdes) (version 2) | ecosystem: Environmental > Aquatic > Deep subsurface > Groundwater | place: Rifle, Colorado...
CGTTCTTTTCGGAAGTTGTCATATTTTTAAAATTTTAGCGTTCAGCGTTCAGCGTTCAGCGTTCAGTTTTTGTCCCAATTTTTCAGTATCTTTGTTGCCATGATGTTCCCGCAAATGTAAAGAAAATTTTATGAAGAAAACCCTTATAACTATTTTTTCTGTGATGATGACGATAACCGCAACTGCGGAGGAGAACCCCTTCTCCCGCCCTTTTGATACGCCGCATGGTACGGCACCGTTCAACGAAATAAAGATAACACATTACGAACCCGCTTTCGGTAAGGCAATGGCAGAGCACCAGGCAGAGATAGACCGTATCACCACCAACACAGTTGCACCCACCTTCGACAACACCATTGCTGCGATGGAGCACTCCGGTGAGATGCTGAACCGCGTGAGCAGCGTCTTCTTCAACCTTCTGGGCTCGGAGAGCAACGATGAGATGATGGAAATCTCGCAGCGACTCAGCCCGAAGCTGTCTGAGCACAGCAACAACATCAACCTCAATGAGGCTTTATTTACCCGTGTGAAGGCTGTCTACGATGCACGTCACACTTCGGGGCTCACCCCGGAACAGATCCGCCTCACGGAGAAGTACTACGAAGGATTCGAGAACAGCGGTGCCACACTCTCAGCCGAAGGCAAGGAGAAGTACCGTGCCCTCTCCATGGAACTGAGCAAGGCGACGCTCAACTTTGGACAGAATAACCTGCGCGAGACCAATGCTTACGAAATGCTGCTCACCAATGAGGCTGACCTGGCGGGACTGCCCGCAAGCGTAACCGATGCTGCTGCAGCCAAAGCAAAAGCGAAAGGCAGGGAGGGATGGCTGATCGATCTGTCAGCACCCAGCTACATTGGCTTCATGAAATATTCTACCCGGCGCGACCTGCGCCAGAAGCTCTACATGGCCTATAACACCAAGGGGGTGAGCGGGGGAGACTACGACAACAGGGAGCTTGTCCGCCAGATCGTCAACCTCCGCCTCGAAATCGCAAACCTGCTGGGGTACGCGAGCTACTCCGACTATGTGCTGAAGAACCGCATGGCAAAGAACGCCACAGGGGTATTTGGCCTGCTCGATCGGCTGGCAACCGCTTTTGGCCTTGTTGCACGTGACGAGGTGAGGTCAGTGGCGGCATTTGCCACAGAAATGGAGGGAAAGCAGGTCGATTTACAGCCGTGGGACTGGAGCTTCTATGCCGATAAGCTGAAGGATGACCGTTACGGTGTGAACGACGAGATGACCCGTCCCTACTTCGAATTGGAACATGTGAAGAGGGGAGTCTTCGGACTGGCAACCTCCCTCTACGGGCTGCAGTTCGTGCCGAACCCCAACATACAGGTTTACCACCCCGAAGTGGAGGCATTCGACGTGCTCGATGAAGAGGGGAAGTTCCTCTCCGTGCTCTATACCGACTTCCACCCGCGCGATGGCAAACGCTCCGGCGCCTGGATGTCCTCCTTCAAGAGCCAGTACATACAGGATGGCATCGACAGCCGCCCCCACATCACCATCGTGATGAACTTCACCCGGCCCACCGCCACAAAACCGGCATTGCTCACCTTCGACGAGGTGGAGACATTCCTCCACGAGTTTGGTCACGCCCTGCACGGCATGCTCTCACGCAGCACCTATGAGACCCTTTCCGGTACATCGGTTTACCGTGACTTCGTGGAACTGCCCTCACATATTATGGAGAACTGGCTCACAGAGAAGGAGTATCTCGACCGGTTTGCCTTCCACTATGAGACCGGCGAGAAGATGCCTGACACGCTGCTGCAGAAGATCATTGATGCCTCCAACTACAATGCGGGATATCTGACACTGCGTCAGCTCTCCTTCGGCTACCTCGATATGGCCTGGCATTCGCTCACAGAACCATACAGCGGCGATGTCCGTGACTTCGAGCAGGAAGCCATGGCACGCGTACAGCTGCTGCCGGTGGTGCCCGACGCCTGCATGTCGACCTCCTTCGGCCATATCTTCTCCGGTGGATACGCCGCAGGCTACTACAGCTACAAGTGGGCCGAGGTGATGGATGCCGATGCCTTCTCCTTGTTTAAGGAGAATGGCATCTTCGACAGGGCTACGGCCGATTCGTTCCGGCGCAACATCCTTGAACGGGGCAATACCGAAGAGCCTATTGAACTCTACAAGCGGTTCCGGGGCCGTGAGGCATCAGTGGAGGCACTATTGAAAAGAAGCGGAGTAAATTGAACCGAAAACTGATCGCTAAAAAAACAGCCCTGAAGGTTTATATCTGATTAGTTTTATTTATTTTTGAACAAATTTAAGAAGATCGCTATATGTCAGAAAAAATCAGAGCCGCTGTGGTCGGCTACGGAAATATCGGGAGATATGTTGTGGAAGCGTTGGAATCTGCTTCCGATTTTGAGATTGCAGGCATCGTACGGCGTGATGTCGCAAATATTCCATCCGAGTTAAAGGTCTATGATGTGGTGAACACGATATCGCAACTGAATGCGGTGGATGTCGCCATACTCTGTACGCCAACCCGTAGTGTGGAAAAATTTGCAACAATCTGCCTGGAGTTAGGCATTAATACAGTGGATAGCTTTGATATTCATACACAGATTTTGCCATTGCGCCAATCACTGCATGCAACAGCAATGAAGCACAACGCCGTCTCGATCATTTCTGCCGGATGGGATCCGGGAAGCGACTCGGTGATTCGTACCCTGCTCGAAGCGTTGGCTCCACGGGGAATCACCTACACCAACTTCGGTCCGGGCATGAGCATGGGTCACACGGTGGCAGTAAAGGCTATTGCCGGTGTCAGAGCTGCACTCTCCATGACCATCCCCACCGGCACCGGTGTACATCGCAGAATGGTTTACGTTGAGTTGCAGGATGGATACGATTTTCATGCCGTGGCACAAGCCATCAAGGGCGATGAATATTTTGCGCATGACGAGACCCATGTTTTTCAGGTAGAGGATGTGGAAGCACTTAAAGATATGGGACACGGTGTGCTGATGGAGCGCAAAGGCGTATCGGGAAACACGCAGAATCAACTTTTCAGGTTCGATATGCGCATCAACAACCCTGCACTCACCGCGCAGGTGATGGTGGGATCCGCCCGTGCATCCATGAAACTGCAACCGGGCGCCTACACATTAATCGAGATTCCCGTCGTGGATTTGCTGCCGGGTGAAAAGGAGGGCTGGATTAAAAAGCTCGTGTAATTTTATTACCTTTGTTGAAAATATCAAGACTGATGGATATATTACTTTCTGTTACCTGGAATGTAGACCCCACGCTTTTTACCATTTTCGGACGCGAGATTCGCTGGTATGGACTGTTATGGGTCATTGGCCTGATTGTGGCCGTCTACATAGTACAAAAGATATTCAAACACGAGGATCTGCCCGAAAAGTGGTTCGACTCCCTGTTTGTTTACATGATCGTCGGCATCATCGTAGGTGCCCGTCTGGGGCATTGCCTCTTTTATGAACCAGCCTATTACCTGGCCAACCCCATTGAGATGATCAAAGTGTGGGAAGGTGGCCTTGCAAGTCATGGCGGAGTAATCGGAATCATTATCGCCGTGTGGCTTTACTCACGGAAAGTAACCCGTTTAAACATGTTATGGACATTCGACCGGGTAATGGTTCCCACGGGATTTACTGCAGCCATGATCCGTTTCGGTAACCTGATGAATCATGAAATTTATGGCGGTCCTACCGACAGTCCCTGGGGATTCCGTTTTGTAGACAACCTCCACCAATGGATGCAGGGTGCCGCACCCATATATACCGAACCGTCACATCCCACGCAGATTTATGAAGCACTGGCCTATCTGGTCGTATTTGCCATTACGATGCATCTTTACTGGAAAACCGATGCCAAACACAGGCAAGGACTCATCACCGGCGTGGGCATCTTCCTCATCTTTCTGTTCCGTTTCTTCGTGGAATATCTGAAAAATGTGCAGGTAGATTCCGAAATTGCCATGCGCGAAAATACAGGCCTTATTCTGGGCCAGTGGCTAAGTATTCCTTTCATCCTTTGGGGAGTCTGGATGATATGGAACGCCTTGCGTAAACCCGCAAAAGTGGAACTCACACCCAAACAATCTGAACTGCCCAAACCAAAAACCAAACCGAAGAAGAAATAAATAGCTGAAAGACTACCGTCAACATATGTACAAACCAATTCAAATAACCAAAGATATTTTTTATACAGGTGTAAACGATCGCACCAAGCACCTTTTTGAAAATTTATGGCCGCTCCCGCTGGGAGTCTCTTATAACGCTTATCTTATTGCGGATGAGAAGACTGCTTTGATCGATACGGTGGATCTTTGCTATTCTGATGTTTTCTTCCAAAAGATTACCTCAGTGATCGGAAGCAGACCGATAGACTATCTGATTGTGAATCATATGGAGCCCGATCATTCAGGCTCTATATCCTGGCTTATATCAAAGTTCCCGAACATCAGGATTGTAGGCAACAAGCGTACACTTGAAATGTTGAAGGGATTTTATGGTATTGGTGGCGACAATGTACTCCTGATACAGGATATGGAGGAGTTGAGCCTGGGCAGCTGCACCCTGCGGTTTTATCTGACACCCATGGTGCACTGGCCGGAAACGATGATGACCTACGTGCAGGAAAGAAAAACCTTGTTCAGTGGTGATGCATTCGGCACCTTTGGTACACTCGATGGAGGCGTACTCGACAGGCAACTTACTCCCCAACGGTACCGGGATGAGATGATCCGTTACTACTCCAACATCGTGGGAAAATTCGGCTCTCCGGTGCAAACGGCCCTGAAAAAATTATCCGATGTTGAAATCGATGCAATTTGTTCCACGCACGGACCGGTCTGGACACAAAAAGAAAATATCCGGGAGGTTGTAGACCTGTATGACCGATTGAGTCGTTACGAGGCAGAACCGGGTTTGGTTATCGCCTACGGGAGCATGTACGGCCACACCGAACAACTGGCCGAAATCATCGCTACCTCCGCAGCAGAACAGGGCCTGAAGAAGATTGTGATACACAATGTCTCCAAGAGCCATGAGTCGGACATCCTCCGTGATGTATTTGCATACAATGGACTGTTAATCGGATCACCCACGTACAACAACAAGCTATACCCGGCCGTCGAGAGCCTGATCTCCGCCCTGCAAAGTCGCTATCTCAAAAACAGGTTCTTTGGCTGTTTCGGCAGTTTTACCTGGTCCGACGCCACCGCCAAACAATTGTCGGCTTTCTCTGAGGCATCGGAATTTGAAACTGTCGCCGATCCGGTGGTCATGAAGCAGGCCATGCTGCAGGATGTGGTAGAGAAAGCACGTAACCTGGGACAGGCCATGGCCTGTAGACTGTTATCCGGAACTGCAGTGGTTCCCAGCAATACGGAAAAATGTCATTAATAAACAAAATATGAGACTGATCATTCAACCAGATGCCGATCAAATGGCACAGTGGGCTGCAAACTATATTGCAGCAAAAATAAACAGGGCAAATCCCACCGCAGAGAAACCTTTTAAACTGGGTCTGCCCACCGGTTCATCTCCGCTGAAAACCTACAAGGCACTGATTGCCTTGTATGAATCCGGTTTTGTTTCTTTCGAACATGTGATTACCTTCAACATGGACGAATACATCGGATTGCCGGCAGAACATCCGCAGAGTTACCACACTTTCATGTGGGACAATTTCTTTCAATATATCGATATAAAGAAAGAAAACGTGCATATCCTCAATGGCATGGCAGAAGATTCCGATGCGGAATGTGAGGCATATGAAAAAGCCATTACCGATGCAGGCGGAATCGATCTCTTTCTGGGTGGTATCGGCCCCGACGGACACATTGCATTCAACGAGCCGGGTTCATCGCTCTCTTCGCGTACACGTGTGAAGACGCTCACCACCGATACGGTGATCGCCAACTCACGCTTCTTCGATAACGATGTGAATAAAGTTCCCAAAACAGCACTCACCGTGGGTGTGGGTACTGTGCTTGATGCAAAGGAGGTACTCATCCTGGTTAACGGACATCACAAGGCTCGTGCACTGTATCACGCTGTAGAGGGTGCCATTACGCAGATGTGGACCATCAGCGCTTTGCAGCTACATCAGAAGGGAATCATCGTGACCGATTATGATGCCTGCGCTGAACTCAAGGTGGGCACCTACAAATATTTTCTGGATATCGAACACGATAACCTCGATCCTGCCTCGTTATTATAGTTATCCGACTATCAGCAATCAGCATAAAGTGCGGACTTCGGTCCGTGCTTTTTTTTATATCCCCACCATGGATTGCCTTAACGTTTTTACTTGATATTTAACGTGTTCTCTTTCTCCTTTTGGTGAACAAAGGGTGTGCATGGTTGTTTAAAAAAAGAATCACAGCACATCTTAGACATACAAAATATCTAGGTTATCTACGCAGAATACAGATGCGATTATTAAAATCCGTCGGGACGTTTTTACAACCTAAAATATCTTTAAAAGGATATATGCAAAAACGACCCGACGGTCTATTTTATGGGAACATCAGTCCCGGGACCGATCCTTTACCGTCAACTTGTTATTTCTTCGGCCTGATGCCGCACGCTTCTCCTGTAGGTTCATCGTCTGTGTGATACCATAGATCGGAAAAATCGTCGGGACGTCTGCGAAATTTAGCGAGTATGTATGAACAGGAAGGAATTACCTTGTATTCATTTTCGCGTGCATATTTCACCAGCTCATCAAAGAGCCTGCCGGCAATGCCCTGTCCCTCCAGCTCCGGGCGTACACCTGTATGGTAGGCGTTCAGTATGTTGCCCTTCACCTCGAAATCGAGTTCGGCTACCTGACGTCCTTCCTGATCGATAAAAAAGCTTCCCCTGTTTCCGTCGTCAATTCTAAATTGTATATCCATATTTTATATTTTTGATTGCGATAATAATAAAACATTTTTTTTACCGATTTGTTTTGTTGCGTATCCATTACCGGTGGTATGTGGTTTTTTTCTATATTTGCTTTTTTTAAAGTAACAAAATAAATACCCATCTTCCAATGAAACGAATTGCATTCAGCAGCCTGTTATTGATCGCATCTTGTCTGTTTATCTTCTCTGCTACGGTTGATACCGTGATGGTGAAGAGTGAAAGCATGAATAAAAACGTGAAAGCCGTCGTTGTGAAACCGAAAATCTACGATGACCGGTCCGCCTTCCCGGTACTCTATCTCCTGCATGGTTACAGCGGACGCTATGATGGCTGGGTCAAGGATGCACCCCATATCAAAGAAATGGCCGATCAATACGGCCTGATGATTGTCTGCCCCGATGGTGGTTTTGATAGCTGGTACTGGGATAGTCCTGTTGACTCCACTTATCGGTACGAGACATTTGTCTCCCGTGAATTGATTGCCTGGATCGATCGGCAATACAAAACAATCCCCTCACGCGAAGGGCGGGCCATTACCGGATTGAGCATGGGAGGGCACGGGGGATTGTACCTGGCTTTCCGCAACCAGGATGTTTTTGGCGGATGCGGAAGCATGAGTGGCGGGGTGGATATCCGCCCTTTTCCCAACAACTGGAATATGGCTGCGCGCATCGGAACACAAAGTGAACATCCCGCCAACTGGGAAAGCTATACTGTAATGAATCAGTTGCATCTGCTCACGCCCAATACGCTGGGGATCATCATCGACTGTGGTACGGAAGATTTCTTTTATCAGGTGAACAAAAGACTGCATGAGGAACTGCTTTACCGAAATATCCCCCACGATTTTATCTCCCGCCCCGGAGCACATAATGGAGCCTACTGGAGTAATGCGGTGAAGTATCAGATACTTTTCTTCCACAATTTTTTCGAGAAAGCGAAAGGAAAATAAACGCTGCGTGGCATGAAGAAACTGTTGTCGATTCTCCTTACTCTTATTTTCGGTTTTGCTATTTCAGCGCAGCCAGGGAACTCATTCACATTTGCCCTGATTACCGATACGCACATCGGCAATCCCGATAACGATGAGGACCTTAATCGCACGGTGCAGGATATCAATGCACAAAAGAATATCGCTTTTGTGATTGTATCCGGCGATGTGACAGAGTTTGGCTCCTACGATGAACTACGTACAGCGAAACGCTTGCTCGACAATCTGAAGATACCTTTTTACGCGATTCCCGGCAACCACGATTCCAACTGGTCTGAAAGCGGAACAAACGATTTTCTGCGGGTGTTCGGTAACGAGACATTTGGATTTGAATACAACGGTTACAAGTTTATCGGACTGGCCTCGGGGCCCAATATGCGCATGGGGCCGGGACAGATACCACGTGAAAACCTCACCTGGCTTTTTAAAGAACTCAAAGAAACGGATACCGACCTTCCCATCATTTACGTAAACCATTATCCCATGGACAACGGGTTAAACAATTGGTTTGAGGTGATGGATGCTTTACACCCCTACAATGTGAAGCTGATGTTGTGCGGTCACGGACATGCCAACCACGCAATGAATTTTGAAGGGATCCAGGCGGCGATGTGTCGTTCCAACCTCCACAAAAATGATGCATCCGGTGGATATACATTGATTACGATAGATGCAGATTCAATTATTCTGCAGGAACGGAAGTCCTCAGGTGAAACGCTCTCTCCCTGGCTCACCTTTAATGATTCCAATAGGCCTTCGTGGGAACTTAATCCACCGCGTCCCGATTACAGCATGAATTCCCACCACCCTTCTGTTTCGGAGGTGTGGAGCTTGCAGGAGCACAGTGATATGGGCAGCGGCATGGCTCTGGAGGGTAAAAAATTGTTCTATACCAATACTGCCGGAGAGATCAAAGCCCTGGATGCCAGCAATGGACAACCGGTATGGACCTTTAAAACCGAAGGAAAGATCTATTCAACACCCACGCTCGATGAAAATAATGTCTGGTGTGCCTCGTCAGATTCCTACCTCTATGGCTTGGATATTCAGACAGGAGGTCTGCGGTTCAAACTGAAAAACGACAAGGCGGTGGTTTCATCTCCCGCCTGGTCGGAAAACAGAGTGATGGTGGCAGGTGGCGACGGGCACTGCCGGGCCTGGAATACTGCCACAGGAGATCTCGTGTGGGACTTCGACAGCGTGAAGAACTTTGTCGTCACCCGTCCGCTGATAAAAGATGGGGTGATCTATTTCGGAAGCTGGGGTAATGAGTTTTATGCAATCGACATTGAAACGGGGAAATCCCGGTGGATATGGAACAGCGGTCAAGCGAACCGGATGTTCTCGCCTGCACAGGCGGTGCCGGTGGCTGCCGGTGGTAGGATCTATCTGGCATCGCCCGACCGGTATATGACGGTGCTCGATGAAAAAACAGGAGAAGTGATCTGGCGATACAATGATCCCGCAAACAGGGTGCGCGAATCCATCGGCATCTCTGAAGATGGCCGTACTGTGTATGCCAAAACGATGGATGGAAATATCCTGGCCATCGACACGACGCTTCCGGAAAGAAAAGTGAAATGGATCTCTTTGGGCGAAACCATGGGCTATGAGCTGGCACCCACACCCCTGGTGGAAAAAAATGGGGTTGTTTTCGCACCGACCGATAAAGGTATGATTTATGCCTATCGTGCCTCAGACGGTGCTTTTCTCTGGAAGTATCGCATTTCAGCCGGACTCATCAACATGATCCTGCCCACGGATGGCAACGAACTGTATGTCTCGGCAATGGATGGCCGGCTGGTAAAACTGAGCGTAAATTATTAATGCGAGAGTAGGGGATTTCATACCGGAACGATGATGCCAAGCTTCAGATATACAACAAACCCTTTCACATGCCTGAATCCCATCTCCTCTACGGTTTTCATATAACGTTGCACCTGCCGGATGTATTGCCTGTTTTCCACCTCTCCGAACTTGTAGTCGGCCACGATCACTTCATCGGTACCAATCATTACCCGATCAGGACGACTTAATCCCATGCGGGGATGCAGCACCTGCGTTTCGTTTAGAACGGTGTACCGGTTGCTGTACCATTTGCTTATTTCCGGCAGCGAGAGAAAGTCTGTCAATTCGCGGACGGTACTTTCCCGGTCCAGTTCCTGCAACTCGCCGGCAGAGATCTTCCGCTCCACTGCCTGTGGAATATCGGCCAGGGTTTCTACGTTGCTCACAATCTCGTGCATCATCTTACCGTAATCACGCCGCCCCTCGTCGCTGAAAAAACCAATGGAGTTCAGTCGCAGCTTCAGTCGCTCATTAAACGGAAACGATTCCCATTTTCCTGTTTTGTACGCTTGGGTCCCTGTTTTTTCATCACGTCGATGCATGGAAGGCTGACCGAAAGTGAATAAGAAAACGGTTTCTTCTTCGGTGAAGCCAGCTGAAAGTGTGGCATGCTCCGAGATGCTTCGCCACAGCAGATCCGCCACCGTGGCGACTGGATCCGGTTTATTGGGTTTGCGCGCAAACAGGATCAATCTGTGCTTTGCCCGGGTAAAAGCCACGTACAGCAGGTTGAGGTTATCGATATAGGTAAATCGTTTTTCATTCAGATAATCATCCCTGAAAATTGTATCGGCAAGTGCCTTTCCATATTTCAGCGGAATCACGCTCAGCTCGTTAAAAGGAGCCACATCCGGCTTGCACCAGATGATGTCGTTGTGGGTGGGGGTATGATCCACTCCCCAGTCAACAAAGGGCATGATCACAACGCCGAAACCGAGTCCTTTCGATTTGTGGATGGTAATCAGGCGAATGGCATCCTGCTCCTCGGGAGAGAAGAGCGCTTTTTTACAGCCTTTTTCATCCCACCAGTCGAGGAATGCCCCCAAATCGGTCGTGGTGCGGGTACTAAACTTGAGTGCGATATCCAAAAAAGCCTGCATATATGCACTTTCCTGTTCATGTAGGGTATTACCGGAGAGTGCAAAGAAGCGCTCGATCATGTCGTAAAAGGGAAGTGAGACCAGCTCGTTCAGTTGTTGCTTCACCTCATCCGGAAAATCGGTTGCTACTCCTTCCTGATCGTGGTGCACCTCATTATATTCATAAGCCGCCATCATACGGCGTGTATCGTCTTTGGGGTTGCGGAAGTGGCGCATCAGCGCAATCACCGCCTTCACACTCCGTGCACTGCCAATGAGCAGTGCTTCATTGGAGATGATGTCGTATCTGTAGGGCGATTCAGGATGATCCTTTTTATACGACAGCAGCCTTTCGGCCACTTCTGCCGCTTCATTATTCCATCGTACCACCACAGCGATATCTTTTAACGCGAAGCCCTCATCCTGTAAGCGTTCAATCTCATATGGGAGCTGCTCCAGTACATCCTCCTTCCAACTTGTTTCTTTCTCCTTGTCTTCCTTTAGAAAGGTGATTCGTACCTGTCCGCCGCTTTCACTCTTCGTCGTTGGGACATGTTGACAGGCATCCCGGTAAGCGTCGGTGATCTGGGTATCGGCTAAACCCGTGGTGGCCGCATTAAAATCGTTTTGCAGGATGGCCGGTGCTTGCGTAAAGAAGGCATTGTTAAACCCCACGATGTTGGCGTCGCTACGCCAGTTGGTATCCAGCACGTGTTCCCGGATGTTTCCCTCCCGGAAATCGTCCGTCACCTGGCTCTCCAGCAACCGCCAGTCGGAGTTCCGGAACCGGTAGATGCTCTGTTTCACGTCGCCCACAATCAGGTTGAAATTGCCCGAGGCGAGACTTTCCCCTACCAGCGGCTTGAAATTGTTCCACTGCATGCGTGAGGTATCCTGAAACTCATCGATCATATAATTGGTAATCCGGGTGCCTGTCTTCTCGTAGATAAAGGGAGAGTCGGTGCCGGCGATCATGTTGTTCAGCAATTCCGTGGTGTCGGAGAGAAACAGGGTGTTGTTTTCCTGTTGCAGCCTGCGAAGTCTTCTTTTGATGTCGCTGAGGATGCCGAGGGTGTAGAAATTGCGAAGGATGCTTTTCGCGGAATTGTAAGGGATGTTGTTTTCAAAAAGTGAGACGGCTTCTTTTACCGCATCATTTAGCCCGGCAGAAAAGGCCGATTCAATGGCCGACCGCTTCTCCAGCGCAGCTGTTTTGGTTGTCCATTTCTCCGGATTATCCACCAGGTTGATGAACGTGGGGGTGGGCGCCTTCATCTCTCCGTTTGCCCATTTACCGAAGTGGGAGAAGGGGGAACGGCTTCCGCCGCTAAAGTCGGCGAAGTGCAAACCAAAGCGGTTCATTAGATTCAGACCCTTTTCACCCGCTTCTTTCACTGCTCTTTCAAAATCACGGATGATTTTCCGGAGCGTCTGCTGATAGGAGAGCAGAAACTCCTTGTCGTGAATTTTAGCCTGTTCCTCCCGGGAGAACGACTTATAGGTTTCGTTGGACAGCTCCCCGGCCAGATCCAGTACCTGGCGTTCAATCTTCCAACTTTTCCCCTCTTCAATGCTGTTCTGCATAAAGAGCAGCAGCCATTCGGAAAGCATTCTGTTTCCCGGTTTGTCCAGCTCCGAAAGCATCAGATCTACCGTTTCCATCAGATAAGATGATTCATCGAGCTCGATGTTGTATCCGCCCGAGAGGCCCATCTCACGGGTGAAGGCACGCATGGTCTGCTGAAAAAAACGGTCGATGGTGCTGATGGAGAAGGAAGAATAGTCGTGCAGAATATTCTCCAGAATGTTTTTTGCCTGCTGACGGACAGCCTGTGACGATAATATAAAATCGCTCATCAGCTCTCGCATGTAGGCGGAGTCTTCGCCCGATGCCAGCCGGTGCAGCTCCTGGACAATGCGGGACTTCATCTCGTCGGTTGCCTTGTTGGTGAAAGTGACCGCAAGGATATGGCGGTGGCGTTGCGGTCCGGAGAAGAGCAGCCGCAGATATTCACCCGTCAACCGGTGTGTTTTCCCCGATCCGGCGGACGCTTTGATCACGTGGAGGCTTTCTCTCTCAGATGATGCGTGATTTGGCATATCCCTCCTTTTGTAGAATATCCAACACCTTTGCACGGTGATCACCCTGCACGATGATCTCACCCTCTTTGGCCGATCCGCCCACGCCACATTTCATCTTCAGCATCTTGCCCAGCTCCTGCAGGTCGTCATCCGTCCCGGAGAAACCGGTGATCAGTGTCACAGCCTTTCCTTTCCGGTTACGTTTGTCGAGGCTGATCCGCAACGGTTGTTTTTCTTTCGGTATCGTGTCGGTAACCTCTTCATTATCTTTGTTATAATGATAGTCGGGATTGGTAGAGTAGACAATATCCAGTCGTTTTTTCCAGTCGTTCATATGATTCATCTGTTAAGGGATTTGCATCTTGCACCACCCCAACAAAGATATTGTTTTTTGGGGATAGATAAAAGAAAAGGAGGGTTATGTCCGGAAAATAGTGTAATTTAGTGACCGGTTATTAAAAAGAGACACACATGAATGATAGCGTAAAAGTTCATTGCCTGAATACAGATGAATACAAGGAGGTTCCCATCGGCTCTTCACTGGAGGAACTGATCGATTTCTTGGGAGTGCAATCCCCCTATCTTATCGCCAATGCGAAAGTAAACAACAAAACCGAGTCGCTTGCTTACCGTATTTACCGACCCAAGACCATCGAGTATGTCGACCTGAGCAATTCTTCCGCCATGCGCACATACGTGCGTTCACTCTGCTTCATTCTTGCCAAGGCAGTGGACGACCTGTTGCCCAATGCTGAGATGTATATAGAACATGCCGTGGCGAAGGGATATTATTTTCAGATTGACTCAGATGTACCGGTGGGGAAACCGGAACTCGATGCCATCCGGAACAGGATGCGGGAGATTGTGGATGCCGATATCCCGTTTGTACAGGTGGAGGAGGAGACCACAAAGGTGGTGAAGCTCTTCCAGGAACGGGGTATGGAAGACAAGGCAAGGCTGCTGGAGACTTCCGACATGCTTTATTCACGCTATTCGCAGTTGGAGGAATACATCGACTATTTTTACGGTTGCCTCACCCCTTCAACAGGGTACATCAAACTTTTCGACATACAACCTCACAACGGCGGTTTCCTGCTGCGAGTACCCAACCGGGAACATCCCGTGGAGCTGGAGCCTGAGGTGCAGCAGGAGAAACTACTGAATGTGTACCGGGAGCATTTAAAGTTTCTGAAGATCAGTCGGCTCGATAACGTGAGCGACCTGAACCGGGCTAAGAGGGAAGACCGCATGTCGGAAGTGATTCAGGTGGCCGAAGCCTACCAGTCGAAGCAGATCGGTGAGATTGCCGAGGAGATCACCCGAAGGTTTCAGGATGGCGTGCGGGTGGTACTGATATCGGGTCCTTCCTCATCCGGAAAAACTACCTTCCGTAAACGGCTTGAAGTGCAGCTGCTGGTAAATATGCTGAAGCCGGTCGGACTGTCGCTTGACGATTACTTCGTAGACAGGGACAAAACGCCACTCGATGAAGTTGGAGAAAAAGACTATGAGTCGCTCTATGCCCTTGATCTACCCCTTTTTGAACAGCATATGCTGCGGCTGATGCAAGGTGAAGAGGTGGAACTTCCTTTCTACAACTTCGTTACCGGAAAGCGGGAATTCAAAAAGAATTTCCTGAAGATGTCCGACAACAGCATCCTCATTGTGGAGGGTATCCATGGCCTCAATCCCGAGCTGACTGCACACATACCGCAGGAAAAAATATTCAAGGTTTATGTATCGGCACTGACAACCATCTCGCTCGATGATCACAACTGGATACCCGCTTCCGACAACCGGCTTATCCGGCGCATTGTACGCGATTACCGATACCGCGGTTACTCGGCTGAGCAGACCATATCCCGCTGGGACAGCGTGCGCCGCGGAGAGGAGAAGTGGATCTTTCCCTTTCAGGAGAATGCCGATGTGATGTTTAACTCGGCCATGATCTATGAGCTGGCGGCCATCCGTCGCCATGCCGAGCCCATCCTGATGCAGGTGCCACGCACGGTGCCGGAGTATTCCGAAGCCTACAGGCTGCTCAAGTTTTTAAGCTACTTTAATTACATCACCGACCGGGAACTGCCGCCCACCTCCCTGCTGCGTGAATTTCTGGGGGGAAGCAGTTTTCGTTATTAAATACATATGTCAGAGATTATTTGTGCCATTTCCACCCCTCCGGGTATGGGAGCCATTGCCGTGATCCGGTTATCCGGAGAAGGAAGTATCGGACTCACCGATGGGGTTTTCTCTTCGCCTTCGGGAAGAAAACTGGCTGAGGCATCGGCCAACACAGTGCACTTCGGCCAAATATATGCAGGCGAAGAACTGATCGACGAGGTGCTGGTGACCGTTTTTCGGGCACCCCATTCCTTCACGGGGGAGGAGAGTGTGGAGATATCCTGTCACGGGTCGGTCTACATTCAACAGCGGATTATGGAGATGCTGCTGGGCGAGGGAGCCCGCATGGCGCAGGCTGGGGAGTTTACGCGGCGGGCTTTTCGCAACGGTAAATTTGACCTGAGCCAGGCCGAGGCGGTGGCCGACCTGATTGCCTCCTCCTCCCGGGCATCGCACCGTGTGGCCATGAACCAGATGCGCGGCGGCTTTGCCCGTAAGCTTACGCTGCTGCGCGATAAACTGCTGCAGTTTGTTTCCCTGATTGAGCTGGAACTCGACTTCTCGGAAGAGGATGTGGAGTTCGCCAACCGGGAGAAACTATATGAACTGACAAATGAGATTGAAGAAGAAATTGAGACCCTGGCCAATTCATTCCGGTTGGGTAACGCCATCAAGAGCGGCATTCCGGTAGCCATCATCGGCGAGACCAACGCCGGAAAATCTACGCTGCTGAACCTCCTGTTGAACGAGGAGAAAGCCATCGTCAGTGACATACACGGCACCACACGCGATGTGATTGAAGATACAGTGAATATGGGGGGAGTCACCTTCCGTTTTATCGATACGGCCGGAATCCGACAGACCTCCGACGCCATCGAGACAATGGGTATTGAGCGTACCTTTCGCAAGATCGAACAGGCTTCCATCGTCCTCTGGATGATAGATATGACCACTCCGCGCGATCAGATTGAAACATTGGCTGCCTCCATCATATCCACCCTGCAGAATAAACAGGTGATTCTGCTTTTTAACAAAGCCGATCTGGTTGCCGAAGATGCACGTGCCAATTTTGAAACGTTATTTCCGGAACTGGATGCCGAAAAGCTTTTTATTTCAGCGAAGCAGCACCTCAATACCGACCGCCTACAGGAACTGCTGGTAGGAGCCGCAGCCATTCCCTCCATTGGAGAGGAGGATGTGATCGTAACCAACCTGCGCCATTATGAATCGCTCAAGAGCGCTCTGGCAGCCATTGGCCGCGTGAAGGAAGGTCTCGAGATTGGCATCACCCATGATTTTCTCTCTCAGGATATCCGCGAGTGCATGTTCTACCTCGGCGAGATTACCGGCCAGATCTCCACCGACGAAATATTGGGCAATATCTTCAGTAAGTTTTGCATCGGTAAGTAATTCCCGTTCTCTTTTTAATGTAGTCCTTAATATGCCGTTTTTCTTTTTCTGAATTATTGTTGTTCTTCTTGACTACGATAATTCTTTGACCTGTCAGCGTCTCGATTACTAAATGATAATAACTCGCTGCGCTCAAACAGCAAATCAAACTTAACGTGAGCTTCGCAGATCGGGTCCAAGCATTGTAAGGTGTCAATCAAATATGAAGATATTATTTATTCATTAAATTCTCTTGGGTATTCGACTATTCCTTTAACTCCATTTAGTCCGTTTTCGATTAGTTCAATCGCCATACAATTTTCTTTTGGTACATCAAATGGCAATTCAATTCCAAACTTGTCAGCTTGAGAGTAGCCAAATTTTGGATAGTATGTTTCATGTCCGAGAAGCACGATCGATTTGTACCCTAGTTCTCTTGCAGTTTTATGCGCTTCTTTGATAAGTATCCCTCCAATTCCCTTATTTTGATATTCCGGAAGTACAGAAACGGGCGCAAGAGCCAATGACTCAAACTCATCCTGATCATTTCTTATCTTCAATTTAGTAAGCAAAATATGTCCGACAATTTTATTTTCAATTTCTGCTACCAAGGACAATTCGGGAATAAAGGCATTTGATTTTCTTAATCGTTCAACTAAGAATTGTTCTTTATGGTCACTAAATTGTAGGGGTTCAAAGGCCTTTTCTATCACTGTGAAGACTTCCTTGAAATCTTCTGGTTCTTCTTGTCTTATCGTTATTTTCATTTGTTCCATTTGTTTTTTATGCATACGGTGATTCCGATGATACCCACCCGCTGACCCCTATGCCTTATAATATCAGGCACCTCGGCTCAGAGAGTTTAGTCTGCCTGCCTATCTCTGCTTTTTCCAATATTCTTTATAATAATCAATTTGTTCTTCCAGCTTTATATCCTGTCGCAATAGGTATCTGTGATAAGAAGTTAATATAATAGTTGACATATCATCCGGATGGATGATACCCAAGTCATTAAAATATCTGGATAATCTCGATCCGGTCCATAATCTCCAATTATTTCTCATCCACAGGCCAATTCCGAAATGAGCACCTATGGTGAAGTCATCTTCTGTCTTTTCCCGAACTTCTGTTTTTACTGAGTCAGTCCAAAAAAAATCAATTTGATTAAAGCAATCTTTTAAATCAATAGGAATATAAACTCCATCAATGCTATCTCTTTTAATATTTTCAAGATACTCCTTGGATTTATTATCCTGAGCCTGCAAGTTATGACCGGATATGATGAGGGCCAAAATTAAATTAAGAATTATTGATATCGATCTCATTGTCTGTAATTTAATTTATTTAATCGGTTTCAATTTCGATTGATAGTAGTCGTACGCAACAATCACCTTTCATATTCTTGACTGTTAGAATAGATTCTATAGACGAAGTTAATCAAAAACATTCAAGTCTTATTAACGTAGCAGAATAAATTGAAATCGATCTAGTTAATAACTGCAAGACAAACTCAATAAGCTGGTCTTAAAAGCAATGATAAAGCGGATTATCGGTTTGAGAAATTTACAGGTAAACGCCGCTTGTCAAAGATTTAAAGGATGTTCTCATCAGAAAATATTAAATTTGTAGTATAATATTGATTTATACTAAAGTTTGAATAGAATGAAAATTGAAATATGGAGTGATGTGATGTGTCCGTTTTGTTACATCGGCAAACGTAATTTTGAAACAGCGCTGGAGCAGTTTGACAATAAGGATAAGATTGATGTTGAGTGGAAGAGTTTTCAGCTTGATCCCTCAATTCCCGAGGTGGCAAATGAGAGTCAGCATGATTATCTTGTAAAGCATAAGGGGATGAGCTCTCAGCAGGTCTCTTCGATGCTGCAGAATATTACGCAGTCGGCTAAGGGTGCGGGACTCGAATATCATATGGATAAGGCGGTGATGGTTAACTCCTTCAAGGCGCATAGGCTGATTCAGCTCGCCAAGGCCCGCGGCTTGGGCAACGGCGCTGAGGAGCTGTTGTTCAAGGCTTTCTTTACCGATGGTAAGAATATCGCTGATGATGATACACTTGTCGAGTTAGGCAAGGAGGCCGGACTAAACGAGACGGAGATCAGGAGTGCTCTGACTGATGATAAGTATGCCGATTTGGCAAGAAAGGATATCGATGAAGCGCACGCTATTGGTGTAAACGGCGTGCCGTTCTTCGTGTTCGACAGGAAATATGCCGTGTCGGGCGCTCAGCCTCCGCAGGCATTTACGCAGGCGCTGGAGAAGTCATATGCCGCGTGGCGAAAGGCTAACCCCGAAATAAAGATCGAGATCACCCGTGGTCAAAGTTGTTCTATTGACGGCGTCTGTGATTAGCGGTTATTTATCTAAGATCTTCATTTTATGTAATTTGCGATATTTTATTTTTCATTTACTCTTTATTGTTTATTTTTGTTGTCAATTATGGCAATAAAAAAATCAGAATTATATAGCTCGTTGTGGGCAAGCTGTGACGAACTACGTGGAGGGATGGATGCAAGCCAGTACAAAGATTATGTATTGGTAATGCTTTTTGTTAAGTATATCAGCGACAAGTGGGTAAATCAACTTTATGCGCCAATTACAATACCACATGGAGCCAGTTTTAAAGATATGGTTGCCCTCAAAGGCAAAGCGGATATTGGAGACCAAATCAATAAAAAGATTATTGCGCCCCTAAAGGATGCCAATAACCTTTCCGATATGCCCGACTTTAACGATGTAACCAAGCTGGGTGATGGTAAGGAAATGGTTGACCGACTTACAAACCTGATTGCCATTTTTGAAAAACCGGAGTTGGACTTTAGTAAAAACCGTGCCGAAGGTGATGATATTTTAGGTGACGCCTATGAATACCTGATGCGCCACTTTGCCACCGAAAGCGGAAAAAGTAAAGGACAGTTTTATACACCTGCCGAAGTCAGCCGCATTATGGCGATGATTATTGGCATCTCCAAGGCTGAAACAACTGCAAGAACAGAAGTGTACGACCCCACTTGTGGTTCCGGGTCACTGTTGTTGCGCATCGGTACGGCTGCTAAAGCAAAAGTTACGCTATTCGGACAGGAAAAGGATTCAGCTACCTCCGCCCTGGCCCGGATGAATATGATTTTGCACGATTACCCCACCGCAGAAATAAAACAAGGCAACACACTGGCAAAACCACTTTTCGAGGAAAATGGCAATATGAAGCAATTCGATTACGTAGTTGCCAATCCTCCATTCAGTGACAAACGTTGGAGTAACGGGCTATCACTTCCTGAAGATGGAAAGTATAACCGTTTTGAGAGTTTTGGTGTACCACCATCTAAAAATGGTGATTTTGCTTACCTGCTCCACATTGTGCGCTCCCTAAAACGTCATGGTAAAGGGGCTTGCATTTTACCGCATGGTGTTTTGTTTCGGGGAAATTCAGAAGCCGAAATTCGCAAGAACCTCATCAAAAAAGGCTATATAAAAGGGATTATTGGTTTACCGGCCAACTTATTCTTTGGCACAGGTATTCCGGCCTGTATTATTGTGCTGGATAAAGAGAATGCTCATAACCGCAAAGCCATTTTTATGATTGATGCCAGCAAAGGCTTCAAAAAAGATGGCAATAAAAACCGCTTGCGCGAACAGGATATTCGCAAAATAACCGACGTGTTCAACAATGAAACCATTATCAGCGGTTACAGCAAAATGGTTTATGTTTCCACCATCGAGGAAAACGATTACAACCTGAATATTCCGCGCTATATCGATGCGCAGGAAAAAGAAGACATACAGGATATTGATGCCCATTTAAACGGAGGAATCCCCGATACCGACATCAACGATTTGGAAAGGTACTGGAAGGTGTTTCCAACATTAAAAGGCGATTTATTCAGCCAGTCACGGCCCGGTTATTCCAATTTGAATATTGAGCACGACCAAATCAACAATACCATTTACGGGCATCCTGAGTTTGTATCGTTTATGGGCAATATGGATGAACTTTTTGCCACTTGGGAAAAGGAATCCGAGACTTACCTGAAAGCCTTGGATAAACACTGCCATCCGAAACAAGTGATTTCCGATATCTCTGACGGTCTCTTAAACACATACGAAAACAAACCGCTGGTGGATAATTACGATGTATACCAACACCTGTTAAGTTATTGGTCCGATGTAATGCAGGACGATGCATACATCATTTCATACGATGGTTGGAAGGCTGAGACCTACAGGATTTTGGTTGAGAACAGGCAGAAAAAGATGATTGATAAAGGTTGGACTTGCGACCTTATTCCGAAGGAATTGGTTATTAACCGTTATTTTTTAACTGAAGAAGGCACTCTTGCAGCATTGGAAAACACCAAAGAAACATTGACTAGCGAAATTTCCGAAATGGAGGAAGAACACAGTGGCGAAGAAGGGCTTTTTGCCGAACTTGACAAAATAAACAAGGGCAGTGCACAAAAACGCATCCAGGAAATACAACAGGTAAAAGACCCCGATTTAAAAAATGAGCTAAAGGCCTTGCAAACCTATGTAAAATTACATACACAGTTGGCCACTATCAACAAACAGATTAAAGAAAAAGAAGAGGAGTTAGATGATAAACTCTATGCCAAATTTCCGCAACTTACAGTGGAGGAAATAAAATTATTGGTGGTAAACGACAAATGGCTAACCTCCATTAAGAATGCCATCAGCTCCGAGATTGACCAGGTTAGCCAGCGTTTAACCAACCGTATTAAAGAACTGGCTGAACGATACGACACCCCACTTCCCGAAACCAATAAACTGGTAGATGATTTGGAAGCCACCGTGAATGCGCACCTTCAAAAAATGGGATTCGCATGGAATTAAAAGAAGGTTATAAAAACACTGAGGTGGGCTTAATTCCTGAGGATTGGGAGGTAAAATATTTAGGTAATCTTGGTGATGTTAGAATGTGTAAAAGAATTTTTAGTTATCAAACTAAAGATAGTGGAGATATTCCCTTTTATAAAATTGGCACCTTTGGGAAGGAACCCGATGCATATATTTCCAAAGAAATATATTGTGAATTTAGAAAAAAATATTCTTTTCCACGAATAGGGTCTGTTTTAATTTCTGCTGCGGGTACAATTGGAAAAACAATTGTCTATAATGGTGAGGATTCATACTTTCAAGATTCAAATATCGTGTGGATTGAAAATAACAATCAAGTAATTCCCAATGAATATTTAAAACACGTTTTTCCGATTGTTAAATTTAGAACAGAAGGAGGTACTATTCAAAGGCTTTACAATGATATTTTAAAAAATGGACTATTCCCACTTCCCCCAACCCTCACTGAGCAAAAAGCCATTGCCCAGGTATTATCCGATACCGATGCCCTTATTCAAGCCATCGAAAAGAAAATAGCCAAGAAAAAACTCCTAAGAAAAGGTGTAATACAAAAATTACTTGAACATAAGGAAATCTGGGAAACGCAAGATTTTGAAAGTTTATGTAAGACATTTACCAAGCAAACTGGGTTCGACTACTCAACTCATATAAAACCAAGTCTACTAAATATTTATCAGAGAGGGACTATCCCCTTTATCCAAAATAAAGATTTTGAGGGATTTTGGTTCAATTTTGAAACAGACTACTACATTCCAGAGAAGGTTGCCGATAAATTTCCAATGATATTACTGGATGAATGGTGTTTACTGATTTCTATTTCAGGGAAAATTGGCAATGTAGGTGTTTTCCCTAATGCAAAAAAGTCATTTATCGGAGGAGCAATTGCAATTGCCAAATTTAAAAATCCTAGACTATTAAATTGGGTAATGATTTATCTACAATCGGAGGAAGGACAGGCTAAGCTATTTAATAACGTTAAAGCAGGTTCACATCAGAATCTGATACTTGATGATATTAGGAAAATAATTGTGCCAATTCCCGGAAAAGAGGAACAAAAACTCATTGCTGACATTCTCAGCGATATTGATAGAGAAATGGACCAACTGGAGCAAAAGCTTGCAAAATACAAACTGGTAAAGCAAGGCATGATGCAGCAGCTACTAACCGGGAAAATCAGGTTAGTAAAACCAAATTCAAAAGCAAACGAAGAAGATTTGGCAATGGTTGCCGAACCCAACGCATACTATAATTATCAAGCGTATGGGAAATAACGACAAACTTGAAAGCGGAAATTTACTGCACAATCGGGGCTTGTTATCCGAGATCAAAAGCCTGATTGATGAGAGCAGGCAAAGGGTTGCAAGCGCTGTAAACGCTGAGCTTACAGCGCTCTACTGGAATATTGGCAAACGCATTAGGACTGATATCCTTAAAAACGAACGGGCAGCATATGGAAAACAAATTCTCGCAACACTGTCGCAACAATTAACGCTGGCATACGGAAAAGGGTGGAGTGAGCAGCAACTCAGGCATTGTCTCCGTTTTGCTGAGACTTTTCCCAATAAAGAGATTGTATACGCACTGCGTATAGAATTGAGTTGGACACATATTCGTCAGCTTATCTTTATTGATGATGAGTTAAAACGCACTTTTTACATTGAAATGTGCAAACTTGAAAAATGGAGTTCGCGCGCACTTCAAAACCGCATGAACTCCATGCTCTACGAGCGCACAGCCATCAGCAAAAAGCCAGAAGAAACCATTAAGAACGATCTGGAAAAACTCGAAAAAGAACAGAAACTCAATCCCGACCTGGTTTTTCGTGACCCTTACTTTCTCGATTTCCTCGGTTTGTCCGACACCTATACTGAAAAAGATTTGGAAGAGGCCATCCTCGTCGAGCTTCAACGCTTTATTGTGGAACTGGGCAGCGATTTTGCCTTCCTTGCCCGACAAAAGCGCATTTCAATCGACAACCGCGATTACTACATCGACCTGCTGTTTTACCACCGCCGCTTGAAATCGCTGGTGGCCGTCGACTTGAAAATTGGCGAGTTCGAAGCAGGCTTCAAAGGCCAAATGGAACTTTACCTGAACTACCTCGAAAAGCACGAAATGGTGGAAGGCGAGAACAGTCCCATCGGGCTGATTCTATGTGCCGGTAAGAACTACGAGCACATCGAGTTGATGCAACTCCGTAAAAGCAATATCAGGGTTGCCGAATACTTAACCCTGCTGCCGCCAAAAGAAGTATTGGAGCAAAAACTGCATAAAGCAATTGAAATAGCACAATCACGCATGAGTGAAGAATAAAGTTATGATCAACATTGATGATTTGGAGCGCAAAACGCAAAACCGCGTGGTAAAACTCTTTAATAAGGAATTAAAATACAGCTACCTGGGTAACTGGGAAGAGCGAGAAGGGAACAGCAATATTGAGGAGGATTTGCTAAAAAAATACCTGTCACGCAAGGGTTATTCCAACTTTCACATCAGCAAGTCCATATTTGAATTACAGCAGGTAGCCACCAACTTTAGCGACAGTCTATACACCACCAACAAAAATGTGTATAGCAAACTACGTTTTGGTGTTCCGGTAAAAGTAGGTGCCGGGGAAAATTATGATACCGTGAAACTGATTAACTGGCACGAACCACAAGATAATGATTTTTACATCGCCGAGGAAGTCACCTATAAAGGCAACAAAACCAAACGTCCTGATATTGTGCTTTACATTAACGGTATTGCTATTGCGGTGTTGGAATTAAAACGTGGTATTGTGGATATTGGAGAAGGTATTCGTCAAAATATCACCAATTTACAGGACCGTTTCATCAAACCATTTTTCGCAACCAATCAGATTCTCTTTGCAGGAAACGACTCGGAAGGTTTGCGTTATGGTACCATCAGTAGCGAAGAAAAATACTACCTCAAATGGAAAGAGGATGTTGATGATACTTCACGACTGATGCTTGATAAATACCTGATTAAGATGTGCAGCAAAGAACGGATAATAGAATTGCTGTACGATTTTATCATATACGATGCAGGAATAAAAAAACTCCCCCGTGTTCATCAATATTTTGGTATCAAAGAAGCTAAAAAGTTTGTCAACCGTTATGAAGGAGGTATCATTTGGCATACCCAGGGTAGTGGCAAAAGCTTAACAATGGTCTATTTAGCAAAATGGATTTTAGAAAGTAATTCCAATGCCCGCATTGCCATAATCACCGACAGAGACGAACTCGACAAACAGATAGAAGATGTGTTTACCGATGCTGGTGAAACCATTTTCCGAACCTCAAGCGGCAACGATTTGATGGGTAAACTGGTGCAGCCATTGCCGCGCATATTATGCTCATTGGTACATAAATTCGGCAGAAGAGATGTGGATAATTTTAGCCGGTTTATCGCTGAACTCCAGAATAATCCCATTCAGGTATCGGGGGAATTGTTTATTTTTGTGGATGAATGCCACCGCACCCAAAGCGGAAAGTTACACAAAACCATGAAAGCCATGTTGCCCAACGCAGTATTTATTGGCTTTACGGGAACACCGTTGCTTAAAAAAGACAAACAAACCAGTCTGGAGGTTTTTGGTAGGTATATTCACACCTACAAATTCAATGAAGGTGTTGAAGATAAAGTAATTCTCGACTTAATGTACGAAGCGCGTGACATTGACCAAAAACTAACTTCCCAAAAGAAAGTAGATGAATGGTTTGTGGCCAAGACAAAGGGTCTGAATGATTTTCAGAGAGCAGAACTTAAAAAGAAATGGGGAACAATGCAAAATGTACTCAGCAGCCGCTCCCGGATGGAAAAAATTGTAATCGACATCATTTTTGATTTTTCAACCAAAAGACTTTTGATGTCATCACGCAGCAATGCCATCCTGGTTGCCAACTCCATTTACGAAGCATGCGAGTATTATAAACTATTTCAAAAAACAGCCTTTAAAGACAAATGTGCAGTTGTAACGTCATACAATCCACAAACAAGTGATGTATCAACCGAAGATACCGGAGCAAATACAGAAACACAAAAAGAAGCCATTTACAACCTCTATGAAGAGCTATTAAGAGACGTTATATCTCAGGCCAATAAATCCAAAACGGAGGTGTATGAGGATTGGGCAAAAGCAAAATTCAAGAAAGAACCGGCGAATATGAAACTGTTAATTGTTGTCCAAAAATTATTAACCGGATTTGATGCACCTGCTTGTGCCTACATATATTTGGATAAGACCATGCAAGACCACGGCTTGTTCCAGGCCATTTGCCGTACCAATCGTGTCGATGGCGATGATAAAGACTTTGGATATATCGTTGACTACAGAGGCTTGTTTGATAATGTAGGCAAGGCAATTTCAGTATATACGTCTGAATTGGATACAGAAACGTTTCAAAAAACGGATATAGATATCATGCTAAAAGACCGTTTGGAAGCAGGTAAAAAACTCCTGAATTATGCGATGGAGGAATTGGTATTGTTATGTGAACCGGTTGAAAATCCTAAAGGTACTTTAGAATACCAGCATTACTTTTGTGGCAATCCGGAAAATGAAAACGACCTCAAGGATACTGCGCTCAGACGTACTCAGCTCTACAAAAAAACGGTTGCTTTTATTCGTGCCTATGCCAACATTGCGGAGGAATTGGAAGAAGCCGGTTACACAGTACATGAGATAAAAGACATCGAAAAAGAATTGGATTTATATATCAAGCTTCGTGAGCAAATAAGAAAAGCTTCCGGTGAGACCTTGGATATGAAAGCCTATGAAGCAGATATGCGATACCTGTTGGATGCATATATCCAGGCAGAAGCCCCGGAAGACATTACCCCATTCGATGGGATGTCTTTGCTGGATATTATTTCAAACGAAGGAGTGGCAGCAGCCCTCGAATCGTTGCCAAAAGGCATGAAAGGAAATCAGGGTGCAATTGCTGAAACCATCGCCAACAATGTTCGGCGCAAAATCATCAAAGATCAACATTTAGACCCTGCATTTTTCGAGTTGATGTCCAAATTGTTAGATGAGCTTATCAAACAACGTAAAGCAAATGCAATAACATACGAAGAATATTTAAAACGAATTGCAGAACTGGCCAAAAAGACCAATTCAGGACAGGACGATGATACTCCTGTCATTATCAAAACCGCAGGAATGAGAGCCTTATACAACAACCTCGATAAAGATGATAAACTGGTTGTGTTGTTAGACAGCGTGATTAAAATCAATAGCCCCGCTGATTGGAGAGGCAACATAACAAAAGAAAACGTAGTTAAACGGAATATATACCAGGCATTGGTTAAAAACTTGGGGAATGACGATCTCTCTACTGAACAATTAGTAGCAGAGCCGCCACAAGGTTACGGCCTTCCCAGCAAAGTAGAGAGGATCTTTAAAATTGTAAAAGAACAAGCTGAATATTGATGCAGTATTTGAAACTAGGAAATATTGATATTGAAGTCGAGCAAAAGAATATTAAAAACATTCATTTGAGCGTGTATCCACCCAATGGAAGGGTTCGGATTGCGGCACCTGTTAAAATGGATTTAGATACGATACGGGTTTTCGCGATATCCAAGCTACAATGGATAAAAAAACAGCAGGAAGTTTTGCGGCAACAGGAACGGGAATCTGAACGGGAGTTTTTGGAGCGTGAAAGCCACTATTTTTTTGGTAAAAGATATTTGCTTAAAATAATTGAAGCAGATGCAACCCCGAAAATTGAAATAGACCACAAATACATTCATCTGCAACTTAGACCAAACTCCGATACATCAAAGCGAGCTGAAATATTAACGGAATGGTATCGCACCCAGCTTAAACAAATAGTACCTGATTTAATTTCAAAATGGGAAAGAGTTATTGGTGTTGAATGCAATAAGTTTGGCATCAAGAAAATGAGAACGAAATGGGGTACTTGTAATGCCGGGGCAAAACGCATCTGGCTGAATCTGGAATTGGCTAAAAAACCAAAAGAATGTTTGGAGTATATTATTGTGCACGAGCTAGTCCATCTAATTGAGCGAAGTCACAATCAACACTTCGTGAAATTGATGGATGAGTTTTTGCCCAAATGGAGATTCTATCGTGATGAATTAAACAGATTGCCGTACAGCCATACGGATTGGAATTATTGAAAAAACAGTAATACTAGTTTATTAAATCCATTATTGACGATGATTTTTGTTCTCTAAGATTCGAGATCGATTATAATAATTGTAAATAAGAAATATGAAAAGAATCATCATCTGAACGTTTGGTGCGATTAGAACGTTTTGTGAGTATATGGAAGTGTTATGAATAAAATAGTCGATAATTGGAATAACAGGTATTCAGGCGATGAATATGCTTACGGCGAATTGCCCAATAATTATCTTCAGGAACAATTGAAAAAGTTGCCTGCGGGAAAAATATTGTTTCCTGGCGAGGGTGAGGGGAGAAATGCTGTGTATGCTGCCCGAATGGGATGGGAGGTAGGGGCTTATGATATAAGTCCGGTAGGAAAAATGAAAGCAGAAAAGCTTGCAGCAAAACATCATGTACAAATTGATTACAGCGTAGGTGAGATACAGCATCTTGATTATCAAAAAGAGCAATTTGATGTTGTGGCATTGATATATTTGCATTTGGCCAAGGATGAAAGACGCTCATTGTATGATTCAATTTATCATGTATTACGTCCCGGCGGCATCGTGATAGCCGAGCTTTTCAGCAAGAACCATATCGAATATCAAAAGAAAAACAGGAATGTGGGTGGTCCCGGGAACATAGACTTTTTATATTCCATCCGGGACATGAAAGACGACTTTCATACATATTCAATCCTGGAGCTGGAAGAGGTGGAGATTGAATTGCAGGAAGGTGAGTATCATAATGGAACAGCCTCGGTCATTCGTTTTATCGGCAGAAAAGACTTTGTGGTACCGACATCGGGCGTATGGATTTAAAGAACAAATTGATGGAAGAAGATAAAGCGATTAGCGGTCGCCGGTGGCTGGCGGCCTATGTGAAGATGCACCACGAGAAGAAGGTGCGCGACCGGCTCGGAGAAATGGACATCGAATGCTTCCTGCCGGTGCAGGAGGAGGTGCGCATGTGGAGCGACCGCAAAAAAAAGGTAGAGCGGGTGCTTATCCCCATGATGATCTTCGTACATGTGAATAGCGATGAACAGCGCAGTGTCATCACCCTTCCGTCGGTGATGCGTTACATGGTGCTCCGTGGTGAGCGCACACCCACCACCATTCCTGCCACGCAGATGGACCAGTTTCGTTTCATGGTCGATTTCTCCGATTCACCTGTCCGCTTCGATAGTCAACTGCTGCGCCCGGGTGAGAAAGTACGCGTAATCAAGGGATCGCTTGCCGGCCTCGAAGGTGAGCTGATCACCGTGGATGGCAAATCGGGCATCGCCATTCGCATCAATCAGCTTGGCTGTGCCATGGTGGAGATGCAAAGCTCCATGGTAGAGCGTATTGGGGAAAGATGATTTTTTCATTAAATTTGCGGAATGAAGAAAGTGTTCAAATCTGCTCAGCTGGAGATTTACAAGCCGGAACTGTCGGAGGTGAAGGTGCCCCTGGCCGGCGGTGTAGCTGCAGGACCCTTCTCTAATGTGGATGATTTCGTGAGTGAGCGCATTGACATCAACAAGCTGCTTATCCGGCATCCTGAGGCTACCTTCTACGCGCGGGTGCGGGGCAGCTCCATGGCAGGCGATTTCAACGATGGCGACCTGCTGGTGGTGGACAGGGCCGAGGAGTGGTCGCACAACCGCATTGCGCTCTGTTATATGGACGGAGAGTTCACCGTAAAACGAATTGATGTGGAGAACGGCGTATGCACGCTTGTTCCCTCCAATACTGCTTTTCAACCCATCGTGATCACGTCGGAGAATACGCTGATCGTATGGGGCATTGTCATCTATTCCATCCGAAAGCACTGATGATAGCACTGGTCGACTGCAACAATTTCTATGCTTCCTGCGAAAGAGTTTTCAATCCTTCGCTCAACAAGCGTCCCGTGGTGGTACTCTCCAATAACGACGGGTGTGTCATCGCGCGCAGCAATGAAGCCAAGAAAGCCGGCATTCAGATGGGTGTGCCCGCTTTTCAGGCGGAGGCATTGTTCAAAAGACACCATGTTGCGGTCTATTCGGCCAACTTCAGCCTGTATGGCGACATGAGCCGCCGGGTGATGAGCATCCTTGCTGCCTATACGCCTCTGCAGGAAGTATATTCGGTGGATGAGTGTTTTCTCGATCTCTCAGGGATGCAGGACCTGAGGGCGTATGGTTTGCGCATGAAGGAGCAGGTGGGTCGATGGACAGGCATACCCATCAGCGTGGGTGTTGCCCCTACCAAGGTGCTGGCCAAGGTAGCCAACCGCATCGCGAAGAAGTATCCTTCTCAGACCGACGGTTGCCACATCATCGACACCGAGGAGAAAAGGCAGAAAGCGCTCCGTTGGCTACCTGTGGAAGATATCTGGGGAGTAGGGCGCCGCAATGCAGCGAAACTACTGGCGGAGGGAGCAACCAAAGCCCTTGATTTTGCAAATATGCCGGAGTCTTGGGTGCGGAAAAATATGACCATCACCGGTGTAAACCTGCAGAAGGAGCTCAACGGGATAGGCTGTATCGACTTTGTAGATTGGGAGAAAAGCAAGAGTTATTCGGTGACCCGCACCTTCGAGAAAGAATACGAAACATGGGACGAGATCAAAGAAAGGGTCGTCACGTTCACCGCAATGGCCGCTGCGAAAATACGGAAACAACAGTCGATGTGCAGCCGCCTGTCGGTATTTGTGCAGACCAACTATTTTAAAGATACGGAAGAAGCCCTCTCGCGCAGCATAGAAGTAAGGCTTCCTTTCCCCACCTCTTCCACGCTGGAGATTGTGGATTTTGCCGTGGCGGGACTAAAAAAGATTTACGAATCCCACCTCCGTTATAAACGTGCCGGGGTTACCCTGTATAATTTTATCGATGAAGATCAGCATCAGCCATTCCTTTTCGAAGAAATGAATTCCAATCCCCGCCACAGGAAGCTGATGGATACCCTTGATGCCATCAATGCCAATACCTCCTGCTCCGGTGTTCGACTGGCTTCACAGGATACCCGCCGGTTTAAAATGTATCAACAGCATCTTTCCAGAAAATATACTACCGATATCCGGGAGATATTGGATGTCAAAAATAGCTGAAGAGGCATTAATGGCCGTTGAACAGACTCATATCACGTCACTCATCGCCAGATAATTGGCCTGGTGAGCATAAATAAAGAGCAATGAACCTCCTTTGATGGTGTTGATGATGGGTGTTGCCAGTTCACGGGGTAGTGCCGGACATCCAAAGCTGCGACCCAGCCGCCCGCTGGAACGGATAACCGCTTCGCTGCAGTAATCGGCTCCGTGGATTACAATGGCCCGGGGCCTCGCCTGATCATTGATCCCTTCTTCCAGTCCGTCCAGCAACAGAGAATACCCGTTGCCACCCTGATAGGTGCCGCCCGTGCGGTAAAAACCCAGTGAACTTTGGTGTGATCCGTTTCTGTTGGAGAAGGAGGTGGCGTAATTTTCTCCACTGTTTCGGCCGTGTGATACATAGGTTACAAAAAGCATCTCTTTCTTTGCCATATCCAATACATACATTCTCTTCTCGGTAGAAGGAAGATTGAAATCGATCAATGTCAGCAGAGAATTATTCTGTTTGTTTAACTTTTTGTAACCGATGTATGCTGCCTTGAAAGCATCGAAATGCACCAGTTCCTCCAGTTTCATCTGTTTGTAGAGAAGGTCGCAATCAGAGGAAGAGAAGTCTGTTTTGGTGATCTCCTTTTTGCTCTCTCTGGTTCCTATTGGGAAAGAGAGAGCAGAGATAATAAAAAATATAATAGAAAACAGGATGATACGCATAGTCATATTCAGAAAAAGTACTGCCAAATATACAATTTTTCCTGAATATCACTGTTAATCAATTACAATAACCACAGATTGCCGGATAGTTGCCTTGTCGTATACAAATTTTGCATGTGACGATGCGTTTCGCACACACATGTGCGAGCGGGGGGTGGTACCCAGCGAAGGGCTGTATTCAATGATGTTTTTTCGGGGATATTGAACCGGTACCCCATGAATGTAAGCCCCATTGGTAAAACGGGAGGCATAGGGGGCATAGCCCGCTATTTCGCTGGTGCCGTCTTTCACGTAGAGCATCTTTTCCTTTTTTTCCTGGATGGCAAAAATCCCGGTCGGTGTCTCATGGGCATGAGGCGGTTTATGGACGCCCGAGGTTGCCGGGTTCATACTCAATATATGCCAGGCCTTCCCATTTTTTTCCAACACGGCGATGTTCTGGTTGGTAACATCCACCGCCACCACTTTATTAAACAGTGCGTTGTCGCCCCACGAAAGAAGATACCGTTTGGGTAATAGATAGGTTCCTTCCATCGATACCCCCGTCACAGACAGGAAGTCGGTGGTGTCGCTTCCATTGATTTTTACCAGCCAGCCGTCACGGCCATATCGTACCAGCGTGGTGTCTCCCTCCGCATCATATAGTGGCACTGATTGATAGCGTTCCACACCCTGTTGGTCGGATACCCGTCCATAATCATTTCGCACGAAATCTTTTATGGTTGGCGCTTCCCCGTTTTTATTTTTGTAATTACTTAACACACCCCAGGAACCTCCTTCAGAAACAGCATTCTCCACACGAACTATTTCTTTTTTTATCTTCTCCCATTGAAATTTGCGAACCGTATCCTGATACGGATATTCATCCTCCAGCGTATATTGATCATATTGTAAATCTTTTTTCAAAACAATATCCTCCTGGGTCACAATTTTCTTTTCTTTGGGAATAGAATGAATGGTATCTTCAGGAATGATGCCGATATCCCTGTTTTTGCCTTCATTTCGGCTGTCGGCATCGCATCCTGATTGGGCTAACATAATAATAGAAAAGAAAAGTGCAAAGAGATTTCTTAAGCTCATCGGTTGCGATATTTTAAACTTTGTTCCGGTTTTGTTTTTGTCGGATGGTTTTGTAAGCTATAACATGATTTGAGCGGAGAATGTTCATACGGCCCGAGTTTGAAATCCTTTGCAGAGTGACCCAACTTTTATGTTGCTTTTTTGTTATGTCTATTCAGATTTTTATAATCTGAATAGGTTTACCATTTTTTTATATAAAAATTACAGCAATGACAGAAAGAATTAACATACATGAGCTTGAACCGGAATCTTACAAGGCTATGATGGGGCTCGAAAAATATTTGAATCAGACCGGTTTGAGCAAAAGTCTGAAGGAGTTGATCAAAATCAGGGCTTCCCAAATTAACGGATGTGCCTTTTGTATTGCCATGCATACCAAAGATGCACTGGAGCTTGGAGAAGACCATAGACGGCTCTTTGCCGTTTCCGCCTGGTGGGAATCACCCTTGTTCACCGAAGAAGAGAGAGTCGCCTTGCAAATGACTGAGGAAATTACATGTATTGCCGACAAGGGACTGACCGAAGAAACATATCAGCGGGCAAAAGGAATCTTTACCGATCATGAAATTGCACAAATCATTGTGGCAATTGGTGTGATTAATATATGGAACAGGTTTGCAGTTTCCACACACATGGTTTTTGAGCGGCTGTAATTGTCTGATTATTCTCATGCTCAAAAACAATTTTTTTGTCGAATTGTTATATACGCAGCGAATAATCACAGCTGAAATTTAAATTCGTTCAAAAAAACAGATAAATGATTCAAAACGATTTACCTGCAATTTTCCGTGACTATAATCCATTAGAAGATAAAATGTTCTCTCTCATCGACAATGATGGGCATGTGATTAATCAGAAATATATGCCTACGCTCGATGATGATACCGTTATTAATGCATATAAACAGATGCATTATGAGCGGATAGCCGATGAAATGGCGATCTCTTTTCAACGCCAGGGACGCATGTATACCTACACGCCCAACCTGGGACAGGAAGCCATACACATCGCAGCCGGCATGCACATCAGAGAGCAGGACTGGCTGGTGCCGGCCTTTCGGGAAATGGGTACCCTGCTGGCAAAAGGGGTGACCATGAAAGAGATGTTTCTTTTTTATCTGGGAAATGAGCATGGAGGCAGTTTTAAAAATGCCAACCATACATTGCCCATTGCCATTTCAATAGGAACCCAGCTACACCACGCTACAGGTATTGGATACTCCGTAAAATACCAAAAAAAGGATGAAGCAGTCTTTACCTTTATCGGTGATGGAGGTACGTCGGAGGGCGATTTCAGTGAAGCGTTGAACTTTGCCGGTGTGTGGCAGGTGCCGGTTGTCTTCACCATACAAAATAACCAGTACGCCATCTCAGTACCGGTCAAGTCACAGACGAAATCGGTCAACCTCGCCGTGAAGTCGGTCGCTTTCGGTATCCCGGGTATCAAAGTGGACGGGAACGATTTCTTTGCGATGTATCTGGCCTACAAAACTGCTGCCGAGTATGCTCTCTCAGGAAAGGGGCCTGTATTGATTGAAGCGTTTACCTATCGGCTGGGAGCACATACCACCTCCGATGATCCCACCAAGTACCGCAAAAAGGAGGAAGAGACAGAGTGGGGGCTGACTGATCCGTTGATGAGACTAAGACGTTATATGGAAAAAAAGGGAATATGGAACATCGATGTGGAGAAACTGACTGAAGAATACAAACAACAGATCAACGGACAGTTCCTCGATGCAGAGCAAAGTAAGAGATATCCCCATGATGATGTGTTCGACCATATGTTTACCGATATGCCGGACGACCTGAGGAGACAAAGAGCCGCATATGAAGAATTTTTAAGCTGGAAGGAGAACAGGAGATGAGTGTGATGACCATGGTGAAAGCGATTAACAACGCTTTGGATATCAAATTAAAAGAGGATGATGCTGTCGTTGTTTATGGCGAAGATGTGGGTGTTGAAGGAGGCGTCTTTCGTGTGACCGAGGGGTTACAGAAGAAATATGGTGTGGAACGGGTGTTCGACTCCCCCCTGGCTGAGTCGGGTATCGTGGGTACCGCACTGGGAATGGCTGTCTCCGGTCTCAGACCGATTGTGGAATTACAGTTTGAAGGGTTTACCTATCCTGCCTTTAACCAGATCGCTTCGAACGTGTCGCGGATGCAGAACCGATCGCGGGGAAAATATACGGTGCCCATGGTAATCCGTTTCCCTTATGGTGGTGGTATCAATGCACTGGAGCATCATTCCGATAGTCCGGAAGCACTTTACGCACACATACCCGGGCTTAAGGTGGTGGTCCCCTCCACTCCCTACGATGCCAAAGGGTTGTTGATTTCGGCCATTGAGAGCAACGACCCGGTCGTCTTCATGGAGCCGAAACGAATTTACCGGGCCATCAAACAGGAGGTGCCGGACGAAAAATATAGCCTGCCGCTGGGTAAGGCCAAAGTGATCCACGATGGATCCGACGTCACCGTCGTTGCCTTCGGTGCGTTGATCCGGGAATGTCAGAAAGCCATTGCCATGGCTGAGGAGGCGGGCATCTCGGTAGAACTGATTGATCTCCGCACCATCTATCCCATCGACAGGGAAACCATCCGTAATTCGGTACGGAAAACAGGCCGGATGGTTGTGGTAGCCGAGGCACACGAATCATTCAGCGTGGGTTCGGAGCTGATCGCCATCACCAATGAGGAAGCATTCCTTTACCTAGAAGCTCCTCCCCGCAGGGTGATGGGCTTTGATACCATTGTCCCGCTGGCACAAGGAGAACAGTATTTCATTATTTCCCCTGAACGTATTTTTTACGAAATAGAAAAGACATTCAACTTTTAATCCGGCTATTGCGGTTTCAACACCATTAAAAAAAAGAAATTCTGATGAGGTATACATTTAATTTCCCCGATTTAGGAGAAGGACTCGAAGAAGGAACCATCCTGGAATGGTACGTCGCTGAAGGACAACAGGTAAAGGAAGGTGACCCGCTTGTACAGATGGAGACCGATAAGGTGGTGGCCGACATCCCATCGCCCCGGCAGGGCATGATTGCACTGCTGCATGGCAGCGTGGGCGATGTCATCAAAGTGGGTTCGCCGCTTGTGGAGATTGAGACCGAAGCTGCCGGTGGCGCACAGGAAAGCCATCAGCCGGAAGAGAAGAAAGAGAATGTGACCACCGAACCTGTTTCCGAGACGGAAGAAGATGCCGGTGCGGTGGTGGGAACCATGGAGGTGGCTGAGAAAGATGCCATCCTGCCCGAAAGCATTGAAGGTACAAAAGAGGGTAATGCTTCGTTGAATGTGCCGTCACGCAAAGCACTGGCTACACCGGTTGCCAGGGCCATGGCCAAAGAAATGGGAATTGACATCAACAACGTGCCGGGCAGCGGCCCCTCGGGAAGGGTGAAAAGCGAAGATATTCTGAATTTCAAAACCGGAATACAGAGAACTGCTCCCACCCAGCCAGACAAAGCAACGGCAGCTGAGGATGTGACCTACCTGCCATTGACACAGATCCGAAAGGCCATAGCCAGAAACATGATTCACGCCAAACACAATGCCGCCCACATGTCGGTTTTTGAAGAAGTGGAGATATCAGGATTAATGGCTGTGAGAGACCGGTATAAACAAAAGTTTGCCGAAAAGGGGGTCAAGTTGACCTATCTGGCATTTATTGTGAAAGCGGTGGCCATGGCATTGAAGAAACATCCCCAACTCAATTCGCAGATCGATACCGAAAATAGCCGGATGATTGTCCGCAACCGTTATCATATCGGCATTGCCGTGGATGCTCCCGATGGACTTGTGGTACCGGTCATACGGGATGCCGATCGCCTGTCGATCTTCCGGATAGCGCAGCTGATCGGTGAACTGGCCGATAAGGCGAGAAAACGGAAGCTGACCATCGATGAGATGAAAGAGGGTTCTTTCTCTATTACCAGCTTTGGATCCATTGGCGGTATTTTTGCCACGCCCGTGCTCAACTATCCACAGGCGGGCATACTGGGGATCGGAAGAATATTGCAGACTCCCATCGTGAGAGACAATGAAATTGTGATTGGCCATATCATGCCGCTTTCACTCACAGTGGATCATCGCATAGTCGACGGTGGCGAAACAACCCGTTTTATTTATCATGTCATGGAATACCTTACCGATCCCGTCTCTTTTTTAATGGAAGAATAATTTTTTTAAAGAGAACCGATGTCATGAATTAAAAAAATTGTAAATTTGTCGAAAGACAGTTATTCAATTTTTTTAAATTTTTTTTCATGAAACAGGTATACCTTATATTTTTTGTCCTTTTTTTTCTGTGTAACTTTACCCAGATGTCTTGTCAGACCTCTCCCGATAAAGGAGACTTTGCAGACGAAACCCAGTCCACATCCAAAAAAGGGACACCCTCTCAGGATGATATTCAAAGATTTATTGCAAACGGATGGGTCCGTTACAGTGATTTTGGAGCCAAAGGCGACGGGAAGACAGATGACATGGCAGCGATTGTGGCAACTCATGCATTCGCAAATCAGCACAACCTGACCGTAAAAGGCGACGACAAGGCTACGTACTATATCGGAGCGAAAAAACTGACGGCTGACGTCCGGACAAACACTGATTTTGGTACTGCTGCATTCATCATCGACGATACCCAAGTGGAAGACCGGAATGCGCATATTTTTTCGATCAACTCGGGCAAACAGTCATTTAAACCCGCCAATGTTACTTCATTGAAAAGAAACCAACAAAAGTTGGATATTTCACTGTCAGGCCCATGTCTCGTGACAGTAACCGATTCCAATGTAAAACGCTACATCCGATACGGTGCCAATCAAAACAACGGCTCTGCACAAACAGATGTGTTTGTTGTGGATAAAAACGGGGTGGTGGATGCAAATACACCCATCATCTGGGATTTTGATCAGGTCACAGACATTGTGGTGCTTCCGATCGACGAAACGCAACTGACCATCACCGGCGGAAAATTTACCACCATCGCAAACCGGGAGAGTTCAAAATACAGCTACTACGCCCGGGGTATCGCAATCAGACGGTCCAATGTGGTAGTGGACAGACTGGAACACCGCATCACTGGTGAAGGGGAAAATGGCGCGCCGTATGGTGGTTTCATCAGTATCACCAATTGTGCCCATATCACGGTGAAAAATACAATCCTGACCGGCCATAAAGTATATCAGACCATCGGTTCGGCCGGGGTGCCAGTCTCCATGGGTACCTACGATATAAATATCAACCGGGCATTGAACATCACATTCGAGAATTGTAGCCAGACAAATGACATCAACAATTCTGCATACTGGGGAATCATGGGCTCCAATTATTGTAAAAACCTGGTGTATGATGGTTGTACCTTCTCCCGGTTCGATGCCCACATGGGCGTGGCCAATGCCACCATCCGGAATTCAACGCTGGGGCACCAGGGCATAAATGCCATTGGCAGCGGAACGTTTATCGTGGAGAACTCCACCATTCGGGGCACGAGCCTCATCAACCTGCGCTCCGATTACGGCAGTACCTGGGAAGGTGAATTCATCATCCGCAATTGCACATTTGTACCCCGCAGCGTGAAATCGGGCAGCGTGAACCTGATTGGCGGCTCCAATGCCGGTCAGCATGATTTCGGCTACACCTGCTACATGCCGGAAAAAATTACCATAGAAAATCTTCAGATAAAAGATTCCGGCTATCCGGAGAACTACAATGGCCCTGCCATTTTTGCAAATTTCAATAAGCAAATGGTCGACGAGACGTATGTGGAAAAGTATCCCTATATCATCACGAAGGAAGTTGTCCTTAAAAATGTGACTGCAGAAAGCGGCAAGCCTTTGAGAGTAAGTGACAATGGGTATATGTTCAGAAATGTGACTGTAAGTCGGTAACCTCTGTTCTTGATTTTATTGCGGATGTTTTATTCCAATTTTAACGTCATTGAGTTGAGTGCGACCACAATGGTGCTAATGGACATCAGCACTGCTCCCACAGCGGGGCTTAATACAATTCCCACGGGTGCCAGCACACCTGCAGCGAGTGGAATGGCAATGATGTTATAGCCAGCTCCCCACCATAAGTTCTGGACCATCTTGCGGGTGGTATTCTTAGCCAGTGAGAAAAAATGCAGAATGTCGGATGGATTGCTTTTGACCAACACCACATCGGCGGAATCGATGGCCACATCGGTTCCTGCCCCGATGGCAACACCTATCTCTGCCCTGGCCAGTGCCGGGGCATCGTTTACTCCGTCGCCCACCATCATGACCGGTTTTCCATTGTTTTGCCAGGATTGAATGAGTCTTTCCTTATCCTGCGGTAAAAGCTCGGCGTGCACTTCGGTGATATTCACCTGTGCAGCCACGTTTTTGGCATATCCTTCATTGTCGCCCGTAAGCATCACGGGAGTAATTTGCATCCGTTTCAAACCATCCACGGTGTTTTTGGCTTCTTCCTTTATTTCATCGCCTTGTGCCACGATGCCGGCCACTTCGTTGTCCACAATCAGATAACTTACGGAGTTTCCTCTTAGGGCAAGTTCTTGATATCGATTTTTGTCGTAGGGCAGTTTTTTTTGATCGAGATAGGCCGGTTTCACAATCAATAACTGTTTGTCTTCAACCGTTCCGCTGAGGCCGGTGCCACTGATGACTGTTACGTTTTCAGGAGCGGGAAAGCGAATCTCCCGTTTTTCTGCCTCTTCCAAAATACCGACGGCCAGGGGATGATTGGAGTGGCTCTCAAGTGATGCCATCAGGAGCAATACTTCGTCGTTGCTCCATTTATCGGATAGTGACTCCACAACGGAAACCCGGAAATCTCCTTCGGTGAGAGTGCCGGTTTTATCCATCGTGACTACCGCAATTTTTTTCGATTTTTCCAGTGCAACCCTGTTGCGGATGAGCAAACCGTTGCTCGCACCCAGAGATGTGGAGCGGGCCACTACCAGCGGTATGGCAAGACCGAGTGCATGGGGACAGGCGATGATCAGTACGGTTACCAGCCGCTCAAGTGCAATATCTACATTTTTTGTGATCAGAAACCAAACGACAAAAGCAATGATTCCTGCTGTAACGGCCACGTAGAACAAAGCTCTGGCCACTTTATCGGAGAGCGTCTCAGAACGCGATTTCTCCTGCTGTGCTTCGCTGACAAGCTTCATCACCTGCGCAAGGAACCCCGATTCACCCGTACCTGTCACTTCAATCTTTATGGTACCGTTCCCGTTCACCGCACCGCCAATCACCTGATCACCCACTGCTTTCTTTACCGCCTTGGCTTCTCCTGTCACCATCGATTCGTTGACAGTGGTGTTTCCTTCCACAATTTTACCATCCGTGGGGATTTTTTCTCCGGCGTTGACGATTAACAGTTGTCCGATCTGGATTTGTTTGAGGTCCACATCGGTGATATTTCCATGCTCATCCACCAGATGAGCGCTTCCCGGAAGCAGTTCCGCCATCTTTTTCAAAGCGTTACCGGCATTGCCCACTGCCCTCATCTCAATCCAGTGTCCCAGCAACATAATGACTATCAGGGTAGCCAACTCCCAGAAAAAGTCCATGCGATGTCCGGCAGCCGGGAAGAAGTGATTCGAAATAAAAGCATAGACGCTGTAAATATATGCCACTGTAATGCCCATCGAAATCAGGGTCATCATGGCGGGGTTTTTCTCTTTCAGTTCCATTTTGGCTCCCTTCAGAAAAGGGGTGCCGCCATAAAAGAACAGAACGGAGGACAGTACCAGCACAACCCAGTCTGATCCTGGAAATGAAAACTGAAATGGAAGTCTCTCTCCCATAAATGTGGACAGCAAGATGATCGGGATGGTAATGATGAGTGATATCCAGAATTTCTGTTTCAGATTCCCCATGTGAGACATGTGCCCCAAATGTCCGCCGGCATGATCGTGACCTTCATGACCCGTATGATTCATGTGATCATGTGTCACGCGTGTATGGCCGTGCATATCGTGCCCTTCATGCATTGCATGATGGTGCATCTCGTGTTCATGATGGCTGTGTGAATCATGCACATGTTTTCCGTCGTTATTCGCATTTGTGTGTTCCATCTCTGAGTATTTTATTTTAAACAGGGGGAAATATCCAAACGGGATATTCCCCCCTAACCAAAAAAATCTATTGCATTAATTAATTTCTGTATTTGCAACATTCGGGCAAGGCATTGTACGCTGCCTGGTCGGCCTTAAACTTGTCGGTGTCGTGACCGGCTTTGGCTACGGCCTTTGCAATGTCGTCGGGCGATGTTTTCTCGGGATCGTAATTCAAATGCAATACTTGTTTCTCCATCTCCCAGCTTGCAAAGGAAACGCCTTCCACTTCCTTCGCCGCTTTTTCAATGCGATCCTTGCACATTTCACATTTTCCTTTCACATTGAGCATGGCATGTTCTTCGTGGGCACCACCGGCTGTCATGTGATCCGTTTCGTTGTGTTGGGTGCCCGTTTCCATGTGTTCCATTTCATTATCTGGTGCTGAATTGTTCTTGCCGGATGATCCTGAGTTGCAGGAAATGAACAAGAGTGTACTCAGCGCGAATGTTGCTAAAATTGTTGTTTTCATCTTTGTTACAGTTTAAAATTTTAATAATTTGATTGTTAACCTCTGTATTTGCAGCAAGCAGGCAATGCATCGTATGTTGCCTTGTCTGCCTTATATTTATCGGTATCATGTCCTGCTTTGGCAATGGCTTTGGCAACAGCATCTGCCGATGTCTTTACCGGATCAAAATTGAGATGCAACTGTTTTGTCTTGATGTCCCAACTTGCAGAAGTGACACCACTGACAGATTTTGCTGCTTTCTCAATGCGATCCTTGCACATCTCGCACAAACCCTGCACCGCCAGCATCGCATGCTCACTGCCCGAAGCAGCGGCTTGCATGTTGTGACCCTCATGTCCCGTGGGGGGCGCTGTACTTGCTGGAGTGGCCCCATTCATTGTATGCCCCTCGTGCCCCGTTACTGCCCTTCCTGCTTCATCGTTCATCATGCTGCGTTTCCCTGCCAACTGTGCACTGGCATCGATGGTAAATGCGCCATTGGTCACAATCTCTTCTCCGTCGTGTATGCCGGATAATACCACGTAAGCGTCACCAAGCGACGGCCCCAGTTCAATTTCCCGAAGCAGGAAGGCGGGTGTCTCGGTGTCGGGCTGTTTCACGTAGACGATGGAACGCTTTCCTGTCCAGAGGATGGCCGACTTGGGAATAACAACCTCATTGTTATATTGTTTAAGCGGAGCGTTGATGAGTGCGTTGGCATACATCTCCGGTTTTAGCTCCATGCCGGGATTGGCTGTCTCTACGCGCACTTTGGCGGTACGTGTGGCAGGATCCAGAATGGGATTGATAAAAGATATTTTTCCCGAAAAAGTTTTACCTGGTAACGACTGAAGGGTGTATTCCAGCCGGTCGCCCACTTTCAGAAAAGGAAGATCCGACTCGTATGCATCGAAGACAGCCCATACCTGCGACAGGTTGGCCACATCGAAGAGCACGGTGCCGGTATTTACATAATCACCCTGGTTTACATTTTTTGAAATTACGATACCGCTTGTGGTAGCGGCTACATCGATTAGCGGAGAAACCTCACCCGACTGTTCAATACGTGCGATCTGTTGATCGGTGAGTTTCCACAGACGTAATTTTTCTCTTACCGCCTGTATCAAAGCGGGCTGTAGATCTTTCATCTTCGCTGCTTCAATCAGTTCCTGTTGTGCGTTTAACAGCTCAGGTGAATAGATGGTGGCGATGGGTTGTCCACGACGTACACTTTCGCCGGTAAAGGTGACAAACAGCTTTTCGATGCGCCCACTTACGTGAGAGGTCTGCGATTGAGAGAGACGTTCGTCCACCTGAATGGTGCCATAAAGTTGGACCTCCTTCACCGGATTCTGTCTGCTCACGATGGTTGTTTGTACATTAGCTAATGCGGCGGCTTCAGCCGATAGCTGAATGGCATTTGGGTCAATAGCCGCATCGCCCGATCCGGTTGTCTTTAGCGGAATGAGGTCCATGCCGCAAATGGGGCAGTCGCCCGGCTCTTCCATTCTTATCTGGGGATGCATGGCGCAGGTCCAGATGGTGGGTTCCGCTCCGTGATCATGTGCTTCTTCCACTGTAACTGTTTCCTGTGACTTTTGTTCCTTGTTGTTCCCCGAAAAAATAAGCCAGCCGAGAAGCAAGCCGGTCAGCAGGATCAATCCATACCTTAAATAGGGATGCTTGCCAATCTCTTTAATTTTATTCTTATCCATAATGCTAGTTATATTTTAATTGTTTGTTGTATCAAAAGAATGTAATTTTTGGATGGATGCCACAATTGTGTTGTATTCGGCAATTACCTCGGCTTGCCGCAACTGATAATCGAGCAACTGCCGCTGCACCTGAATCACGTTGGTGAGATCGCTCTTTGCAGTAACAAATTCCTGTACAACCAACTGGTAGGTTGTTCTGGCCAATTGCTCCTGTTTTCGGTAGAGTGCAATCTTACGCTCGGTATTGTCGAGTTGCTGTTTCAGTTTAAACAAATCGGACTGAAGTATATTTATTGTGTTATTGTACTTTTCCCGGGCCGATTGCCACATAAAGCGGCTTTCGCGTTGTTGTGCTCCGTATTTATTCCGATATAAGGGGAGGGTGATGGAAAACATGGGCATCACCATATCCATACCGGTCATTTCGGGTGCCATGCCCTGATCCATCTGCGCTGTCTTGCTTTCGCCAATCAGCATGTATTGCAATCCGATCCCGAACATGGGATAACTCATTTTCAAGTCCATCTCTCTCTTTGCGCGGTATGCCAGTTCTTCTTCTTTCAGCATTCCCAACATGGGGTTTTGATTTTTTATTTCACGCATAGAAGAAGCTTTGTCGAAGAGATAGTCTACTTTCACGATAGAATCGGGCACCACTACCTCAAAATCGACCGAACGGTTCAGCAACGCGTTAAATCTGGCTTTTTCAGCTGCAATATCCGACAAGAGACTCTCAACGTTGTTTTCTATTTCAACCATTTCCAGTTGCACACGGAGTACATCCGACATACCCGGGGCAGTACTGCCCATACCCGAAGACATACTGCCTCCTGAACTGCTCATGCCGGACATCGAGGAAGAGGAGGTGCCGGAAGAAGTTGTGGATCCTCCCATCGAACCCATCCCAGACATGCCACCGCCGGTTGGTGATGAGTTGCTGCTTTTTGTTGCCGGAGAAGGAGCAGGTACTGAATAACCCGAAGAAGAACCGCTGTATGGCGATGATACCTTGCGAATGGCCAGTTCCTCGAGTTGTTTCAACAGCTGCAGGTTCTCTCGGTTGTTATTCAGTTGCTGTACCAGTGTAGAAAGGACATACCACTGGGTATATACCTCCAGGTAGAGGTTATCTCTTGTCTCCCTGAATTGTTCATACGACATTTTGGCCATGTGCGTGGCCTCGGTTTGTGCCGCCTTCTTGGTACCAAACCAGGGGAACATCTGCATAAGGGTAAAATCAGCTATCTGTCGACCACCTACAATGTCCATCGGTTTAAGAAAAAAGCCGATATCCAGTTTGGGATCTGGCCATGCACCTGCCTGTGGTACCTTTTCCAGTGATGCTTTGTAAGCCAGGAAATCGGCATTCAACCCGGGATTATTTCTACCCGCTATCTCAAGGTATCGGGCGAGTGAATCTGCCGTTTGGCCTTTGACTGGGAGTGTAATAATAAAACCCAGCAATATGATGAATAAGAGGTTGACGTTATATTGTTTCATAATCTGCAATTTTAGCTTGTTGTTTCTCTTTTTTTCGGATAACACCTTCTCTCCACCAACACTGCAGGATGGGCACGATGAACATGGTCATCATTTGAATGACCATTCCGCCAAAAGTAGGGATTGACATGGGTACCATGATCTCTGAACCCTTGCCGGTGGAAGTGAGCACCGGAAGAAGTGCGATCAAAGTAGTAGCTGTGGTCATTACTGCAGGTCGTACTCTTTTTTTACCGGCATAAACAACCGTTTCCCTCACTTCTTCCCTTGTCTGTGGATCTTTCTCCAGAAAGGCGTCATGAATATAGGTTCCCATCAGCACCCCATCGTCTGTAGCAATACCGAAGAGCGCTATAAATCCAACCCACACGGCAATGCTCAGATTAATAGGTTGCATATTGAACATGTCGCGCATATTCATTCCGCCAATATCAAAATTCATAAACCAGGGTTCACCATAGAGCCATAAGAGAATGAACCCACCGGCCAGCGCGACAAATATACCCGAAAAGTGAATGAGCGAGGCTGTGATTGTTTTAAACTGGAAATATAGAATGAGCAAGATAACAAGAAGACTAATCGGTATGATAATAGCCAGCCGCTTCGATGCACGGGCTTGTTGTTCATAATTTCCGGCGAAAGTGTAGGAAACTCCTTTTGGTAATTGCATTTCACCGGTTCTTATTTTTTCATCAAGCACCCTCTGGGCTTCCTGAACCACATCGACTTCCGCTTTACCTTCTACCTTATCGAAGATAACATATCCAATCAGGAAGGTATTCTCACTTTGAATCATCTGCGCTCCCCGTTTATAGGTTATGTCTGTTACATCGCCCAATGGAATCTGCGCCCCCGTGGCAGTAGGCACGATGAGACGTGCCAATTCATCCGGATTCTCTCTTAACTCACGCGGATAACGCAGTCGTACCGGAAAACGTTCGCGATCTTCCACTGTGGTGGTCAGGGACATTCCGCCAACAGCGGCACTGATCACCTCCTGCAGATCGGCCACGGTGAGACCGTATCGAGCCATCTCTTGCCGGTTTAAGCTGATCTCAATATAGGGAGCTCCCACCGCCCGATCGTAAAACACAGTAGATGGAAGTACTGAAGGAACATCTTTCAATGCTGTTTCAATTGCTTTACCACCCTGTTCTATTGATTCCAGGTCGGGACCGGATACTTTTACTCCCATTGGTGCACGCATACCGGTAGAAAGCATCACTGTTCTTGCAGCAATAGGCATTAACTTTGGTGCTGAAGTAAGCCCGGGTAGATGTGATACGTTGACGATCTCCTGCCATATATCGTCTTCATTCTTTATTTCCGGGCGCCACTGTCTGAAATATTTACCGCGTCTGTCGTGAACGAGGCTATCTTCAGATATCAATCGAAAACCATCTTCCGGATTATACGTAGTATTGTTGGTCAGAATAAATTCACCATGTCTGTTTACTTTGAAACGTTTTCTATTACCGTCTTGATCCAGTATATATTCCGGGCGGTAGATGATGGTATTTTCAAACATTTGAGTGGGTGCAGGATCGAGTGCCGAGTTGACACGTCCCCATTTGCCAATGGTCATTTCCACCTCAGGAATATTGCTGATCCTTTTATCCAGTATTTCAATGTATTGCTGATTCTGTTCTATTCCGGTATGAGGCATACTGGTGGGCATTAGTAGAAAAGAACCTTCGTTCAAAGTAGGCATAAACTCCTGACCGATTCCAGGAAACCGGGTGCTTGCACTTTGCCAGAAACCAGTCTGTCGGAATGACCTCCATCCAACAGTTTCGAACCCTTTTGCCACAAGACCGAATGTCTTGTCGAACCCTTGCCAGATAACAAGACCAAACAGAATGGTTAAGATGGGAATAGTCATAAATTTCCATCTGTTTGCAAGACACCATCTGAGTATTTTCTCATAATAGATTACCATCAGCCACAATGCTCCCAGGATAGCGGCAACTATTAAAATAACAAAGAAAAAATTCCGTGGTGTTCCGGCCTGTGTCCCCATGGGCAACCACTCCATTGCAAGAAGATATGTTACAGCAAACAATACAATTCCCAAATTGAAATAAGTAGGAATTTTCCGGTTTTTCCACTTATGCGTGAAAAGGTTATTCAGACCCAATAATGCCAGCGCGAAAAATAGAAAGTATCCTGTCATAATAATTAGCGCGATGCTCGCAACAATCAGTATGATGTTTGATATTTTTCGAACCTGTTTTGATGTGATTTTTATTGAGAAAATATAATACATCAACGTGGGTATCAATATGATGCCGACCATATATGCACTAATGAGCGCAAATGTTTTGGTGAATGCCAGAGGAACAAAAAGTTTACCTTCCTGTGCTTCCAGCATGAAAACCGGGATAAAACTCACGATTGTGGTAAGCTGTCCCGTGAGAACTGCCCCGGATACTTCCTTTATACTGTTGTAAATTAAATTTGCAAAAGGTTTACCTTTTCGAATGCCCTTATTCTCTTCCATGTCCATGTGCCTGAGCGTATTCTCTACAAATACCACTCCGACGTCAACCATGATTCCGATGGCGATTGCAATACCTGATAGGGCAACTATATTAGCTTGAATCCCCGCATATTTCATTATGATAAAAGTGGCCAATACGCCAATAGGTAAAATGCTGGAGATAACAACCGAAGCCCTGAGGTTTAAGACCAGAACAATTACAACGATGATGGCGATGAGCGTTTCATGTGTAAGCGAAGTCTCCAGCGTACCTATTGTTTCGTGAATCAATGCGGTCCTGTCGTAAAAAGGAACAACCGTCACTTTAGAAACAGATCCATCTGCCAGTGTCTTTTGCGGCAATCCTGCGTCCATCTCCTTGATCCTCTCCTTCACGTTGTTGATAACCTGAAGCGGGTTGGAACCATGGCGTGCCACCACCACGCCTCCCACGGCTTCTACCCCTTCCTTGTCGAGGCCTCCCCGCCTGGTAGCAGGACCAAGGGTGACGAATGCCAAATCCTTAATCTTTACCGGAATACCATCTCTTACGGTAACCACAGCTTCTTCCAGGTCGGATACTTTTTTTATGTAACCAAGTCCGCGAACAAGGTATTCCGCTTTATTGATTTCAACCGTTTCGGCACCAATATCGAGGTTGCTCTTTTGTATGGCATTCATTACATCCATGATCGTGAGATTGTATGCGCGGAGAGAATTGGGATTTACATCCACCTGGTACTCCTTCACGAAACCACCTACGGAAGCCACCTCTGACACTCCTTCTGCCGACATCAACGAGTATCTTACATAGAAGTCCTGCACTGTCCTTAACTCATCCGGATCCCAGCCGCCTGAAGGTTTACCTGTTTCAGGGTTTCTCCCTTCCAGGGTATACCAGAAGATTTGTCCCAAAGCAGTTGCATCCGGCCCCAGGCTCGGTTGTGCGCCCTGAGGCAACGTGCCGGGAGGCAATGAGTTCAGCTTTTCCAGAATGCGCGAGCGACTCCAGTAAAATTCAATATCTTCTTCGAAGATGATGTAGATGAACGACATCCCGAACATGGATGTGCTTCGGATGGTTTTAACCCCGGGGACACCCAGTAATGAAGTAGTCAACGGGTAGGTTATCTGCTCTTGTATATCTTTTGGAGAACGCCCCATCCATTCTGTCGCGACAATCTGTTGATTATCACTGAGGTCTGGGATTGCATCCACAGGAACCGGATCCTTTGGCAGCATACTGCCCCAGTTAAAAGGTGCAACTGATATTCCCCATACGATAATAGTTATAAGTAACAGAATGGTAATGAGTCTGTTATTCAGAAAATATTTTACGATTTGGTTGATCATAAATATAATAATTGAAATAAGTCTATTGTAATTGGCAGGCCTTTTATTTAAACCACGAATAAGCCTGGCGTGTTTTCGTCTGTATAAATAATTAAATACAGCGTTTATTGCACACAGTTTCTTTGGTAAACACATATGTTACCTTTCACTGAATACAATATTCATTGAGAATCAAATACGGTAGATGCAGATGTAGGTCAGCAGACTTACATCCTGCAGGAAAAGTCCCTTGGATGGGAAATCTTCAAAAAAAGTTAAAGAGTTTATTTCAGGTTCCGATAATTTGAAGAGCGGAATCAATAATGCTGCAGCCTCGTAAGAAATAGATGCAGTACCACGGGAAACAGATTGTTCGGTTTTGGTCTGATAATCATCGGTACCGGGTTTCAACAGCTGGATATCACAGCATGAAGAGTGCGCATCACCCAGGGTGCTGTGGTGGTTGGTTTTCCCTTCAGGATGCTGACCTTGTAAAGGATCTTTGCTTTCCCGGGTTGCATTGTCGTCGCAGCATCCGATGAGATCATTGGTGGTCTGTATCATAGAGAATGAATGCAGCTTTTTTCCACAAAAATGCATCGCTAGCACGGGCTGTACTGCGGACACCAGCATGAAGAGAAGCAATAATATGGCTGTAAATCTTTTCATTCTTCCTTTCGGATACCTAAATCTGTAAAACAACAATTACAGGTATTTGGTTGCAAAAGTAAGGGTTATTTTTGTTTTTAACAAAATAAAGACTGTTAAAAATGATAAATGGAGGTTTTACCTCCTGGCGATATTATAACTCAATGGCGGTCAGTTCAGCCACTGCCAGCGCATAATCACGCTCCACTTCCAGCATGTTGTTGAATGCATCATAATAAAATTCTACTTCAAGCAGATAATCCAACAGTGATATTTCACCGGCATCCAGTGCTTTTCTTAGGAGCGGTTCGTTGCTGTATGAGGAAAGTGCTTCACGATACTTCTGTGCTGCCTCCCGTAGGCCGACCGATTGATTGAATAGGCTTTGCAGCCTGTTGTAGAACTGAATCCTGCTGTCTTCCAGTGCCGACTCGGATGAAAGTACACCTGCTTTTGCCTGTTTAATGGTATTCTTGTTCTCCCAAAGCGGGACGGAGATTCCGATTACCACGCCCTGTAATTTTTCTCCCAGAATCCGCTCAGAGGCATATCCGGCACTTAATTTGGGTAATGACTGTGCGCGGCTGAGCTTAACCTGTTGTTTACTGATATCTATTTGCTTGCTAAGGTATTGCAGAGCCGGACTTTTGGATTCTGCAGATGCGTACCACTCGTTAAAGTTTGAGGGTAGGGGAGTGATCGGTATTTCAGTCTCGTTAAACTGGATCCCTTTGCCTCCATTCAAAGACTTTAATTCGTTCAGGAGTGCTTCCCTTTCAATGTCTATTTTTTCTTTCTTATTCACGCAGGCCGTGAGGTTCATGTAGACTTTATTTCTCTCAATTGCATCCGTCTCACCCAGGTCAAATTTTTTCTGATAGGAGTCGGCTATGATCCGGGCTATCTCCACTCTTCTGGAATAATCTTTCGATAATGCGTTGTTGTAAGCCAGTTCAATGATAATTTGTTTGGCACGAAGCAATGTATTGATCCGTTCAGACTGGTAAAGCCGGTCGAGGTTCTGGTTTTCCATGCCGGCAAGCTTGTTCCGGTGACCGTAAACCGTTGGAAAATCAAAAGACTGGGTGATACCAAAGTCATTTTGGTTGCCAATTTCACGTGGTGTCCCCCACAGGTAACCGTACGTTACTTCAGGATTTGGGAGCCAGATTCCTGTCTTATTGCCCAGCTTTTGGGCTTCAATCTGCTTCTGCAGGGACTGCAGCGTAGTGTTGTTGGCTTCAACATCCTGTAATATTTTCTCTATTCTGTTTTGGGCACCCGCGGGGATGATAGTGCACAACAAAAGCAGGGTAAATAATAATTTCGTCATATCATAATTTATTCACTCACAAACAGCCGTTTACTTGAGAATAACGGATCACTTGTGAAATTTATTTTTAATTTTCGGAGGCCGGCTTCATCTCCCGGAGTAGGGATATGGGAGGAATGCATTTCGCAGTTGTTCAAGTCGGTAAGTTTTAGCAACGCCATCTGTGCCGCCGGATTAGATATCGCACTAATAGAGAGGGCGATCAAAGTTTCTTCCACATCCAGACTCACATTTTTTCCGTTTAGGATATCTTTTTTCAGGTGTGTGACTGAATCGATGATATTTTCCGGAAGAAGGATCATGCTATCCGGTAATCCTGCCAAATGTTTGGTCGCATTCAGGATCATGCTGGACGAAGCGTGCAGTAATGGTGAGTTCTTACCCGTGACAATGGTTCCATCGTGGAGCTCTATGGCTGCCCCACAATAAATCCCGGCATACCCCTTGCCGAAAAGTTCGGCATCTTTTGCTGCTTCACGGGCTGGCTTCACTACCCGTCGGTCTTCATCTTTCGCCCCTGCTTTTTCCATTATCTCGGTATTCCGATCAACCGTATCTTTACCGCCTCTTCCCATGACGTATTCTACAAAACTCCTTAAGTGGCGGCGAATAATTTCCTGATAAGCAGCATGCTGGCAAACATCGTCATCGATAATGCCCGAACTGATCCTGTTCACTCCCATGTCGGTAGGAGATAAATACATGGATGACGTGCCGGTAATCTTTTCCAGTATCTTTTTAAGCAGGTCAAAGGCTTCTATATCGCGGTTGTAGTTCACAGCTTTCACACCATAGGATTTCAAGTGGTGTGTATCGATCATGTTTACATCTCGCAGATCTGCAGTTGCGGCCTCATAGGCAATATTAACCAGATGATCGGGTGGCAAATCCCAGACAGGGAAAGTCTCAAATTTTGCGTAACCGGCTTTCAATCCCTTTTTGTTGTCGTGGTATAAATTGCCCAAAGCTGTTGCCAGCTTACCACTCCCCGGTCCCGGGCCTGTAACCACAACAATCGGTCTGCTGGTCTCAATATATTCGTTCGCACCATACCCCTCATCGCTGACGATCATATCCACATTTTTCGGATATCCTTTGGTGGGGTAGTGCAGATACACTTTAATACCTTTCAGCTCAAGCTTATTCTTAAATACAACAGCGGCAGGCTGACCTTCAAAACGGGTGATCACTACTGCTGCCACATGAATCCCATACCATTTGAGGTCATCAATACTTTTTAATACATCTACATCGTACGTAATTCCAAAATCCGCCCTGATTTTATTTCTTTCTATATCACCGGCATAAATGCACATGATGACATCTACTTTGTCCTTCAGATTTTGAAGAAGCCGGATTTTTACATTTGGGGAAAATCCAGGTAAGACGCGTGCTGCGTGGTAATCATATAAAATTTTACCTCCGAATTCGAGGTATAACTTCTGGTTAAACTGGTTGACTCTTTCAAGAATTGCTTTGCTCTGTTCTTGCAGGTATTTCTCGTTGTCGAAACCTACATGACTTGTTTTTTCCATTTTCCCGAATCATACATTAAAAATTCGGACTCAAAATTACCAAAATTGTCCGGGATCTAAAGAAAATTGAACGTTTTTAGTTAATATTAAAATCCAAAATCACCTATTACCACATCCTCGACTTTTTCTTTTTTAATTTTCCGTGAGCGTAGGGCAAAGATACAAACAGAAAAATACGAAACTTGTCGCGCAGACGATAATTCCGTCTATTTTTAATATATTTAACGCTCTGGATGCTTCCAACCTAATACCATTTACTGCTTTACGATAATCTCCAGCCTTGTCTTTTTTCCATAGAGCTTGGTACCCCCCGTATATTCGAAACCTCCCATATCTGGGGTTTGGAAGGATTCTTCTTTTTTGTAAATAATAGTTGAGTTTACTTAAATAGGTCTTATTTATCAGAAAAAGTAAAAAATGAACCTTAAAAGCAGATTGTCACAAAATAACTTTTCAATATTTTGGATTTTTTAAAGCAGCCTCATGGTTCTAATGAACAAATATTTAATCGATTAAATATAAACCCTACATATTTAGACCGGAATTTATTCAACGAAAATTGAGAAATGTTTAGTCGATGGTATATTTATACAATTTGTTAGTTTTTTCGTGTGATATGATAACAAATACAAACAAGGTATGATTATTTTTGTGTAAAATCTAAGAGAATTTTGCTTAACTCATTCGTTTGAAAGATATATATGTAACATGATTCTGATTTTAACCATTTGACCCTATGAAAATAAATTATCCGTCCATTATCAGGCTCTGTTTCTCATTTCTTCTATTTACAAATTTATATAGTTGTATAGAAGAGGTAAGTCCCCCTCTTGTCCCAGGGGATCAGATACTTTTTGCCACTATCGTAGAGGAGACAAACGGCACAAGAACATCACTGAGTGATGATCCCACCAACCGAAAGGTGGATGTCTTATGGCATCCAGGCGATGCAATTGGGGTTTTTGGATCAACAAGCGGCTCTAACGTACGCTACCAGACAACAGAGAGCGCCATTTCCAGTGATGGCAGAACCACCCAGTTCGAGACTACGGAAGCAGTCCCATCCGGCGACCTTACCGCCTATTACCCATATCAGCAGGGGGCTTCAATCACTTCAGGTGCGGGGATGCAGCTTACAATGCCGGCAACACAGGGTTATGTCGCCAACCAGACCGGTATTGTGAGACCCGATGCAACGGCCAACATGATGGTTGGTAAAGGGAAAGATGGCAACATTGCGTTTCGCAATCTGTTCACCATGCTGCGCGTTGGTATTGCCGGTCCGGAGGGGCAATCAGTAAAACAGGTTGTTTTTACCGACCTGTCGGGCAAACCGGTTTCGGGTGCTTTTTCCGTCATCTGGAATGATGATCTGCCTGAAACCATCTTTCCGGAAAGCGGAAGCGGCAATAATCTCCGGATTGTACTTGACTGCAAGGATGCAGTTCCTCTTGCCGAGAATAAGATAGCCAAATTTTATCTGATTGTACCTGCCCGTAATTATGAAAAGGGGTTTCAACTGGATTTTATCCTTGACACAGGAGGAAAGATCACCAAAACAATAGGGGCTACCTGGGGAAAGAATCTGCAACGGAACAGGCTTTATCCTGTAGGAGATCTTTTTCCTGATCAGGAAGATAAAATCAGCTACAAGATGCATCCACAAGCTTCCGTCATCAATGAAGAGCGGTACGACCTGATTCGCAATGCTTCACTCAATCTGGAGAACAATCAACTAACTTTAACAGTCGGGAATGGATTTGCACCCAAGGTAGATGAGATGATCCTGATCAACCGTACCTCGAAGGCACTCCCCAACGGGTATGTTGGAAAAGTGAAAACAATCAGCGGGGAGACGGTGGTGCTGGAGCCGGTGACCGAAATCACCGAGGTCTTCGAGGAACTCAGGATTGGTGATCCTGTCTGGAGCAACAGCGGGGGTACGCCTATTGGCGGAGGATATGCAATCGACCTGACCCAGTACATCACCTCCATTGAGAGACCCGACGGTAAACCGGTGGAATACACTGTTGACGGCTCATCCATTTCGATGGAGGTTCCCATCACCCGTGCGGAGGCAGAGGTGGATACAAAATTCAGCATGCCGGCATTGAGCCACGCCTTCAAGATTGACGACGGGAAAAATGCCAACAACAGCTGTGCCCTCAAGCTGGGTGTGCAGATGGATCTGGCAATGTATTTCCATATCCTTATTCAGGGATGGAGCCTGAAAGACCTGCACTGTCGTGTCAATCCCACGGTGAATCTCTCTTCCGAGTTCAATATTGACTGGGTATCGGATTCCGATCGCTTCGGTACCGAAATACCGTTTATCATTATCCGTACTGCCCCCATACCGGCCGGACCTGTGATGATTATCCCCCTGATCGAGTTTTTCCTCACCTTTGACCTGGAGGGCAAGGTGAGTCTGACTGCACAACTCACCTATAGCAAGGAGTTCTCGTTCGGAATGGCCTACAGAAATGGTGAGCTTAGCAACTACAGTCAGGTGGAACAACAGGAGGCCGACGCATCGCCACTGACATTCACACCCAAGGTACAGGTGGAAGGCAGTTTCGCAGCCGGGATCGCTCCCAAGGTGGGCTTCTCGCTCTGGGAGATCATACGTCTGGATACACGTGTCTACACCAAGGTGAAGAGTGGTGCCAACCTGAATTTCGACTTTGGATCTCCCTCCTTCGACCCCTCAATCTATAATGCCATCAGTGGCTCCAAGCTTTTTTCACAACTTGAGTTGTTCATGAAAGGGGGTGTTTTCGGATGGAAGAGCAGGGAGCTGGCCACAACAGAAAGCAATACCCTGGAGTATCCCATCTGGGAAGCTTATTTCGTTCCCAAGATAGAAAAATTCTTAATCACTGCCGGGGGAGGAGAGATGGAGATCGCACTGGATATTTCCAACAAGCTTTTCTTTGACAGCGAGATCGGGATGAATATCTATGAAAAAGATGAGAAGAGCGGCAAGTTTACGGTAGAGGTCGGGAAAATGGAGTTGGGTGAATACAGCCGACCTCCTGCCGGTGAGAACAAGTATCAACTAAGGATGAAGGAATCCACCAGCCTGCCCCCCGGCAAGGAATACGAAGCCTGCCTGACGGTAAAGCTCGATGCTCCAGGGGGGGCCTACACCCTGGAAACAGATGTGCGCACGCGTTTCATCCCTCAGGAGGCCAGCATGACCCTGACCACCTCCAAAGCGGTGGGAAGCAAGATCGGATTGAGCATGTTGTCCAAATATGCCGGTTCAACCGGCGAGCAGCGTCTAAAGGTGTGGATCGACCTGAATAACAACCGAAAAGAGGATGCGGGAGAGCTGGTCAACTCTGATCTATCGTATGTGGAGTATACCATCCAGTCACAAACGGTCACCATCTACGGACCCGTCGTGAATTTCTCCTGTTATGGTAATCAGCTTACCTCACTGGATGTCACCAGGAATGCCGTTCTGGAGTCGCTCTACTGCTATGAGAATTTACTCACCTCCCTCGATGTGAGCAACCTCCCATCACTGGAGTACCTCGGATGTCACGACAACAGTCTGACAACCCTCAATGTAAGCGGTGCAACCATGTTAAGATCAATCACCTGTCACAACAACCAGCTTGTCACCGTGAATACAGGTAATTTGACGAAATTGGAAATGTTCCGTTGTGCCAATAACCGCATCACCTCGCTGGATATGACCAGGAATGAGTATTTGACAACATTGGATTGTGAAAGAAACCAGCTTGTTACACTGGATGTAAGCAAGAACAAGAAACTGATGCGACTCACCTGTACGGATAACCAACTGACAACCCTGAATACCAGCAACATTCCCGCATTGACGTGGCTCACCTGTGGAAATAATAGACTTACCTCACTGATGCTGAATAATCCGGCATTGAAGGAGTTGTCGTGTCAAAACAATCAGCTGGGGTCGTTCAATATCATACCCTCCACTGCACTCACTTTCCTCAATTGTGCGAGAAACAATCTGACCACACTTGTTATTAGCCACAATACGGCGCTGACCTATCTCTATTGTGCCTTTAACCAGCTTACCACGCTGGATGCCAGCTCAAACAGTGCACTTCCTGCACTCAATTGTTCCTTTAACCAGCTGGTTTCATTGGTCGTTTCAGATCAAGGGGTGATTAAATCAATAGATTGTGAATCGAACCGTCTCAGGGGAACGGCCATCACGGAACTGATCACATCCCTGCCGGATCGTACTGGAGAAAACGCGGGAACCGTCGATTTTGGACTGACTTTCGAGGGTGATGTAGCTGGTGAGAATAATTTTACCAGAACGGACGAGCAGAATGCCAGAAAAAAGAACTGGTACCTCTACTAAATAAAGAAGAGAGTGAAAATCTTGTGATGTTGCTTGCATTTATTGTAATAGAAAAAAAAGAAACCGATGAAAACAGATTTTTTGATCCATGTTGTGATATTGCTGACGGCTCTTTTCTTATCCTGTAGTAGTGAACCCGGAGTGGATGTGCCGGAAGAAGAGAATGAGCAACCGGTGCTGACCGTTTCCCCCGCCCAATCCATCAACGTGGCTGCAACCGGCGGCAGTTCCGTGATTTCGGTCTCAACCAACCAGGGCTCATGGAGTGCCGGTTCCAATCAAACGTGGTGCAAGATAAGTGACAAAACGGCGGGTCAATTTACAATCGCGGTGGATCCCAATGGTACTGCTGTTGCACGTGATGCCACAGTAACAGTCACTGCGGGCGCTGCACTCCCGCTGCAAATTATCGTGAACCAGCGTGCAAACACTTCACAGGATAGTGAGGATTTCGGTTATGGTGATGAGCAGAAATGGGATTGATATGTTGATAAAACAGGCAACTACAGATAGATGTTGGTCTCTCCGGTAATGTTAAAATCGATGGGAAGTGAAAAATCAGATAGTTTAAATCTCAGATTATTGCAAGGAATATCTTATTTTTACAATATGAATGGGTACAAGAGATAACCGGTTTGTTTATCACGATTAAATCAAAAAATCAATGGAATCAACAGCACAGAAATGTAATGATTGTCCCCTGAGGGTGAAGTATGACCGTAAACCCAGGTCGTTCGCAGGTCGTTTCTGGCGGTGGCACATTAACTTCTGTCCCGGTTGGAAAGCCTATTTTTCCTCCCTGACACCAGAAGAGAAAGATTTGGTCAGAGAGAAGTACCATTATAAAAAGCAGACTGCCTGAGGGACGGTCTGCTTTTATCGGTTCTGAGCAGTCAGTTGAGCTCCCTGACTATCTTGTATCCAGGATCACACTGATCGACCACTTCGTGTTTGGTTTCCAGGAACTAACCTCTTTTTTCTTCCAGCCATCCCAGGTCATCTCCTCGAGGGTGTTGCCAAAAGCAGTGATAAAGTTCTCAATACTGCCGTCACTTTGTGATGCACCAAAGCGGTAGCTCCGGTTGTTGCCGTCGGTATAGGTTTTTATGTAGGGGACATCCTTAAAACTGAGTGTGTAACTCTGTTTCTTTGTCAACGCCCCACTTCGGTTGTAAATGTTGCTGACGTTGGATGCTGTTCCCTTGATTATTTTCAGCGACTTGGCATCCATTTCCAGGGTAATCTCCCAGCTACAATCTCCATTGTCGAAGATATTGCTCCAGGTATTGGTATATGTTGATGAGGAGGTGAAAATTACTTTGTCCTTTACATAGCGGGAAGTCCCCTTCATTTCTTCAAAAGGTACAACCAACTCGTCGGCGAATGTCGCAGAATAGAACCCGCTGTAATTGTTTAATTCATCGATTGTCAGTTTAATCTTTCCGATTGCGAACTCCAGCTTCTCTTCCAGCCGTACGGTCATGGTCACGTCACTCTCCTTGTTGAAAGGGTGATAGTAGACCACGAAGAGCATATCTTTCTTCTCCTGGAGTGCCGCTACCTCTTCATACTGATAGGAGTCGAAAAACTCATCCACAAAGATGATCTCCTTTTTTTCATTGTCGTAGCGATATAGTTCACAGATCTGTCCTTTGCCGCCATCCATTCCGCCTTCCACCTTGATGGAGAGGGTAACCTTGTCGGGTAGCTTGTAATCAGGATCGATGCTGATTCGTTCAATGAATGTGGAATGAGGTTTGATACCAATAGGTTCATTACTTTTCACCTCATTCATGCTGTTGATGAACATCTTGCTGCGACCGATTCCCTGCAAAAGTTCCTTTACACCGTTGGCACGGATATAATCCTTGAGAAAGATTCCATACTCGATGAAAAGATCGGGAAATGCATCATCGAATGCATCATACACAGAGGTTGCACCGGCCTCCTGTTGTTTGTGCAGATTCACTATCTTGTCGTTGCCGTAACGATTGGCCATCCAGCGGACTAACCCGGCCATTCCATAGCCGTGGGAACCCTTATCTTCTCCTTCCAGCGGAGAGAAACCCTCCAGGGGGCAAAACTGGTTCCCATATTGCACGGAGGAGATCCCCTCCACGTAGAGGCTTTCCGCCCAGACGGCTACAGCCTCATCCATCCAAAGGAAATCACCTCCCATAAACGATTTGGTTACCACCCACCGGGGATCGTAATAGTATTGTACGAAGTGAGTCATCTCATGCATGACGGTGCGTTTGATCTCTTCTTTCTCTGATAGCTTCTGGCTGTTGATCACCAGCGAGTTCCAATCACTGCTGTAGCGGGAGGGAATAAAATAACCATAGGCATCCGCACCGTTCAGTTGCTTCACCTCCACCTGGATCTGTTTGTTCCGTTTCGAAAAACTGAATCCAATCGCTTCCAGCCGTTTGATGGCTTCCTCCACATGCAGTGCGATATCCCTGCTCTCTTCGTGATAGTAGCGGGGAGCAAATACCACACATTTCTGCTCAGCGGTGATGGCCCGGCTCTCAGAATCATCTGAGGTCTGATAATCCTTTACCAGCCCTACAATCAGTTCGCCTGCATCAGTGGAAATTTCTTCAAACGGCTCCAGCGTAGCTGTATAAGAATCACCCTCTTTCACCCCTTTGATCCATAGCGTGGAAGCACTCTCCTGCTGTGAACTGATCTCCACACCCGGAGCTGAGAAGCGGAAGTATACATCTCCCTGGGTGATCTCTGCATTGGCAGGTAGTTCCATCTTCAGGGGTTTGGAGAAGTTGCGCGGGAGCTTGATCTTGTAATAGGGGGAAGCCTCAAACTCTCCCATCACCACGCCACTGGCTTGTGTCGTAATTTCCATGGTGACAGACGTAGTGAATGCATCGGCCGGGACGACAATTGTGATTTTGTCCTTGAAAATTTTTCCTCCCGATTTATCCACTTTGTTGTTTTCTTCCGAACCTGTGTCTCCTGGCTTTTCTTCATTGGGGGGGTCCTGCTTACCCTTTTCTTCCGGGATCTTGTTGATCTCTTCCGGACTACTACATTGTTGTATGGTTACAGTGAAAAACAACAGGAGCAGTGTGCTCAGAAGGATGCTTTTATTTCTTGTCCCTTTTTTTGCGGTTTGTCTAAATGAAGTCATAGTATGATTATTTTGTTGTGCTTTGCAAGAAAGGAAATTTTATCAATGATCACACTGACAAACAAACAAAAAAGAATAACAAATCGTAAAAAAAGAACAATGTTATTTTGAAGCATTTTGGTGAAGCCACCGATTGGGGGTGGTACCGGTAATTTTCTTGAAGTTCCGGTAAAAGGAGACTTCGTTGGCAAACCCCGATTGTTCACTGATTTCGATCATGGAGGGAGCGGATGCGGAATCGGTCATCATGCTCTGTGCATACCCTATGCGATATCGGTTGATATAATCTGAAAAAGATAACCCCAGTTCCTGGTTAATGTGATTTGAAACATAGGTCCTGTTGCTACCCAGATGAATGGCAATATCGGAAATGTGTAAATCTTTCTGCCTGAAAAGCTGTTCTTCTTCCATCAGTCGCTTCAAACGAATGTCGAGGATGGTTGTGTCTGGATTGCTGGTCCTCTCTGTTTCGGTTTCCTCCATGCAGATATAATCAGCTTCCTTACAGAAATCTGTCGCGCTGAAATGTAGAGTGTAGGCCATGTAGCTGACCAAAAAAAGCATGCTTCCAAAAATGAGTGATGGGATTACCAGAAACCACGACTCGCGGATAAAGAACTCCCTGCCCAGCAGGTTGGCAGTGCTCGAGAAGATGGCGAACAGTATAAAAATTAGCAGTAATTTTTGTACCTGAGCCAGGGTCCTGTTTTCGGTGTCGGCATAATAATTGGAAACCTCCCGGTTGAACCGGGACAGCTTCTGATGCCCATAAAACGCAACCGGAAGCAGCTGCAGGATAAACAGTACCTTGGTGGCTTTAATTCTGACATTCTGAGCCTGTTCGGCAAAGGAGAGAAAAAATAAACCATCGGTTTTCTGAAAAAAATGATGATTTACAAAACTGATTCGCTCCGCTTCATTCAGCATACCATAGAAAATAACAGACAGCACACTGACAATCAGTGCTGGCAGGAGGACCCAATAATTCCTCAGACTAAACTGTCTGATGCTGGTAAGTCTGCAAATATAGAGATAGTAGAGCGGATAAACCGCCAGGGAGCAGAAGGTGTAGAAACTCTCAATCAGACTGTAGAGATAGATATAGCGATGAAAATAAACCGCGTGTGAGAAATAGAGAAAAGTACATGCCAGCAAGAAGTATGTAAAGAATTTTTTAGCTGGATCCACATGTTTCTTTTGGATGATAAATAATATCAGCCAAAAGAAACAAACGTAAAACGGTAAACCAGAAAAAAAATTCTGTAACATACGTGCCCTGTTTTCTTCTCAATACTTGTCTTTATCTGGTATTATGCAAGTAAACATACAATGATTTTACGCTCAGAATCCAAAATCATCTATTACCACATCCTCGACTTTTTCTTTTTTAATTTCAACGGTGTTTTGGATCGCCAATCCTTCCACATAAATGGCTTTAAAAGGAATGGCAGGACAAACATATTCGCATCCGCCACATCCGACGCAGATAGAAGTATCTGTTTCCGGAATGGTGAGTACGCCCTTGTAGGGAACCATGCGGACTGCCTGGGTGGGGCAGTGTTCCGAACATGCCCCACAACTTGTTTCATCGTAGTAAACAATGCAGTTTTCGATGATAAACTGCACTTGTCCCATCTGTGTATGATTTTTTTCTTCTTTTGTCAGTGGTTGTATTGCTCCTGTTGGGCATACATCGCCACAGATGATGCAGTCGTAGTTGCAAAACCCCCGATCGAAATAGAGCTTGGGTTGCATAATTCCCCCCGGGCCATATTCCAGGAAAGCAGGCTTTATCACATGACTGGGACACTTGCTCACACAAAGATGGCAGGAGATACACTTCTCCCGCAGGTGATCGAAAGAGACGGCACCCGGAGGAGCGATGGGCACCTGTCTTTTGAGTTCTTTTTTTTGGAGAAGCCCGTTTGTAACTTCCTGTGCGATCAGGTTCCCCGCAGCCAGGCCGGTGACCAGCGATGCCGACAGAAAGCGGCGTTTGGACTCATCTACCTGTTTCGTCATCGTGAACGAATTTTCTGTTATCTCCGAAATTTCCGATCTTCCCATTTTTTCATCAGGCAGGTATTTGTGAACTGCTGCAGTTTGAACTATCCTCTTTTTCAATGGACTGACAAACTGATATTTCATGGCATCACGGTGACAACTTTCGATGCAGTTAAAGCAGGTGATACACCGGCTGTGATCGATCTGTTTGTTTTTGGAATCAATGCACGATGCTTTACACTTCATGGTGCACAGGCCGCACATATTACATTTGTCATCCACAAACTGAATTTTACACAGGGAATATTTGCTCAGAAAACCGAGCGTGGTACCCACCGGACAAATCGTGTTGCAATAAGTCCTGCCGTTGCGCCAGGCCAGATAGCCGACCAATCCCAGCGTAATAAGAGCTGTTGCCGATGAGAAAATGCTTAGCGAATAGATGCTTACCTTGTAAAATGCGTAATTATTGAAGGAGGTAAAAATGGTTTCCAGTAAATTGTTCCCTGCTAGATAAGCCGGGCGCAGCAGATGGGTGATCATTCTCCCGTATGCTCCGTAAGGATCGAGCAGACCCACCAGAAAAGCAAATCCAAAAATGAACGCCACAACCGTAGCAGCCAGGATGCTCCAGCGGAGGATGCTTTTTGCTTTGCTGTAGGTATATTTTTTTTTACGGGTGAATCTTTTGGATAGCCATGCTACCATATCCTGATAAACACCCATCGGACAGATGGATGAACAATAAACCCTGCCAAAAAGTAACGTGAGCAATAGCAGCGATACAAGAATCAGCACGTTAAACGCCAGCAGCGCGGGTATAAACTGTATCTTCGCCAGAAAGCTGAAACTTTCCGGTAGAAACTCCCTGAAATCGAGGAAATAAAGGGTAATCAGGGAGAATAGCAGAAGTGACAGGATAACACGGATTTTCTTTAACATGATATGATTGCTTCTTGAAGGTCTATATTCGCAACCGCTTTATATTCAGGTTCTCGAGGTTCATTGTCCCCACGCCAAGCTCCTGGCCTTTGGAGATGTGGCTCACTTTCTCAAGCGGCATCTCCCGTGCCTGGTTGAAGAAATTGGCTGCGGCGGTATCGGCAGCGATGATATCCTGCGACAGAAAAAGACCTTTTGACAGGACCACATCGGAGAGAGATTTGCCCCTGGGTCCGCTGGTTTTCATCAGCCGATAGGCATCCACCACATTCAGCACAGGGCGTTTGGCATAGGTACATACATCGGCAATACACTGTTGCAAGTCGTTGGCATGGAAAAAGCCTCTGTCCCACACAATGCCCATGTAATTTTTCATGGAGATGGTCAGTTGTGCACCGCCGTGATTTTTCAATATGGGTACGTTGATCCATTTGTCGCTGTCCACGATGGCCTGATGAATTTTTGCACTTTTCAGGCTTTTCCCTTTGGGGATGGAGACAGCTTTATAATAGGATTCCTGGTGTGCCGGCACCACTTTTGCACCTGCCTTTTTGGCTGCTTCCTCGATGCCGCTGTTGCTGTATGATTTGCGCCAGTCGTCACAGGTATGATCAAAAACAGTTACTTCCGATGCGCCTGCATCGAAACATTGTCTGATGATTTCTGCTACCAGCTTCGGATTGGTGTTGGCAGCCATTTCAACTGGCTGATCCCACCCGATGTTGGGTTTTACACACACTTTGTCGCCTTTGCTAATAAAAGCTTTCATTCCTCCCATCTCAGCGATGGCCTTGCGGAACATTGCTTCCGGTTCGCCTCCCATTACGGCGACCAGGTCATATTTCGATGCAGCCTGGGTAGTCTCAAACGACTGGGTGAGCAAGCTCATCGCATCCGCATCCTTGATGGTGGTGATTGCCGCTCCGGTGAGGGCTATCGCCCGTAAAAAATTTCGTCTGTCCATATGGTTGAATTTTGTTATTGATTTTCCAGTTGTTGTTTCTGTTTATCTCAAACTTATATCGATCTCCCGCGTCGTGCTGATTGCACGGGCAGAATAACTACAGACTATTCAAATATGTATCCGTAATCCTCCGAAAACGGTGGCGCCGGGCATCGGGTATCCGGCATTAATTTCGTAATCCTGGTTGAGAAGGTTCTCTCCCCTTAAAAAGAGGTTTAACCAGTCGGATGCTTTGTAATTCATCCGTACATTCCATAGCAGGACATTTTCTTTTACAGGCTCAGGGTTTACCTTCGTGTATAGAGCTCCCAGATATTGCAGGCCGGTAGAAAGATTCCAGCGTCCCATGGAATGATCTCCACCCACATAAAGTTTATGTTCCGGTACCCCTGCTATTTTATAAGTCATATCCAGCAGGCTGTAGTTCGCCGAGAAGCGGAGATGATTCGTTGCCTGGTAGTTTGCCGAAAGCTCAAAGCCCTTGTTTTCAACCTTGCCGGTGTTTTCCCATTTGCCAATATTAGGTTGTGGTTGCCGGATCATATTGTCACCTTTGATATAGAAGAGGTTCAGACCAAAACTTACCCTTGCCTCCGGTAGTGATTGCAACAGCGATATTTCGTAGTTCATCAATCGTTCCGGCTTCAGTTCAGCATTTTGGGGTGGGAACATATACATTTCGCGAATAGTAGGATTTCGAAACCCCTTGCTGGCAACTGCCTTTATTGAGGTGGTAGTGGTAGGAGTGAAGCTGAGTCCCAGCTGCGGAATCCATTCCGATCCGTTTATTTCGTGGTGATCAAGCCGTACACCGGCATTCATGGTGAGTCGCTCATCCAGCACACGCTGTTGCAGATTCAGATAACCCGCCATGTTGTTGAGGTGTACATCGGCCAGATCCACGTTGTCCGCTCCATCGGGAAACCTGTTCCAGGCTTTACCGCCAAAACGCTGAAAATCGAACCCTGCGGTTGTTTTATTTCCTGCGAAGAAAGAATAAGACTGGTAGGCCGAAAACCCAAACATTTGATCGTCGGAACGAAACCGATATACAGGCGGCAAGCCGGATGAAAGAACGGATATCCCGTCGTTTATCTCGTGTGAGCCAAAATTGTAGAAAAACTTCACGGCTCCCGATGTCCGGGCATACTCATTTTCCAGCGCAGCAGAGGTCATACCACGTAAGATATCGGCATCGTTATCGATCATTGGGTTTGAAGCAGTTCCCGGATTTGAGCTCATTGTTTTCGACAGATTCACATCCACAAAGCTGCTCCAGTTTGTACCAAGGTCGTATCCCGCTTTGGCATATCCATTAAACTGCTCAAAGTCCATATTTTCACGGTGTCCGTCGGAGCGGTTATAACCCAGGTTCCCGTTTATATGAAACTGATTTTTTCTGAATGCGGTTGAAACTTCCGCACTCAGAGTGTTGTAACTTCCGTAAGAAAGCTGTGCAGACTGATGGCTGCCGTCAGTTTTCTGTTTTTTTGTGATGATGTTGATTACCCCGCCCATCGCGTTGGAACCATAGAGCATCGAGGCGGGACCCCGCACTACCTCCACCCGTTCGGTCATCATCGACTGGTAGCTGTCGGCCAGTGGATGTCCCATTAACCCCATATACTGAGGATGGCCGTCAATCAGTACCAGTACCCCGGCCGTAGGAGTGCCGCCGATACCACGCATACTCATTCCACCTGCTGCCCCGTTGGCAACTCCATATCCCATCACACCGCGTTGTGAGATAAAGAGTCCGGGCACCTCTTCAGTAAGCAGGGGCAAGAGAGAAGGTTGCATCCTCTCTGCTATTTTTTCTTCAGAGATCACTGTGATGCTCATCGGCACATTTCGAAGATTTACTTTCGGCATGGTGCCTGTCACAACCACCTCATCGAGGCGAATGGTATCATTGCTTTCTACAGGCTCTCTGTTTTCGGCCAGCAACGGGTTGGCTGCCAGCAGGCTTAAAGCCAGGAAGAATATGCATTTGTTCATATGATCCAGGGAAATTTAAAACAGGACTCATCGTAGAGCGAATAATCCGCCTTGCCATTCACAGCGAAGGTTTTAATTTGCTTTGCACCCTGTAAAAGATCGATGGCGAATTGTACAGTCGCCCCTGTTTTTACACGATCCTCTACCAGTAGAATGGTTTTGTTCCTGTAGTCGAAGTCGACCGGTGAAACCAGCTTCGGTGAATCGTACTTCGGCTTCTGCAATGGATCGCGCAGGTTTATTTTTAAAAGTTGTATTTCTGTGTTCAACTGTTGGTTGATGATCGCAGCCGGGATAATACCCCCATTGGCGATGGCGACAATCATATCGAAGGTTTCGAGAAATTGAATCTCCCGAAACCGTTGCATAACCTCTTCGAATGATTTGGCTTCCGTCATTGTTAATTTTTAGCCAATGCTTTCAATACAAAATAACCACCCATAAGCTGGATCAACATGCCAGGCAGTCCGATGCGGAAATCTTGTACTGCCATCAGGAGGTTCTGGGTCATTGCCCATTCAATACCGGTACCGACGATCTGATAGGCAAGGATAGCCAGCAGGATACCTACCAGTGATACTTTGCCGAAACGTTTGGCAACCATGGCTGCAGCAATGGCCAGGATGGCCGACTTAATGATAATAGCCGGCAGTACTGCCACAGGAGGCATGCCAAATAACAGGTTGTTTACCAACGGAGAGAGAATAGCGGTGAGCAGTCCCACATGAATGCCATATTTATAAGCAGCAATCAGGGTGAAGAAATAGATGGGCAGAAAGATAAATCCACCCTGTGGAACAAGATGTGCCAACTGTGGTAGCAGCAGATTACCGACTATAAATATCGCTGCGAACAGATAAGTCTTTGTGTTGGTCAGGTTGAGCGTGTACAATTTGGCTGTTGTTGACATAATAGGTTGTATTATAATGTTGTTATATATTTTCCCCCGCATAAGCAAATTACATAGCATACAAATCTATGCATAAAAACTCATTTTATGCCGGTGATGGTTGTTATTTTTTATTTAAAAAAGGAAAAATAGCGATGTGAAATGCTTAATGGAAATCATTTAAAGAGCATCGGGAGAAATTCCGTCAGGTAGATTCTCCAGTTTCTCCAGGTATGTCCTCCTTCCGATTCCCGGTAGACATATTCAAAGTGCATTGAATCGAGTTTGTTTCTGTAATCGACATTTGCCTGATACAAAAAATCATCTTTCCCGATGGCTATCCAGTAAAGCTTGTAACCGTTATTCTTTTGAACGGAAAGGGTAGCCTCTATGTTTTGATAAACGGGCGATTGTACCTTCTCGTCTGGCATGATCGCGGCAGAGAAAAGTCCCATGTAATCGAATGTGTTGGGATGATACCGTGAAATATGGAGGGTGTGAAAACCACCCATGGAGAGTCCCGCGATGGCTCTGCCCGTTTTGTCAGGAATGGTACGATAGCCGGCATCCACGAAATCAATGATCTCCCGAAAAGTTTTCTCATATGTTCCATCCATGGTGTGGGGCAGTTGAAATTGTGGCTTGTAAAATCCTTGTGATGACTCTCCTGGTGCGGCTTCCTGTGCTACGTTGCCATTGGGCATTACCATGATCATCGGTTCTGCTTTACCGGCAGCAATCAGATTATCGAGAATCTGAGAGGCTCTGCCCAGCGTCATCCAGGCCTCCTCGTCGCCACCCATACCGTGCAGCAGGTAGAGCACCGGATAGCTGGAACTGCTATTTTCATAACCGGGAGGTGTGTAAATGGTGATCCTGCGGTTCATCTTATTTCTCGGAGATGCATACCACCGTTTCGTCACCGTACCGTGTGGAACATCATTGACCTTGTACAGATCGGCTTGACCATCGCCAATGAGAAATATATTGAGTGTGCTTGCCACATCGCGGCGGTAATAAACGTTGTTGGGATCGTTCATTGGCAGCCCATCCACAACAAAAGAATAGGTGTAGAGCTCGGAGGGTAGCGGCTCCGTGGTATGGGACCAGACACCATCGGCATCTTTTGTCATATTTTGTTTCCCCTGAGTCAGGAAATCTCCCGTAACCGTTACGGTATTCGCGTTGGGAGCCATTAAACGGAATGTGACGGTCTTGTTGGCGTGAATCTCCGGAGAGATTACTTCACGCCTCTCCCCAAAAGGAAGGTTTTCCTGTGCGCGCATCTGAAGCGACAAAAGCAATACAACCAAAATATAAAAACAGCGCATCTTCATATGTTATTCAGATTTTTTAGATTTCATCCCCTTGTTGTATAAGAATAATGCAAATATAGCGATTCATTTGAATTAATCACCCTGCAGGAGAGGCGATTTATCTGTTTTATCGATATCTTTGCAATCTGCAATAACGATTGGATATATGTGGAAAGATTTGCTTTTTGTGGGTATTGGTGGTGGTGTAGGCAGTATGCTGCGCTTTTTTACTTCCCGGCTGGCGGCTCGTTTTATTCATCATGAATGGTTGTTTGTGGGCACCTTCACTGCCAACATCGTGGGATGCCTGCTCATTGGTTTGTTTTCAGGGTGGATTTTGTCTCATCAGCCTGAAAATCAATCTTTTCGTCTGATGATGATTGTCGGTTTCTGTGGTGGCTATACCACATTCTCTACCTTTGCCTTTGAGAATCTGCGTTTGATTGAGATGAATCAGTGGGGGCTCTTTACATTGTATACCTCCGCAAGCATCATTTTAGGACTCCTGTCGGTATGGGGCGGCATGAAGCTAGGGCATTTAGTGTAAAAAAGAAAACGCCGGAAGGTATATCCTCCCGGCGCACAACAGAACATGTTAGGTTTTATAACTTTTTGATTCGGATGTTTCTGAACATTACCTTTGATCCATGTCCGAGAAATCCGATGTGCCCGGTTTTATTGAGTAGTCCCGGATGATCCCGTTTATCTACAGTGCCGTTTTTTGAAGCCTCACGGATATTCCCATCGAGGATGGTCGTTCCGTAAGCACCCGAGTAACTACCCCTTGATTATTCCGGAGCATTTGCACCCACAGATTTTATCTGATTCTTTGATCCCAACAACTTCGGGATCTCTGGTAAATTGTTAGAGTATTGTTAGAGTTTCACTAGAGATTCGCTCGTTCCCTCCTTTTTCCAGTAATTCGGCAAGAGCTTCTTCAGGTTTTCATCATTCCCCGGCTTCTGATAATAGGGCATCTTACCAATCACATCAACAAGCCACTCCCTCGGGTTCACTCCCAACTCCTTGCATGAGGTGAGTAAGGAACAGATTATGGCCGTGTTCTCTGCTGCCTCGTGGTTACCACAGAACATGAAGTTCTTTCGTGACAAGGCTATGGGCCGAATGGCGTTTTCAGCCAGATTGTTGTCAAGCATCAGCCTGCCATCCAGCAGATAATTCTTCATTCGTGACCACCGTGGATATGAGTACCCGATGGCTTCACCGATAAGACTCTGGGGAAGAACCGTCGGGTAGGTTTCCTCCATCCAGGATTCAAGCGAGTTCATGACAGGAGCTGCAAGTTCCGCCCTGAGTTTTGTCCGTTCCTCAAACGACAGGTTCCGCTCATCAGCCATACTCTCTATCCGGTACAGCTTCTGGATTTCTTTCAGGACATGTTCTGCCAGTGCCTTATTCTCATTCAAGGCCTTCTCGTAATAGCGCCTTATGTGCACCATGCAGCTAACCAGACAAACCTGATCTTTCTTGTCAAAGACGTTGTAAGCCTGCCAACCGTCACTTTGCAGGTAACCGGTGAAGGATTTGAGTAAAGTTCCCACGGTTTCCTGCGATCGGGAACCGTCATTATAATAAAAGAAAACCAGTTTCTTCATGACCGCTCTCACCATCCACAAGTACTCTTTGCTTGCCTTGTGACTTTCCTTGTTGATAACCGGCAAGGTGGTTTCATCCACCTGGAGGTAATCAGTATCTATCACCTCTCTCTTAAGTGTTTCGTAGAGCGGTTTCAGGAGTTCGCAGGCGGGTTTGAACCAGCCATTGAGCGTACTCTCCGGTATATTTACCCCCAGATGTTTAAACTGTTGTACCTGGCGGTAAAAAGGGAGGTGATACATATATTTCTGGAGCAGGATCTCTGCGAGAAGGGTGGCTCCGGGAAGTCCCTTGTATATGGGCAGTAACGGAAGCGGGGCGATGATCACACCGGGTGTGACATCAGCAGCCGGGACAGCACTGTCCTTCAAACCGTACTTCGGGCGGATAAGTTCTTTCACGTACAACTTCCCGGGTTCAAACTCCAACGTGCGGGTACGTTCCTCGCCGATACGCTTATACTTGTCGCGGTCCAGGTCCTCCGGTTCAAGCACCACTTGCAGCACGGGAAGATTCTCCAGCATCTTGCGGTTGGTCCTCTCCTGTTTTCTTGTGTGCGTCTGCTCTTCTATCTGTTCCCCGGCAGCAGCACGGGCTGCTTCCATTTCTTCTGACCGTTTTTCCTGGTCCTCAATCGTTTCAAACAATGAGAGCTGGTTGGGATCCAACTGGGACAGCTTCTCGCTTTTACGACCATAAAACTGGCGGGTGAACCAGGCGATTTGTGAGAGCAGCTTGTCGATTCGCTGCTGCATGCCGGTGAGTTGCTCGGACAGCTTCGCGTTAGCCTCCGTGAGCTGGCGGATTTGTTCCGCCTGCGATTTTATGAGGAGTTCTACGGCTTGCATCTGTTCCATTTACCGGGCTTTTATTTAGTTGTAAAAATACTAAAAAACCCTGATCTACACAAGCTTTAAAGGGATTATTTTCACAGTTCTTCCAATTATTTTATCTCACGTTTCTCATTGCTTTCAGCCTCTTCAACCGGGTGGCCGGATCATCCTGTATACCTTCCACCATCATCACCAGATCGCGCCACTGCATGGGATAAGAACGACTCTTTTCATCGTATGGGGGTATACGGAAAGTACCTTCTTCAAGCCTTTTCATGTATAAGACCAACCCGCCATCTTCTGCATGCAAAAGTTTCATGGTTGTTCGGTTTCGATTGATGAAGATGAAGACATCTCCCATGCGGACATCATATCCCATTACGTTCTGGATTACACCACAGAGTGAGTTCATCCCTTTTCGCATGTCGGTTTTTCCCGGGCACAGGAAGTAACGCATGGTGTCATTCAGGCAGAACATGGCGTGAACAGATTTGATTCAGTAAATTCATTGCAATCTCTGCCTGGGCACTGCCAATGAAACTGACCTGGATGCCTCCCGGAAGTTTGATCCTTATCTCTCCCTGACTATTACGTGGAGATGAATCCGGCGCAGTTACAGGAACTTTTACGGGCAGGTTGAGGCTGATCGGTGACAATGTGTCCGTGGGTTTCTCCTGTTCATTATTGTTATAGGGCCGACAGAGTCCAAATTTACTTTTCCAGTAGTGAAAACTGGAGACTGTATAGGACTCGTTAGCACAAAAATCCTTGATACTTAACCCGCTCTTGTGTTGGCGTTCCAATATCGCCAGGAATTCTTCTTTGCTTACAGGCTTCATAAAATTACGTTTGCAGGCAAAGATCGAAAAAAACCATTTACGCTAAAATGGGTATTTGATCGGGGGCTTACGATCGGATGGTCCATAAGCGATCATATGAATGCATCCCATACCGTAGTTCCGGCCATCAGGATGGCCAATAGGAACAGACCTTTTGGAGAAGGAATGATATTTCATTCTGACCGGGGCATACAATATGCTTGCAAACAGACTGTCAATCTGTTGAAATCCTTGAAGCTGGAACAAAGTATGAGTGGAAAGGGAAATTGTTGGGATAATGCCGTGGCTGAAAGCTTTTTCAAAACTTTCAAATCTGAATTGGTCTATGGTACCAAACTCAAAACAAGAGAGCAAATGCGCTTGTATGTATTTGAATATATTGAATCCTGGTATAATCATAAAAGAAGATTCTCAGCATTGGGAAACTTAACCATTGATGAATTTTGGAATCAGTATAATATTAAAAAAGATTCAATTAAAAATGTCGCTTAACTTTTTGTCTCAATTAAGTTTGCAAGTCCAGATACCGGCAAAAGTGAAAGACTATAAATAATACAAATGTTTTATAATTTGTATCCATATATATGTTTTATATTTCGCTGACATACAGTAATTTGCATAGATATATATTTTAAGTTAGAAATATCCTAATTTCTTTTATATCGTTGTTTAAGTACCATATTTATAATTTCTCTAACGAAAAAGATAAATCCTATTCCAAGAATTATATCTTTGAATACGGTATAAAATGAAATTGTGTATTTACCGGTAACAATGACGTGTAATGTTTTTATTAGAAAATAAGTTATCAGTATAAAAATGATTGTTATAAACAAAATCTTAACCATCCCGAATAGCAATAAAAAAATATTCAATTTTTCTTTTCTTCCCTTTTTAAAAAGAATAGCTAATTCTTTCATCGCTTCTTTATTTAGGTTTACATGGTGCAGAGCATCGGACAGAAACCAATACATATCTGTATTTATCAGTGGGTTCATGTTAAAGATGAATATAATATAGGAAAGATATGCTATATTTAACAATGCTGCTTGATCAGTAATTTCATAGAATACTAAATAAACGGTTGTTATTATGAATTGAAAATAAAAACCACCTATGTCTACAACCATTTTTTTCTTAGGACTTAAGGTCCAAGATGGATTTACATCAGCAAATAAAACTGGAGAGAAAAAGTAAAAGCCAAATCCTATACCCTTGCTATTTTTTCCGAAAAACTGCAATGCAGTGCAATGCCCTATTTCATGGAATAAAAAAAGTATTATAAGCCCAATTAAAAATATTATGATATTCGTTTCATTTATAATGCTTTTTTGCCAAGGCAGTTCTTTTATTAGTATCGATATATTGCATATCACACAAAAGGTAATTACAGAAAGAACAACCGGCTTCTTAAATAAAAAAACTAAAGGGTGACAAATCTTTTGGAGTATTTTTTCTGGGATAATGATTCGCTCCAGATGTATATGTGATTTCTTTTTTTTTATTTGAATGTTCTCTATTTCTATAATGCCATTTTTATATAATTGATCTTTAATAAAAGAGAGAACTCTTTCATAATCTATATTTTTAGCATTTCCACTGGTTAACTTGTCTGTTATCTCTTGAATAGTGTTTGCGTTATTAATTTGTAACACGATTGCTATTGCCGAATAAGAAACAAACATCTTTGTCTGATAATATTCATTATATAGTAAATATTGGTTATCAGATACTTTTTCCCATTTAGTTGCATTGTGCATAATAGGAATCCAGTCTAAATCTTTTTCAACTATTGAATTCACAATTCAAATTTTAGTCTATTATAAATTTCTTTATCAGTCGGATAAACTTTAAATGTTTTATGTTCAAGAAGATAGTACTCATTCTTTCCAAAACAAAAAGTTGAATAATATTCCTTTGATATAGGGAAACGACTATCGTCTACTTTTACTTCTTGTGGTTTTATCCACTTATATACAGATAGTAATGCATCCCATTTATCAACATTGTTTATTTGGATAAGAGAGTCTAAATTATAAATAACTTTAGACATTACAGAGGTTATAAAGTTCTGTTTTGATAAATTTGGTTCAATATTATCTCCCAAATGTTTGCATTTTATATCATTGTTGTCAGAAGTAATTATCAGTCCATGAATAATATCTGTTTTATATAGGTAACTTAACCAGGCAAATCCTTGATGAAATAATAGGGTAGATTGTTTAAATGTTGTTTCATACAAATTTTTATTATTAAGTGGTTGTTCGATACCTTTATTTCCATCAATAAAAAAAATGATTTTATACCCCGAATTTATTAAAGTTTTCATCTTAAATAATAGATTCTCATCGCGATGGGACAAAAATCTAATATCAGTATTCCATCTATTTTGACCTAAATTGAGCTCGGCTAACTGCATAAAATAATCAGATTGCCGGAATTTTAATTCTTCACTCATTAGAATTGCTACTGGAAAACCTTGTGCAAGTATTGTCGCAGGGACTAATTTAAATAGTCCATAACAGAATGAGTAAAAAATGTTGTGTGATTTTAGTGCGTTAAGCCATGAATCAGGGAGTTTTATCGTGAACTTTTTCTCTAAATATTGTTTTAACTTTATATTCGCTGTAAGTTTATGCTGTGTGTACGCTCTGGCTATTTGGACAATTGTAGAAGTTTCTGATATACCCCATAATAGATTTAATATTGCTGATAGTTTCGCTGTGAACAATTCTTCTTTTTCATTCATTCTATAAACAATTTATCAATAGGTTTCATGATTTCAGGCTCGACTTCCAGATCCTGAACAGTTTTTAGTCGAGAGCTAAGAATAACGCTATTAGTAGTATTACTACGGCGATTCGTATATTTTACATAATACAACCCAGATTCGAATTCATATAAATAGTTCGAGTTTAGGGCGTAAGTTATTTCAACAGAGTGTGAATCAAGGTCTGTGTAGCACATACTCCCCTTAACCGTACTCTTCATAACATTTTTCATGGGTTGAGTTGAATATTGTAGAGCCACAATTGCTTTGTTATCTTTCCTTATAATTAAGTATCCTGTTTGAGTGAAGTCCTTTCTTTCCCTTCGAAAATGGATTTGGATAGCTTCAAAACCTCTATATTCGATATATTGATAGCTGTCAAAAGTGTATTTTTTGAACTGTTGAATAACAGCTTGTTCTCTGATAGGAATCATCGCTGCAAAGCGATTCACTCTTATCGGGTACAATCTGTCTTTCGCATCATCTGCTATCTTCTCCGTTCCCTCTAATTTCCCGACAAGAGGCAAATTTCTTTGATTAGGTTGTGAAAAATGTAAAACTCCTTTATAGTAAATTAAAGATGTAGAGTCTTTCGCATCGAAAATATCAACATCTGCATGAACCGAAAGTGCTGAATTTGATGTTGGGTCATAAAGAGCAGGTATTAAGCGTATAGCTTCTTCAACTAATTTTTTAGGATTTAATGGGTTTACCACGATCTCATCTAAGATTTTCACATCTGATTCTAAACGTATAGTTTTTTCTAAATCTGAAGAAGCTATCACCGATTCTACGTCTATTTTTGTTGGCTTATAACTTATATGCGAGATAATCAATGAATCTTGCTTCGATATGTCAGATATGGATACTCTGGCTACTCCCGTTGTGTCTGAATAGGAAAAAAAATCCTTATTGAGAATACCTACATAGGCTCCTTCTATTGGATTATTTTCTTCATCTACTAAATGTAACTGAATTATTTGGCAATGAACAGTCACTACATTGAATAATCCAAAAAGAATAAATATGATTGTATTTTTTATTTTCATGAGCTAAAAAAAATATAAAGAGGATGTTATAAAATTATTTTCTTGCCCTTTTAAGGTAGGGCGCAAATCAGAATTAAACTTCCGTAATTTTAAAACACCCTCTTTAATCGTTTCAGTAAAGATCAGCAATCTGGGAACCAATTGTATTCGCCTTTGTCTATGTCAAACTCTAAAATGCGAAGCAATTCTTTCCTTTCCTCCAGTTCTTGGAGTGAAATACTCTCTGTACTAAATAATTGAGTGTCCTTTTCCTCAATTACTGATTTCTCAACATTATCCATAGTAAAATAAATAAAATTAATAAACGCTACAACTTAAAGCGTCTGTAGCATAACGCTATAATTACATGTACGTCACAAATATAGCATAGTTATATGAAAACAATGATATTTTTACAAAATAATTTATCATAAAAAAGTATACACTGAATCAATTTTCATATTTTTAATTATAATAAGTTTTACCTATGGGTTAAAACCTTAATAATAAAATATTAAATAGTTGTGTTTATTTGGTGAATATCTTTCAAAACTAATGTTTAACCTGGTGGGAGGTAGTTTTGAAAATTTCTTCTTCATAATACTGTGTATAATTGAGTTACCATCTAAATCCATAGCTGTTTAGAGAGAATGAATGTTTATCAGGATTTGTAGTAATAGATTGCATCTTACTTCAGGAAGTATAACTTCTGTGTTAGATCAGATCTGGATTATTATTTATTAAAATTCTGCTAGTGTTATTTTATTTTTCCAAAGCTTTAAGTATATTGGCACTTTTCTTATGTGTTTTTCGTATTGGCCCTCCACCATTTCCAGATGGGATAACCATATTTCCTGCGGTTGAGATTATCTGCATGTTTTTCCCCACAAATTCATACCTGACTGAGCCTCGTGGAAGTTGATTGATAGGAGCAGAATTGGTAACGGTTGTACTTATATGGATTTTATATTCATCAGGAGGATGGAGTATTTTTATCCTATCTCCTCTTGTGGGTAATTTTGTGAAAGGTGAGACTTTAAGTACGTTGTTATTATCTTGCTCGGGGAGTAGCTGAGGTGTGCGTTGAAGAGGTTGGTGTTCGGGTAGCTTTTCGGGCATGATGATTGATTGACGAAGTCTTTTTTTCATTTCATCATTAAAATCTTGTGCTTTTAATTCTGTTATAAACAGTCCAAAAAATACACAAAAAGATATCAAGCAGTAATATTTGTTCATTAGCCAAGTGTTGTTGTGAAAGCTCTTTAAATTCTTTCTTGAATTAGTGGAAGAAAATAAAGTGACTAAGAAAATATGTGTCAATTCATCCTTCTATCCAGATGATATATGCTTGATTATTTAATTCGATATATTATTCCTCCATCTCGTTCATGTCTGGATTTTGTGATTTACATTCTTCAAATGAGAATAACACAGAATATAGTGTAGAAACACATGTGTAGTTTCAATCAACCCTTGTGTCTTTACTTTTCATCATTTATACAATAATACAATCAGAGCCAAAAATAATTATTTTCATTATAAACCACAATGATAAACCTTTTCTTTTTGTTAATTTAAGCTCTGGCACTTTTATTTCGCTTTATGGATATTGTATTGAACTAATCCTTGTAAATTTGCATCATTTGCATTTTCGGCGTATTCTGCCGCAGTCTGAAAATGATCTATTGCCTTTTCATACTCACGACGCTTTCGATGAACGCAACCACTATAAAACTAAGCTAAAGTTGTAATTTGAGGATCTTTTCTACCGGTTGAGTAATAATCTCTTGCCTGAAAAATCAATGTATCCTCGACTATGGACGATTTTTCATATATTTGCTTGCACTTGCAATACTAGAAAACGCATATAATTTCCCCGACTAAGGCTCTTTTCCGGATAAAAAATAGAGTCGATTAGGGTCATGGTACTGTTAGGTTTACTTTTAAGTAAATAATCTGCATCTTCCAGTAGTTTGGAAGCCTCCGACTGTGGGTTATTACAAGCGAATAAACAGCTTAATCCGAAGCTAATGAAAATTATATAAAATATACATCCCATCAATCTGTCAGCTTTAATCTTTATTTGTTCCACAAATTTAAAACTTTTTCATATAGATTGAAATTAAAAAACTCTATCAAACAATTGGATCTTTAATATCTGATTTTATTGTAGGTGGTATCCCTTTACATTTTTCTTGCCGGTAGAACAGTCTTTTCTGTTTTCATCTTTTCTTAGCCATTTTTACCATATCAATCTCCTCATTGTTAATAAGCTGTCTTTTTCTTTTTTCTTCAATTAGGGTGAGGATTTCTTCTGCATCACCCCTGATTATATAGTAATTTAATTTCCTGTACCGTTTTAAATCTTTCGGCTTGCCACTTTCTTTTGTGGCAATAATTTCCATATAATCGTTAATGTAATAATACGTCTCGCCTATTTTTCCTCTTGAATTAAGAGGTTCTATTCTGCTTTGATAACCATTCCATTGCTTCTTGGCTTCAGAAAGAGCATTAGCCATATATTTTCTTTCATTGGACGTCACAGGTTCAAGTTGATAATCCTTGACAGGTCCTACAATTTCATGGAGATTGTATCTGACAGGCTCGTCTTTCATTTTAACGCAAAAGGTTACCAATTCTCCTTTGTCATTAATTTCTTTAAATACACCGTAACCTAATATAATTCCGAGCCTAGTTATGCGTATTTGGTCATTGGTCCCCAATTTATATGAACTGACCAACCCAACGTAGAACCGTGTCCATCTCAGGTTTCTTTCAGAAAGAATATGTTGAAGTTTTAGTATTTCACCCTCAGAAGCTTCCCTGAAATCATCCATAGGTATGTCCACAGGTTCTGTGATTAACTGATTGTCACGAAATGCAACCCCTAATGTAATATGATTCACGCCTATTTCCTTTACAATGCCCAATGTTTTACATCCTTCACTGTAAATTATCTCGTTCGTATGAGGTAATATTTTATCATACCACTCCCTAAACTGCTTAAAAGAAATCTCCGGTATAGTCAAGTTCCTTACTTTTACCTTTACTTTTAGTCCCTTTTCACTTAAAAAAGCCTCGATCAATCCTTTATCTTCAACCGTTGCCGCCCGAAGTTTTTTTAAATAAGCATTAATTTCATTCCTGTTCTTCATATCCACTATAGACTTTACTAATTGGCAAATATACAGTATTTCAAATTTGTATGAAGAAAATGAGAGAAATTTTTTATATGTATATCACTAGTGTCCCATTAAAATTGGGACGTTATTAAAAATCAAATAAACTTGGCCCATCTGGTCCAAATCGTTCTTTGTCATTTTGAAATTTAGTTTTGTCAAAGAGGTCTCGAAGAGGCGTTTTATCGGTCAGCGAGATACTCAATATTTGAAGAACTTCGTATGTACTTCTATCCAGTTGCATGTCGTGCTGAATAATTGCCACCAGGCAGTAGGTGCATATAGCTGCGTAGATTTGTATCCGAACGGCATTTTCGGTAATACCCCAGAACTTTTTGATTTTGAGGTGCTGCTTCAGCCATTTGAAGAACAGTTCTACTTGCCAGCGGTTCTTGTAGAGGTCGGCAACTTGAAGGGCAGAAATGTGCGTTGCATTGGTTAAGAAAACAAACTCACGTTTTTGTTCTTCATCCCAATATCTGACCAAACGAAGCGGCTCAGGATAGTATTGCTTCGGATAAAAGCCCGTCAATTGGATAGACATATCTGAGAGTACATTCTTAGGCAACCTTCGCTTCCACTTGACAGGCTTGTATTGAAGATTCTTCTTGGCTCTGACAACGAAGCAGGCACCTATCTGATGAATCCGATACAACATCTTGAAGTTGTTGTAAGCACGGTCAAAGATATAGTAGGAGCCAGACTCATAGGGGATTTCATTCATCGCCTTTGAATCATGCACGGAAGCTTCGGTGATATGAAAGAATGCAGGAATCTGCGTTTCCACATCATACAATGTATGTACTTTGATACCACCTTTCTTCTTGCGAAACTTCGCCCACCAGAATACAGAGAGGCATAAATCAATGGTTGTTGAATCAAAGGCGTAAACGTTTCCACCGAGTTTGAAGATATCGGTGACACGCTTCTTCCTTGCTTCGTTTACCAAGTAGTAGGCATACTCCTCAAAGATGTGATAGTCCCTGTTTTGATTGGTTCTCGCCAAGGATGATCTTGAAACATTCCTACCCATTCCCAGATGATAACATTTGGAATGGTGAGCATCAAGAGCGACAATCAAGTCTCGCAGACTTTCACGATTGGAAAGTTGGCCGAACATCAAAGATAGCAACTGGTTCCAGCAAGTGAAATGCTTTATGTAGCGATTCCCTTGGTACTTGTTGACTATACGTCGAAACTTATCTTCATTCAGGAATGAGATTAACTGAGCAAACACATATTTCTCTTTATTCATTGCAGCCTTTGTTATAGGCGGCAAAGGTATCAATTGAAATCGTCGCGCTCGAAAAACCTCTGTATCTAACTAAATTTCAAATATTTCAAAGAACTATTTCAGATTTTAATGGGACAGCAATGCTGTATTTTATAATAAAAGATTTCAAAGATGATCTGCAAGTATGTCATAAACTTCAATCAATAATATTGGTATAGAATAATGTGATTGGAATTACTAACTTAGCCGGGACACAGAGTTAAGCATAAACGCTTATTTTTGTGTAATATGAGAAAACAAAGAACCCATTTTGACAAGGCATTCAAAGAGAATGCGGTCAAACTCAGTTTAGAACGCAAGAATATTTCCGAGCTTGCACAGGAATTGGGTATTGCCCCCTTTCTTTTATATCGTTGGCGGAAAGAATACCAGCAGAAAGGAGAAGCCAGTTTCCCCGGACACGGTGTCCAGTCATTAAGTGAAGATACCAAAAGGATTGCTGAACTGGAAAAACGTCTTGGCGAGGCTGAAACGGAGCGGGACATATTAAAAAAAGCTTTGAGCATCATCTCCAAGAGAGATCGTTGATCTATCTCTTTATAAAGGAATACAACTCGAAACGATGGACGATCGAGGTGATGTGTAAAGTACTGAAAGTCCCCGGGAGCAGTTATTACCGCTGGCTTAAAGATCCGGAGGGCCAACGCAGGCGCAAATTTATGGAGTTGGATGAAAAGATCAAGGATGCATATTTTGCTGCCAAGGGACGCAATGGAAGCCCCCGGCTGGCGAAGGATTTGCAGGTATCCGGAACTCCTGTCTCGAGAACCACAGTAGCATGCCATATGAAAGAAATGGGCTTGCGCAGCAAACTCTCGAGACGATTCAAAGTGACGACGGATGCCTCTCACAACTATAAGGTTGCTCCAAATCTGCTGAATCGCAGGTTTAATCAGAATGAGCCTGTGAAAGCGTGTGTCTCTGACCTGACGTATATTCCGTGTAAGGATGGATTTCTTTATCTGACCTGTGTGCTGGATCTTTTTGACCGCAAACTGATCGGATGGTCCATAAGCGATCATATGAATGCATCCCATACCGTAGTCCCTGCCATAAGGATGGCGGGGCAGGAACAGACCTTTTGGAGAAGGAATGATATTTCATTCTGACCGGGGCATCAATATGCCTGCAAACAAACTGTAAACCTGTTGAAATCCTTGAAGCTGGAGCAAAGTATGAGTGGAAAGGGAAATTGTTGGGATAATGCAGTGGCTGAAAGCTTTTTCAAAACTTTCAAATCTGAATTGGTCTATGGTACCAAACTCAAAACAAGAGAGCAGATGCGCTTGTATGTATATGAATTTATTGAATCCTAGTATAATCATAAAAGGAAATTCTCAGCATTGGGAAACTTAACCATTGATGAATTTTGGAATCAGTATAATCTTAAAAAAGAATCAATTAAAAATGTCGCTTAACTTTATGTCTCAATTAAGTTTGCAAGTCCAGTGTTCACTAAAAAAAATAAGTTTTAATTGAGTATCATTTTCATCCATATTAGTCTCTTTGGAGAAAAGTTCCCTGATAGGAGTTTTATTCGTATGATGGCTCAACACAAAGATGTGGAGGAGTCTGACAGAGAGGTTTTCAGCAGCTATCTTTCAAAACTGGAAAAGGGTGAAAAGATTGAAGATAGCAGAGCCACCGAATTGTTATCGGGAAAGTATAAATCATTAATGGAAGAGATTGCACAATCTCAATTTGGCGAAGATTATTTATCTCGGATGTGGAGAACCGATACGGCATTATTTCTCGATTTGCTTAAAGCGCAAAAGTTAGGCACTTCCATACAAGATTTTAATCCTTTGACGACGAACAGAAGGAAAAACTCTCCGCGTACCCGGAGACAATAAAACATGTTATCTTGGAAGAAAACGAGTTACTACTCGCCAAAATAGAGGAGAATAAAAAGAAAACCGGCTTCACGGTACTGAATACCCCCACAAACGCAGATGAGAAACTCTTTGTGGAGATGCTGAAGCCTTTTAAAGGCCTGTTCAGGATATGAAGAGTAGGCATGTTTTTAAAATTGAACAATCACTTGGTTAGTTGAAATTTTTATCTATTTTTACGCCGTAAACATTTAAAAGATAGCAGCAGATGAAGAAATTATCACGACGGAGCTTTCTTCGTACAAGTTTCGCCAGCTTTGCTGGATTGACAATGGTGCGGCCCGGTTCGTTTGAATTGACCCCGGCATCTGAAGTCAGGGTCGACAAGGTGAAGTTGGGCAACAGTGGTTTAATTGTTTCCCGGATTGCACTGGGCACCGGCTCAAAAGGGGGTTCAAAGGCGTCGAACCAGACCCGTCTGGGGATGGAAAATTTCACAAAGATGGCCCACCATGCCTACGAAAAAGGAATCACCTTCTTCGATATGGCAGACTCCTACGGATCCCATCAATATGTGGGAAATGCCATCAAATCCCTTCCCCGTGAAAAGCTTACCCTCCTCACAAAAATATGGACACAAGAAGACGGATCGGATCGAAATGTACCGGTACGGGAATCACTCGACCGATATAGGCAGGAGATGGGGACTGATTATATCGATATTGTACTGATGCACTGCCTGATGCAGCCTGGTTGGGGTAAAAATCGCACACATTATATGGAGGGTCTTGCGAAAGCCAAACAAGATGGAATCATCAAGGCCGTGGGTGTTTCCTGTCACAATTGGGATGCCATGGTGGAAGCGGTGGATAATCCCTGGGTCGATGTGATCATGGCACGCATCAATCCTTTCCAAACGAACATGGACGGCACACCCGACGTGGTGAAAGAGCTGCTGGGAAAGGCCAAAAAGAACGGTATCGGCGTGATTGGTATGAAGATATTTGGCGAAGGACGCCATGTGAGTGACGATGAGCGGGAACAATCGCTTAGATTTGCACTGACCGAAGCCAACATTCATTGTATGACCCTGGGTATGGAGTCGACCGCCCATGTGGACGATGCAACAAAAAGGGTGATGCGGCTCGCAAAGGAAAATAAGATTCACTGATTCAGTTTCTTTTTGATCACGGCGGGATTGCCCGCAACCAGACAGTCGTCGGGTACATCTTTTGTGACCACACTACCTGCTGCCACGATGCAGCGGTTGCCGATGGTCACCCCGGGAATGATGGTCGCGTTCCCGCCCAGCCAGCAATCGTCGCCAATCGTAATCGGATGGGCATATTCCTTTTCCTCCCGTCGCTCTGCAGGATCCATGGGATGATTAGGGGTGTAGAACTGACAGCTAGCCCCCACCCTCGAGTGCTTACCAAAACGTACCAGCCCTCCTCCTAAAAAAACACAATTGTAATTGATAAATACATCTTCATCCAGCAACAGGCTGCTGCCATGGTCGCAATGTACGGGAGGACATACCGTGCTGGATAGAGGAATTCCGGGAATCAACTCCTCAATCACATCCCGGTAGTTGTCATCGAATATGGTCATGGTCTGCAGTTGCGCACACAATCTGGCTGAACGACGGATGCTTTCCATGATCTCAGCATCAGAGAAGTAGGCCAGTTCGCCACTCCTCATCTTTTCAAATTCACTTTTCATACAATTAAAATGCAGTTTATTTCTTCCGTGATCTTTCCATTGGAATACTCGCAATCAGGAGAGCGGGTTGGGTGGCGGCCCCTCCTCTTTTCGGCCCGACCTGATTGTGGTCTCGGGCAGAGGAATAAACTCCTTGTTGTCGTTGGGTGGCAGCAGGATTCTTCCCGCCTTCCAGTCGGCCTTAGCCTGCTCAATCCGTTCCCGGCGCGACGAGACAAAGTTCCACCAGATATAACGTTCTCCCAAAGGTTCTCCTCCGAGCAACAGGAGTGTTGTATCTGCCAAAGCCCTGATTGATGGATTTTCGGTCTTTTGGAAGACAATCATCTGTCCCTTTGCATAATGTGTTCCGGCAATCTCCAGCTTTCCGTCGGCAATATAGATGGATCGCTCGGAATATCTTGTGGGCAAGGCCATCTTCGTACCTGCAGTCAGGTTTACATGCAGATAAAATAGTGGGGAATGAACCTTTACCTTGCTACCGAGACCGTACGCCTCTCCGGCAATCAGTCGCATCCAGATTCCTTTGTCGTCATAGGTTCCAAGCTGTTCGGGCTGATAGTTCTCAAAAGTTGGGTCGTTCTCTTCATCTTCCGCCGGTAGCGCCACCCAGGTTTGTATCATCTCCAGTGAGCTCTTTGACAACAATCCGGGATCTTCGAAACGTTCCGAGTGGGATATCCCCTTGCCGGCAGTCATCCAGTTCACCTCACCGGGACGGATGGTCTGCTTCACTCCCAGGCTGTCGCGGTGGGTTACTTCTCCGCCAAAGAGATAGGTGACCGTGGAGAGACCGATATGTGGGTGTGGCAGCACATCCATGGAAGCAATATCAACAGGGGGCTGGGTAACCGGACCGGCGTGATCGAGGAATATAAAAGGTCCCACCATCCGGCGTCTTCTGAATGGAAGAATGCGGCGTACCTCCAGACTGTCGCTGATTGCAGCCATGCGGGCATCAATAATCAGTTCAGGCATCTCTCTTTTTGTTTAAAACAGGTTATGTGATTGCTTGCTTGTTCTATCTAAAACGATCAATCAGAAATAAAGTTTTACTGAATGATATCACATTCCAGAATGAAGCTTTTGCAACTTTTTCCCTGCCTTGATATTTCTGATCAGTTCATATCCCCATAAACTGAGTGCGGTGAGTTCGATAAAGCCGGAGAAGCCGATAAAACGAAAGGCTTCGGGATAGAAATCGGTCAGGATCTGAGAGGTGATGCGCCAGGTATTGCCCAGGTTGAGCAAAATGAAAACAGCCCAAAGGGAGTTTGTCTTCCTCACATCAACACCGGCAAAGCCGGGTACTACCTTGCTGGAAATAGCCACAATCATCATCATGATGAAGCCGACAGTCAACGCATGTCGATAGGCTCCGAAGTAGGCATGTGAGAATGGGTTTTCCCCGCCCGTCATGGGCAGATAGATGCCGAACATGTAGTAAGGGCCAAATACCAGCAACAGTGCGGCCACGATGAACCAGAAGTAGGCTGCCCTGATGAACTTCAGGCTGCGATCGCTGTAACCGGCAGGCGTGCGTCTGAACAGGCGAAACTGGATGGGAGTACCAATGGCTGCCACCAGGATAATGATGTAGGAGATGCCATTTGCAGCATGCCACCAGTGTACGCCGGTTGTCATTCCGGCAGTAAAAGAAATCACACCGAAAAGAATGGCTCCGTTCAGACCCCACAACAGAAATTTTCTCCAACGCTCCGAAGGCTTCCGAAGGTCATATGCACGAGGCAGGATATGCTGGGACACACCCAGTATCATCATCACCGCAATTCCAAGTGTCTGTATGTCGCGGTAGGGAATGTTGAACGATGAAACGTTAAAAAGAAAAGTTTCCTGATCAGGAGCCGACTCAAACAACCAAAAAATGACCGGATTCAATATGGCTGCAATCAGAAACCAGGCAATGGCTGTAAAAGCAAACCCGTCTTTTTTCCGCCCGGTGGGAGCACCGCCTAAGGTGCGTGCGATGACCACCACGAAGAGTACGACAGCGACGATCTGCAGGATACCGGCGAAAATCCCGAGTGAAAGGTAGGGTGGCCGCGGAGCAATCACATGTGCATACGTCTGCAACAGAATCCCGGCAATCATCAACGGGAGTGTGGACAGCGCCAGCCAGGGGTTCCACAGGGTTGTTCCCTTAAAGTGTGGTAATGCCCGGTAGGAAAAGCCCATGATGAAAAGACCGACAAAGCCGAACACCATGGCATGGCCATGCGCCAGCACCCAGGAATAGTCGATACCGTGAAAGCTTTCCTCCAACCCGATCAGGAGCAGGTTGATGGCTCCCCACATACACCCGAGGGTGAATATGGTTACCAGTGCACTAATGAAAAAATACTGATGAATTTTCTGGCCCAACAACAATTGTCTGTTGCTGGATAATAATTTATTGTTCATTGAAATATATTTGTTCCGTTACCTGAAACAAGTCGGAATACCCGATCAAGATGAACAGGAAAATCGAAGAATCAGATAGCTGTGATTTTGAAAAGACAAATATATATTATTCCAGCGGAAGAAACAGCTACTTCAATAAAAAAAATTACCGTCCTTTATTTTGGTTGATCCATTGAATGGTTTTTCGGATTCCTTCTTCATAATTGACAGGCACATAGTTGAAATGCCGGTTGAACTTTGAGGAATCGAAGTGGTAGGGATATTCATTCTGGTACAGCATTTCGTATGCCTCTCGGGCAATCTTGTTGAATAGTTTTCCAAACCGCATCAACGACTTGGTCAGTGTGGTATATTTTGGTTCGACACCAATCTCCCGGGCAGCCAGGTCAATGAAAGTTTTGCCGTCGATGGCGGGACTGTGGGTCGGCAAATGCCATATCTGATTCCAGGCAGTATCCTCTTTGGCAAGCAAGTAGAGTCCTTCGGCACAATCAGGTATGTAGGTATAGGAATGAGGCTGATTCACATCCGCCATCCATTGGGCAGCTTTCCCGTGCATCAATCTGTCGAAGACCATCATGTAAGGTATGCTGGTAGCCGGAGTACCGAAAGGGCCATAAAGATCCGCAGCCCTTGCAATGATTACATCCAGATCATCCTTTTTCATCTCCTCTTCCAAAAGTTTCGATATTTCAGCCCGCACCTCCCCTTTCCGGCTGATCGGGTGATGGGCTGTTTTCTCCGTCATGATGCCGTCCACTTTGCCATACATGTAAACATTGTCGAAAAAGATTAATTTAGCGCCCACCTCTTTACAGGCATCCATTGTATTCCTGATAATCTTTGGCCACCTTTCTTTCCAAATCTTTGTATCATAAGGAAGTCCCACACACAGGTATACAATATCAGACTGCTTCACACCTTCCAGGGTATCGGCATAGGAAGTCAAATCACCTTTCAGATATTCTGTTCCTTCAATTGGATGGATGTTTCTGGATAGCAGTCTCACAGCTTCTCCATTTTTCAGCAGGACGTGCGTCAATGCGTTCCCGATGGAGCCTCCGGCTCCCAAAATTGTATGTTTCATTCTAAAGTTGATAAATTGTCATAATCATAATCATCAAGAAAAGATATAACTATATCGGAGTTTTAAAGTTCATTAATAACGGGTTAAATAATTAAAAGACATTTTTTTGTTTGGGTTTTATTCCTACTTTTGTAAGTGACCATTCACTTACATATTGTATAGCATGATGGTTCAGGCAATAAAGGCATGACTCAATGATTGAAAGAAAAGCGATATTCGTTTCACAAGATAAACTCACCAACCTGCACAATGAAAATAAAATATTGGTGATTTTTGATCTGGAGGCCAACAGGGTGGTCGGTGTGGAGACGATTGCTTTAAAGAAGATGGATATGCCCACCGAAGTATTTTTGCTTTATTTACGTAGAAAATATATTAATGTAGTCTATGTGTCCACAATAGATAAGGAAACGAAAGACAAGTTTATCAAGTACGGCATAGAGGTAAAAACAGCATCGATGCTCCAAAATGATAAACTATTGAATACGCTTTATCTGTCAACGCCATTTTTTTAAAATACAATGTCGTGTAAGAGAATAATTTATTTATAAAACTAAATTGAATATTGCAATGAAGAAAATTCTGAAGACTCGAACAATTCTATTGGGTATGGTGCTTTTCAGTACCTGTCTCTCCGCTCAGACAAACGAATGGAAAACCGCAACCAGCAAAGACGGTAAAGTGATGGCAAAATATAATTTTTCTACGCGCATCAACGAAAACGGCGAAAAAGCTCCGGTGGTGGAAACAATTGCCACCACGATAGAGCATATACCGATCGAAAACGCTGTTTTACTGATGAAAGATATCTCAAAGCACAAAGATTTCCGGGGTGAAAAATCAAGCGAGCTTGTCGAGACAATTTCCAATAATGAATGGATTATTTATTATTTCAATGGAAAATCCCTGATAGCTCCTTCGGTGGATGGATCTTACATCATGACCTTTGAAGAAGACAAGAAGAATAAAACGGCTACTTTTACCATCATGGCAGATCCCACCTTGGTGAAAGAAACAGACGCATCGCGAATAACCTACGCAAAAGAGATTTATTCATTCAAGGAACTGCATGGAGACCAACTGGAAATTACCATTAAAACGACGGTTTCACCTGGTTTTAAAGTACCTTCCGTATTGATGAAAAAAGCTTTTCCCAAAAAGATTTTTGAAAATATGAATAAATTTGTTGTGCTTGCAAAAGCAGAAAAAAGATAAGGATCAAACGAAAAATAATCAGAGACTTTACTGATTTGAACCGCTAAAAGAAGAAACGATGGAAATTAAAATGGAGATAAAACCGAGGCAGCTGGAAATTATTGAGGCTGCCGGGAAATTGCTGACAAAAGCCGGTGTCAGCGGACTTACGATAAAAAATCTGGCCGTAGAGATGAATTTTTCAGAAAGTGCGATTTACCGACATTTCACCAGTAAAGAGGAAATAATTCTTACGTTGTTACAATATTTACAAGAAAATGTAGCCCGGATGATGAAAAACGAACCCAGATCCGGCGATTTCAAAAAAGAATTTTATTCCCTTTTCAAAAGACTGACCCGCTATTTTAAAGAGAACCCTTATTACGTGATGGTTGTATTCTCCGAAGGATTGCTGGATGAGAGCGCACCAATCAGTGAAAAAATCATTCAACTGATGGATACTTTGACGCAGCATGTACAATCCCTCGTTGAAGATGGTCAAAAGATGCAATTGATTACAGGCTTCCTTACGTCTGAACAAATCACGCAAATCATCATCCCTGCCTTCCGGCATCAAATGTTCAAATGGAAGGTTACCAATTTTGAATCGGATATCGATTATAAAATTGAGTCGCTGTTCCTCTCACTGATGGAACTTTTGAAAGTACACAAAAAATAATCATGGCTGGTAAAATCAACCAAATGATCACCTCATGCACATGTCAAATAAAGTATTACAACTGAAAACATGGCATTTTGTTGTTGCAACAGTGTTGTTTTACGTTCTGACAATACTTATTTCCGAGACCAGAGTAAAACAAATGCCATTGGCGTCTGCGAAAACAAATTTAATCGCATTGGAAGAAATAAAATTTGAAGACGATGACATCCGTTTTGTGTTTTTCCATGACAGCAGCTCTCAACTTTGTGGAAAAATGAGATTCAATATTGAACAATTTATTGAAAATGAACAGGGAATGGCATCCTTCTACGCGATCGATGTAAGCAAAAACCCAAAAGCTTTTTATGATCACAATGTGTCAGGCATTCCCAATATCCTGGTTTTTAAGGGTAACAAAGAAATAAAAAGAATCATGGGCGTTGTATCTTACGAAAATTTAAAAAGGATTGTGCAAGCATTCAATGAAGATGTATGAAACGAGTGGCCACATTTTTTAAAAAAAACTTATTTGTCCTGATTTTTGTCTTTTCAGGAATAGTGATTGGTTATATTTACTGGTTCAACTGGGGTATGTATTACGGCACGCTCCCCCTCTCTTCGGAATGTTGGGTCAATTGCACCTACGGAGGATTATTCGGTGGATTTGTGGGCACCAGAACCAGGTTATTCCACCAACAACAAACGCTAAGGTGAAATAACACAGTGACAAAAATGCAAAGAAACCTTGCAGCATGTTAAACTTATTGAATTGATTTAAACATTTGATTTAATCATTTGTTTAAATCAAAAAGATAAAATACTTTTGTATCGATCAAAAAAAATAAATGATGGAAACAATTACCACAGAACAGAAAATTATCCGGGCAGCCGACAAGCTCTTCACACAGAAAGGGTATGCTGCCACAAAGACCCGGGATATCGCAGAAGAAGCGGGAACCAACCTGGCACTGCTTAATTACTACTTTGGCAGCAAAGAGAATCTCTATAAAAAAGTAGTTCAGGAGAAACTGAGGTTGTTGCTTGGCGCAATGGGATCGGTTTTGTCAGATGAGAATATTTCTCTCGAAGAAAAAATTAATTCCATCACCGAAAATTACACCGCCCTGTTGCTCGAAAACGAAGAACTTCCCATTTTTATATTGAATGAGCTGTCGGTCAACAAGGAGCTTTTTGTGAATATCACCCGAAATACACGTCAGATTGCCCAACCGGTAATTGATAAACAACTAAAAGAAAGAAAACTGGGGATGTCTGCAAAAGATTTGATCATCAATACACTGAGTCTTACCATGTTCCCATTCGTGGCAAAACCCTTGATCATCTCCTCGGGGTTGGTCAATGCGGATGAATTTGTGGAATTTGTGACCAAAAGAAAAGAAAAGATCATAAACTGGATCATAAAAACAACCAAATAAAAAGAGAAACTATGAGTATGAAAACATTGCTGCTGCTTGTGTTATTCACCGGACTGAGTATCCGGTTTGTTTCAGCACAGATGATCACAATTGAGGAAGCTCAGGCAAAGGCGGAAGCCAATTATCCAGCCATTGTCCGGTACGACCTCATCGAACAAACGAAGAACTTTAATATGGCCAATGCCAATAAAGCCTACTTGCCGCAAGGTACATTGAGTGCCCAGGGAACCTGGCAATCAGATGTTACGAGTATTGATCTCAACATGCCCGGGGTGGAAATCCCCACAATTGACCAAGATCAGTACAAGATTGCAGCGGAACTGAATCAGCTTATCTGGGACGGCGGAAAAATATCAGCACAGAAAAAGAGTATTGACGCTCAGGCGGCGTTAGAGAATAAACAGCTCGATACTGAAATTTACGCGCTGAGAGAGCGGGTGAACAACCTCTATTTCGGCATCCTGTTGATGAAGGGGCAACTCAACCAGCATGGAATCCTGGAGAAAGAACTTCAGCGTAACTATGACAATGTGCAGGTATACATACAAAACGGTGTGGCCAATGAAGGCGATCTGAGCGTGGTGAAAGTGGAGCAACTGAAAGCAGCCCAGCAACGCATTCATCTTGAATCGACGCTGGAAGCATATATCCGCATGCTGTCGGTACTCATTGGAGAAGAGTTGGACGGGAACGTGGTATTTGTCAAACCCGACCCGGGTAACACAATCACCTCACCAGTCATCAACCGGCCGGAACTGCAGCTGTTCAAGGCCCAGGAACACACCATTGAAACCCAAAGATCACTCCTGAATGCAGGAATCAGGCCCACAATCGGTGCTTTCGCGCAGGGAGGCTATGGGAAACCGGGTCTCAATATGTTCGACAACGAATTTTCGCCTTACTTTTTAGGTGGCGTGCGTGTTTCATGGAACTTTGGGAACTTGTATACATTAAAAAACGACAAGAAGAAAATCGACTTGCAAAAGTTGTCTGTCGACTCGCAAAGAGAGACATTTCTCTATAATCTGAATACAGTGATCCCCCAGCAGCAAATAGAGATTGAGAAATTCAGAAAGACAATGCAGGATGACAACGAGATCATTGATCTACAAAGTCAGATACGCGAGGCGGCAGAAGTAAAGGTAGAGAACGGCACAATGACTGTCTCCGACCTGATGAAGGAAATCAATTCAGAGGAAGCGGCCAAACAGGCAAAAACATTGCACGAAATTCAATATCTCATGTCGGTCTATGCACTTAAATACACAACCAATAATTGAGCGGCCAGCTATCAGTGGTCAGAAAAATTTTAGAAAAAATAAACACGTAAAAACAGTTCAAATTATGAAATCATTTAGATTACTCACAACATTATCAATCTCGCTCCTGTTGCTTAGCTGCGGTAATGACAACAACGATTACGACGCTACCGGATCATTCGAGGCGACGGAAATTATCGTATCCGCTCAAGCAAACGGTCGTATTTTGTCAATCAACCTGAACGAGGGAGACCGGCTGCAGCAGGGACAAATGGTGGGAGTCATTGACAGTACACAGCTTTATCTGCAAAAAATGAGTCTTCTTTCCAATGCGCGTGGCGTAAGGGCGCAACAGCCCGACATACGCAAACAGACCGCATCTATTCAGGAGCAGATCAGCACGCAGGAACGAGAAAAAGCGCGTGTGCAAAGGCTTCTTGCATCCAATGCAGCCAATCAAAAGCAACTCGACGACATAGAGTCTCAGATTGATGTGCTCCAAAAGCAACTGCTTGCATTGACATCCACCCTGGAAAAAAACAGTGAACATATTTCCGCACAAAGTTCTACCCTTGAAATACAGGTGGCGCAACTCGATGATCAGCTTGAAAAGACCCGCATCGTCAGTCCCATTTCAGGTACTGTCCTCAACAGATACGCCGAAGCGGGCGAGCTGGCCACAATGGGTACACCGCTCTTTAAGATTGCCGATACCGGTACGATGGACCTGAGGGCATATGTGACCAACGACCAGCTCGCACAGATTAAGCTCAACGATAAAGTGACCGTGCGGGTGGACGACGGGGAAGGAAACATGAAATCATACCAGGGTGAAATCACCTGGATATCCAGCAAATCTGAGTTTACACCCAAGACCATACAAACCAAAAATGAACGTGCAAACCTGGTGTATGCGCTCAAAATTGCCGTTCCAAATGATGGTTTTTTGAAGATTGGCATGTACGGTGAAGTAAAATTCTGAAATAAGTGATGATATCAAAATGATTGAAGTAAAAGATTTGTACAAGAGTTACGCCAAAGGAAAAGTGAATGCGCTGAACGGAATCACATTTTCAGTGGAAGACGGCGAAGTATTCGGCGTGATTGGCCCGGATGGCGCCGGCAAGTCATCGCTCTTCCGCATTCTCGCCTCACTGCTGCTGCCTGACAGCGGAGTCGCTGTCATGAACGGACACGATGTGGTGAAAGATTACCGAAAAGTGCGACAGATTATTGGCTACATGCCGGGGCGGTTCTCGCTCTATCAGGATCTGAGCGTGGAGGAAAACTTGACGTTTTTCGCCACATTGTTTAACACCTCCATTGAGGAGAATTACCACCTGATTAAAGATATTTATCAGCAGATAGAACCCTTTAAGAAAAGACGGGCAGGCGCACTTTCGGGTGGAATGAAACAGAAGCTGGCATTAAGCTGCGCACTGATACACAAACCGGAGATACTGATCCTGGATGAACCGACAACCGGTGTGGACCCTGTGTCGAGAAAGGAGTTCTGGGATATGCTGGGACGGCTGAAGGAGCAGGGCATCACCATCCTTGTATCCACAGCTTATATGGACGAAGCAAGTCGCTGCGACCGGATTGCACTGATCCGTGAGGGAGAGTTTATCGCGAGCGATACCCCGCAGGGTATCATTGATAGCTATTCCGGGATATTGTGGTCGGTGGAAGGTGACCGCATGTCCGCCATGTTGACTGCTTTGCGTGATCACTCCGCAGTGAAGACCAGCTTCGCTTTCGGAGACAAGATTCACATCGCCGTAGCCGATGGGCTGCAGGCCGGAGAATTAAAGCAATACCTGGCAAAAAAAGAATTCAGCGACGTGCGTATTGCCCCAATCAAACCGACTGTAGAAGATTGTTTCATGGCATTGACTAATGAATAATATGAGTACAAGAGTAATTGAAGTAACGGATCTGACGAAAAAGTTCGGCAATTTTACTGCCGTGGATCACATCACTTTTGACGTGGAAGAGGGTGAGATTTTCGGATTCCTCGGCGCCAACGGGGCCGGAAAAACAACGGCCATGCAGATGCTTTGCGGCATCAGCATGCCCACGGCAGGGGCCGGAACCGTAGCCGGTTATGACATCATCAGGGAAAATGAACTGATCAAACGCAACATTGGCTATATGAGCCAGAAATTCTCCCTGTATGAAGATCTCAGGGTGTGGGAGAATATCCGCCTATTCGGTGGCATCTACGGGCTTACCGACAAGGTGATTGCCACGAAGACCGATGCGCTGCTCGAAAGATTGAACTTTCGCGAAGAACGCAACACCATGGTGAAGTACCTGCCGCTGGGGTGGAAGCAGAAACTGGCTTTCTCGGTGGCCATCTTTCACGAACCCAAAATTGTCTTCCTCGATGAACCGACCGGTGGCGTGGACCCGGCCATGAGACGACAATTCTGGGAGATGATCTATGAGGCAGCCGATCAGGGGATCACGGTCTTTGTCACCACACACTACATGGACGAAGCCGAATATTGCAATCGGGTCTCCATCATGGTAGACGGACGCATCGACGCACTGGACACACCCGCGGAGTTAAGGCGTCAGTTCAACGCCGACTCCATGGACGAAGTTTTCCGGCAGCTGGCACGCAAAGCAAAAAGGGGCGATTAACAAACGGTGTGTGGCACTGTGCAACACTTATCGTGATTTAAAAAATATCCAATAATGAAACAATTTATCGCATTTATAAAAAAAGAGTTCCGCCATATCATGCGTGATAACAGGACTTTGTTGATCATCCTGGGAATGCCTGTGGTGGAGATCCTGCTGTTTGGCTTTGCCATCAACATGGAGGTGCAGGACATTCGCGTGGCTTTCTATGATCCCACCCCCGATGCTTTTACTACTGGCATTACAGAGCGTGTAAAGCAGAATTCCTATTTTACTTATCGGGGAGATATGCACTCGATGGACGATATGGAAGAATCGATGCGAAAAGGAGAACTTGATCTGGCGGTGGTGTTTCAGCAGAACTTTCAGGAAAACCTGGTACATTCCGGAGAGGCAGCCATACAGCTGCTCTCAAACAGCTCCGACCCCAACAGAGGTTCTATCGCCGTGACTTATGCCACTGCCATCATTGCGGGATTTCAGCAGGAACAGACTGAGCTGATGCAAATACCTTTTCAGATTCAGGCCGAAAACCGGATGATCTACAATCCGCTGATGAAATCATCCTACATGTTTGTGCCGGGGATCATGGGACTGGTGCTAATGATCATCTGTACCATCATGACATCGGTCTCCATCGTCCGGGAAAAGGAACGCGGCACCATGGAGGTGCTCCTCGCGTCGCCACTGAAACAGGGAACCATGATTTTTGCAAAAACCATTCCCTATATGGTGATATCCTTCATCGACTTTGTCATCATTCTGCTGCTGAGCTACTTCATACTCGGTGTGCCTGTAAACGGTAGCCTTTTGTTACTTTTTCTGGTTGCCATCCTCTACATAACCCTGACTTTGTCATATGGACTGACTGTCTCCACACTGGTAGACAAACAGGTGAACGCAGTTATCTTTTCGGCCATCACGGCAATGATTCCGGTATTGATGCTATCTGGTATGATCTTCCCCGTAGACAACATGCCCCAGGCATTGCAGGCATTTTCTGCGATTGTGCCTGCACGTTGGTTTATTGAAGCCGTGCGAAAAGTAATGATTCAGGGACTGGGAATCACGATGATCTGGAAAGAGGTACTCATCATGTTCGGAATGACACTCTTCCTGCTGGGCGTTACCATCGCGAAAACCAAAAAAAGACTGGAATAAAAGTTGAACATTCCCACGCTGACTGCTGATGGCTGACAGCTGAAAACTAAAAAATATGAAAACATTAAAATTCCTTATAGAGAAAGAGTTTAAGCAGATGTTCAGGAATCCGCTGATTCCAAGACTGATTGTGCTGTTCCCCACGATGGTATTGCTGGTATTCCCATGGGCGGTAAGTTTCGAAATAAAAAATATCAGAATTGATGTGGTGGATCACAGCAAGAGCACGTACTCCAAAAGGTTGACCGACAAAGTATCTGCTTCACAGTATTTTATCTTGCACGATACCCCACCCGACTACAATACGGCCATGCTGAATATGGAAAACGATAAAACCGATATGATTCTGGAGATTCCTTCTTCTTTTGACGTGGATTTGGTAAAAAGCAGAGACTCGGAGGTAGGTGTAGCTGTAAACTCGGTGAATGGTACCCAGGGGCTGTTGGGGAGCAATTATATCATGCAGATTGTGAATGATTTGTCGTCGGAGCTACGCGGAGAACTAACGCAGACATTGCCGCCACAATTAAGGGCTTCCATGATGCATATGCCAAAGATTGATATTGTTCCTCAATACAAGTTTAATCCTGCACTGGACTATAAAAACTTTATGATTCCTGGATTTATGGTACTGCTGCTCACGATTCTATGTGGTATTCTTCCTGCATTAAATATCGTGATGGAAAAAGAGAATGGTACCATTAACCAGATCAATGTGACACCTGTAAGCAAGATGAATTTTATCCTTGCCAAACTAATTCCTTATTGGGCCGTTGGGCTGGTGGTGATGATTATCTCCATTACCTTGTCACTCCTGATTTACGGTCTCTGGCCTGCCGGAGGAGTTATCGCGGTGCTTATTTCTGCCATCGTCTTTATTCTTTCCGTATCGGGTCTGGGAATCATCATATCCAACTACTCGGAGACAATGCAGCAGGCCAGTTTTCTGGTGATGTTCTTTATCCTGATTCTGGTGCTGCTGGGAGGCATGTTTACTCCTGTTTCCAGCATGCCGGCATGGGCTCAGTGGATTGCAGCGATAAATCCTTTCAATTACCTGACAGATACTTTCCGGATGCTGTATCTTAACGGCAGCACACTGGCCGATGTTTCCGGAAACCTGCTGGCACTGGGTGTCATTGCTGTTATATTAAATGGTTGGGCAGTATTTAGTTACAAGAAAAGAGGATAAGGTTGATGTAATGATGTGATGATGTGATGATTGGTTAATGTGCAGATGAAATGATGAATTGATGTGATGATGAGATGATTGGAAAAGATGAAAACAGCTGTCGTGATATATTTTGTTCTACTCTCCCTGTCTCTTTACGGACAGGGCCTGGCGGGCAATGTCGTTGCGATACCGGCCAATTCAACAGAGCCCACATCTTCTGTAACATACGGACATGTTTCGGGGCACCATGACAAGGTCGCAATAGCATCAGATTCAACAATTGTTTCTTTTTCCGCTATTGAGAAAAAAAGAGGGAAAGCCGTATCAATCAACGTAGGTCTGAACATGGCAATGAGGGGATTTAACCGGATCGTGCTGGAAGATGAATATGCACAGATCAATTTGCGCTCCATGAGAAACAACATAAATACCTTGCCTGTATGGGATACAAACAGGTTCACCACGAACCTGATCGGTCATCCCTATCATGGATCGATGTATTTCAACAGCGCACGTGCAAACGGATTTGAGTTTGATCAATCTTCCCTTGTCACAGCTGCAGGCAGCCTGATGTGGGAATACCTGATGGAGACAAAACCACCCTCTCACAACGACCTGTGGGCGACGACGGTGGGAGGAGCCGCTTTGGGAGAAGTCCTCTTCCGGTTGTCTGATCTGATACTCGATAACCGGACGACTGGCCTCGCACGTGCGGGCAGAGAACTGCTTGCCGGCATTCTCTCCCCCACCCGGCTTATCACCCGGCTCACCACCGGTGAAGCATGGAAGACTGGACAATCAAAGGGGAACTTTCTTTATTCACCCCCTTACCTCCTGGAACTATACTTGGGAGAAACGATGTCTGTCGCCCATAACCCGATAGCTAACCAATGGAGTACAACACTGGGAACCGGTTTGCAATATGGAGAACGATTTGAAATCCTGATCGGGAAACCCTATGAATGGTTTCGGGCAACGGGCGAGGCCATGATAGGAAATGAAGGATTTTATCTGACACAGGTGAATACCCTCGGCCTCCTGGTTAACAAAAAGCTGTTTCAAAACAGGGAAACATGGGTCACTGGAGGGCTGTTTCAACACTTTAATTACTACGACGTGAAACAGAAAAGCGGTGAAAACAGGGCACTTCCTCTGTATATCTCTGAAGCCGCGTCAATAGGCCCGGGAGTCATTGTGTATCAAAAGAAGAATGAGATAAAAGCACAATTCGAGGCATACTTAAGCGGAATTATCCTGGGAGCAAGCACATCGGACCACTTTAAACTGGAAGACCGGGACTACAATTTTGGTAGCGGATTTAGCCTGAAACTAAACAGCTTGATTCAATTCACACAGAAGTTACAGATTTCGCTGTTTGCTGAAAATTACATGCTTTTTTCGTGGAAAGGGGTGGATGATTATGATATGTTGAAGACCCTGACAATGGATGAAATTGATTTTCTGAATGTACAGGGCGACAAAAGCAACGTCAGGCTACACCTGCTGGGATTGCATATGAAATATCACCTGAATGCACACACACATTTAATATTTCGGGCAAGACACTTCTCACGGAATACGGTGTACAAATATTTTCCCCGCGTCAATTCCAATTCAAATGAGGTTTTCCTCGGAATTGGCGTGTTTGTATGATTCGATTCAAACGATAAAGATCAAAATTATCCAAAATGCAACAAAAATTTATATTATTCCTTCTTCTACCGCTGATACTGTTTTCATCTATTCCTGAAATAAAGGCTCAATCAGAAACCGTGATGCCCGACACGACCAAACGGTCGCTTAAGAACCTCATTGAGGGAGTGAAGTCGAAAATTGAATATGACCGACAGGAACTGGCCATGACGGAAGAGGAGATCATCAGCCATATGGATAACCTGCCCCCTTTTTCCATCTATAAGGACAACTTTTTTATTACCGGTATTCCGCTCAACAAAAGCATCGACGGAGAGACCGCCGATGCCAAGTTTCAAATCAGTTTCAGACATCGTCTTACCAAAAGCAGATTGCCTTTCGATACCTTCCTTTATTTGACTTATACACAAAAATCATTCTGGGATATCTACCAGGAATCGGCTCCGTTCAGGGATTCCAACTACAATCCGGGAATAGGACTGGGAAGATATATTATTGTGGACGATAGGCTTACGGGGGCAGCCTTCCTTCAGCTGGAACATGAGTCGAATGGCCGCGACAGCCTTGAATCAAGGAGTACCAACTGGATTGGCTTCTCAGGGAAATATTTCCTTACCTCTAACCTCGCTACCAGCTTCAAAATAACAATCCCTTATGCAACGGGTGAAGACAACAGCGATTTATATGACTACAGAGGAACAGGATACTTCACAGCAGACTACAAAACTTCGGATAATAAATGGTGGTTGACAGGTACCTATAGTCTCCGGAAGAGCGTGAAAGCCATCAATTTCAAATTCAGTGCCGGCTACAAAATCTCTGACAGGTTCAACCAATATATTTTTGGGGAACTTTATAGCGGTACCGGCGACAGCCTGCTCGATTACAAAAGAAAAGATGTACAAATAAGAGTTGGGATATGTATCAAGCCCGATTTTTACAGTGTATTTTAAATTTGTCTCTTTTTTCTGCTATCGATCACGTTAAAAAATAAGTAAATTAATTTTAAAAAATTTATTTTACTTTATCTCTGGTGAGTTGAAAATGAGTTGAAAGTCAAAATGAAAATAAAATAATGTTTGACTTTTAAACCTCATATTTTTGGTTTTTTCAATGAATTATCAATCTAACATTAATGAACTATGGACAGAAAAATGACCATTTTTTGGAAGGGAATGTTATCCTTGTCTCTTTGGATACTCTCCCTGGGTGTTTTTGCACAAGCCATCACCGTGAGAGGAACGGTGAAAGATGTGAATGGGGAGCCGCTCGCTGGTGTGACTGTACTTGTACAGGGTACTACTACCGGAACAGTTACAGATATAGACGGAAACTTCGTGCTGGAAGGTGTAGCTGCCGGTATAACACTTGATATCTCTTACGTAGGTATGCAAGGTCAGGTAATTCCAGTGAACGGGCGCACCACAATTAATGTAGTGCTGATGGATGAAACTGAACTACTGGATGAACTGGTGGTGGTGGGATATGGTGAGCAACGACGCAGGGAGATTACAGGTTCCGTAACCAATGTAACGGCTGGGAATTTTAATCAGGGCGTTACGAGGGATGCGGCCGACCTGCTACAGGGAAAGGTTGCGGGTCTTGATATAAGTACACCTTCGGGCGATGTAACGGAAGGTTCACGCATCCGTTTAAGGGGTGTTTCCACTTTACAAAACGACCAGGGCCCTTTTATCGTGATTGACGGTGTGCCGGGAGGAGACCTGCAAACGGTGGCACCCCAGGACATTGAATCGATCTCCGTGTTGAAAGATGCCTCTTCTGCCGCCATTTACGGATCCCGTTCAGCGGGGGGTGTAATACTGATTACCACCAAGAGAGGATCGGGACTTAAACCGAGGATATCTTACGACGGATATTTAGCTGTCTCCACACTGGCCAATAAACCCGATCTGCTAACTGCCAATGAATGGCGCGACTATGCAAGGGAGACAGGGAAAGATACTTCGGTATACGACAAATACGGTGCAAGTACCGACTGGTTTGATGAGATCATCCGGGAGGGTATTTCACAGAATCACAGTCTCTCGCTTTCGGGTGGAGGTTCAAATAACAACTACCGGGCCTCATTTAACTATCTTGACAGGGAAGGTGTGGTAAACGACAATTACCTGGAACGTTATAATTTTCGTTTTCAGCTACAGCAACGGGCTATTAACGATCGTTTGCGTATCGGCTTGACCGGTTCTGCCGCCATTGGTGAATGGAATGAGGCAGACAACTATAATTTTGTACTGGCCTATAATATGTTACCGGTCTACCCTGTAAAATTAGAAAACGGTGAATGGTTCGATACCCGTGAGTATGATCAGGGCAATCCGGTACGAAATCAGACCTACAATAAAAATTTGAAAAAGAATGTACATTATTACGGTTCTGGCGACATCTTATTCAATATTATGGATGGCCTTGATATCAAGACTATGCTGTATAAAGAACGACAGACCGAAGAGAGGAGTCAATACAACCATTCCGAAACGCAGGCAGGTCGTGATGATGGAGGCTATGCCTTACGTGAGAACAAGATTTGGGACAAGAATTTGATGGAGTGGTTATTAGATTACACGACAACCTTTGGTTCAGCAGGGAAGCACAGGTTAAATGCACTTGCCGGATATTCATGGGAGGAAAATGAATACTCTTACACGAAAGCTGCCAACCGTAACTTCACCACCGACCTACTGGGAGCGGATAACCTGGAATCGGGACAAGGTTTGCGCCCTAACGACGTGGGTTCGGAAAGAAACATGAGCCGTCTGATCTCTTTCTTTGGACGTGCCCATTACAGCTACGAATCACGGTATATGCTCACGGCAACACTTCGTAGAGACGGCTCTTCCAAGTTTGGAGACAACAACAAATGGGGTACATTTCCATCGATTTCAGTTGCATGGGGGATCTCGGAAGAAGAGTTTTTAAAAGATATAAAATGTATCAACGATCTGAAGCTACGTGTAGGCTACGGGATTACCGGTAACCAGGCAGGACTCGATCCGTACAAGACACTCCAGCTTTACGGCACCAGCGGCACCTATTACGACAATGGCTCCTGGCTCACGGCCTATAAGATCAGCCAGAATGCCAATCCCGACCTGAAATGGGAAGAGACCGCCATGTTTAACGTCGGACTCGATTTTTACCTGTTTAATGAGCGACTAAATGGTACGCTGGAATGGTACGACAAAAGAACCACCGACATGCTATATACCTACAGGGTTCCCACACCTCCTTATCTGCATCCGGACATGATGGCCAATGTGGGGGATATGAAGAATACCGGGGTTGAGTTGGCTCTGAATTTTAATGCTATCCAGACCCGAAACTTCAATTGGAGCACCTCCGTGACATTGGCCCATAACAAGAATGAGGTGACCAGCCTGTCGGACGATACGTACACCACCAGCCGTATTATGGTGGGTGATGCATGGGTACGCGGCGGCTCGGGCCGCACCACCCATGTGATCGAAGAAGGTTATCCCGTGGGACAGTTCTACGGACCTGAATTTGTGCGGATTGATAATGATGGTAAATATGTATTTCGGAACAAAGACGGAGAAGAGGTAAATTCGGTGACGGCCGAGGATTATACCTATATCGGCTCTGCACAGCCGGATTTAACATTCGGCTGGAACAACCAGTTTAACTACAAGAACTGGGATTTATCGTTTTTCTTTCGCGGTTCATTAGGCAATGATGTATTGAACATGGGACGAATGACTTATGGACATCCGGGCTACCTGATTGGAGCCAATGCACTGGACGACCCGTTGGTACATCAACTGAAAGTAGTGCCCGAATACTCATCATTATACGTGGAAGATGCGTCCCACATCCGACTTGACAATATGTCACTCGGGTATACCTTTAATACAAAAGGGATTGACTGGTTAGAGCGGGCCCGTGTATATGCTACCGGACAAAATCTATTTGTGATCACAGGATATAAAGGGTTAGATCCCGAGGTGGATGCGAACCGGAATAACGGTCTTGCACCGGGCGTGGAAGACCGTGAATATTACCCCAAATCCCGTACGTTTTCTTTGGGTGTAAGTCTCACTTTCTAACTAAAAAAATTAAACAGATATGAAAAAAACAATCAAAATAACATGGATATCCGTTGTGTTGGTTTTAATGGGAGGGATACACTCCTGCACCGACCTCGATGAAACGGTATATGACACCATCCCTGCAGATCAGTTTGGGCAAAAACCGGCCGAGATAAACGCGATTATCGCGCCCATATATAAAACTTTGAAGAACCTGTGGCCAGGTAATTTCTTCCTCCTCTCGGAACAGACCGGTGATATGGCGATTACCCCTACCCGAGTAGGAGGTGACTGGTGGGACGGCGGTATACATATGGATTTGAAGTTGCATACCTGGGAAGCACGTAACGGGCTGATCAACGACTCGTGGAACGCTGCCATGTCGGGTATTACCACCTCTAACCAGATATATGCCACCATCGAGAATGCTGAAATGGACTTGGAACTGAAAGAGCGTACGCTGGCTGAAATCAGGGGAATTCGTGCCTTTTGGTACTATATGTTGATTGATTACTTCGGAAATGCCCCCCTGGTGGCCGATTACACCAGCACGGACCTTCCAACAATGTCGTCGCGCCAACAGTTGTATGACTTTGTAGTTTCCGAGCTGAATGAAATTAAGGATTTGCTGCGGGACGATGTCACGAGCGAGAGCTACGGAAAGTTTACTCAGGGAGCCGCGTATACTTTATTGGCCAAGATATACCTGAACGCTGAAACATGGGCGGGAACGCCAAACTGGGAAGGGGTGATTGAGGCTACAGATAAGGTGATGTCACTCGACTATATAATTGAACCCAACTGGAAGACGAACTTCGAGGTACATAACGAAGTTTCCCGGGAGATCATTTTACCTATCGCGTTTGGAAAAGCCGATGAAGGCAACCATTTACATAAACGCACGCTCCACTACCTGGATCCGATAGCACTGGGAATTAATGTGGGCACCTGGAACGGAGTAAGTGCCCAACCCAACTATGTGAAGCAGTTTGATGATGCCGACCCGCGCAAAGAGGGTTCATTCCTGATGGGGCCGATGATTGATCCGGCAACAGGGAATGTGCTGATAACCGCTCATGCACGGCCCCTGATTCATACGGTAGACTTCAATATCATTCCCGGTACAATCAAAGAGGGAATGTGGGGCGAAGTAAATCAGGAAGAAGGTGCCCGAGCAAATAAATGGGTATTCGAAAAGGGGCTGGCCAACTCAGACCAGGAGAATGATTTCGCTATCTTCCGGCTTGCCGATGTCTATCTGATGAAGGCGGAAGCCTTACTGAGGCTGGGGCAAAATAATGCTGAAGCCACCCGGTTGATCAACGTGATCCGCCAACGGGGGTTTGGAAATAATTCCCATAACTATACAACTGCCACACTTGACGACCTCTATCTGGAGAGACGGCTCGAACTGGCGTGGGAAAACACCAACCGCCAGGACATGATTAGATTTGGCAGGTTCCTGAATCCGGGTTACCTGCGGCCTTCCACCTCGCCGGTGCATCTGTTGCTTTTCCCGATTCCGGAAGCAGCATGGGAAACAAACAATAACCTGGTACAAAATCCGGGATATCCGGCGTTTTAATTGACGGTTAAAACGATGACAGCATTATGCTCGTAAATAATGATGTGGAAGAGTATAATACCTAGACCTGAGTTTATAGGGGTCAAAAAAACGGTTAGGGGTTTGCCCCCTAACCGTTTTCAAATTTCAATGGTTAAAAGCTTCGCCATCTTTTCGTTGGTGTAAATCTGTTTTATTCACTCTTCAGCGCTTCAATCGGGTCAAGCCTGGATGCTTTGCGTGCCGGGTAGACCCCGAAAAACAGACCCACCGACAGTGAAAATAAAAATGAGTATACCAGCGATGGAATAGAGATATTCAATGTCCACTCGGTGGCGAAAATTATTACAACCGAAGTTAAAACACCCACAGCAATACCAATTATGCCGCCACCAATGCTGAGGATGGACGATTCAATAACAAACTGGAGCAATATATCTTTTCTGCTCGCGCCAATTGCCATGCGCAAACCAATTTCATTGATCCGCTCCCTTATGGCAATTAACATGATCGCGAGTATGCCAATTCCGCCAACCAGCAAAGAGACGCCGGCCGTGCTCACGATAAGTGCCGTGAAGGTGTCGGTTGTTTCTTTCTGCGCTTCTAAAAGTTCAATTTGATTTTGAATGGTAAAATCATCGGGTTTGTCTCCTCTGTTTAAACGGTGTTGTTCGCGCAATACTTCAGTTACCTGCCCAATGGCCTCCTCCATTTTATCAATTGAAGTGGCCTGAATATTGATTGAATTGATGTAATTCAGGTTAAAAACCCTGCGCAAAGCGGTCTGGACCGGGATGAATATCTGGTCATCCTGGTCAACTCCATCCAGGTCTGCCCCTTTGGGCTCCATTATCCCGATCACCGAGAAGGGAATCCGCCCAATCCTTATTGTTTCCCCAACCGGATTCCTCCCGTTGAACAAATTATTTACCACTGTCTGACCCAATACCGCGTACCTTAAGGAGGCCCTGTTTTCTTCTTCTCTGAAAAAATTGCCCTGTCCCACATGAAAGTTTCTGATAGACGGGTAATCAGAAGTGGTTCCTGTAACGGTCGTATTGGTACTTAAATTGCCCCATTTTATCTGCATTTTTTTTGTCTGCACAGGAGCAGCCATGCTCACATCGGGGCACTTCGAGGCCAGCATATCAACATCACTGAGAGTCAAACTGGTAACCGTTCCTCTTATTTGTTGCCTGCCTACATTTTTTTGCACCTGTCCGGCGTTCACAATGATCAGATTGATACCCATCGATTCTATTTTACTCACCACATCGTGCTGGGCTCCGTTGCCAATGGCAACCATCACGATCACTGCCGACACACCGATGATGATTCCCATCAGGGCAAAAAATGTCCTCAGTTTATTGACCAGTAATTGATTCCGCGATATTTTAATGCTCTTTGATATTTTCATGAATTCATTTGTCCGGAATGTAAAATAATCGCCATTATTTCAATGCTTCGATAGGATTCAGCCTTGCCGCTTTTTTGGCGGGTTGTATGCCGGCAACAATCCCGATGATACTGGCAGAAATAACGCCTGTAAGTATACTTGCCCAGGAAACAGAAACAGGTATTTGCATCACAATTCCGAGGATGACCGCTCCGGCGCCGCCAAGCACAATGCCAATGACACCCCCGGATATAGTTATCGCAAGCGCTTCAAACAAAAATTGCAAAACAATTTTTTTACTGCTGGCCCCCACGGCTTTTCTTAATCCAATCTCTTTTTCCCGTTCATTTACAGAAATAGTCATGATGTTCGCGATCACAAATCCTCCCGTGATCAAGGATAAACCGGCAAGCAGGGCAAGAAATAGATTAAAGGTGCCTGAAACCTTCTCAGCCATTTCCGTAGCTTCAGTGGGCGTAATAAGGGTAAAATCATCGGGCTCTCCTTCAGCAAGGCTGTGCCGTTCCCGTAATATCTGGTTTATTTTTTCAGCAGTTGTATTTATTTCTTTCGGATTGTGCAGCAACACTTTCACTGCCGACAAATAATCAATATTGGCCACGCGCCGCATAAAGGTAGAAAGGGGTATCATCACGCGGTTATCCATGTCACCTCCTCCGGGACTTGTTCCTTTTGGTTCCAGGATGCCCTTTACTTCAAACTGTATATTGTCGATTCGAATTTGCTCTCCAATTGGATAGCTGTCTCCAAAAAGTTCTTTTTGTACGGTTGTACCGATTAAACAAACCCGGTTGAGCGATTTCATATCCTCATCGGTAATAAATTCACCTGCTGTAACGTTCCAGTCCCAAACAGGCGCATACGAAGGTGTACAGCCTAGAAGGCCGACTGTAGCTGACTTTTCAAAATATTTTATGTCTGTATTTCCTTTACTGCTAAAAGGGGCCACCCCTTTAATTTCAGGGATTATATTTTCCAGAAATTCCGCATCTGCAAGTTTTAAGGTTGTGGTTCCCTGGTTTGCACTCATTTGAGAGATTTGGACTCCCCCTCCGGCACGGATCATGATACTTTCGGTACCAAATTTATTGACCCTTTCCATGACCTGTTTCTTCGCGCCAAAACCCACCGATACGATCAGAGTCAACGCGATAATCCCGATAATTATCCCGATCATCATCAGAAACGAACGGAGTTTATTTTTACCCAAGCTTCTTAACGCGCTTAAAATTATCCTTTTAGTTTTCATTTTTCACCTCCTCTACTAATTTACCGAGTTCGTTGGCTGCATTTCTTGGCGATTCATTGCACTCATCACTGATAATCATGCCATCGGATATTTTAATAATCCTTTTGGCATGTTCGGCAATATCCTGCTCGTGTGTGACCAGTACGATTGTTCTCCCTTCATCGTTCAGTCGCTGAAACAAAGACATAATCTCATAACTCGATCTTGTATCCAGGTTCCCTGTGGGTTCATCGGCCAGGATGATCTCCGGGTCGTTCACCAGGGCCCGGGCAATGGCAACACGTTGTTGTTGCCCGCCGGACAATTCGCCGGGATGATGGTGCATCCTATTTTTGAGTCCCACCGCAATCAGTGCATCTTTGGCAAGTTTCCTGATATTGGAGCGGTCGGAATAAATCAATGGCAATTCCACGTTTTCCAACGCGCTGGTACGCGCCAGCAGGTTGTACGACTGGAACACGAACCCGATTTTTTTATTCCTGATCCTGGCAAGCGCTGCATCGTCCAGTGTATTCACTTCCGTCTCATCGTAATAGAGCGAGCCGTGCGTCGGCTTGTCCAGACACCCGATGATATTCATCAGGGTGGATTTACCCGAACCGGAAGTGCCCATGATTGCAATGAGTTCGCCCTTATGTATTTCGAGCGACACATCGCGTACGGCGACCACTTCGCCGCTGGCTTCCTTGTTGTAAATTTTGCTTAGCCTCTCGGCTTTAATAACAATGTGATTCATCTCTTTCCCTCCATTTTTATATTACTTTTCTTGATTCTACAAAGCATTAAATTTATTCCGGCAACAAAATCATTTCGCCTGCTTCAACTCCTTCCGTAACCTCCGTGTAGCTGTTATCAAACCAGCCGGTTTTGATTTTTTTATTTATTCGCGTACCTTCCTCAACTACCGTGACGAATCTTTCACCCTTCTCCCTTGTAATGGCCCGGGAAGGGACGGTAAGCACATCTTTTCGGGATTCTAGATAGATGGTCACTGTCGTGGTCATTTCAGGCCTGAGTATTTTGTCCTGAAAATTTTCTATCTCAACCACTACGATATAATTTACCACGTTATCCTGAATCACTGCCTTTGGGTAGATGGCAGTGACTTTTCCTTTAAAATCGGTGTCGCTATACGTGTCAACAGTAAATGTCGCTTCTTGCCCGATAAGAACTTTTCCGATATCTGTTTCATCCACGTAAACCTGTACCTCAAGCCGGTTCAAATCAATAATATTCACAAAAGTAGGAGCTGACAGGCCGGCCAAAACAGTTTCGCCCTCCTGGGTAGAAACGGAAGAAATAATGCCTGATGTCAACGCGTAAATCGTGGTGTAGGACAATTGCACTTTGGTCACTTCCACATTTGCTTCAGCCTGTTGTAGCTGGGCCTCTGAAATTTTGAAGCTGTTTTCCGCAAGGTCATACTGTTGCTGAGAGATATAGTTTTGTTCGAGCAACGATTTTTGCCTTTCCAGATTCAACTTTGCATATTCATAATCTGCCCTGGCTTTGTTCATCGCGGCAATGTTCTGGTTTAGTTTCGCCTGGGGCTCGGCGTGATCGAGTTCGGCAATAACCTGGCCTGCCTGAACATAATCACCGATATTGGCCTGTAACTTTTTGACGACTCCCGAAACCCGGGCGCCAACTTTTACTTCAGCCCCAACCTGTGGTTTTATTATCCCGGTGGCAAGTACGGTTGAGCTGATATCCCTCCTGACAACTTCTGATGTTTGTGCCCTTTTCTCACCTTTATGATTTGGTTTGAAAATGTATGACCAGGCAAAAAATGAAGCGGCAATTATTAACGGTATTCCAATTATCCAAAACAATTTTTTCATTTTATTCCCTTGTTTTCAGTATTTATAAATTCCCGGTTTTTCTCCTTAATTCGGCTAATGATACTTTATAATCAGCCACAGCCTGTATATGATTCTGCTCCGCGGCGACAAATGTCGTTTGGGCATCGGTAAGTTGTATGATTGAACCTGTGCCTTCTTTGTATTCTCCTTCAGAAAGAGACAAGTTTTCCCTGGCGCTCTCCAGCCCCTTAGATGTTGCGGTCATTCTTTCGGAGAATTCTTTCACTGCCAGAAAGGCATTCCATACTTCCGTCCCGATTTGGTCTTTTAATGCTTCAAGATCCTTCTCAATCCCTTTCAGCGCTGTTTTTTCTCCCTTAACCCGGGCTTCGGTTGAGAATCCGTTAAAAACGGGTATGGTAAGCGTCATTCCCAGCCACCAGTTTTCCCGCATCCCTGATATCTTTTCCCCGGAAAAATTGTAATTCGCGTTGACATCGAGCGAAGGGTAATATTCACCTCTCGCAAGCTGGATATTGTTTTGTTGCGCGTTCAACAATGAATAAAACCTTTTGACCTCCACACGCGATTCCATTGCTTCGGCAAAAAGTGAATCATACGATTGTACCGGGGTTTCATTCAATTCAGAAAGATCATCGATAATTTCTGTCGGATGATTTGCGGGCAATCCCATCAATTTATTCAGGTTTCCTTTGGCAGCAAGAAGCGCATTGGCCGCTTTTATCTTTTCCAGCTCAGCATTTGAAAGCTCGACCTCCGATTTAAGGATATCGGAACGGGTTGCCATACCGGCCATATTTCTGGCATGGGCAAAATCTAAATGCAACTGGGAATTTTTTACCGCTTCTTCGGCACTTTTCAGGATACGTTCTGCCTGCAACGTTTTGTAATACGCGAAAGTAATATTGAGTACCAAATCTTGTTGAACGGACTCGTGTTGAAGAAAGGCCGCCTCGTGATGATCCCTGGCTGCATGGTAGCCTGCTTTTGTCCTGAACCCGTTAAATAAATTGTAGGATGCGGAGATGCCCGTGTTGTAATTTTCAAAACGCTGATCGCCATTGTTGTTTGAATAGGTTGTTGCATTCGAATTCAGGCTTACCTTAGGATAATAACCCGAGCGTGCTTCATCGACTTTTGTCTGGTTTTCTTCCACAAAGAGTTGCGAAGATTGAATCATCGGGTTATTTTGAAGTCCCTTTGCAATGCAATCTTCCAAACTCAACCTGCCGGATTCTTCATTTTGTGCATACAAAAGCGGGGGAGAAACAAGCAATGCCATGAATAAAGTTTGAACAAACAATTTTCTCATAAAATTTTGTTTTTACGATTGTTATTGTTCAAAATTAAACCGGCTGTCGCGCCTGTAAAAGCAAAAGAGGGGTGAAACGGACAAAATGAGGGGTGAAACGATCACCGGATTGGGGGATTAGTTCCCCGACAGCCAGTGTAGAAAATCGCTTGATTTCTCCTTGCTGACAAGTATCTTTTCGTGGAAAGGCAAGTTAAGATGTACCGATAACTTCCGGGCAAAATATTGCGATACATTGCCAATGGCTTTGCGGTTAATTAAAAATTGCCGGTTTGCCCTGTAAAAATCACCTGTTATAATTTTCTCCAACTCTTCAAGCGATTTGTTGATGGTGTGTTTTTTTTGATGAAAAGTAATCAGGTGGGTCACTTCCGATTCAATATAAAACAACGCGATATCCTCCACCTTTACCGGAATGATATTGTCTTTTTGGTAAACCAACACCGAAACCTGTTTTTGATTTCTTCTGCCTTCCACCAGTTCGAGTATTGTTTTGTATGAGGGTGCATTGTGGATGAAACTGTCACTCAGGTTCCGGTATTTTTTCAGTGATTCCCGAATTGTATTTGTTGTGAATGGTTTTAAAATGTAATCTATTCCATTTGCTTTAAATGCTTTCAAGGCATATTCATCATATGCTGTACAAAAAATAACCGGAGAGCTGATATAAACTTGATTAAATATCTCGAAACTTAAGCCGTCACCCAATTGTATGTCACAAAATATTAAATCGGGTTTTTCATGGGTTTGCAAATAAGGAATCGCTTCTTTAACCGACCGGATGCTTGCCACGATCTGCGCCTTGGCCTCAACTTTTAAAATGGTTTCAGCCAGATTATCTGCTGTATACTGCTCATCCTCAATGATTATGATTCTCATATTTTCAGCACTTTAATACTTACTGAAAATTGCTCAGCAGTGGTATGAATTTGTATTTCATCACCTGATAAGATTTTGTACCGGTCGGCAAGGTTGATTAAGCCTGTGCCCGTTGTAGCCTCTGTGGTGAGTTTTGGTCGGATATTATTGGAAACAGTAATCCATCCTTCATTATACGCCATTTTTATCTGCAACGGCGTTTCGTTCGTCAGGACATTGTGTTTGATGGCATTTTCAGACAACAGTTGAAGCGAAAAAAATGGGACAAACCTTGTTTGGGCAATTTCTTCCGGAATATCAGCATAGAATTGTAACGCTTCGCCGTACCTTATTTTTTGCATCTTTAAGTAATCGAGACACATTTTCAGTTCATCTTCTGTCTTTACCATATGGTCGTTTCCTGCAGAAACCGACATCCGTAAAAAATCGGATAGCGTGACGAGATAATCTTCTGCCGCATCCGGTGATTTATTTATCAATGCTTTCAGCGTATTTAAGGAGTTAAATAAAAAATGCGGATGTATTTGTTGTTTTAACTGTTGATACAATGCCTCGCTGTTTTTTTGTTTCAGACGGGCATTTTCAATTTCAACTTTTGTTTTCTTCTCCCTGAGCAACAGTAAATCCAGGAGAATTAATATAACGGTATTCAGCGAAATTGCCATGGCGAGCGTCGCGTACGGGGAATGGGACGAGCTTATCTCGCTACTCGTATGTAAACTTTCGAAAATTAATTTGCGCGTCCTCATGGCAATCAGGATAAAGGAAGCAGACAGTAAATAGCTTGCAAAATATCTGGAGATTTTATGAATGTTTTTTCGAAATTCAAATTTGTTCCAATAATTTACAAGGGCAAGATTAATCATCCAGGCAAGAAAGATGATCAGGGTAGTTGAAAGAATAGACCTGGGATATATGTGATAAGGGGCAGCCCTCACAATAAATAATGGGGTAATGGCCAAAATCCCTATCAACGGGGAAGTATAGAGCGCCACCTTTAAAATCTTGCTATTGTTCGAGTTCGTTTTCATCCGAATACAAATTTAGATTTTTTTTCCGCATTAAATCAAACTTTACCGATAAGACGGACATGATCAATCTTGTAATAGACAATTTTCCTTTAAACTTATCCCTTACCCAGGTTTCGCGCTTCCTCCGCTGGTAGTACAATGATATGTATGCAACTTGCATTCAAAACTCCATTCCGATAAATTCATGAAAATTATCGGGAGAAACAATTGTGAAGTCGGCATTTGAATAAGTCTGAATGAAATCGTCGGGAGGCTTTACCGTTTTTTTAGGATTCCATTTCAACTCAAATGCAGACAGTTTCCCATCTTTTTCTTCTAAATAATCAATTTCTTTACGAGTTTGTGTACGCCAAAACCAACTGTTGACAAACGAATGGCTGTAGTGGTTCCGTTTTACTCTTTCGGAGAGAAGAAAGTTTTCCCATAAAGCGCCTACATCGTCCCTCAAGTGAATAGAGTTGAAGTTGGCGATAAGAGCATTACGAATCCCATTGTCGTAAAAATAGATTTTTTTACTGAACTTAAGCTCATTGCGCAAATTTCGGCTGAAAGAATTTAATCGGAAAATAACAAATGCTTGTTCCAAAAGGGTTAAGTACTTTTCAACTGTCTTACCATCTAATCCACAAAAATTACCCAGTTCCGCGTACGATGCTTGAGACCCAACTTGAAAAGCCAAGGCTTGGAGTAGTTTGACCAATCTGTCGCTTTTTTGGATATTTTCCCATTTCAATACATCTTTGTATAGATAACTGGATGCAAGACTTTGAAGAATCGTTTTCATTTCATCCGGCTGTTGAACCACAACTTCTGGATAATAACCATACACAAGACGTTGTTCCAGCATTTTCCGTTCCTCCCAAAAACCATGATGTGCAACCATTTCAGCAAATGAAAGCGGGTAGAGTTTATACTCCCACTTTCTGCCCGTGAGTGGTTCGTTTATTTTATTTGCCAAGTCAAAAGAGGAACTTCCGGTGGCTACAACTTGAACTTCAGGGAGTTGATCGATGATGATTTTGAGTTTGATTCCAATGTTCAAGATGTTTTGTGCTTCATCTATTACAATTATTTTTTTGTTCCCTAGTAAGGTCTTAGCCATTGACAACGTGAAATTTTCAAATAATTGCTGCGTTTCAAAATTATCTCCCTCCATCCAGAGTGCATCAGGGTTGCTTGAGAATATTTTACGAAAAAGTGATGTTTTCCCCACCTGCCGTGCTCCTAAAACGATCACAGCTTTCCCGTTAAATAATTTATTATCAATCTCCTTTTCTAAAATCCGTTTTATCATTCGTTTGTTTTTTACATGATGGTTCAGAAAAATCAGGATGTGTCAAGCCAGTCTCTACGTTTCTTTGTACCCTTAAAGATTTTTACAAAGATAGTATTTTTTATTTAAATTCCGCATATTATATCAAATACACGGAATTAAATCCCTGAATTCTATCAAATTTGAAGATTATTCTATTTTTAACGTCTTATTCGCCCAAGTTGTGTAACTCCGCAATCGGATAAATACAAAATAAATTCCGAGGTGCTGAAAAATTCATCACTTATTTACACAAACAAATCTCCCAGTGCAATTACGTTTACATTGTTTTTACGAGTATAGGAAGACGAGCCGGCAATTAGAACAATGAGCGAAGCTCATCGGGTTGCTTTTTCGGGTGTGAGTCATGTCCATAATTTTTGCAGGTTACCTGCTGCCACTCATCAATCAACCAAACTCTATAACTATCCATAATGATCTGAATATTATTTCTTTATAATATCACCTTCGATTTTGTAATATTTCTGTATTCTATTTCGCATGAAATGGAACTCCTATTTTGTAGAGATCAGAGATAACGACAATTTTATTGTAAGCAATAGAGCGATCCGGTGGATGTGATTATAGTTCTGCCCTGATTTTACGGAAACGGACAAATTTCCGTTTGCCGAAATGTGTCGAGATGGATTTTCCCCAGAGAAGTTTATTCACCTTCATCAACAGGTTGTAATCCATTAACTTAAAATTCCTGAATGATTTGGAGCTTTTGATTCTTGCTCCATTGACGCCTTTCTAGCGAGATAGGAATGAGATAAAAGCAAAATTAGATTCGGAAAAAATAAAGAGTCGATCGCCGAAAATATCCTCAGAATCCCGGATATCCTCAGTTTTAAATGAACTGATTCTTTTTCACTGGTCAGGGGCGCTCTGTTTTTAAAAACGGAACGCCCCTGACAATTTAGGATCTGCTGCGTTGCACATCCGCAGGATCCCTTATTCCGGCCGATCAATTATGACTTACTTCAACTGAAAGTTCACAGAAAGATGTTGATCACTTCTCACATAGGTAGATATAACTTCTCCATAGAGCGAAGTCGTTTCCGCTGATGCAGTGATTTGTTGTACAGAACGTGGATAAAGTACAACCAGTTTGGTGTTGTTACCCTCCTTCAGTTCCAGCTCAAAATAGAGGTCGCTGTTGTTACGCAACTCGTAGTAATTGATCTTGTCGCCGTTCTTTTTCTCCTCGGTATAAAATGCAGGCGTCAGCTTTACACAGGCATCAAAGAGTGCCCGCACATGCTCCTCCTTGCCTGCAAGTATTTTGCTGGCCCAGGCCACGGTCCTTCCCGCAACAAGCGCTTCCCTGATAGATTCTGCTGTGCGTTCTTTGGCCATCACGAGTGTCATGGTACGATGCACATATTCCTTGCTGAAATCATATTCATGTGCCACCAGGTTGTGCATGTCGGTGGTACCCATCACGGTCAGTCCCTTGTCGATACACCAGTCGAGTGCTTTCATATGAAACCCGAATCCATTGATCACTTCAATACCCTGCAATGCCTTGCTTTTGTAGAGGTCGTTCACGAAAGGTATCCAGTCATACGATCCCGCTATACCCGGTTGCCATCCCGGATGATTCCAGAATATAAAGGCATTCTGTGCGGCAGCTTTCATCACTGCTGCCTTGTCCTGTGAAGCATCATTACTTTCAATATATTCCGATGAGTCACCAATATAAAGAGCATTGAAATGTCCGGGAGGTGTCCTGCGTGTCACCTCGTTGCCTTTCACCAGAATCAGGTTGCTCTTTGCCGCACTCTCCTTGAGTAGTTCATATGCACGGTTGTTCTCCCGACATCGCCTTCGGCTCGTCGGGAGAACGGACGGAGGATTACATCCTGCATTCTACTCCTCGCCTAACGGCGACATCGTAGAACACAGGATTTGCGAGATTACAAGGGATAGTGGATATCCCCCCCCCCCCCC
>Ga0209000_1000106_pt1 | contig 112502 bp, 126 predicted proteins | sample RifGroD2_FD_183998 | JGI IMG/M metagenome (GOLD analysis project Ga0209000, IMG submission 183998) | Groundwater microbial communities from Rifle, Colorado, USA - Groundwater D2 (SPAdes) (version 2) | ecosystem: Environmental > Aquatic > Deep subsurface > Groundwater | place: Rifle, Colorado...
CCCGTATTTATCACAAAATAAACACTTTCTACCCAACAAATACATGTCTGACAAGCTCTTTTTCATTGCTATCGTCGTAGTTTAGCTTATTTTTAAGCTTTTTTGGTCCGGATTCTGGTCAATCACCTATTATTTTTTATTCAATTGTAAATCCTTCAATCCAATCTTTTGAAACTAATACATTTTTTAAAGAATTTATTTGTTTTCTTGGGCAAGAGATTAAATAGGTTATTGTGCTTTTTTTCTTTTTTTTGTCAATGTCTAAACAAAGAAGTTTCCATTTATGTTTTCCGAATATGTATAAGATTTCATCTTTTTCTATTATTCTTTTTGTTTTGATTATAAGTTTTTTCTGATAAGAACCTATTCCTTTTGATTCTAAGATTTTGTCTGTTATAATTACCAGCCAAAGTATAGAATAAGTAACTGTTCCGAGGATATATTCTTCAAATCCTATGCATAAACCGATGATTGCGAAAATCCAAATACTTGCTGCTGTTGTGAAACCAAAAATTTTGTCTGTTGTTTTTATTAATGCTCCTGCTCCTAAAAAACCGATTCCTGTTACAACTCCTCCGACGATTGTTAATGCGTTAGTTGCAGAAATATCCATTGACATTGATCCTAATGCACAAGAACCTACTGCGACAAAAATAAATGTTCCAAAACCTGTTGGTTTATGTGAGAGTTGTCTTTCTATCCCAAATAAAAATGCCATTAAGAATATTAATGTGAATTTTAAAATTATTATTTCTATCATAATTTTTGAAATAAAGATTTAGATTATAAGCTTATCTATTCTGGAATATGTTAATTTATTTTTTAAATTTGAATCTTGCTTTAAAGTGTCTTAATGAAAGTTCTTTTCCATAAATTACTTCTATCGGCGGGATTAAATGTCTTTTTTCGTATAATTCTTTTAAGCTTTCAGCTACTGAATCTAAATCTTTTTTTTCGTATCTTAATCTTGGGACTGCAAATCTTACAAAGTTTACTTCCGGAAATTTTTCTTCTTTTGTTTTTGGGTTATATGAACCAAATGCAAAGTTTCCTAATTCACAGGCTCGATGTCCATATGTTGCTAGTAATACTGCTGTTAATCCTATCCCTCCAAAATCTTCCGGTTTCATTTTTGTTCCTTGGAAAAATTTATTTACGTCAAGATAAATTGCATGTCCTCCTACGGGTGTTAATATTGGGATTTCTTTTTCCTGAAGTGATTTTCCAAAGTCTTGGACTTGTTTGATTCTATGATCTAAATATTCTTCTTTGGTTATTGTTTCTAATCCTACGCAAAGTGTCATTATGTCTCTTCCTGAAAGTCCTCCGTATGTTGGGTGACCTTCTGTTAATATTTGGTAGTTCATTAGTTCATCCGGAATTTGCGGATATTTTTTCATGAATAATCCTGTGTTTTTTATAAAGAGTCCTCCTCCCATATTTGCTAATCCGTCTTTTTTGAAACTTATTGTGAATCCGTCTGCATAAGAGAATGTTTCTTTTATTATTTCTTTTATTGATTTATTTTTTTGTCCTTCTTCGTAATTTTTTATGAACCATGAATTTTCTGCAAATCTGCATGCGTCTAAGAAAAATGGGATGTTATTTTTGTGGGCTATTTCTGAAACTTCTTTTATATTTTTTAGTGAGACTGGTTGTCCTCCTCCTGTATTATTTGTGATTGTTAGGTAGATTAATGGTATTTTTTCTTTTGATTCTTGGATTAATTTTTTTAGTTTTTCAGTATTCATATTTCCTTTAAATTGGCTGGTTGAATTTGGGTCTTTTAGTTCTGAAGAGAATAAATTGATTGCTTTTATTTGGTTGGCTTCTATGTTTGCTTGTGTTGTGTCAAAGTGCCCATTACTTGGGATTGTTTGGTTTTTGCTTAGTTGTCCGATTGTTCTGAATAGTGCATTTTCTGCGGCTCTGCCTTGATGGAAAATGAATGCGTTTGGTTTTTCAATTGATGGTTCGTTAAAAAATTGTTCTCCAAATATTTCCCTTATTTTTTGCATTAGGATGAAATATCCTCTGTTTGATCCGTATGATTCGTCTCCCTGATGTAATGCTGCCCATTGTTCGTTTGTCATTGTTGTTGTTCCTGAGTCTGATAAGAAGTCGCATCCTGTAATTCCAACTGATGGGAAAAAGAAAACGTTTAATCCTGCTTTTTCGAGCATTTCTGCTCTTTCTTCTGCATTAAAATTTTTTTTAAATTCTATAGAATGATTAAAATATGGTCTTGTTTGTGTTTTTAGATTTTTTTCTGAGGGGAATTTTTTTATTATTTCTTTGATTGTCATGAAATGCTGAATGTTTAAGAATTTTTAAGGATTGTTGTTATGTTTTTTTGATTTTTCCATCGCATACAGAAATTGGAAATTTCTGTCCCTCCAAAATCTAAGTCGTGTCTTCACATGACCTCAGAATTAAAGATTTTGTAGGTAGTGTTCATTGCACGTGTAATAACTCAATTTTTTCTAATCATTAATTTTAAATACTGAAAAATTTTCAGTTATTTATGCCTCCGTCGCATAGTGGTTATTGCACTCGGTTGCTAACCGAGGCCTTCACGGGCTCGCAGGTTCAATTCCTGCCGGGGGCGTAATAACATATCGCTTTTGCGATATGTTTTATTTTTTGCAGAAGTTTTAACAAAATTTAAGAATATTTCCACAGGTTCAATTACTTCAATTGCACTGTAAGTTGAATGTCCCAGAGAATCTTTGATTCTCTGAGCCTGCCGGGGGCGTTTTATATGGCTGTAAGCCATATAACTTTCTTGCAGGAGTTTTAACAAAATTCAGGATATACAACATTTAGTGTAATGATTAAAAAAAGTTAAACAATTCTCACAATATTACCATTTTGATCTATTTCAATAAAATGCAACACTTCTCTGCTTCTAAAAGAATCACACTGATTCTCCGCTAAATTATCTTCTTCTATTCTTGGAACATGAACTACATCAATAGCATAACCATCAATAACCCCAAGACATTGACTAAAAAATTCAATTCCTTTCAAGTTTTCTTGCTGATATAATTTTAAAGTTTTGTTTATTAAATCCTGTTGTTTAAGAGCATCATCAGGTATTTGCGAAGGATTTCCATGCTTTACATAAATACCTTTTTCATTTTTTATCCAAGAATCTTCATTTCCTCTAAAAATTAAAAAAATAATTATTATGATTGCTATAAAAATAAACCCGATTATTAGTTTATTCAAAATTTTCATAAGTTAAATAACTTATTCATTTATCTTTATAAAATTATAGAATTATTTAATTTTCAGTATTTAAAATTAAGAAAATTTATAGAGTTTATTCTCAAAATCTTCAATTTTACCCTTGTTAATTTGAATCCCTTCTTTTTTAAGGATTTTTATTTTATTTTCTGTTCCACTTGCAAATTTTCCAACTTTTCCATTTGAATTTACAACTCTATGGCATGGAATTTCTGGAGCAAAAGGATTTTTATTCATTGCTGTTCCAACTGCACGATAAGCTTTAGAATTAATTGCATGAGCAAGTTCTTTATAAGTTGTGATTTTTCCCATTGGAACCTCTTTTAATTTCAAATAACATTTATCTGCAAAAGAAATATTCAGTTTCATTAAATTTACTTTATTCTTTTTAATTCAGATTGTTTTAGTCTTCCAGTTCTAATACTTTTTTTTGAAAGATTTAAATTTTGACCTAAATAAGAAGCATGTGCACATAATCCCACAATTAATTCTTCCCCGCCATTATAACGATTAAAATAAGCTTCTTCAATTTCTTTTTTTGTAATTGAATAAACAGATTTTAAATAAATTATTTCGCTGCTTAAATACATTTCATATTCATCAACTAATCTTCTGCACTCTCTTGTGCATTCATGAAAGTCTCTTCTTAGTTTAATATCATAATTCTCTTTTTCAGTTTCAATCTTATTTTTAATATTTTTTAATTTTAACAATTGTAAAGTCATATTAGGAATCAATCTTTTTCTGGTCAAAAAATTCTCCTGATCCATAATTCCGTACATACGATTTCCGAGATTTTCTTCTAAATTACCCATATAAAACAAAAGACTCAAATATTTTTAAGATTATGGTATTTTGAGTATATAGCAAGTTTTAAAAGCAAAAAGACTTATCTAATAAACATAGCGAGGTGGAGCAGCCTGGAGTGCTCGTCGGGCCCATAACCCGGAGGTCGTGTGGTTCAAATCCCACCCTCGCTATTAATACTTTTTTCTCGTCGTGGCTATTTTCACTATATTTATAAAAAATAGACTGATTGCAAAAATATGAAGAGAGATCCATACAAAAACAAAGAAAGATGGGAAAGGTGGAAAGAAACACACTTTTCAAAGAATCAAAATGGAATTAGAAAGGATGATTGGAAAATTTTTATTGAGTTTTTGAATTATATGGAACTATGATTGAATGTTCTAAAAGAGAAAAATGGCAAGAGGGGCAGGAACTTTATTGAATCTTTCAAGTCACAATAATTTTTTTTGATGTCTTAATTGTAAAAATAAAATTATTACTATCAACATACCCACAAGTGAAGACCATAATGCAAGAAATTCTGGTGAAACATGAAATATTATGAAAAAATGAAGAATTTTATTCTTTTAAGGATTATTGTAAGGTCATTTATTTTTCTTTATTTAATATATCTTGAAGAGTCCAATCAACACCATCTTCAAGCCCTTCTGCAACATCTTGCATTTCTTCTAAAATCCAAATTAAAAGCCCATATGTAAAACTAGATGGCATTCTTTTAAAGAAAAAATGAAAGAATCTTCTAGGAATTTCATTTGAAGGTAAATCATTTAATGGACCTAAAAGTTCAAACCAATTGCTTCTTGGTTTGCACACCATCCAAAAATAAGATAAAATTGCTGGGTTCTTCTTTTTAACTTCTTCAAATTGAACTCTTAATCTTTCTGCATATTCTTTTAGATATTCTAAACATTCTTCTAAATGGTCTATCAATTCAAAAAGAATCTTATTTTCTGGGTCATCATATACAGATTTAAATCGGATATTATTCATATCAAACAAGGTTTGTGAAGATTTATTAAAAGAAACAACTCTATCCTTAAGTTCCCAAAGCAAATTGAAATCTGAAACATCCAGATTGTCATTTTTACATCCTTTTGATGAATGAAGAATAAAAATTATTTTTTCTATCTCTCTGAATAGATTATGGGAGTAAAAATATCTTTTAAGGTACTCTTCAACTTTGGTGTTCTTAAATAATAAATCTAAATCTTTAGAATTTAAAATTTCTATTTTAGGATAATTTGATAATTCATCATAAAATGGTCTAGTGGGATCCTTAACGAAAACATACATTTTTTTATTAAAAGGAGTTTCATAAAATTTTTTTAATTGATCTGCATCAGATTTTATGGGTTTGATTTTAACGCAAAAAGCTATCTTTTCATTATCTTTTTCTGCAAGTATATCCACTCCTCCCTCAACACTAGCTCCACTATCATGAAAATTAGTACATTTGTATCCTTTTGACTCATATGCTGAAATGATATACTCATGCAAATCCTCTTCTTTTAATTTCCAATTAAATAATTCCATACATCTAATTAACAAACAAGATTTATAAAAATAGTTATATTCTTTAAACGATGGAAGACAAAATGATTTTTTCAGGATTTATTGGAAAGGACAGAATAGAAAAAAAATTTATAGAAATAAAAAATAAATTGAACAAACCAGTATTTTTTCATTATTATATTCCAGATACAAGTTTTAATAATTTAAACTTGAAAGATATGAATGAAACATTAAAAGTTTCATGGGATCTCAAAAATAGTTCTTTTCAAATTTTTTTAAAATCTTTTTTATCTTCTTATTCAACCCAAAATATTTTTTGGAATATCAATAAAGAAAATATCCAGAAAGTTGGGATAAAAGACTTAGAAATTCTTGAAAAACTAAATGAGGAAGGAACTTTCTCCGTTTTTGTCGCAGAACAGGATGCCCTATTTTTATTTCAACAAAATTTAAGTTCAAAGAAATCGAAAATAATTACTTATTTTTTTAATTATCATCATTCTTATATAGACCTTATTAACTATTTCCAAAAAGATCAAAGGAGTAAGGGATTTGAAGTTGTTCCCAATAAAAAAGAAATAATCTCCATGAAATTAGGGCGAAATTTTGATTTGGGACAATTCAAAAATAACTTGGAATATTACATAAATCAGACTTTGCCAGATGCCCCAATAGAAACTCTTCATTCTAATTTTTGTGTCATAGGTGCTCAAAAAACTTCAAATAAGATATTGGATTCTTTTTCTCCTTGGATTGCATATGATAATAATTATAACTCTGATTTTGAATTCAAAACATATAGGATTTATCGCACAGAAACTCTGGAAACCGAAGATTTTGTTTTATGTGTAATTAATATAATTTTTGAAAGTGAAAAAAGATATGATATATTCTCAGAGAATATTTTTAAAATTAAAGAATAAGAGAGAGATTTCTTGATTAATTTCTGGGTCCAAAATCAAGAAGGATTGAAAAAATAAAATCAAAATATTTAAAACTATTTCACTTCTTGCCCTTATATGAAACTTATAGGAGGAATAATCTTATAAGTCATGCTAGGAAACTAGTTAAATAGTCCAGTCAGGAAAAACATACGATCCCCCCCTCGCGATATAATCTTAATAATAATATTTTTTTCTAAATAATTATAAACTTCTTTTTTATTTGAATTTTAAATGGTTGTAAATATTAAAAAATATTTAGAAGAAATTGTTGGAAATGATATCTCATTTGAAAAAACAGGTTTTACTTTTAAAGAAATTAATTTTATGAATAGCATAAAAACTGAAGTTTATATTCGGGATAAAAAGTTAATTGAAAATTTAAATCCTATAAATAATTATTGTGTTGTGTCTGTTGGAGCCTTACATGTTTTGACTGCTGTTAATAAGTTACAAAATTTAGGTTATTATTCTGAAATTTTTTCTCCAATAAAAAATGGATTTTCATCGGGGATGGTTGATTTAAGATTATCTTCTGAACTTTTAAAGGGTTTAGAAAAAACAAAAAATTCTCGAAAAAAAGCTTTGGTTATTGCTGACCGGCATACTATGATTTATAGTCTTCTTGGTGTTTTAAAAGAACCTGAAGAACTTTTAAATGACGGTATTGGCCAGGTTGATATTGGATTAGAACATTCTTTTCCAGGGAATGAATTAAAGTTTCTTTTTAAAAAAAGTAACCATTGTTTTCATGTGTATGATGAATTAAGAGATTATGCTTTAAGATGTTTAGATAAAAATCTCAAATTAAATCTTATTGGTTTAGAATGTCGAAACGACGGTAAAGAAATTTGTTGATTAAGCAGTAACTTGTTCAGCTTTTTTATATTCAATTTTGATTGTACCTGGTAATTTTGGTTTAATTTGTTTTATTACATTTCTTGCAAAAGCTAATTGCTTATCGTTTGAAACTCCAACAAAGAAAATTGGATTGCCTTTTTTTAAAATTGCTGCTTTACCCATGCATTTACCAAATGATAACTGCATTCCTGTTTGCATACGATCTGCACCTGCTCCAGTAAGCATTTTGTTTTCTCTTTGAATATGGTGAGGGTATGGTATAACTCTGAATACATATTGACCTGCACATTCTTTTTCTAACTTTTTATTAATAAACTGTCTGCATGCTTCAAGTGAATTATGTCTCACTTGAACATCTTCTTTCATTGTAACAATTAAATGATGTGGGAATTTACCTTTATTGAAAAGTTTTTCGTCACCCATTGAGAATTTAACAATTTTTTGAGGTGGAACTGTTTTAATATATGATTTATGTTTCTTTTTACTTACACGTGTATAAGGTGTAACTAATCTTTTTGAATATGCACTTGCTTTTCTTAGTGTTACCATTTTATTTGATCTTCATCTGGCCTAATTTAATTTGTAATTTAACTTTTTCCTGAAGTCCTTTATAATGCGGGCAGAAATCATAAGACGCTGATTGACATAATTCTGTTTTTTGATCTAATAAATCTTCATAATTTGGAGCATTTTCACCTAAGTCAATTAATTTTCGTGTATCTGGGCAGTCTATATCATCAACATACGGGCAATAAAAATTTCTTTCTAGATTCATTTTATGTTTACCTCTGTTGTGATTGCCTGACCAGGCAAGCCTTTTTCGAAAATTGCTCTGATTACACCTTTATTTCCATGTGGTGCTGAAACTTTACCCATGATAATTTTACCTGCTGGTGATTTCCATTCAACGCTTTTTCCAACAAATTTTTCTGCACTTTCTTTTGAATTTATCCCTTCAATTTCAATTAAAAAGTGCTTTTCATGAACTGTTTGTTTTCCACGTCTAAATTGTAATACTTTTCCTTTTGTCATTTTTCAAATTTTTTGTTTTTTATTTGGATGTGAAAAATACTAAAATTTACATCTTAGTAAATTTTTCCATAGTAAATTAGGGAGAAGATTAGTTTATAAAAGTTTTCATAATTGAGATTTTATTAAAATAATTAAAATTTGTTTAAAAATGTAATTTTTTAAGTTTTTATTCTATTAAAAACTCTTTTTCCCTCATTGCATAAACTATATAAATTAATTTTTGTTTTTAGATTCATGAGGGATGAGGTGATTGTTTTTGATATTGGGGGGACTAGTATGCGTTCTGCATTAATGAAAAATAATCAGATTTTAAAGTATGCAAGTATTCCAACTCCGAAGACAAAAGCAGAATTTCTTGAAAAAATTGTAGAGTTTATAGACGGATTTAATTCTTCAAATGTTAAAGGTATTGGTATTGGAATTGCAGGTCCTGTAAAAGAAGGTGTAATAAAAAATGCTCCAAACTTGGTATTGAAAAATTTTGATTTAAGAAAGTATCTTATGAAAAAATATCATAAGCGAGTTGAAATAAAAAATGATGCTGAGTGTTTTACCATTGCTGAACTTAAAAAAGGTTCAAGATTAAGAAATTTTCTTTTGATAACTGTTGGCACTGGAATCGGCGGTGGGATTGTTATTGACGGAAAAGATTATCGTGGTATGGGGTATGGTGCTGAATTTGGGCATATGTATATTCAAGATGAACAATGGGAAACTCTTTGGAAAAAAACTCGTGCCAGGATAAAAAAAGAATTTGGCAAGGAATTGCTGATTCGTGATTTTGTTAAAATGAATGATAAAAAATCAAAATTAATTCTTGATGAATGTACAGATTATTTTGGCAAGGGGATTGCTTCGCTTATCTCTGCATTTGATCCTGAGGCAGTTTTTATTGGTGGAGGGGTTCGTGATTCCGGAAAATATTTTATTGAAGAGGTTAAGAAAAAGGTTGAGAAATATTCATTTATTCCTAGAAAAACTCCTATTAAATGGACTACTCTTGAGAATCCGGGGATTATTGGTGCGTCGCTATTGATTGATTAGGATAAAAGGAACCCCTTGGTTCCTTTTGAACTTCCTCGAAACATTGAAGGGTGGCATCATTATGAGCCTTCTTGGATGCCACATAGAATGTAAACCCCTTGGTTAGTATTAAAGATTTTAATAAATTCCCCCATTTCTTTGTTTAAAAAAGTGTGTTAAAGATTTTAACAAATCCCTTTTTAATCTTGAATTTTTCCCACATCCCCAAAATTTTTGTAAACAAAAATTTCCCTTTAAGCAGTTAAAATTTTATTATTAAACACACTTTTTTATTTCTTTACTTGAATTTTAATTCCCTCACCTTCTCATTGGATTATCGTTTCTACCACGAAGTTACTTGCCCCTTCATTGCTTTGCAATATCTGCACCTTTAAGCCATTAAAATCTTAATTATTAAAATTCTCCATAAAAATTCTATTTTTTAGAACTTACAATCAAATTAATCTTTTGTCCAAACATTTTTGATGCTTTTTTTATATATTCTTTGATATTTTGCTTAAAGTATGGTTTATTTTGCTTTTGGATTTGACCTATTAAGTAATAGGAATATGCAATAAATCCCGCATAATTCAAATCTTTTGGAAGGGATAAATTTAGTCTATTTTTACCGAAAATGTTGTTTTTTTGTCCTAAACTAATAAAAAGTTCTGTATTTGAACTTACAATTGTTTCTGCATGTTTTGTATGTTCAAATGTGAAAACTCGTGCTGAGATTTTTGACCCGAAAAGTTCTTCAAATTTTGTTAATAGCATGTTTGATGCAAGATAGAACTTTTCCGGAATTATTATGTAAAATGCATCATATTTTTTCAAATCTTTTGGTATTTTTTTTGAATTTTCTTGAATAAATTTCAAAATTTTTGTTGGATTTTCACCTGTTTTAGAAAAAATCATGCTTAGATATGTTGAAATATTATAAGTGTAAGGTTCAGGATTTTCAGGGAAAATATATGTTTTGTCTGCATATTTTTTTGCAATTGCATTTGGATTATTTGTTAATAATACTATTTTTATCCCTTTTTCTTTGAGTTTTTTAGCGATTTTTGGTGCATGTTTTCCCCCAAAAGAAGAAATTATAACACTTCCATCAATATCTTTTAATTTCTTTAAATAATCACTTTCATCTGCAAAAACTGCATTTGTTCCTTCAAATAATATCTTTCCCACATGAAATGCATTACCGCTCCCAATAACTAATGGTTTTTTAAAAGTGCAGAATTTATCTATTTTTTTGATTGGTTTTTTGGTAAAAGTATTCAAAGCATTAATTACACCTTCATCCAAATTAATGATTTCCATTCTTTAAATTGAATAATTTAAGATATATAAATGTACTTTTTTAAACGATTTTTTTGTATTTTTATTTTTTTTAAGATTTAACAATCCCCCTGAATTTCTTTACTTGAATTTTATTTCCCACATTTTCTCGTAACCTCGCATGATGAAAAAAGCATACAAAGATTTTAACAAATCCCCTTTTAATCTTGAATTTTTCCCACATCCCCCAAATTATTACTAAAGTAATAATTTGCCTTTAAGTCGTTAAAATCTTATTGATTGTATGCTTTTTTTATTATTTCTACCCTGTTAAAAATAATTTTTTGAAAACTTTGAAATAAAACTCTCAGACAGAGCCCAAAATAAATGTACTTTTTTAAATGATTTTTTTGTATTTTTATTTTGAACTTGGAAAAATGTAAAGAAAAAACTGAAAATATGATGAATTTTGAAAAGCTTTTACTTTAAAAGAAACCTTTATTAACTTTATTTTGAATTTTAATATAAGGTAAAAGAGATGTGGTGAAAGTTTTGATGTTTGGCTGGGAATTTCCTCCGTTTCATACGGGTGGTCTTGGCACTGCTTGTGAAGGTTTAACCAAATGTTTAAGTAAAAACGGAGTTGAATTAATTTTTGTTTTACCAAAAAAATTGGACTTAAATGTTGATTTTTTAAAAGTAGTTTATGCTGATGATAATATTCCAATTAAAAAACAATATTATTTTAATTCAATAATTCAAGGTTATACTACGCATAAAAGTTATGAAAATAAATATGAATTGGAAAAAGAAAAAGATTTAATTTATGCTTCTAATTTAAATGAAGAAGTTGAACGTTATGGTTTAGTTGCAAAAAGAATTGCAGAGGAAGAAACCTTTGATATTATTCATGCTCATGATTGGTTAACTTTTAAGGCCGGAATGATGGCAAAAAGAGTTTCAGGAAAAAAATTAGTTGTTCATGTTCATGCTACTGAATTTGATAGATGTGGCGGACAAGGCTGTAACCAGCATGTTTATGATATTGAAAAAAAGGGAATGCAGGAAGCAGACCAAATTATTGCGATTAGTGATTATACAAAAAAACAAATTGTAAAACATTATGGCATTTCTCCAAAGAAAGTAATTGTTATTCATAATGGAACGCAATTTGAAGAATTTATTTTAAATGAAGTTTCTAATTTGAAAAAAAGTAAAAAGATTGTTCTTTCATTAGGCAGAATAACTTTGCAAAAAGGTATTGATTACCTTATATCTGCGGCGAGAATTGTTTTGAAGTATGACCGCAATGTAATTTTTGTGATTGCCGGTAATGGTGATATGTATGAAGAAATTGTTCGTAAAGTTAGTGATATGGGAATTGCTGATAATTTTATTTTTACCGGTTGGGTTAAAGATAAAAATGAGATTAAAAAAATGTATAGCATGGCTGATCTTTTTATTATGCCTTCTGTTTCTGAGCCTTTTGGTTTAGTTCCTTTGGAAGCTCAAATGTGCGGAACTCCGTCGTTAATTTCAAAACAATCCGGTGTTGCTGAAATTTTTTCTAATTGTTTGAAGGCGGATTTTTGGGATGTTAATGATATGGCGGATAAAATTGTTGCGGTGTTAAAATATAATGAACTTCATAAAACGTTAAATGAAAATGGTAAAGAAGAAGTAAAAAAATTGACTTGGGATAAACCTGCTGTTCGTTGCATGGATTTATATAAAAAGATGATGGAGGAGGTAAATTAATGGTTTCTGTATGTTTTTATTTTCAGGTTCATCAACCTTATCGTGTTAAGAAATATACTATTTTTGATATTGGGAATAATTCAAATTATTTTTATGATGATGGTGATAACAAAAGAAATAATGAAAAAATTTTAAGAAAGGTTTCAAATAAATGTTATTTACCTGCAAATGCTGTGTTATTGGAATTATTAAATAAGTATCCTGAATTTAAAATAAGTTTTTCTTTCTCGGGGGTATTTTTAGAACAGTTAGAAGAATTTGCTCCGGATGTTTTGGATTCTTTTAAGAAATTGGTTGATACCGGGCAAGTAGAAATTCTTGCAGAGACTTATTATCATTCTTTGGCATTTCTTTATTCTAAGGGTGAATTCAGGGAGCAAGTTAAACTTCATGAAAATTTAATTAAGAGACTTTTTGGTTTGACTCCGAAGGTATTTCGTAATACTGAATTAATTTACAGTAATGAAGTTGCAAGAGAAGTTGAGGCAATGGGTTACAAAGGTATTTTGTCAGAAGGTTCAGATAATATTTTAGGCTGGAGGTCTCCTAATTTTTTGTATCGACCCATTAGTACAAAAAAAATAAAGGTTCTTACAAAAAATTATCGTTTAAGTGATGATCTTGCTTTTCGTTTTTCTGAAAAAAGTTGGAAAGAATGGCCTTTAACTGCTCCGAAATATGTTGAGTGGGTTAATGCAATTAATGGCAACGGGAATGTTCTGAATCTTTTTATGGATTATGAAACTTTTGGTGAACATCAATGGGAAGAGACCGGAATTTTTGAATTTATGAGGCATTTACCGGGTGAAATTTTAAAGCATCCTGATAATAATTTTAAAACTCCTTCGGAAGTTATTGATTCTTATAATGTTATGGGGGATTTTGATGTTCCTCATTTGATGTCTTGGGCAGATGTTGAGAGAGATTTAAGTGCCTGGCTTGGAAATGAGATACAGCATTCTGCAATTAACAAGGTTTATTTTTTGGGGCATAGAGTTTTGAAAACTAAGGACGAGGAGTTAATACATAAATGGAGAAAATTGCAAACTTCAGATCATTTTTATTATATGTGCACTAAATGGTTTGCTGATGGGGATGTGCATAAATATTTTAATCCTTATGAAAGTCCTTATGATGCGTTTATTAGTTTTATGAATGTATTACAAGATTTGGAATTAAGGTTAGAAAAATATGAAATGATGAATCCAGACGAGAAATGCAATTTATCCTCTTCAAATTTTAATAACATTTATAAATTTAATTCATTATTAAATAATAAAAGTGAGGGGATGATAAATGGCAATAACTAGTGAACAATATTTTTATGCATTGAATGGTGCAGTTTTAAAAAATAAAAATGATCTTTTAGAATTTTTAAAAACTGTTGATAGCAGTACATTTAAACATCATGTGAATTTAGAAAAAAATGATTTTGCTAATTGGATTGATGGTGTTCTTAAAGAAAAGAGGTTAGCAAAAAAAATTTCGCAAACTAATAATCCTGAAGAAATGATTAATTATATTGGTGAAACAATTAAACAAAAAGACCAGAAAAAAATGGATAAAAAATCTGTTATTACTTTGTTGGTCAATTCAATAAATGGATAATCCAAAAGTTTTTGGGATAGTTGCTCTTAAGGGTGGTGTAGGCAAAACTACTACTGTTGCAAATTTAGGTGCAGCATTAGCTCAGGAATTTAATAAAAAAGTTTTAATTGTTGATGCAAATTTTTCGACTCCTCATTTGGGATTACATGTTGGGTTAGTGAATCCTAATTATACTTTGCATCAAATTATGAGTGATAAGCATTCTGTTTATGAATCTATTTACCAGCATTCACTTGGATTTCATATTATTCCGGGGCAATTAGCTCCTGTAGGGTTGGATTATAATAAATTAAAAGAAAAAATTGAACCTTTAAAAGAGATTTATGATGTTATTTTAATTGATTCATCTCCGTCATTAAATCATGAGATGGCTGCTGCAATGGGTGCTTCTGATGAAATTTTGGTTGTGAGTTCTCCGGATTATCCGACTTTAAGTTCTACATTACATGCAGTAAAAATTGCAAAAGAGAGCGGGACTCCGATAAGGGGTATAATTTTAAATAAGGTTCATAAAAAAAGATTTGAACTTTGTTCAAAAGATGTATCTGAGGCTTCAAATGTAAAAGTTTTGGCAGTAATTCCTGATGATATTAAAGTGCTTTCTGCATTATCAAAGATGGTTCCGATTGTGAGTTTTTCTCCGAGTAATGAAGTTTCACATAGTTATAAAAAATTAGCCGGTTCTTTAATTGGTGTAAATTATAAGAGACCGATTTTTGGAATTAAACGAAAAAATGGAGGTGAAATTGAGACATATGACTGACAATAGTTTTGAACTTTTTATTAGTGATGTACCTTTGCATAAAAAATTTTATTGCCACGATGGTTCTACTTTTAAAAATTTGGAAGAATTAGAACAAGCATTTAAAAAAATGAGTCCTGAAACTTTTAGTTATCATGCAAATTCTGAAAAAAATGATTTTGCAAATTGGATTTATGATGTTATTGGCGATATAACTCTTTCAGATAGTTTAAGGGATGTTTTAGATTCAAAAGCTGCGGCAAAAAAGTTAAGGGCAAGGATTACTTTTATTCAAAAGAAGATTAAAAATTCTAGCAGGAAGGTTTAATGAAAAAATTTGTTGCGAATTTTAGTATCTATGAAATTTTTATATTTGTGAATAAAGGAGTATTTGAAAAATGACTCGTCCTATAATTCTTGGTAATGGAAATATACTTGTTTGCTTAGATAAAAATGCATGTATCAGAGATTTTTATTATCCTTATGTTGGTCAGGAAAATCATGTTTCTAGTAATCATCATAAGATCGGGGTAAGAGTAGATGGAAAATTTAGCTGGATTTCTGACGGGCATTGGAATCTTTTATTAAAATATAAAAAAGATACTCTTGTTAGTGAGGTTACTGCACATAATAATGAACTAGGTATCGAATTGATTATTAATGAAGCTGTTCATTGTCAAAAAAATATTCTTTTAAGAAGGGTTCAGGTTAAAAATTTATTTGAGGGGAAAAGAGAAATTAAAATATTTTTTTGTCAGCATTTTAATATTTCTGAAGATAATATTGGGGACACTGTTTATTATAATCCTATTGCTGAATCAATTATTAATTTTAAAGGAAGACGATATTTTCTTATTGGTGGTATGTATAATAAACAATCTTTTACAGATTATGCAACAGGTAATAGTGGTGTTCAGGGAAAAGAAGGAACATGGAAAGATGCAGAAGATGGTTTTTTAAGTAAAAATGCTATTGAGCATGGTTCTGTCGATTCTACTATCGGATTTACATTGTCGTTAGAAAAAAACCAGAGTGAACCTGTTGATTATTGGATTACTGTTGGAGAAAAGCATCAGGTTGTTTGTCAATTAAGAGATATTATTATGCAAAAAGGTTTAACTGAATTAATGAAGGAAACAGAAGAGCATTGGAAAAAATGGGTTCATAAAAAAGAAGTTAATTTTTATCATCTAGGTGAATCAATACAGGATTTATTTTTTAGATCTCTTTTAATTATTCGGGCTCAAACAGATAATCACGGTGCAATTATTGCTGCAAATGATACTCATACATTTCATTTTAAGAGGGATACCTATAGTTATATGTGGCCTCGTGATGGGGCGTTAGTTGCAAGGTCTCTTGATAAAATGGGACATCAGGATATTACTGCTATGTTTTTTCAATTTTGTGTGGGATTACTTAGCGAGGGAAATTATCTTCTTCCAAAATATTTGCCTGATGGTTCTGTAGGTAGTTCATGGCATCCATGGCTTAAAGGTGATAAATTACAACTGCCAATTCAGGAAGATGAAACGGGTTTAATTCTTGATGCTTTGTGGAAGCATTATCTTCAACATAAAAATCCAGTTTTAATAAAAAAAATGTATAAATCTTTCATACAACCTGCTGGAGATTTTTTATTAGATTTTAGAGATGCTGAAACTAAACTTCCTAAGGAGAGTTATGATCTTTGGGAAGAAAAACTTGGGGTTCATACTTTTACTTGTTCTACTGTATATGCCGGTCTTTTGGCGGCTAAAAATTTTGCAGATCTTTTTGGGAGTAAAACAAATGCAAATAAATATTTTATTGCGGCTCAAGAAGTTAGAGAGGCAATAATTAATTATCTTTATGATAAAGAAGAACAAATTTTTCTAAAAGGTATTTATTATGATGATAATGGTGTTATTAAAAAAGATAAAACTTTAGATATTAGTACTGTTTATGGTTTATTTGAATATGGTATTTTGAATATTGATGACCCTCGGTTAATTAGAACAATGGATAAGACTATTGCTAGGTTATGGGGAAATTCCGGTTGCAAAGGTATGGCAAGACATGAGTGGGATAATTATTATTCTCTTTCTAAAGATGCTCCTGAAAATATTTGGTTTATTTCTACTATGTGGCTTGCGGAGTATTATATCGCTAGGGCTAAAACTGTTGATGATTTGAAGCCTGCTGAAGAATTATTTTATTGGGTTACTGATAGGGCTCTTTCTTCCGGGGCATTATCGGAACAACTTAATCCTTATAACGGGGAGCCTTTATCTGTTGCTCCTCTTACCTGGAGTCATGCTGGTTTTATTATCGCTGTTGTTAAGTATATTGAAAAATTTGAGAGGTTAAATAATCTGGAAAATTCAAATAATAATTCGGGAAAAGATTAATAAATAACTTAAGCATATAATTATTAAAGATGGTAAAAAAATTCGCGAAAAATACGAATTTTAGTATTTTCCAAACACACTTGAGTTTTGGATTAAAGAGTATTTGAAAAATGAGAATTGCAATTAATGGTTTTGGAAGAATTGGCAGGGCTGTTTTTAGAAGAGCCATTGAAAAAAATTTAAATGTTGTTGCTATTAATGATGTTCATGATGTGCATAATGTTGCAAATTTATTGAGGTTTGATTCTGTCTATGGTCGATATAATAAAAAGGTTAAAGTTGTTGGAAATTATTTAAAAATTGATGGCAAGATGATTCTTGTTACTTCTGACAGAGATCCTGAAAAACTTCCATGGAAAAAATTGGGAATTGATATTGTTATTGAGGCTACTGGTGTTTTTGCAAATCGTGAAGGTGCAGCTAAACATTTAATTGCTGGGGCTAAAAAAGTTATTATTACTGCTTCTGCTAAAGATGTTGATTCTACAATTGTTATTGGTGTTAATGATAAGGCTATTAGAAAAGAACATAAAATAATTTCTATGGCATCGTGTACTACAAATTGTGCTGCACCTATAGTTAAAATATTAGATGATAAATTTGGTCTTGTGAAGGGATATATTACTACTGTTCATGCTTATACTTCTGATCAGGCACTATTAGATAGTCCTCATAAAGACTGGAGAAGAGGAAGGGCTGCGGGAATTAATTTAGTTCCGACAACTACTGGGGCAGCTAAAGCTGTTTGCATTGTTATTCCGTCATTAAAGGGCAAACTTGATGGTATTGCTATTAGGGCTCCTGTTGTTTGCGGGAGTATTACTGATTTTGCATTGGTGTTAAAAAAATCTGTAACTGTTGAGGAAGTTAATAATGTAGTAAAAGATGCTTCAAAAAAAATTTCAGAGGTTTTAGAATATAGCGAGGAGGAATTAGTTTCAACAGATATTATTGGTAATACTCATTCTTCAATATTTGATTCTAAACTTACAAGGGTTAATGGGAATTTGGTTAAAGTTTTTTCATGGTATGATAATGAGTATGGTTATAGTTGCAGAATTGTTGATTTATTAAAAAAATTATGATTCTATTTCTCTTAAAAATTTCAGCAGGAAATTTTTAGAAATTTAAAAATAATTCAAAATTTTGAAATGTTTTAAAGAAGGTTGTGAGAGAAAAAATAAAAAGGTTTATTTAATTGTTTTATATTATCTATAATAAGATGGTGATGAAATTCATTAAAGATTTTAATTTTGAAAATAAACTTGTTCTTTTAAGGGCTGATTTAAATTCTGATGTTAAGGGAGAGAATATTATTTTATCTCAAAGAATTATTGAAGCTTCTAAAACTATTAATGAATTAAAGAAAAAGAAGGCAAGGGTTGTAATTATTGCTCATCAGGGAAATCCTAAGAAAGATGATTTCTTGAGTTTAAGGCAACATGCAAAATTTTTAAATAAATTTACTAAAGTTAAATTTATCGAAGATATAATTGGTAAGAAAGCAATCAATGAAATTAATAAATTGAGATCCGGAGATGTAATTCTTTTAGAAAATATTCGTTTTATTAATGATGAATTTTTCCCTGAAAAAAAAGATAATAAGCTGTTGAAAATTTTAGCTCCGTTATTTGATTTTTACATCAATGATGCTTTTTCTGTTTCTCATAGGAATCAAACTTCTATTGTTGGTTTTCCCAGAATATTACCTAGTTGTGCCGGGCTTTTGTTTGAAAAGGAAATTAAAGCATTAGAAAAAATTTCTATGAAAAATTGTTTGTATATTCTTGGTGGGGCAAAACCTGAATCTAATATTAAATTATTGAAGGGTAATAAAGTTCTTTCTTGTGGTTTATTTGGACAGATGTGTTTAGTTGCCAATGGTAAAAATTTGGGGTATCAAAATAAGTTCTTAGAAAAGGCTACTTTGAATAAAGGAAATTATCAGGATTTTTTATTAAAGTTAAAAAAGAAATTAAAAAATGTTTTGACACCTATGGATTTTGCGGTTAATTTTAATGGCAAACGAAAAGAATTTTTGTTAAGTGAATTTCCAAATGATTATGAAATTGAAGATATTGGCGAAGAGACAATTAAAAAATATGTTTATGAAATTAAAAAAGCTAAAGCAATTTATATGAAGGGACCTGCTGGGTTTTCTCAGGATGAAAAATTTTCTAAGGGGACTGTTGAATTATTAAAAGCTATTTCAAAATCTAAAGCATTTACTTTGGTTGGTGGTGGTCATTTGAGTGATACGATTGAAAAGTATAAATTGCCGATAAAAAAGTTTAGTCATGTTAGTCTTTCCGGTGGAGCTTTGTTAAATTATATTGCCGGAGAAAAACTTCCTGGGCTTGAGGCGATTGGGTATTATAAATAAAAGGAACCCCTTGGTTCCCTTTAACCCTCCTCGAAACATTGAAGGGTGATTTAGTAATATTTTTAAAGGTTTAATCTCTTTTTATTTTATGAAAAAGTTTGTGTTTGTATTATGTTTCTTGTTTTTTAATATTTTTTTTGTAGGAGCCGATCTTTCTTGTGATGGTTACGAAATTTATAAAAAATGTGGTGATAGTCCTTTTAGTACTGATCATGAAGGGGCATTCATTCTGTATAGATATTGTGTTGATGGAGATGGTGAACTGAAATCCAGCGAAATAATTAATTGCTCAAATGGTTGTATCGATGGAGAGTGCATAGATGAATCTGTGGTATTATGTAACGATAGTGATGGAAAAAATATATACGAAAGGGGAATTTTAATTGATAATTTTCATAGGGGAGAAATCCATGAAGATTCTTGTATTGATGAAAATGGGTCTTCTACAAATAAAAGTTCTACTTTAGTTGAAATATATTGTACAGACCTTAAGGAGGTCGCTGGAAGATATAGCACAGGAGTAAGATACACAAACAAAATGATTATTTTTTCTTATGACTCTGAAGAATGTGAATTTGGTTGTGTGAATGGTGCTTGCTTAAAAGAAAATTCTGATATTAAAAATAATTCTGATATTGAAAATAATTCTTTTATTTCTAGAATTATCCGGTGGATTAAGAATCTTTTCAACTAGAACCCTTTAGAATATTATTATAGAGAAAGTAATGATTGGTTTTAATTTTTGAATAGGGAAATTATTTAAATAAATGTTTCTTAATTTTTTATGGAAAAATTAGATAGTATAAAATTAAAAATTGCAAGAATATTAAAAAACTATGGTGTTGTTCGTGCAGGGATTTTTGGGTCCTATGCAAGGGGTGAACAGAAGAAAGATAGTGATATTGATATCTTAATAGAGTTAAAAGAAAAAAATTTAGTCTCTTTGATTTAGTTGGTCTTGAAATAGAACTTGAAAAAGAGTTAGGACTTAAAGTTGATTTACTTACTTATAAGGGTATCAATCCACGTCTTAAAAAATATATACTTTCTGATGAGGTGAGAGTAATATGAAGAAAGAAGACTTGCCTATATTAAACAAGCAAGTTAAGAAAATTTTACACAAATAAAATAGAGAAAAATAAAAGCATTTTTAATGTTCATTTCTTTCTTTTTAATAGGTGATAAAATGGCATTTGATATAGTAACTTTTGGAAGTGCAGTTGTTGATACTTTTATTGATACTGAGTTTAATAAAAAAACTGGTTCATTTAGTTATCCTGCTGGTGCAAAAATTCTTGTTGAGGATTTAAAATCAGATATTGGCGGTGGTGCTACAAATGTTGCTGTTGCTTTTGCACGTTTTGGTTTTAATACTGGTTGTATTTGCAAGGTCGGTGAAGATAATGATGGCAAGGAGATTATTGACCTTTTAAAAAAAGAAAAAGTAAAATTTTTAGGATCTATTTCTAAAGAAAGAACAGGTCATTCAATTATTCTTGACAGCAAGGGTGAAGATAGAACTATTTTAACATATAAGGGTCCTGGGAATAATATTGATTTAGATGAACTTCCAAAATTTGAGACAAAATGGCTTTATTATTCTTCTATGATTGGCAAAACTTTTAAGACTCAAGAAGTATTGGCAAAAAAATTAGTTAAGGATGGAATTAAATTAGTTTTTAATCCGAGTGATTATTTAATTAAAAAAATGAATATTCTGCCTTTGTTAAAAATGACTTATGTTTTGGTTCTTAATAAGGAAGAAGCAGAAATGCTTTGCAAGAGGTATAATTTGAAAGGTGATATTTTAGATTGTTTAAGGGAATTTGGACCTAAGATTGTTGTTGTGACGAATAAAGATAAATTAACTTATGCTTATGATGGTATTAAAAAATATTCAATTAAACCTCATAATATCAAGGTTGTTGAAAGAACAGGTGCAGGTGATGCATTTGCTGCAGGATTTACTGCAGGATTGATGGTGAATAAGTCTTTACAGCAATGTTTAGAACTTGGTTTAAAAGAAAGTGAATCTGTGCTTCGATATTTTGGTGCTAAAAATAATCTTTTGAGGATGAAATTAAAATGAAAAAATTCATAAAAAATTCGAATTTTAGGATTTTCCAAATTAAAAAATGCAGAATTTTTGGAGAATTTGAAAAATGAAATTAAAAGGAAGAGGAAAAAAGCTTAATCGAAAAAGTTTAATAAAACAGCATTTGAAAATTCTTTCAAGTTTAAAATTTAAGTCCGGGCTTTTTTCTGCATCAAAAAAAACTGTTTCTACGGGGTATGATAAAGCTTGGTTGAGAGATAATTTTTATGAGTGTATTGCTTTTGAAGTATTAGATGATTGGAATACTGTTAAAACCACTTATAGGGCTATATTAGAAATTTTTAAGAAGCATGAATTTAAAATTGATTATGCAATTTCTAAAAAACCTGCGTATACTCATCAATATATTCATGCAAGATATAATCCTGAAACTTTTGATGAATTTTGGGAGGAGTGGGGAAATAAACAAAATGATTCTATTGGTTGTATTTTATTCAAAATTGGTGAATTAGAGTCTGCAAAAAAAATTAAAATTCTTGAGAATGAAGATGATTTTAGGGTTGTTCAAAAGTTAGTTGATTATTTATCTACTTTAGAATATTGGCATGACCCTGATTCTGGTATGTGGGAGGAGAATGAAGAAGTTCATGCTTCAAGTGTTGGTGCTTGTGTTGCTGGTCTTGAGATGATAAAAAATGTTAAAGGTATTTATGTGAATGAAGAATTAATTAAAAAAGGTTATGATGCATTGGAAAAACTTTTACCCCGAGAGTCTGAAAAAAAATTTGTTGATTTAGCTTTATTGTCTTTAATTTGGCCTTATGATGTTCTTAATAAAAAACAGATTGAAGAGATTTTGAAAAATATTGAATATCATTTATTAAAGAAAAAGGGTGTAATTAGATATAAAGGGGACCATTATTATAACAAGAATTTAGATAATTTTTCTGAAGAGGCTGAATGGACTTTTGGGCTTTCTTGGTTGTCTATTATCTATGATAAACTTGGTAAAAGAAAAAAGGCTAAAGATTTTTTAGAAAAAGCTATTGATACAATTAATGATGATGGTGAAGTTCCTGAGCTTTATTTTTCAAATTCTGATGAAAGTAATGCAAATTCTCCTTTAGGTTGGTCTGAATCTTTGTTTATAACTGCTTTATATTCTATTAATAAAAGTCATATTGGTATGAAGGATGAGAAATTGAAGAAGGTGGTTAAGAAAAAATGATTTTAAAAAAGAAATTTAATCTTTGGAAAATTCTTAGGAAAGGTAAAGCATTTTTTTTAGCTTATGATCAAGGGTTAGAGCATGGTTCAACAGATTTTAATCTAGATAATGTTGATCCTAAAAAAATTATTGATATTGCTAAAGAAGGAAAATTTACTGCCTTAATTTTCCAAAAAGGTATTGCTGAAAAATATATTTATGAGATAAAAAAATCTAAAGTTCCATTAATTGTAAAGTTAAATGGCAAGACTTCTTTAATTAAAGGTGATCCTGTGTCAAGACAAATTTGTACTGTTGAAGAGGCTGTTAGTTTAGGTGCGAGGGCAGTAGGTTATACTATTTATATCGGTAGTATTCATGAAGAAGATATGTTTTTGGAGTTTGCGAAAATTCAAGAACAAGCTCATAAAAAAGGGTTGCCTGTTATTGCCTGGATTTATCCTCGTGGAAAGGGTGTTAAGGGAAAAAATAAAAGGCATCTTTTAGCTTATGCATCCAGAGTTGGTTTGGAAATTGGTGCGGATATTGTTAAAATTCATTCTCATGGGAATAAAGATGATTTGGCATGGGCGGTTAAAAATGCCGGACGTACAAAAGTTGTTATTGCTGGTGGAGAAAAAACTGATGAAAAGACATTCTTAAAAGAAGTAAAAGATGCAATGAATGTTGGTTGCACTGGTTTAGCTATCGGAAGAAATATTTGGCAAAATAAAAAACCTTTAATTATTGCAGATAAAATTCGTAAGATTGTTTTTGGAAAATGAAATTAGAAACTGAACGATTAATTTTGAGGGAAGTTAAACTTAGTGATGTAAAAGAGATTACTAAAAAAGTTAATACTTTAGATGTTTCAAGATATTTAGGTGTAGTTCCTTATCCCTATTCAATTAAGGATGCAAAATGGTTTATTAATAAGTGTTTGAAAGATGCTAAGAAAGAGAATCGTGAAAGTTATGAGTTAGCAATAGAGTTAAAATCAGAGAATAAAATAATTGGAGTTATTAGTTTAACTAAAGTAAGTGATTTTCATAAAACTGCTACTTTGGGTTATTGGTTGGCAAAAGATTATTGGAGAAATGGAATAATGAAAGAAGCTTGCATAGAAATAATTAATTTTGGATTTAATAAATTAAAATTAAGAAGATTAAACGTAAAAATATATGTGGTGAATATCCCTTCAAATTCTTTCATTAAAAAACTTGGTTTTAATTATGAGGGGACTATGATTAAATCATATAAAGTTAAATCTACTGGGAAGATTCACGATGAAAATATTTATGGTTTATTAAAAGAGGATTGGCTTAAACATAAAAATAGATTATTAAAGGAAATGCAAAAATGAAACCAATAATTATAATTAATTTAAAAACTTATAAACAGGGAAAAAAAGTTTTAGAACTTGCAAAAATTATCGAAAAAGTTAATAAGAAAATAATTGTTGGTGCTCAACCTGAAGATGTTGCGATTCTTTCAAAGAAAACAAATTTGTCAATTTATAGTCAGCATGTTGATTATCAGGAACCTGGTAGAAATACCGGATTTATTTTGCCAGAGGGTATAAAGGCTGTTGGTGCAAAAGGTGTTTTTTTAAACCATAGTGAACATAGGCTTGATTTTAAAATAATTAAAAAAACGGTTTTGCATTGCAAGAAAGTAAAATTAAAAGTTGCAATTTTTGCTAAGGATTTAAGGCAAGCTAAAAAGATTAAGGAGTTAAAACCTGATTTTTTAATTATTGAACCTCCGGAATTGGTTGCAGGTGAAATTTCTGTAAGTAAAGCAAAACCTGAATTAATTAAAAAGATTGGGCGTGAATTAAAATATCCTTTTATTGTTGGTGCTGGAATAAAAACAAATGATGATTTGAAGATTGCGATGAAACTTGGTGCAAGGGGTATTGCTGTTAGTTCTGCAATCACACAAGCCCGTAATCCTGAAAAGAGTTTAAGGGAGATGGTTGGGAAATAATTTTAATGTTTTATTTTTTCTTTCTCATAACCTCGCACGAAACTTTAATGATGAAAAAAGCATACAAAGATTTTAACAAATCCCCTTTTAATCTTGAATTTTTCCCACATCCCCCAAATTATTCCTAAAGTAATAATTTGCCTTTAAGCAGTTAAAATCTTATTATTAAACACACTTTTTTATTTTTTACTTGCATTTAAGCCCCTTCTCGTAACCTCGCACGAAACTTTGTGGATTATTGTTTCTACCACGAAGTTATTCTACTCCTAACCTGTGAAAACTTGCTTTAAATCAAGAAAAAATTTTGATTTATTGGCAATTTTCAAAGTTACTCGCCCCCATCATTATTAAAATAATAATTTGCCTTTAAGCTATAGAGAATTATAAAATAATTCTCTAACAAGTAAACTAAACAAACGTTAATATCAATTAGTTTACTTTGTTAAAATCTTAATTATTAAAAAATAATTTTTATCTTGAAGTATTTATCACTTTAAATCCTAATTATTAAAAACTTTTTTTGGAGTCTTTTTTAAATGTTTTAATCCTTTGATTATTACAAATAAAACTATTATTAAAATGAAAATTATAATCATATATGATTTATCTAATCCTATCAAATCAGATGATAATCCAAATAAAGCTGGTCCGATGATTGCTCCTAATGCTGCGACTCCGTTTAATGAGCCATCTATTTCTCCAAGGTGAGTTCTGTCTGCAAATCTTGCGAGCATACCTCTGTTTGTTAAGGATAATAGTTCGAATATCGTACTTGCAAGAAAGACTATTAATAACATTATAAAATAATTTTTTATAACAATTATGCCGATGAAAATTAAAATGATTGAGCAGAAACTAAAAATATAAATTCTTTCTCTTTTTTTATCTGCAATTTTACCAAGATATTTTCCAAATAATGCCGGGGTTGCATATACTAATGCAAACATTGCTGAACTGACTAAACTATTTCCGTCGATATAATAAGAAATTGGAACAAAGAAGTAGATTGATGAACTAATTATTCCGATTATGAATGCTAAAAATAAAATAATCTTTAATTCATTATTAAAATTTTTTACATTGTTGAATAGTTGTGTATATGTCTCTAAAATTCTTTTTTTATCTTTATTATTTTTTTTCTTTTTTTCTTTTAGTCTTGATAGGATTAAAGCTGAAATAATCGCACATGGGGCAATGAAAAATAATAGCCAATGAATTGGTACTGATAAAAACTTTACAAGGCAAAATCCTATTATTACTGACAGAACCCACCAGAATGTTGTTATAAAATCAAATTTTCCAAACATGCTTGAAATTTTATTTTTCGGAGAATTTCTTATGATGTAAGTTTCTCTTCCAACCTGATCCAGTGAAAATGCCAGTCCATTTAATCCTCTTGCTATTATTACAAAAATTATTGCTCCTGTTATTCCTGCTAAAAAAAATCCTAAGCCAATTAACACATATATCATTAGTCCTGCAATAATCATGTATTTGATTTTGATATTATCTGCTAGATATCCCGCGAGTGGTATTGATAAGAAAAAAACAATGTTGAATACTGAAGTTAATAATCCTGTTTCTAGAAAGTTTGCAGAGAACATAAATAGAAAAAGCGGAATAAATGCTTCTCCAAGTCCCCAGCCAATCCATCTAATTGATGTTGCTAATATTAAAAGTTTTATTCCTTTTGGGATTTCTTCTTTTTTTGACATCTATTAAGATATAAAGATGAATTTAAATGATTTTCTTATTTAATAAAAATTATAAATCTCTATTATCTTCTCTTCAAATGCATGAGCATTCTTTTATTGAAGCGATTTTAAGTAATATTGAAAATAGAGAAAATGTTTCTAAAATTACTATTGAGGTTGGTGAGTTGGTTGGAATTGATGCTAATCATTTAGGTGAACATATAATTGAGAAAACCGGTTGGGATGTAAGTGTATCTGAAAAAAAATCTAAAGTAAAATGTGAATGTGGTTATAATGGAGAAGCAAAAATCTTACAACGTTTGCATGATATGGTTATTTTTGAATGTCCTAATTGCGGAAATGCTCCTGAAATTTTACAGGGAAAGGATATAAAAATAATCAATGTAACTTATAAATAAAAATTTTTTATTTTATTGATAAATTGTTTTCAAGATTTAACTAAAAGGAACCCCTTGGTTCCTTTTGAACTTCCTCGAAACATTGAAGGGTGATATCTCTAAACTCAAGCCCACACTCGTATCAGGGGCTATCATGAAAACTCGTGTAAACTTTCGGAGCCTTCGTTGATATCACATGGAATCCCTGAATTTTTTTGTTTGAATTTAATGCCCCACTCCTTCTCGTAACTTCGTATTGATGTCAAAAAGCGTATGAAAAATTTTAACGATTCCCCGTTTTTCTTTGCATGAATTTTAATTCCCACACTCCCCTGCACTTTTGTTCCACAAAAGTTTGCCTTTAAGCTGTTAAAATTTTTATTATTAATACGCTTTTTTTATCTTTTCTACCATGAAGTTACTCTTTCTCGTAACCTCGCACGAAACTTTTTGGATTGTTTCTACCACGAAGTTACTCGCTTAACCTGTGAAAACTTGCTTTAAATTAAGAGAAAATTTTGATTCATTGGCAATTTTCAAAATTACTCGCCCTTCATTCACAAAAGTTTGCCTTTGATATTTCATATCGAAAATCAATTAAAGTATCATTTATATTTATTCTATATGTGTTTAGCAATTCCCGGAAAAATTATTGAAATAAAAGAAGATGGTAGTTGTATTGTTGATTATGAAGTAGAAAAGCGTGAAGCTAAAATTTTTACAGATGATATTGGTCTAGGTGATTATGTTATTGTGTCAAATAAAATTGTTGTTTTGAAAGTGCCTTTAAATCAGGTTAAAGATTACTTGAAAATGATAAAGGGGGATTAAAATGGTTCCTGAAGAATTTTTTTTAAAATATGCTTTTCCGTGTGCTCATGTTCTTTTAGAAACCGGAGTTATAAATGAAAAAAGATATAAGGAATTAGAAGATTGTGCAAAAACCGGAAATTTTTTGTCTAGAGAAGTTATTGAAAATTCTTTCCCTGCTGCTTTTAGGAGGATAAAAATTTTGGCTGAAAATATGAAAAAGGATTATTGGGATATTGAGGTTATGAAAGAATACTGGTATAATTATCATAATAAAATTATTGATGAAGGTGAAGGAAACTATGGTTTGGCTCCTGAATTTTTTCGTGATTTTTGTAAAGTGCATATTGCGAAGGTAAAAAAAATTCTTCCGGAAGAATTTTTACTTGTTGAATATGACGATAAAAAAAGACCTGTTTCTAGAGTATATGTTCCTGAAGCAAAAGTTGGAGATAAAGTTAGAATTCATCATGCTTATGCAATTGAGATGGTTGATTAAACTTCTTTGATTCTTTTTTCACTTTTAGTTGAAATTATTAAGTATGCTCCAATTAATATTATTGTTGAGCCAATTAATTGTATTGTTGAAACTTGTTCATTAAGCCATAAAATTCCAAGTATTAGTGAAATTACCGGGGATAATAGAAGGATGGTTGAGGCTTTTGATAAATTAATATATTTAAGACCCCAATACCATGTTAAAACATATAAGAACAAAAGGAATCCTGAAACTCCAATGTAAATTAATTGCTGAGATGTTAATGATAAAATTAAATTAATTTTTCCTGTTAATATTATTATTCCAAATAAAAATAATGAACCGAAAAACATTCTTGAAAAAGTTACAACCCAATTGCTTTCTTTATTAAGCATTGCTTTTTTTGAGATGACATTTTCAACTGCCCAAAGTATTGTTGCTGATAATACCAAAAAATCTCCGATTTTTATTTCATTTGAAATTTTTGTTAATTCCATTAAGACTAAACCAAATAACATTATTCCCATTGCTATTAATTGTTTTTTTGTTATTTTTTCTTTGAGAAAAATAAATGCTAAAATTGTTGCATAAATTGGTAATGTTTTATGTAAAAATGCTGCTCTTCCTCCAAGTGTCATGCTTAAGCCTGAAAAGAATAACCAAAATGCAAGCCCTCCTCCAATAATTCCTATTAATAAAAGGATACTCCATGAAGTTTTTTTGAATTTTTCTTTATGTTTTTGTGAAAAATAAAAAGATATTGCAAAAAATATTAAACCTATAAAAAATGCTCGCAATGCTGTGAATAATAAAGGGTCAATACTTACTACAAAAAATTTATTTGCGATAATTGAAAATCCCGAGATAATTGCTGTTAATAATATTAATATTGTTCCAAATAACTCTTTTTTTCCCACTTCTTTCATTATTAATTCAAATCAAAAATCTTTTTATATCTTTTCTAATTAATACTTTATATGGTTAAAATTTTATGCTTGGGTAATGAATTTATTGAAGATGATTATTTAGCAAAAAAAATTGGTGAGTTGTTAAAAGAAAAGTATGATGTAATTAATGTTAATGATAGTTTTCAGTTAATAAGTTTACTAAATGAAAATGAAGATTTAATTATTTTAGATGTTGTTCAGGGTTTAAGTGGGGTAAAATTAATTAGTGTTGATGATTTACGAAGTGATTCAATATTAAGTGCTCATGATTTTGATGCGGGATTTGTATTTAAATTAATTGATAAACCTGTTAAGATTATTGGAATTCCAATGAATGGGAATGTTAAGGAGATTTGTAAAAAGGTTGAGGGGATGATTTAAAAAATGGAAATAATTGATTTTTTAAAAAAGTAGATTTAAATAATCTCTTTGAATTTATTTAGTTTGCCAAAAAATGGCAATAACTTGCCAAAAAATGGCAAAGCTTAAATAATCTTTTTTTGTAATTATTTTATGAAAGCAGAAGAAAAAATTTATGAAGCATATTTAAAATTAAAGTTTGATAGATTGTATTTTAATCAGTTAAAGGAATTTACTCAATTATCAAATAGTTCGTTGCAAAATGCTTTGAATAAATTTGTAAAAAACGATATTTTAATCCAAGAAAAAACTAAATCAAATACTTTTTATAAAATAAAAAATAAAAAACTTTTTGCTATAAAATTTTCTGAAATAGCAATACGACAATTCAATGATTTAAATCTTGGGGTGAAAATTCCTTTAAGAAACTTTTTAAAAGATATTGCAAAAGAAATTTATACAATAGTTTTATTTGGTTCTGCTTCAAAAAAAGAAGAGCAAAAAAACAGTGATATTGATTTGTTAATAATTGTTGATAAAAAAATGAATTTAATGGAGAACAAAAAAAAAGCAGAAATAATCTCAAAGTATCCTTTTTCAATCTTTCAAGCAACAATTAGTCAATTTATTGAAAATAAGGATGATATTATTATTCAAGCAAGAAAAACTGGTTTTCCAATTTACAAAGAACAAAATTTTTACGAGGGAATATTAGATGGATATTGAGCGATTATTTAATGATAGGAAGTATTTGGAAAATGAAATAATCTTTTTTATAAGAAAAAAGCATATTAGGAGTATTTCAAAAAATAAGGAATTAGTAATTTCTCATCTCAAAAAAGCAAAGCATAACTTTGAATTTTATAAATTGAATAAAAAATATTCAAAATTTAATGACTGGCTTATTGTAACTTTATATTATGTACTTTATCATTCAGCATTAGCATTAATAACAAACAAAGAATTTTCTTCTAAAAATCATTATGCTACTATACTTCTTCTTATAAAAGAATATTCTTTGACAAAAGATGAAATAAAATTATTAAATGACTTATCTATAAATAAAGATGATGCAGAATTTTACACCCAATTAAAAGAGGATCGGCATGAAGCAAGTTATACTACAAATATTAAGTTTAATCAAGAAATAATAAATGATTATGAAGATAAAGTTTTAGATTTTATAAATAAAACAGAAGAATTGATTTCTCTTTGAAAAATATAATTGGTTAGAAACATTTTAATGAATATTCTCTATTTAAAGAGAGAGTTAAAAAGAATTTTATTGATTTAAAAAGTAGATTTAAATAATCTCTTTGATTTTATATTTATATGAAGAAAAATAAAATAAATTTAAATTATGCCGGATTATTTGCTTTTTCTATATTATTAATTATTGGATTTATTTCTCCAATTTATTATTATACTTTTTTAAGTAAAGATGCTTTGACTTCTACGGCTACTTGGTTTGATATTGTGTTAGATATTTTTAGTTCAAAAAATTTAACTTATGTTGATTTTAATAATATTTTTTATTTAATGTTTTTTTGTTTTTTTATTACTTTAATTTTATATTTTTTAAGCGGGTTTTTTATAATTGAAGAGAGATGGGCAAAATATGCATCAATTATGACTTTTGTTTATTTTATTCTTGGAATGTTATATGTTGCTTTATTTAATCAGAATGCTCCTAAATTATTTGGGTTTGAACTTTCACATTTGTATATTGGAGTTGGAATTTGGGTAGTTCCGATAGTTGGTATTATTTATTTGATGTTTTACAAAAAGATTAATGAACTATTTGTATAGTTAATAAAAAAGTGTGTAAAAGATTTTAACGATTCCCTGATTTTTTTTTGCTTGAAAAATTGTTTTTAAGATTTAACAATTCCCCTGAATTTTTTAATTTGAATTGAATGCCCCACTCTCCCCAAATCATTAATAATGATTTGCCTTTTAGCCGTTAAATCTTAATTGTTAAAACAATTTTTATCCTCTTTTTAATCTTGAATTTTTCCCCTATTTTCATAACCTCGTACGAGATTTTGTGGATGTAAAAAAGCGTATGATTTCTTATTTAAAATTTATTCCCAATTAACTTTCAAGAAATGTGTTGAACAACTAAAGCATGGGTCATAAGCTCGAATTAATTTTTCCATATGTTTTACTATTTCTTCTTTTGAAGTATTTTTTTTAAGCAATTCATTAACAAGTGCTGTAATGTCTTGCTCCATCATGTTTAAGTTTTGGCATGTTGGAGTAATAATGTTGCAATAAATTATTTTTCCATTTTTATCTATTTTATATTCGTGGAATAATGTTCCTCTTGGTGCCTCAACTGCTGAAACTCCATGTCCGCTGTGATATTTTATTTTTTGTGTTTCTTCTTTTTTTGGTGCATTTTCAATATTTTTTATTGTCCGATTTACAACTTCTAAAATTTCTATTGCCTGGCAGATGTTATTATAAAAAGGATTTTTTAATGGGAATTCTAAATCCTTTTTTTTCATTATTTCATTTAAAATTTTTTTTGTTTCGGGTTCTAATTGATTATGATTATTATTTATCCTTGCCATTGCTCCTAACATATAAGGTTTATTTTCTTTAAGAACAAATTTTGATGTTGCATATTCTTTAATGTTTTCAACTAAATGTTTTTTATAGTCTTCAGTTTCAAATTTTCCTGTATTTGATAATATTTTGCCTTGTATATATGCATAATCTTCTTCTTGATGGAGACTAAGATAATCTGTTTCACGTGATATTTCAGGGTAATTAATTTCAGAGAATAATTTTATTGTTCTCATTATTATCGGTTTTGTATTTTTTAGTTGCTGTAATATTTTTTCATAGTCTACTTCTTCCATTTCTTCTTTTATTTTTAGGAATGGATGCATCTCTCTTCCTCCAAATTTCTCAACAAGTTGATTTCCTAGTGTAATTATTTTTAATGCATCGTCTATTTTTGATTTATGTTCTTTTCCAATTTCTAAAATTGACGGAACATTAAAATAATCCGGCAATGCTAAAAAGTATAAATGTGTTGCATGGCTTCTTATTCTTTCTCCAAACATTAGCATTTCTCGAATAAATTTTTGTTGTGCTGTTGGTTTTATTCCTAGTGCATCTTCTAAACCTTGAATTGAACAAACACTATGTGCAGAAGAACAAATCCCGCAAATTCTGGAAACGATTTCCTGAATGTCTTCAATATTTTTTTCTATAACCAGAGCTTCAAAAAATCTTGCTCCTTCAAAAGCTTGCAATTCACATTTTTTAACTTTATTTTTTTCAATTTTTAAATTTAAATTTGCATGTCCTTCTATTTTGCAGATGTGATTTAATGTTATTTCTCTAGCCATGTTTTTCCTCCTTCTTGGTCTCTGAATTGCAAACCTGAAAATGTTCTCATTTTGTCATGCATTTCTTTTTTATTATAACCCATTTTTTTTAACATGTTTGTATAAGCGTCAAGATTTGCATCTTTAAATGGTCCTCTGCATCCGTAGCAAATAACATCATTAGACGGACAAAGTGCACCGCATCCTCCTAAAGTAATTGGACCTAAACAAATTTTATTTTGGTCTAGTAAGCATGGATTGCCTTTGCTTCTGCATTCAACACATACGGGATCATTATAATCTTTCCATACTTCGCCTTTTGCGATGCATCTTATAAAAGAAACTATTTCTTTTTTACTTGGGGGGCATTGCGGTAAATAATAATCGACTTTAATGTGTTTATTAATTGGTGTTGGGTCTTCTTCTTTTAATTCATTATGTGCAGGATAAACTAATTTTAATGTTTTTTCCTGATCAAGAAAATTTTTAATTGTTGGTACGCCTCCTGTACATGAACAAGCACCTAATGCTACAATATATTTTGTTCTTTTTCTTAATTTATTTAATACAATTATATCTTCGTCAAAGCAGACTGTTCCTTCTATAAATATATAATCAAAGTTTCCCTTGTAAGTATCTGACCTAACTAGAGGAAATGCTTTAAGATCTACTAATTCAATTAATTCTTTGAAGCATTCTTCATATAATACTGTTAATAAACATCCTGCACAACCTGTGATTCCGTAAACTCCAACTTTTAATTTTTCTTTCATTCTTTTTTGTTAGACCAATTTTCATTATTTAATTTTGGTTTTATTATATCATATCTGAAAATTGGTCCGTCTTTACAGACATAAACATCCTGAATTTGGCATCTTCCGCAGGAACCAAACCCGCATTCCATTCTTCTTTCAAGTGACCAGTAAACTTTATTATTTGTTATGCCTAATTTATGCAATTCTTCTGTTACTGTTTCCATCATCCCTTCTGGTCCGCAAAGAAGTGCTACAGTATTTTTTGTTTTTGGTTTATGCTTTTCCATAATTTCATTTATGAATCCTTTTTCATATTTGTGTGTTTCTTTATCTTGGGTTAAACCGACATGCAAATGGAACTTTTCTTTCCATTTTTCTATTCTGTCATTTAAGAGTATACATCTTTCATTTCTAAATCCAAAATAAATCCAAACTTTTCCATAGTTTTTTCTATTTTTTTCTACATAATTTATCATTGAAGTTATTGGTGCAATTCCTGTTCCTCCTGCGACCATAATTAAATTTTTTCCTTTTAACTTCTCTAAGGGAAATCCTTTTCCATAAGGTCCTCGAATTTGAATTGAATCTCCTGCATCTAAATTAAACATAGCAGAAGTAACTTTTCCGACATTTCTGGTTAATAATTCCACATATTTATTATCGTAGGAACATGATGCAAGCGGGCATTCACCGACTCCAGGAATTGAAACTTCTAAAAAAGTTCCCGGTTTTGGAGATAAGTTGCATTTAACTTTAAATAAATTTACATCGTTTGTGTATTTTTTTACACTTTTTATTTTGAATTTTTTTGGCATATATCCTATCATTTTATTTGTTAGTTTCTTTTAATTTTTTAAATGAAAATCTTGAAAAATTAAATAATGGTTTTCTATTCATTTTATTTATTGTGTTGACCCAATCAATTTTTGTCGGGCAGACTCTTAGGCATCTTCCACAACCAATGCACATTGGTCTTCCTTTTTGTTTTTTGAAATATAAAACTTTATGAAAAACAAAATGTTTAAATCGCGAAGTACGAGAATCTCTGAATGATTTTCCTCCTGCAACAAGTGAAAAATTTTTAGACATACATGAAGAATGAAATCGCTTGCTTTGAATAGTTTTTATGTCTGAATTTATTAATTCTTTTATATCAAAACAATTACATGTTGGGCAATATGCTGTGCATGCTGTACAACTTAGACATTTTCTTACATCTGCCTTCCATCTTTCATCTCTATAATATTTTTCAATATCCAGTGTATTTAATTTTTTGAAATTTTTTGGGTTTGGGATTTTTATTTCTTTTTTTAATTCCGGTAAATGTTTTACTAACTCTTCTCCTTTTTTTGAACCTATACTAATAATATAATTTTTCCCTTGCGGATAAAAATATAAATCATAAAAATCCTGTAATTCCATTGAGTTACAAAAACAATATTTATCCGGATTTTCACAAAAAAATCCTACAAGAGTTGTGTTTTTTCTTTTGTTAATATAATTTTTATCAAACATGACTTTATCAACCACTTGAATTGCATTTAAATCGCATTTTCGTAATCCGAATAAAATTGTTTTTTTAATTTTTCCTTCAATTTCAATTGTTTTTTTATCTTTGTGTTCAAGAAGTGTTTCTCCTTCAGGCATAAAATGGGTTTTTGCGGGAATATCTGTTAATAAGCAATCGTATATTTCATTTGGCGAATTTATTTTTTTAAAACGAGAAATTTTTGATTCTTTTACCGGTGCAATAATCTCATACTTTTTAATCCAAGTCTTAATTAATTCATTAAGATTTTCTTTAAGTAATATTTTTTGCATGATTCTCCTCTTTATGATTAAAGTTTGATGAATGTTATAAACTTTTTGTTGAATGTTTTATCTAAAACTTTGTAGTAAAAAAAGTGTATGAAAAATTTTAACATTCCCCTTTTCAATCTTGAATTTTTCCCACATCCTCATAACCTCGCACGAAACTTTGTGGGTGAAAAAAGCATACAAAGATTTTAACAAATCCCCTTTTAATCTTGAATTTTTCCCACATCCCCCAAATTATTACTAACGTAATAATTTGCCTTTAAGCCGTTAAAATCTTATTATTAAACATACTTTTTTATCGTTTCTACCACGAAATTACTCGTCCCAAAATCATTATTAATGATTTGCCTTTTAGTTATAGAGAATTATAAATAATTCTCTAACACCAAGAATTTTTAGGAGAATGAATTCTTGGGTGTGCTCAAGAAACCCCATTTGCAAGTTTCTTGACAAAAGTAAACTAAACCAACGTTAATTCAATTAGTTTATTTTGTTAAAATTTTAATTATTAAAAAACAATCTTTTGACTTTTTTCAAATTATTAAATAATGATTTGCCTTTAGTCATTAAAATCTTATTGTAGAATGTTCATTTCTCCAAAACAAATATTTCTCTTCCTACAATTTGTCCTTGTCTAAATTCTTTTATTGGGAATCCCTCTACTAATCTTAATCTTGTTCTTTCTAAAATTCTTTCAATGTTGCAGGATATTCTTTTTTTTCCGATTCTAATATCCGGGGCAGTAAAAACTATTCTTCCTGAAATTTTATTCTTTAAATTATTTATTACTTTAATCATTAAGTTCTCGAATCCTTCTTGAATCTCTTGTGCTTTTTCTTTTGTTGGAATTTTTTTTAAAATATCCCCTAAATCCGGTTCTGTTGCAATTGCATTTGCTTTATCAATATTAACTGAACTTGAATCATTACTTATTAATCGATAATTTTCTTTGTTAAATTTTGCCCAAGAGAGATTTTGATTTGCTCCTTTAATTGCTTCCCTGTCTTTATCAATTCCTATAACTTTTAAATTTTGGATTAATGATTCCTGTAAAATTACTCCTATCCCGCAAAAGGGGTCTACTAGTGTTTCACCTTTTTTTATGAGTGAAAGATTGATTAATATTTTTGCAAGTCTTGGGGATATTGAAAGTGATTCTCTTCTTACCGGTTTATTCATATCTCTTTTTTCGAGTTCTTCATAATTACATTTTTGTGTTATCTTCCCGAAATAATTTTCATCGTCTTTACTAAATAAGAAATATTCTTCTTCAATTAAATTTGATACAAGATTATCTACTATTTCTCCATTTTGAAGTTTAACTTTTCCTGTTAATTTTTTTTCAATTGCTTTTAATTTTTCGAATCTAAATTTTTGTTTTAAATAAATAGAAATTTCATCAATTTTTTCTTTTGAATAATTCCATAAAACATAATTAAATTTATTCTTTTGACCAGAGTAAAGTTCTTTACCGCTTAAGTCATTAGTAATCTCTTCTATCTCTCCCGAAGATAAAATTTCTCCTATTGCGATTACACCTCCTAAATTTTCAATAATATTATTTAATTTCTCTTTGACTTCTATTAAAATTGCATTTTTGTTAATTGAATAATTTAGTAAAGGATTATTGATTCTGATTAAGTAAGATTCTACTTCTTTTACTGATAATTCTATATTTCTTCCTAAAATTATTAAGTATTTCATGGAAATAAAAGAAAATCTTTGTTTAAATAACTATTTGGTTATTAATTATTCCTTAATTTTTTGAGAAAATTATTTTTAAATATCTAATAAGTCTGAATTTTATAATTCTCCTGAATCTTTTTGCTTAAATTTTTATTTTCCATAAAAGAACTCCTTGTTCTTTTTAAAAATTGTTTTTAAGATTTAACTAAAAAGAACCCTCTGGTTCTTTTTGAATCTCCTCAAAATATTGAAAGGTGGCATCTCTTTGAACCTTCGTGGATGCCACGTGGAAATCCCCGAGTTCTTCCCTTGAATTTAATGCTCCACTCCTTTTCGTAACTTCACACGAAACTTTGTGTATAAAAAAGCGTATGAAAATTTTAACAAATCCCCTGAATTTTTTTATTTGAATTTTAATCTCCCACATCCCCCAAATTATTACAAAAGTAATAATTTGCCTTTAAGCAGTTAAAATTTTGTTATCAATACGCTTTTTTTTATTGTTTATACCACGAAGTTATTCGCCCCCATTATTATTAGAATAATGATTTGCCTTTTAGCTGTTAAATCTTAATTATTAAAAACAATTTTTGAATTTATTAATTATTCCTTAATTGTTCTTCAAGATTATACTTTCTTAAATATTCTTTTGCTTCTTCTGCTTCAGGATGTGTTTCAATAAATCTTTTAATTTTTAAAAATTCTTTTTTTGATAATCTTGTTGTTTCTTCTAAATCTTTTGGTTGAAATAATCTTTCAATAAATATCCATGTATGTTTTTTTCCATATTCATAATCTTTTTGACTCATCCAGTATGGGGGTCCAAATGATATCTGATGAAAAATATAATTTTTTTCATTATCTTTTAATTCTTTTTCAAAGATATAAACATCGATTTCAGGTAATCCTGGAATGATTCTCTTATTTTTGTCTTGAATGTTAGTCTTTTGATATCCTTTATCTTTAAGAATTAATCCTGGTTCTAACCTTGATCTTTCAGATATCTTCTTTAGTTTGCTATATCTTTGATTGTGTCTTTGAAATTTATAAAAATCGTCTTTAGTGATTTCTTCCATTATTTTTATTTTTTAGATTTAATTTTATCTATAATAAGACCTATAATTGCACCGTATAAAAAATAAACAATAGGACTTAACCAAATTCCAATTCCTCCTGCAGTATCAGAGGTTACTTTTGGGATTAAAATACTTATAATTAGTGAGATTGGTGTCCATGAGGCAATTGCCAACAATACTCCGAGCATACTAGTAATTTCAATATTAAAAAGTGATAATGCAATCAATCCAATAATAAGCCCAATAAGTCCAATTTTTAACCAAAATGGTTTATTCTTTAAATCCATATAATTTGTATAAATTTAATACTTTATAAAAATTGTTCTTTCTTTTTTCTTAAGAAATTTTTAACATATGGCTCATCATACCTTAATTTTCCTTCAAGATTTTGAGATTTTAAAAAATCTCTTGCTTCTTGTGCTTCCGGATGATCTTCTAAAAAACTTTTTATTTGATTAAATTCTTCTTCTGTTAATTCTCGAATTAATAAATTATTGTTTACATAATTATATGTTAAACCTGATTTATCTGATTCTAAATCGCTTATCAAAAAATGTTTGTCTTCAAATTTCCAAATATGTTTTTTTCCTGGAATATAATTTTGTCCGTCTTCATCAAACATCCAAGAAGGGCGACCAAATGATACATTGCAAAAATTGTATTGTCTTTCATGTCCTTTTGATTCTATTTCTTTTATTAGAATATAAATTCCAATTTCCGGTAAACCCGGAATTGTTCCCTCCTCTTTATTTTTATCTTCTATTGGGATTGTTCTATATCTGGATTTTCCTAAAACTAATCCTGGTTTTAAGTTTGGTCCAATTAGTCCTTGATCTTGACAGTCTTTTGCTTCTTGCCAAGACTTATATCTTTCCCAACAGCCGGGATATTCACATAAATATTTTGGTTCCAAGATCTCTTTTACCATATTTTTTTTATAGTAGAACTTGTATTTAAGGATTATTATAAATTAAAATGTTAATTTAATCATAATAGTCATCCCATTTTTTTTGAAGAACTTTTTTTACCCAAGAATTATTATATTTTAATTGTCCTTCAAGATTTTGTGCTTTTAAGAAATCTCTTGCTTCTTGTGCTTCTGGGTGTGTTTCAATAAACCTTTTAATTTTATTAAATTCTTCTCCTGCTAATTCTTTCATATCTTCGATAGGATTTGTTACCCAACTAAATGTTAATTTTGATTCTAGTTCATCTGCTGAAATTGGTGTTTCATAAAATGTCCATTTATGTTTTATTCCGTGTTGATATTTTTTTCTTTCTTCTTGTGAAGAGAATATTCCTCCTGGAGTCCTAAAATTTAATTCATGAAACAGATAAACTTTATTATGACCTTTAGGTTTAGAATTTCCTGTTAAGATATAAATCTCTATTTCCGGTAGGCCTTCATCTAATCCGAATTTGTTTTCTTTATTATTTATATAAGTATTTTTGTAACCTTCTCCTCCTAAAACTAATCCTGGTTTTAAGTTTGGACCAATTAATCCTTGTGCTTGATGTTTTTGTGCTTCCTCTGGATTATTAGTTGAATAAAATGTGCATCCTGGAAATTCACAATAAAATCTGTCTTCTTTATGTTCTACTTTTTTCACCATTATTTTATTATGAATTATTCTGTTATAAATTTTGTTATACAAAAGATTTATAATTTATTTGTTTTTTATTTAGTGATGGTTATTTATTCAATTGGTCATAAGAATCCTGATACTGATTCAGTTTGCGGTGCTATTGCTATTGCAGATTTAGAAAATCAATTAGGAAACGAGACTATTCCTTGTATGCAGGGAGAATTAAATCCTGAGACAAAATTTGTTTTAAAAAAGTTTAATGTTTCAGTTCCAAAGATTTTAACTGATGGTGAAGGTAAAAAATTGATTTTGGTTGATCATACTGAAGTTTCTCAAACAGTTAATAATCTTGGAAAGGCTGAAATTGTCGGTATTATTGATCATCATAAATTGGGTGATATTACGACTTCTACTCCTTTAGAGGCTTTAATCAGACCTTTAGGTTCAACTTGTACGATTATTAAACAATTATATAATTTTTATGATAAGGTTATTCCTAAAGAAATTGCCGGGATAATGCTTTGTGCAATTTTAAGTGATACTGTTATTTTTAAGTCTGTGACTACGACTTTAGAAGATAAAAAGGTTGTTGAGGAATTGGCAAAAATTGCAGGTGTTAAGGATATTAAAAAATTAGGGATGGAGATGTTTAAAGTTAAGTCTGCAATTGAGGGGACTTCAATTAAGGATTTAGTTTTAAGAGATTACAAAGATTTTGATATGAATGGTCATAAAGTTGGTATTGGGCAATTAGAATTAATTGATTTAAGTTTAATTGAAAAGATTAAAGATGATTTATATGAAGAAATTAAAAGAATGAAAGGTGAAGGCAGACATAGCGTTTTTTTATTGTTAACTGATATTATGAAAGAAGGAACAGAAATGTTATATGTTACTGATGATTCTAATATTATTAAAAAAGCATTTAATAAAAAACCTGAAAAGAAAAGTGTTTGGCTCGATGGTGTTATGAGCCGAAAAAAGCAAGTTGTTCCTCCTTTAGAAAAGGCTTTTAGTTAAAACTTTTATACGAATCTATTCTGTAATTTCTTAATATAATCTGTTTGTATTATTCACTTATGGATGTTTTTGAAAACAGAATTGATGCCGGAAATCAATTAGCTGAAAAATTAATTAAGTATAAAGATAAAAAAGATACAATTATTCTTGGGATTCCCCGTGGGGGTGTAGAGGTTGCTTTTGTAATCTCTCAAAAGTTAAATTTGCCTTTAAGTGTGATTATAATTAAAAAAATTGGTGCTCCGAATAATCCTGAATTTGCGATTGGTGCTGTCAGCACTAAAACATTTCATTTGAATAATCAATTAACTAAAGAATTTAATATTGGCAAGGAATTTCTGAATAAAGAAATTAATTTAAAACAAAAAGAAGCAAAAGAAAGGCAAGATTTTTTATTGGGGGATAAAAAATTATCGTCTTTAAAAAATAAAAATGTGATATTGGTTGATGATGGAATTGCAACCGGAGAAACAATTAATCTTGCAATTAATATAATAAAAAAGGAAATGCCTAGTAAAATTATCGTTGCTGTTCCTGTTGCTGATATAAATATTTTACCACAAATTAATGCAGATGAAATTATTTGTATCCTTAAACCAAATTATCTTGGTTCAATTAGTGAATTTTATCAGGAGTTTTTACCTGTTGAAGATTCAGAAGTTAAAACTTTATTAAAAAATGCAAGAAGTTAAAATTAAAATTGAAAATATTGAATTAAATGGTCTTTTGGTAGTTCCAAAAGATGCAAAAGCAATTATTTTATTTGTTCATGGAAGCGGAAGTAGCAGGTTTAGTTCAAGAAATCAATTTGTTTCGAAGATTTTGAATAAAAATGGTTTTGCGACTCTTTTAATTGATTTATTAACATTAGATGAAGAAGCTATTGATGACAAAACCAGTGAATTGAGATTTGATATTGAATTTTTAGCAAGGAGATTAATCGGCATAACTAATTGGTTAAAATTAAATTATAATTATTTGAAAATTGGATATTTTGGTGCAAGTACCGGAGCAGCAGCTGCATTAATTGCTTCTTCACAAAATAAAGTCCCTTTTGCAATTGTTTCTCGTGGGGGTCGTCCTGATTTGGCTTTAAATTTTTTGAAAAATGTAGTATCTCCTACTTTACTAATTGTTGGTGGAAATGATTTTGAAGTAATTGAGATGAATAAAAAGGCTTTTGCAAAATTAAAAACAAAAAAGAAATTAGAAATTGTTTCTGGTGCTTCTCATTTATTTGAGGAAGAAGGAGCTTTAGAAAAAGTTTCATCTCTTGCAATAAATTGGTTTAAGGGTAATTTAAAATGAAATATTTATTAACTGAATCTGTAAAACATTTAAAAATTCCTTTTGTGAAAGTTGAGAAAAAGCTTTTTGCCGAAGGTGAATTATATATTAGGATAAGAGAAAATTTGGAAAATAAGCCATTAATTATTATTAGCAATATTACGACTGATAATTTTTTGGAATTTTTATTTACTGTTGATGCTGCAAAACGGGCTAAGGCTAAAATAAAAAAAATAATTATTCCTTTTATGAGTTATGCAAGACAGGATAGGGTTTATAATTCCGGAGAGTCTGTTTCCGGTGCAGTTATTTGTTCTGTTTTAAAAAATTTAAAAATTCCTATTAAAATTATTGAAATTCATAATGTTGATTTAATTAAGAATTTTGGTTTTGAAAATTTTAGTTTTCTTTCGATATTATTAAAGGAAATTCCAAAAAAAGATTATATTGTTGTTTCCCCGGATTTTGGAGGAAAAGGAAGAGCAAAAATTATTGCTGATATTTTGGGTTCTCCTTTAGTGATTATTAAAAAAACTCGTAAAAATCATATTTTAATGCAACTTAAAGAAAAACTTCCAGATAAAAATATTTTAATTGTGGATGATATGATTAGTACTGGTACAACTTTAATTAAAGCTTCTAGGTTATTAAAAAAAGCCGGGGCTAAAGAAATTTATTGTATTTCTACTCATGGGCTTTTTGTTGGGGATGCGAAAAAGAATTTGCAAAAATCTTTTATTAAAAAGATTTTTGTTTCTAACACTTTAAATGTTCAAGGTTTAAAGCAAATATCTGTGAAAAAAATAGAAGATTTTCTTTTGAGGATTTAATCTTTATATTCTTTGTATATAAAATAGAGCGATACAATAATTATTGCTATAGCTAGATAATAATATCTTGTATCAATTATATAACCTGCCATTATTGATAATATTCCTAATGCTAAGAAAAAGAGAGAGTCTTTCATTAGTATTTATTAAATCTTAGAACTTCTTAATCTCTATGGAGTTTTTTGGATAAAAATTCCTTCTTAGGGATAATTTAGTGGTTTGTCCTTTTTTGATAGTTATAAACTTTTAAATAAGATTTTAATAACCTTTTATTTTATCTACAAAGTATGGTGATAACTATCTATAATCATACTATATCTTGTAGTCTGATAAAGCTATGGATTGTCCGTATTGTTCAAATAAATTGTTAAAAGTGACTGATAAACGGTCTTCCCCAAAGGGAATAAGACGAAGAAGAGAATGTTTGAAGTGCAAAAAAAGGTTTACTACATATGAGACAATTGAATCAAGTGATATTTATGTTATAAAGAAAAATAATTCAAGGGAAAAGTTTGATTGTGAAAAATTAAAAAAAGGGATTAATCGGGCGTTTGAAAAAAGGCCTGTTTCAAAAGAAAAAATTGATGAAATGATAAATTCAATAAATAATAAATTAAGAAATAAAGGGCAAAAAGAAATTCCGAGTTCTGCAATCGGTGAATTAGTTATGAAGAGTATTAAAAAATTAGATAATGTTGCGTACATTCGATTTGCTTCTGTTTATAAAAATTTTCAGGATGTAAATGATTTCAAAGTTGCTATGGGGGGTTTAAAATAAGATGGCAAAATATACCGGGGGATTAGAGGATTCTCTTGATTTGCCTCCTGCATCTATTACTGTATTGGAATCAAGATATTTAAATAAAGATCCTGAGTTTTTAAAAAAAGATCCTGAAACAAAAATTATTGGTGAAACTGCGGAACAAATGTATCGAAGAGTTGCAAAAGATATTGCTGCTGCTGATGGTTTATATTTGGAGGGATTAAAAGATAAAGCCAATCGGGATACTCCAACTGAAAAACTTTATGAAATTGTTTCAGACGATCCTAGGATAAAGGCAAAAGAAGAGCAATTTTTTGATTTGATGACTCAGGGATATTTTTTACCGAATTCTCCGACTTTAATGAATGCTGGTAATGGTTTACAGCAATTAGCCGGATGTTTTGTTTTGCCTGTTGAAGATGATATGAGAGGAATTTTTAATGCAATTAGGGATGGGGCTTTGGTTCATAAAAGTGGTGGTGGGACTGGTTATAGTTTTTCTCGGTTAAGACCTCGAAATAGTGCTGTTGGTTCAACTGGTAAAGTTGCGTCTGGTCCATTATCTTTTGCAAGTGTTTTTGATGCTGCTACTGAAACAATTAAGCAAGGAGGAAAAAGACGTGGAGCAAATATGGGAACTTTAAGGGTGGATCATCCGGATATTTTAGAATTTATTGATGCTAAAAAAAATAGTAACAAATTTAATAATTTTAATTTTTCTGTTGGAGCAACTGACGAATTTATGAATGCTGTTAAAGAAGAAAGAAATTATGATTTAATTAATCCTAAAACAAAGGAAGCTGTCGGGCAATTAAATGCAAAAGAAGTCTATAATAGAATTATGCAAAATGTTTGGGAAAATGGAGAGCCAGGTGTTTTATTTTTGGATACTGCTAACAAATATAATCCTACTCCTCAATTAGGGGAATATGAAACAACTAATCCTTGTGGAGAGCAGTGGCTACTTCCTAATGAGTCTTGTAATTTGGGTGCAATTAATATGGGGAAAATGGTAACTCCAGAAGGAAAATTGGATAAAGAAACTTTGGAGAAAACTGTTAGAAGTTGTGTTAGATATTTAGATAATGTTATTGATAGATGTGAATATCCTTTAGAAGAAATTACTAAAATGGTTTTAGGAAATAGAAAAATTGGTTTAGGTATAATGGGTGGACATGATTATTTAATTCAAAGAGGTATTCTTTATGGTAGTCCTGAAGGTCGAGAAGCAGCTAAAGAGTTTATGAGTTTTATTCATGAAATTTCTCAAGATGAATCTAGAATTTTAGCTGAGGAAAGAGGTGTTTTTTTAAATTGGGAAAAAAGCATTTATGGTCCCAATGGTAAAAATATAAAATTAAGAAATGCTGCATTAACAACTATTGCTCCTACTGGTACTACTGCGATTATTAATAGGAATGCTTCAAGTGGTTGTGAACCTCTGTTTGATTTTGTTTATACTAGAAAAGTAGAAGATACAATTGGTACAAATTTAATTGAGATTAATAATTTATTTAAGAAATGGCTTATTGAAAATCATCCGGAAGGAGAAAAGATTATTGAAAGAATTTATGCAAAAGAATTTGTTGATGATAAAGAGATGATGTCTTCAAAATATATCCCTATGTCTGAAGATTTGAGAAAAAAAATGAAGTTAGATGGTTTTGAAAGGGCTGAGGAAATTTCTGCAAGAGATCATGTTTTGATGCAGGCAACTTTGCAAAAGAATGGTGTGGATAGTTCTATTAGTAAAACTATTAATGCTCCAAATAGTGCGACTGTAGAAGACCTTGCTAATTTGTATATGTTGGCTTGGGAAGAAGGTTGTAAGGGTGTAACAATCTATCGTGATGGCAGTAGGGATAACCAAGTTTTAAATTCTGGTAGTGTAAAAAGTGGATTAGAGAAAAAGGTTAATGGATTTCCTAAGAATAGACCTTCGAGTTTAGATGCAGATGTTTTTAAGTTTAATAATGGTGAAGAAAAATGGATTGCTTTTGTTGGTTGTTATGAAGGACGACCTTATGAGATTTTTACTGGTAAGTCAGAGGATGAAGTTTTAGCTGTTCCTAATAGTGTGCAAAAAGGTAGGATTGTAAAGGTTCAAAATGGTAATGGGTCACATTATGATTTCGTTTTTGAGGACAGAAATGGGTTTGAGTCAAAAGTTGGGGGTATCTCTCATCAATTTAAAAAAGAATATTGGAATTATGCTCGGTTGACTTCTGCATTATTAAGGGAGGGAGTTCCGATAATTGGTGTTATTAATACTGTTGCAAAACTTGTTGATGATGGGGGGGAAAATATTAATACTTGGAAGGCAGGAGTTAAAAGAATCTTGAGTAAGTATGTTGAAGATGGAACAGAGGTAAAAGATTTATGTCCTGATTGTGGGACAAAGTTAAGATTTGAAGAGGGGTGTATAGGTTGTTCTTGTGGTTATTCTAAATGTTCCTAAAAATTATGATAATAATTTTAAACTTTAATTTATTCTTTAAAAGATGATTATTGGTCTTACTGGTACGCTTTCTGCTGGAAAGGGAACTGTTTCTGAGTATTTGAAAAATAAAGGGTTTAAGCATTTTTCTGTTCGGGATTTTTTAGTTAAGGAATTAAATAAAAGGGAATTACTTGTTAATCGTGATAGTCTGGTTTTTTTGGCAAATCAATTAAGGCAGAAACATTCTCCTAGTTATATTGTTGAGCAATTATATGAACAGGCAAAAATTGCCGGGGGAGATTCTATTATTGAAAGTATTCGTAGTCCTGGGGAGGTTGAAAAATTAAAGCTTCAAAAAGATTTTTATCTTTTGTCTGTTGATGCTGATCAAAAATTGAGGTATCGTCGGTCTATTGAAAGAAATAGTGAAACTGATAATATTAGTTTTGAAGAGTTTGCTGAGAATGAAAAACGGGAAATGTCTTCAGAGGATTTTCATAAGCAGAATTTGCATTATTGCATTACTCATTCTGATTTTAAATTGACGAATGATGGTCCTGTTGAGGATTTATATTTGCAGGTTGATGAAATTTTAAATAACATTAAGAAAAAGTCTAGGTTAAGTTGGGATGAATATTTTTTAGAGATTGCAAAGGTTGTTAGTAGTCGATCAACTTGTGATAGGGGTAGTAGTGGTTGTATTATTGTTAAAGACCGACAAATTTTAGCAACGGGTTATAATGGTTCAGCAAAAGGGTTGCCTCATTGTGATGATGTTGGTCATGAAATTAAAACTATAAAACATAATGATGGTTCTTTTTCGCAACATTGCACTCGGACTATTCATGGTGAGCAAAATGCTATTTGTCAGGCTGCAAAATTCGGTGTTTCATTAGATGGTGCGACTTTGTACTATTTGATGACTCCTTGTACTGTTTGTGCTAAAATGATTATTAATTGCGGTATTAAACGAGTTGTTTGCGAGGAAAGGTATCATCGCGGGAAAGAGACTGAAGAATTATTTAAACAAGCAAATGTTGAGTTAAAAATCTTAAAAGATGATGTTGTTAAGTATAGTAATCAATAGCAATAATTTTATAAATTAGTTTTCATTGGGATAAATTATGGTCAATAATGACATTGTTCCTGAGTTAACAAAACAGGGATTTGATAAATATATTAAAGAGGGTTTAGTTCTGGTAGATTTTTTTGCGGAGTGGTGTATGCCTTGTGTTATGATGGGCCCTATTGTTGATGAATTGGCTGAAAAGTTTAAGGGGCGTATAAAGGTTGGGAAGATTAACCTAGAAGAAAATTCTGATTTAGCACAGAAATATGATGTTAGTTCAATTCCAAATTTTGTTTTATTCAAAAATGGGGAAGTTGTTGAGCAACTTATTGGTGTGCATGAAATTGAAGATTTTGAAGAAATTTTTAAAAAATTCATGTAATTTTTTTCATTTTTTGAAATAATTTTAATAAATAATTTTATAAACTAATATTTACATGGATTGATTATAATGGCCCCGTAGCTCAGCCTGGTAGAGCACTTGACTTTTAATCAAGGTGTCGCGGGTTCGAATCCCGTCGAGGTCATATAACCTATTTGTAAAACAAATAGGTTGATTTGTTGTGATTCTAACTTGAGTAAATTCAAAAAATATTTTAAAAGTCGCGGGCGAGTAACTTTGTGGTAGAAACTTAATTTTTCAAATAAGAATTCAAATATAAATAAAAAAGTTTCGTGCGAAGTTATGAGCAGAATCCCGTCGAGGTCATAATCTTTTGAAGATTTTAGGATTCTCACTAAAAGACACCCGCTGGTTTCCTCAGAAAATTTAAAAAAACGAAATTTTCTGGGACATTCAAAAGATGATACTTTTGAAGTTTTTAAACTTCCTCAAATTGTGGAGCGGTGACATTTTATTGAGCCTTCTGCAATATCACTTGGAACTCTAATTTTTTATTTTGATTTGAAGGTCCTAAAAAATTTCAAAGAAATTTTTTGGACTTTAATTGGCGTTACAATTAAAGTGTTCGAATCACTTCAAATGCACTGTCTTTTGAGGTATTGAAATTCCAACTGGGATTTAAATGCTAAAAAATCTTTGATTTTTTATGTCCCAGAGAATTTAAATAAAATTCTCTGAGCCTCGAGATCATAATATATTTTCTAAAATCTTTTTATACTTTTTTTAAATGCTTTAAGTTATCTTTTCCGTCGTTAATTATTTTTTTGTGTGATTTATTTTGAAATATATTTTTAAAAAACGAAATATTTATAAATGCATAATTTTTTAGATATTCACTTAAAACAAATTATATATTTTAAAAAATGGCAAAAGGAAAACCAAACATGAATGTTGTGTTCGTTGGACACGTTGATGCAGGAAAATCAACTTGTGTTGGACGAATGATGTTCGATTCAGGTATTATCCCTGAAAATGAAATGAAAAAGCTTAAAGAAGAAGCGATAAAGAATGGTAAAGCTGGATTTGAATTCGCTTATGTTATGGATAATATTAAGGAAGAGAGGGAAAGAGGAGTTACTATTGACTTATCTTATAAAAAATTAGTTACTCAAAAATTCGAAATTACAATTATTGATGCTCCTGGTCACAGAGATTTTGTTAAAAATATGATTACTGGTGCTTCACAAGCTGATGCAGCTTTCTTAGTAATTGCAGCTCCTTCTGGAGTTCAACCTCAAACTACTGAGCATTTATGGTTATTAAGAACTATGGGTGTTAAACAAATTGCAGTTGCAATTAATAAAATGGATGCTTTAGAATATAGTGAAGAAAAATTCAATAAAGTTAAAACAGATATTGGTACTTTATTAAAAGGTGTGGGTATTAAACCTGAAAACACTTCTTTTATTGCATGTTCTGGATTAATTGGAGATAATATTGTTAAAAAATCAGATAAAATGACTTGGTATAAAGGGCCAACAATTTTAGAACAAATGGATTTATTTAGTGCTCCTGAATTACCGACTTCACTTCCTATGAGAATGCCTGTTCAAGATGTTTATGAAATTACTGGTATTGGAACAGTTCCAGTAGGTAAAATTGAAACAGGTATTATGAGAGTTGGACAAAAAGTTAAAATCTTACCCGGTAGAATTTCAGGTATTGATGGTGAAATTAAGACTATTGAAATGCATCATGAAACTCATCCGGAAGCTTTAGCTGGAGATAATGTTGGTGTTAATATTCGAGGAGTTGGTAAAAAAGATATTGCTAGAGGAGATGTTATCTGTGAAGCAGCTCATCCAGTACCAATTGTTGAAGAATTTATCGCTACAATAACTGTAATTAATCACCCAACTGTACTTGCTAAAGGTTATACACCTGTATTCCATATTCACACTGCACAAATGCCTTGCCAATTTATTGAATTAATCTCACAAATTAATCCTGCAACTGGTGAAGTTATTAAAGATCATCCTGATTTCTTGAAAAATGGAGATTCTGCAAAAGTTAGAATTAAACCCCAAGGAAATTTAGCTTTAGAAACTCAAAAAGATAATCCTTTTATGAGTAGATTTGCTGTAAGAGATGCTGGTGTTACTGTTGCAGCGGGGATGTGTACTGAAATTACTAAAAAAAAGTAAATTTTGATTCTTTTTGATTTATACTTCGTTATTTTTCTGCTCATGTACAAAAGTACACTTCGCAGGAAAAATGCCTCGTCTAAATACAAAAATAATTCAAAATTTAAAACTAAGAATCTTGACTTAATTATCAAACTACACTGCAAAATAAAATATCTTGTTTAAATACAAAAATAATTCAAAATTTTGATTCTTTTTTTTCTTTATAAAAACTATTCTTTGAGATAAAGTATCTTGTTTAAATACAAAAATAATTCAAAATTTTGATTCTTTTTTTTCTTTATAAAAACTATTCTTTGAGATAAAGTATCTTGTTTAAATACAAAAATAATTCAAAATTTAAATTAGTCATCTTGACTTTATCAAACTACGCTGTAAAATAAAATCCTTGTCTAAATACAAAAATAATTCAAAATAGAAAAATTATGTTTAAAATAAAAATTTCTCAGTTAAATGCAAAAATAATTTAAAACTATTTAATTGTTAAATTATTATGGTTGAGATTTTAGTTTATACTTTTGAAAATTTTCCTCAAATAAATGAATTAAAAAATAATTTCGGTGATGTTTTTATTTTTAAAAAATTAAGAGAAGATATTGATTCATTTTGTAAAAAAATTATTGAAGTTAAACCTAAGTTAATTTTAGGCGTTGCAAAATCAAAAAAATATTCTTATTTTGAACCTTTGACAATAAATCGATTTAATAAATCTAAAAAGGTAATTAATTCTCTTAATGAAGAATTTATTCTCGATATTCCTAATTTAAATAATACAAATTTTTTAATTCGTAAAAGACCTACTACTTCATTTTGTAATTATTCAATGTATAAAATTAAAAATTTTTTAGAAGAAAATGGTTTAGAAATTCCTTTTTCTTTTGTTCATATAAAACAACAAGATATTAAATTATTGCCAAATTTATTAAATAAAAATTTTTTTTGAGGATTTAGATATGCAAAAGCATTTTTAAAGCACGATTTATTTTTTATTATATGGAAAATAAAAGGGTGTATAATTCTTTAAAAGAATCTTTTACTATGCTTTTTGGGGTTTTTTTTGTTGCATTTGGGCTTAAAGGATTTTTGCTTCCTAATGGTTTTATTGACGGTGGTGTTACAGGGATATCTTTACTTTTAAGTTTTTTAACTCCGTTTACTCTTCCAATTTTAATTTTTGTTATAAATATACCTTTTTTCTTTCTTGCACAAAAACAAATTGGAAAAAGTTTTGCAATAAAAACTGCAATTGGTGTATTTATTCTTGCATTATTTTTAAAATTCATTGAGTTTCCATTAATTACTCACGATAAATTGCTTGTTGCAATCTTTGGAGGTTTTTTTATTGGCACTGGAATTGGACTTTCTGTTCGTGGCGGAAGTGTTTTAGATGGAACTGAAATACTTTCAGTTTATTTGCATAAAAAAACCAGTTTTAGTATGGGAGAAATAGTCTTTTTCCTTAATCTTATTATATTCTCTATTGCCGCTTTTTTCCTCGGAGTGGAAATTGCACTTTATTCTATTCTAACATTTATTATTGCGTCTAAAACAATTGATTTTGTTTTGCAAGGTTTAGAAGAATACAAAGGTTTGACGATTATTTCAGATAAAAGTAAAGAAATAAGGATTGCTTTGATTAAAGATTTGAAAGGTGTTACTGTTTATTCAGGACAAAAAGGGAATATTCAGAATAAAGAAGAAATAGAAATTTTATTTACAGTTATTACTCGTCTTGAAATTACAAAAATAAAAAGTACGATTCTTTTAATTGATCCAAATGCTTTAATTATTGAGCAAAATATTTCTGAATTCCAAGGCGGATTTATTAAAACAAGAAAAAAACATATTTAAATTTATTTTTATATCTCTCTTCTAATCTCAATAATTCTTTTAAATGTGAATTCTTTTAGAATAACAATGGCAGAAATAGTTAAAGAGTTAGAAGTTCCTAAAAGATTTAACTATGATTATTCTAAAAAAGATTTGTCTTGTTTTTTAGGGAATCATTCAACAATTAAGTTTATTCATGATGTTTATTATAACATTGCATTTAGCAACATTTTTTGTGAAAATGGTGCAAGACCTAAAAAATCTTTTCTTCTTGAAGGAGAAAATGGTACCGGTAAGACTTTAGCAGTTAAATGTATCGTCGGTGAATTATTTAAACGAGGAATTAATACTCATGTTGAAGAATATAGTATTGGGACTCATGGTTCTCATTTTGTTGATAAAGGAAGTATTAATTTACAGGAATTTTTTACTAAAGCTCAAGATAAATTAAAATCAGAGAATGGGATTCAACGATTAATCTATCTTTTTGATGAGGCTGAAGTATTGATGGGGCAGAGAGGAGGAGAAAATCATGATGAAAATGATAAAAGAATTAATACTTTAATGACTAATCTTCAAAAGATTCATGATTCAGATTCTCAAGAATATTTATTTTTTATCACAAATGAACCGAAGCTTATGGATAAAGCAAGTATCCGTTCGCAAAGAATAGATCAAGTAATAGAATTTACTTTGCCTGAGGTTGGACCACGAAGACAGTTATTTCAATATTCTATTCAACAAATAAATCAAAGAGCAAATCGTGAGGTGATACAAAGATATGATGCATTTAAATTAGCAGAATTATCTGAGGATTTTAATTGTGCAGATTGTGTTGAGGTACCTGAAAGGGCTTTACAGCAGGAAATAATAAATTATATTAAAAATGGGGAGATCGAAAAATTGCCTCATATGTTTATAACTCAGGAAAAGTTATTAATCGAGATAAAAAATCAAATAGAAAAATATCGTGCAACAACCAAAAGAAAAATTGGTTTTTTTGGGTAGTTTGAAAAAAAATATTTATTTAGAATTATTCTTTTCTTTGCATGGATTCTCTATAATAACGAATTAAATCTAAATTTCCGCATACAATGTTTCCATTATGCGAAATTTTTTGGTATAAGCATGTTTGATTTTTTAATTCTTCAGGCAATATTTGAGTCCTTCTTTCAATATCGCATAATACTGTTAATCCTTGATTTTTATGAAATTCATATCTTGAGCAATAAGTTCTTATTGTTTCCGGAAGATTTTCTTTTTTAGGCAGTTCCATTTTAGTTTTATTAATTGATTAGAATTATCTAGCAGCGTCTGCTTGTTTTTCAGATTCATTTCTTTTCTTAAGTGCAAAACTTTCTTTGTTATCTTCATAAGCCATGATAATTTCTTCAGTTAATGTTTGGGCGATTGTTTTTTTCTTGTTAAATGCTTTATCTGATGCTCCGTGAACAAGGTGTTTTAAAGCTAAATTAACTCTTCTAATTGGCGAAACATCTACTGCTTGCGGATATCTTGCTCCCCCATATTCAATTACTGTAACTTCATCCATTGGTGCTGCATTTTCAATTGCTTTTACTAAAACTGCTACCGGATTTTGTTTAGTTTTTTGTTCAATTGATTTAAGAACTTCTAAGATAATTTTCATATTTTTTGAATATTTTCCTGTTGAGTGCCCCTGTTCAATTTTATGTTTTCTTCCTCTGTGTCCTGCAACAGCAAGCTTATTCATTAATCTTTCAACAATGTTTACTTTTGTTTGACCGAATTTTGTTACATTTCTTCCTTGGCTTTTTAAAATTAATTTTGGTTGTAAATTAATTACTCCTTTTAATCCTAAATCCTGAACAGTTACTTCTGATATATCATATAAATCAAATATTTTCATTGTTGGGTTTAATGTTTTTTCAGTCATTTTATCTTCTTCCTTTTTCAATTTTTTTATGAACTAGTCTTTCTAATTGCTGATCATTTACCTGAATAACGCACCATCTAACTCCTGGAATATCTCCTTTTGATCTTCCTTGTTTTCCTCCAATTCTTTCAATCATAACTTCGTCATGTTCATCAATAAATTTTTGTCCAAGGTTTCCTGGAATAAATGCTGTTACTTGTCTTCCGTTTTTCTTTAATTGAACTTTGCAACATTTTCTCATCGCTGAGTTTGGCTGTTTAGCTTCTTTTTGAACTTTTTGCAGTACTATCCCTTTAGCTTGATTTGCTCCTTCTAAAGGGTCAGATTTAGCATATAAATCGAGAGTTCTCACTTTGTATTGTCTGTCTTTCCATCGAAATTTTCTTCGATCATTCATTAATTTTGTTGCACTTTTTAATCCCATGTTATTTCTTGTTTTTGATACAAATATTCTTAATAAAACTAGTTTTTAAAGCTTATCATTTGCTTAAGTTTTATTAGGATTTATTTAAATTATTTTAAAATCTTTTTTAAAAAAATTTCTGACTATTTTTTGCATTTCTAATAATCTTCTTTTGTTTCTTCCAATTAATGCTGCTTTACTTTGACTTCCGGCTGTAAGTATTATTTCGTCTTCTTTTATTTCTAAATTTTGGAATGTTACGGGGCTTACAATTGAAGAAATGAACTTTTTTGCGTCACTAATATCTGTCGGATTTGGAATTATTTTAATTTTTCTTTTGACGATGCTACTTATTTGTTTTACATTTTTTCCATTTTCACCGACTGCTTTTGAAATTAATCGTTGAGGAACACAAAAAAAGATTGCTTCATTATAATTAAAACAGTATCGGGTATTGATGCCTGTGACTTTACTAAATAAGTTTAAGTGCCGTATGTCCTCCATATCTATTATATTTACCATTCTTTTCTTTGAAATTAAACTAAATTTTTAGTTTATTATAGATGTGATGAGGTACTTTGTTTTATAAAGTTTTCCGAAGTTTTTGGATATTGTTTTTTTTAGAATTATAATATTTTATTCTGATTTTAGTATTTCAGGAATATAAAATATTGTTTTTTCTTGAAAATAATTGTATCTTAAATTTTTGATGAATACGTTTGTTCCTTTTTTATTTCTTGGAATTAATATTTTTTTCTGAATTATTTTTTCTAGGTTTGAATTAGTTGAATTTTTTTCTTGTTCTTTATTAAGATATGTTTCTTTCATATATCTGTTAAATTTTAATTCTTTTTAATATTTTCTTTTGTAAAAATAGCTTATATATTCGTCATTGGTTTTTAATAAAAACTTTGTTTATTAATATAGAAAATGAAATATTTATTAAGAAAATTTTTTGGGGGTTTATTTTTATTAATCGGGATTCTTTTGATTATTAATTCTTTCTCGACGATTACAGGGTTTGCTATTGTTCAGGATTTAGATTTTAGTGTGAGTTCAATACTTTCGATGACTTTTATTATTGTGGGATTAGTTTTATTAGTTTTAAAAAAACCTTTTGTTCCGGAAAATTTAGCTCAGGAAGCTTTAGAAAGTAATGTTTTGCCGAATACTCGTAGTGAATTGATTAATATTGCTAAAGATATGAGATTTGAAGTTAAGGAAGATAAAAATGGTTATATTATATTAGATAAATATAAGGAACCTTTAATTAAAATTTCATTTGATGAAGAGATTACGCATGAAAAAGCAAAAAAGATTTTAAGACAATTATCTAACGAAGAAAAAAATTTTAAGCATCTTACATTAAAAAAATAATTTTAAGCATAACTTGGCATTCCGTGTGCTTTTTTGTAAATATCGTATATTGTGAATGTTGTGCTTACGGCTTTATTTTTTGCAATTTTTCTTAAATGATTTGATTCTACCCAATCATCTTTTTTGATTGGTCTTCCTCTTTTGTCTTCTTCTTTTTTTGGTTTTGTTTCAATTTTTTTATTATATAGTCCTAATAATGCTGAAAATGGATTTTCTCCTGAAACTTTTTTTGTTTCACCTTTTTCTTCCTGTTCTTTTTCGTCTAAGAAATCATCAATTTCTTTTTGCAATAATCCTAAACTTTCTGTTGTTGCTCCTTCAATTAATCCTAAGACATCCCCTATATCTGATTTATCTAATTCATATTCTAATCTTTGCAATTCATCTTCATTTAATGCATATCCTCTGAATGTTATTTCTGTTCTTCCTCCAAATGCAAAATCTCCTCTTTGGCTGACTTTTTGCGGAATTCCTCTGAAATTAAAATCGACTAAAATACATGCATAATAATTTCTACGTGTTTTGACTTTTGATAATTCCGGGGGTAATTTTACCTGGGTTTTGCCTAATAATGTTAATTCAAAAATTGTTGTTGAAAAACTTTTTACTAATGCCGGGTTTCTTCCACCTTCTTTTTGTTCGAGTTGCATTGATGCTTTTAAGTATGGTTTTGCCCAACGTGAATATAATTTTAAACTGTTTACCTGGCTTTTAAGATAATTTCTTTCTAATTGGTATCTTTTACGTAATTCTGTTTCTGATTCTTTTAACCAATTATTGAATTCATAAACTCTTTGGACTAAAATTTTTTTTACTCTTTCATTTAGATCTATTTTTTGTGCTTCGTCTACTGTTTTTGCAAACATAAATGCGTCGAGTAATGTTTGAAATCCTGTGATTCCCATAGCCATTGCTTTAATACTTGAGTTTTGTTTGTTGATGTCTACTTTGTCCAGCCAAATTTGTTTTAAGGATAATATTGCTGATTCTTTTTTTACTGGGTCTTTTAAATCGCTATAACTTTGCAATCTTACTTTAAATTCTTTTAAATCATAAATTAAATTTAGTACGCTTCTTAAGATTGCATTGACTCTTTCCATTGTTGCTGCTCCTTGCTGTTGCATTACCGAGGCTCGTTGCCCCATTTCTCCAAAATGTCCTGAACCCGGGCTTGACATGAAGTTGTCTATTAATTTTTCCGGTTTTAGGCCAAAGTCGTTCATTAAATCCAGTGTCCAGAAATAGATTGGTTCTAATGTGTCTGCTGCGGAGTCATAAACTATTTTATGTGTTGTTTCGGGTTTTACTCCGATTTTTTTTTCAATGATTTCATAAATATTCATTACTTCTGCCATTTTAAAATCAAAAGAATTAATACTTTAAAAATTTAAGTAATGAAGAATTTACTATTTTAAAAAATTATTAATTTTTTTGTTAAAGAATTTTTAAACATTTAATTATATACTTTTTTTAAGTAAAGATTATAAATCATTTATTCTTTGATTATTCATGGGATTATTTGGATCAAAAAAAAATGATAAGGTTGTTGATTTATCTAATTATTATCGTAAACAACAAGAAAGAAAAAATAGTCTTAAGGAAAATCAACAAATGAATGAAAGTTCCTCTTCTGTTCCTGTTGCATCTGAAAATTCAAGTTCCGGAATGTTTGGTATTTTTGGTGGTTCTACTCCTTCAGCTATACCTGTAGAAAATTCTTCTCAAGATTCACTTTCTGATTCTGAAGATAAAAGAAAAAAACTTACAAAGAGAATTTTGGATATGACTAATAAACTTGAAGAAGTCTCAAATCAAATTTATCATATGCAACAAAGAATTGAAGTTCTTGAAAGAAAATTAGATGTTAGCAGGTTCTAATTTATTTAATTTTTCAAATTTTTTAATTTATATAAATAGTGTAATTACTTTAAAAATTCTTTTTACTCCTCGTGAATTATCCCAAAATGACCGTAACGTTTAAATATGCTTAGTATTTTTTAAGGGCATAAAACGAGGTAAAAATGGACGAAGAATTTGAAGATGATTATGATGGCGGGGAAGAAGATGAGTTTGATATTGATTCGTTAGATTTAGACGAATAATAAAATTCATTAATTTATTTCATCAATTTCCAATCTTATTCTATTATTGTTTTTTTGCAGTTCCTCAGAGTTTGAATTTATTAAAAAATCCAGTGTTTTGACATTTATTACTGAAATCCAAGTATTATTCATTGAAATACTTAGACCGTATCCAATATCCAATGTTCCGATTGGAATTTCGTTTACTATTTTGTTATTTGCATAAATTAGGATTGTTGTATTCTCTGATTCTTTTAAGCCATTATTTCTGACGTTTATTGTTGTATCAAGATATCTTCCGTGCATATATGCTGAAACATTTTCTATTGCTAAATCTGTATATTGCGGGTAAGAATAAAGTTCGTTAATTAGTGTTATTATATCTTCTCCGATTGTTTGGTCGCAATTTGTAATATTGTACATGATATTATTTTGATTTTGTGAATGGTCAAATCCTAATGCGTGCAATAATTCATGAAGTGCTATATTTGGATAATGGCATGTTGATTCTCTTATTAATAATATTTGTCCGTTTAATATGACGTTAAAATTTTCTGTTTGTGTTATATTTGTTGGTCCGCCTTCTCCTGCAATAAATAATCCTTCTGATAATCTATTTTTTTCTTCACAGGTTATACTTAATTCTTCATTGCTTTTTACAGGATAAAATTCAAGGATTGTTTGATTTTGGATTATTTCAAATGCGTCTTCCATGTTATTTTTTTTGTTTAATGGACATCCATTTATTCTATATGAAATTTTATTACTTGGGAATCTCATATTTTCGTAAAATTGCATTGGGACTAATATTGAACTATTTAAACTAAAATTATTGTGGTTTACTTTTTGTCTGAATTGAATCTCCTGAAATGGGGAGAAATATGAAATGATTAATATTGTTGCTGTAAATATAATGAATAAAAATCCTAATATTTTTGAGAGTGTCATATATTATTTAAGAAAAATTGTTATATAAATTTGTTGATGAGTTTGACATAAATTTAAAAATTCTATATCCTTTTTTATTGAATGGTGATAAAGGAAAAAAAGGGTATTGCTATTGCATTATCTGGTGGAAGTGTTAGGGGGTTGGCTCATATTGGTTTTTTGGAAGTCATGGAAAAATATCATATTCCTATTGATCATATTGTTGGTACCAGCATGGGTGCACTTATTGGTGGAATTTATGCTTCCGGAAAATTAAATGAATTTAAGGAGGAGATTTTAAAACTTTCTGATAATAAGGCTTTGATTTTTCTTTTGACTCATAAGATTCGAAATGGTAAAGGAGATACTGAGGATTTGACTAAGATTTTGAAAAAGTTTGTTGATAAGAAAAAAATTGAGAACTTGAATATTGGGTTTACTGCAGTTGCAACTGATTTGAATACTGGTAAGGAGGTATTTTTAGAAGAAGGTAATTTGATAAAAAGTATTAATGCCAGTATTTGCATTCCCGGGATTTTTTCTCCTGTTAAAAGGGGCAAAATGTTGCTTGTTGACGGTGGTGTGACTGACCCTTTGCCTCAGGATTATGCTTTTAAAATTGCAAAAAAAGTTATTACTGTAAATGCTATGCCTACTAAGTTTAGTTATAAGAAAGATGGAGAGACATTTGATATAATCTCTGAGTCTGTTAGTATTTTAATTGGTCAACTTATTGGAAGGAGAATTAAACGGAAAAAGAATCTTTTGTTTATTCAACTTAAAACTCATGGTATTGATTCGTTTGATTTTAAAAATGCGGCAAAGGTAATTGATGTTGGCAGGCGTGCTGCAGAAGATCATATTAATCAAATAATAGCATTTACTTCTGAATAATTTTTTTATTCTTTATTAAAATTATCAAGTAATCTGAAAAATTCTTTTTTGTCGATTACTCTGTCTGCTTCGCTGAGTCCTCTTTTTTCTGCAAATCTCCAGAATGCTTCGGGTTTATATTTTTTCTTTAGTGATGCTAAGAATGGTAGTCGTGGGTCGTCCCATCCTGTATATTCTCCTGCTTTGATTTTTGCTTTTGTTTTTGAGCATGATATTTCTAAATCTGTGAATTTGTATTTTCCCAAGAATCCTACCCATGGTATTTTGTTTTTTAGTCCTAATGCGATATATATCATTTCCTGACGCTTTGCGTTGTCTCGATGTTCTTTTGCTCTGATTATATGTGTCATTTTTAATTCTATGTCGTCGATTGTTACTGCGAGGTTCATTAATGGCCAAACTCTATATTTGTTTTTTTGCAATGGATGTGGTGTTTCGTTTATTCTTGCTAATGGGAAGTCTCTCATTGCCGGGTTTGGGTCTTTCATGCTTGATTTGAATCTTACTACTGCATCTCCTTCTTTTATTTCACCGTTGAGCATTTGGTTCCATTTTGTTTCGTTTTCTTTTTGTGTGTGTTTTCTGCATGGACAATCTTTTTTCTTTTCTGCGTATTCTCTAAATTCGTCTCCTGTGCATGTGCAGACATATGCGTGTTCTTTTTTTATTAATTTTAAGATATAGTCGTAATATAACTGCATTCTTTCTGATTGTATTATGAATTCGACGTTGTTTTTGAATAGCCAGTTTGCTTCTTCTTTTAACATTTTATAAGCTTGAGGGTCTATGTTTTCGGGGTTTGTGTCTTCTATTCTGAAATAGAACTTTCCTCCGTATTTTTGGACATAAAGATATGATAAACTTGATGTTAATGCGTGACCAATATGCATTGGTCCTGATGGCGAGGGTGCAAATCTCATTATTACGCCTTTTTCTGCGTTTGGTAATTCCGGCAATCCTTCCCGGACTTTTCGTTCTCCTATATATTCTTGTAATTTTTCAAATTCTTTTTCTTGTTGTTGTGGGTTTAATTTGTTTATTTCTTGTATTATTTTTGAGATTTCTTTTGCGTATTTTGGGATGTCTTCTTTTGTTAATCCGATGTTAAATAGGCCTGCGATTACTGCTCCTTGGTTTGCTTTTCCTTCATGGCTTATTGCATTTTTTAATGCATATGCTTTTGCAGTTTGTTCAAAGTTTTCCATATAGTGTAGTTAGAAATTGGGGTTTAATAAATTTTTGTAAAAGTAAAGAAATCTGCTAGTTTACTCAGAAAATTTCTAATAGAATTTTTTTGTTGAGTCTTGAAAAATTGTTTTTAAGATTTAACTATTCCCCTGAATTTCTTTGTTTGAATTTTAATGCCCCACTCCTTCTCATAACCTCGCACGAAACTTTAATGATGAAAAAAGCATACAAAGATTTTAACAAATCCCCATTTTAATCATGAATTTTTCCCACATCCCCCAAATTATTACTAACGTAATAATTTGCCTTTAAGTCGTTAAAATCTTATTGTTGGTATGCTTTTTATCGTTTCTACCACTAAGTTACTCGCCCCAAAATTATTAAATAATGATTTGCCTTTAAGCTATAGAGAATTATAAAATAATTCTCTAACACCAAGAATTTTTAGGAGAATGAATTCTTGGGTGTGCTCAAGAAACCCCATTTGCAAGTTTCTTGACAAAAGTAAACTAAACCAACGTTAATTCAATTAGTTTACTTTGTGAAATCTTAATTATTAAAAATAATTTTTGAGCCTGATATTACTTGGAATTTCTTTTCATGATTTTTGCAATAATTTTTCTAATAAGTAAACTAACCCATGGTTAGATTAAAGTTAGTTGATAATCTGTTCAAACTTTTATGATTAATGCACTTTTTCTTTCTTTTTTAAAAGTTTTTTAAACTTTGTTGTTCTAAATATTATGAATATATCAACTACTCTATTTATTTTTATGCAAAAAGTTTATAAATTCATTTTATCTATTGATATTATTCTTATGACAATTAGAAAAACTCCTCAGCAAATAAAAAAGGAAATTTTAGATTTTTTGTTTGAAGGTCCTAAAAGCAATAATGAAATAGCTACAAAAATTAATTCTAATTGGCCAACTACCAGTAAATATCTTGAAGAGTTAAAAGCAGAAAGAAAAGTTAATGAAATTATTAGTTCTGATAAAATGAAAGTTTATCGAAGAATTGACGACCCAATCTATTATAGTTTGCCTTTTAATAAAGAAATTAGAATTAAAACTTTGTATCTTCTTAAGGAAGTAGAAGAAAGATGGAAAAAGGAGAAAGGTATTGAATTATCAAAGACGGCATTGCAAAAAATTGCTGTTGATATAATAAAAACTCAGAATTTAAATTTGCCAATATTAAATTTTCATTATGGGATGACTACTTGTGCAAGTTTTGATTCAAATAATAAAGATATTTTAGAATTAGTGACAGAACCAAAAGAAAAGGAAAAAATTCTTGAGGGGATAAAAGAGGCACTTAAAGATAAACGTCATGACGGAATCGCTTATCGGGAAAGATTATATCAATATAATAAATATAAGATGGATTTCTATCTTGCAAAGGAAAATTTAACTAAACTTTTTATCTTATATGAAAAAGATAATTCAAAGAAAACTTTCAAAAATGAATTAAGGCAGGCAATTTTAGAATTATCTTTAAACTATCCTATTAAGCTGGATAAATTTTATTTTGATTTTGAAAGATTTATTAGAAATACTCAGATTATTCTTTCTAACAAAAAGAGTGATGAAGTTGATAATTTAGAAATAATTAAAGGTACTTTAATTCAATTATGGGATAAATTAACTGCTTTTACTTCCTTTAAAGATGCTGAAGAATTTATCGATAATGATAAAAAACAATTGTTTGAACAAATTAGGGAGTTAAATTATAATTTTAAGGAAATGAACTATAAAATTTATATTGAGGAATTAGAGTCTTTAGCACAAGGAATAAATCCTTTTGAGATAAATTTGCCTGTCGGTGATTCTTCTAAAGAAATACAAAGATTAATCATTGAAGGTTTGGAAAGTGAATGATGAGATATTTTTTAGATATGAATCTTCCGATTTATTTTTGTATGCAAATAGGAAATCCTTTAGAAGAAAAAACTAAATTATTCATAAAGAATAAAGGCAATAATTCTTATTTACTTTGTGATTATATTGTTAAAAAAAATCTTCCAAAATGGTTGAGTAGGCAACAGATAATTTTATTTGAATTTAATCAAAAGATTAAAAATAAAGATTATTTATTATTTTCAACTGAACAATCAAAAATTCTTCTTTCTAAAGATAAAATTCTAATTGAGAGGTTAATTCTTAATTATGATAAATCTAAGGATAAAACTAAATTTATAGAAGCTGTGAATGAAATTTTTAATTTACTTCCTGCAAGAATTAATTATTTTATTAAAGTTTATATTGATGAGATTGTTATTCCTGAATTAGAAATAGATTTTAAATTAAAAAGTTGTTTATTTACGTGGCTTAATCCGAATGATTCTGATGCAAATACTATTGCTTCTGCAATTCAAGAAAATAATAAAAAAGAATTAAAAATTATGACTGCCGATAAAAAAGATTGGAAGAAAGAATTATTAGAAGAAATTCATGAGGATCTTTTTTTAAAAAAAGAATATCCCAAATTACCAAAGATAGAATATCTTCAGGATTTGTAAATTCCCTTTTGTGAAATAATTGATGGATTAAAAGAATTTTTGTAAAACCTTAAGTTTATATACTATCTTTATTTAAATTTGGCATGGCAGCAACAGCACCTAACCCTCAGAAGATGAGAGTGGATTATAATATTGATAGAAAGATTTACGATGATTTTGTAAAAAATTGCAGTAGAAAGGGTTTTGCTCCTCAGGTTATTGTTGAAAAGTTTATGAAGAAGTTTAATGAAACTGGACAGATTTAAGATAGATTATTCTTAGTGAAGATTATTAGAAAAATTAATTAAAAAATTTTTCCTTTCCTTTTTTCGTATCGTAAATTTGATTTACCATTATTGCTGCAATTGTAAATAACATTGAAACGTGACAATAAATGGATGGAAATGCAAAACTTAGTGCAGGTAAAAGGCAGATTAATATTAATGGTATTAAAATTGTGATTAAGCTAACCCATGTAAAAACCTGATAAACTTTTCCTAGTGATTTATCTTTATAATTTTGTATTAATAAATATAACATAAATAAAAAGTAACCAAAATAATATCCGATATAAACAAAAAATATGGGCCAGTATGGTCCTGATAAAGAAAATAATGTTCTAACAATGACATATAATGTTGCACATGTTGTTCCTAATACAAAATCACTTCTTAAAATCGCGATTAATGCAAAAATTATTGCCGGAGTATAAAGAATATATTTGTTGAATTTTCTTTTTGTTAATCTGAGTACAAAGTGCAATCCTATTGTCGGTAAAAATGTGTATGTTGCAAAACCTATTGCTGCCCATAAATGTGGGTTGTTTGTTGTGCAAAGCATGAATTCTGTGAATTGGTATAAACCTAAAACATAAACAAATATTGCGGAGAAAACAGATACTAGTGTATTTCTATATCTTATTAAAATAAATGTTCCTACAAGAAATTCAATAATCGCTGTTGATAAAGATATAATGGGAGTGAAGCACATTTTATTTTATTTCTGAACATTATTTTTTTCCTTCTAAATCCAGATAAGCTTTTATTTGTCCTAGAAATTCGTCGCAATTTTCAATTAGTTTTCCGGAGTATTGTGAAATTCTTGAGGGTATAACCCATTTTTCATAAATACTTCTTAAGAATTTTTGAAATGCTGTCATTTCAAATTTGCCCTGATAATCTCTTATAAGATTTCCCTGAACGCTAATTTCGATTGAACCATTATTCATTTTTGCTTTTTTTCCGTCTTTGTTAATTTCGACAGTTGTCATTCCCATTACAATTATTTTTGCATTGACTTCAAATTTGAAATAATCTGTAACTTTTCTTGTTCCGCTCCATTCAATTTCAATATCTTTTGAATCCCCTTTTAATTTTTCTACATATTTTCCTTCTGAAACACTTAGTCCCATTTCTTCTTTTAACCATGAGTAAGCAAATCCATAAAAATCTTTGAAATCAAAAAGTCCGTTATATTTTACTTTACTTGAAAAAATTGTATCTGATTCTGCCATTTTATTTAACTCTTTAAGGTTTAAAGTATATTCTTCTTTAAAAAGATTTTCAAATTCAAAATATTTAAAAATTGTGATATTAAGTTAATTTTATGTTTAATTTTTTTCGTGGGCCTAAATTAGAGGAATTAGAATATGGATTTTATTCAGTTAGAGGTCCGCCTATTTTAAATGGTGAAAAATTAATTGTTGCAGTTCATCCTTATTATCAATCAAAATTGTATCATACTTCTTTTGATTCTTATTATGTTGGTTTAACTTCTTTATTACAAAATTATTCTGGTCCGATTATTACTCTTGAAGAATCAAGAAGGGTTAAAGATACTTTTAAGCATTATTTAGATATTGGGGCAAATTCTAATAGATTTTTTATAAAAACTTTGTCTAGTGATCCTGATACAAAAGAAATAGAGTTTGGTGAAATGTGTGATATTTTTAATAGATTAAGAAATAACAAACCTATTCATTTAATTGGAGGATATTTTTGGAGAAAAGAATTAATTGTTGGAGGGTGTTTAGGGCATCTTGCAGTAGAACTTGAAAGTAATTCTTTACCTGTTACTATTGATAAACATTTGATTTTTTAGTATTATTAATAATTAAATAAGTGCAGTATGAAAATTTGATTTTTGAGATTCCCACTTCAAGTTCAAGCTAAAGCTAAAGCTTGAAGACCCGCCCTTAAAAATATTTTGAATTTCCAATAAGCTAATCAAAAATTAAATTTTTGTTATTAATACGTTTTTTTTTGATTGTTTCTACCACGAAGTTATTCTTTCTCATAACTTCGTATAAAACTTTGTGGATGAAAAAAGCGTATGAAAATTTTTAACATTCCCTGAATTTTTTTGTTTAAAAAAGTGTGTCAAAGATTTTAACTATTCCCCTGAATTTCTTTGCTTGAATTTTAATCTCCCACATTCCCCAAATTATTCCTAAAGTAATAATTTGCCTTTAAGCAGTTAAAATCTTATTGTTAAACACACTTTTTTATTATCCTTTAAAACAAATATTTATCCAAATATTACAATAGTATTTAAAAAAAAACATTACTATTTCTTTATATGAGTGATAAACCTATAACTTTGATGCCTGAAGATATTCAAAGACTTATGGGCAAGGATGCTCAAAGAAATAATATCATGGCTGCAAGAATGGTTGCTGAAGTTGTTAAAACTACTTTGGGACCGAAAGGAATGGATAAAATGCTTGTTTCTCCTACTAACGATATTATTGTTACTAATGATGGTGTGACGATTTTAGAAGAAATGCAAATTGAACATCCTGCTGCAAAGATGATGGTTGAGATTGCTAAGACTCAGGAAAGTGAGGTTGGTGATGGGACTACTACTGCTGTTATGATTGCCGGAAAATTACTTGAAAATGCTGAAAAGTTGCTTGACAGAAAAATTCATCCAACAATTATTACTAAAGGTTATAAAATTGCTGCTGTTAAAGCTCAGGAAATTCTTAAGGATTTATCTTTAATGATTACTTCAGAAAATGAGGTAGTTTTAGGGCAAGTTGCGATGACTGCAATGACTGGTAAAGGGTCAGAAGATAAAAAAGAAAAATTTGCAAAAATTATTGTTAAGGCGGTTAAGCAAATTGAAAATAACGGTAAATTTGATTTGAATGATATTAAAATTGAAAAAATGAGGGGAGATAGTGTTAAGGATGCTGAGTTGATTTTTGGTATTGTCTTGGATAAGGAAAAAGTTACAAATGATATGCCTTCTATTGTTCATGATCCTAAAATCGCCTTAATTGATTTTCCGTTAGAGATTAAAAGTCCTGATCTTGATACAAAAATTTCTATTTCAAGTCCTGAGCAATTACAATGTTTTATTCTTCAGGAAGAAGAATCAATTAAAAAAATGATTCAGAGAATTCTTGATAGTGGTGCTAATGTTATTTTTTGTCAAAAGGGGATTGATGATTTTGCTCAGTATTTATTATCTAAAGAAGGTGTTTATGCTTGCAGAAGAGTTGCAAGACGGGATTTAGAAAAAATTTCTAAAGCTACTGGTGCGAGAATTGTTAGCAATTTAAATGAATTGAATCAATTTGAACTTGGCGAGGCTGAGGTTATTGAAGAGGTTCATAATTGTGATAATGTTTTAACTTTTATCAAGGGTTGTAAAAATCCTAAGGCATTAACGATTTTAATTCACGGGGGTTCTAGTCATGCTTTAGATGAAATTGAAAGGGCTTTACAAGACGGATTAGGTGATATTGCTTCTTGTTTAAAGACTGGATTGGTTGTTCCTGGTGGTGGGGCGATTGAAATTGAACTTGCTAAACGTTTAAGGGAGTTTGGGCAAACGTTGAGTGGTCGGGAACAATTGGCTATTGATGAATTTGCCGGTGCTCTTGAATTTATTCCGATTACTTTGGCTGAAAATGCGGGTTTAGATCCTATTGATGTTTTGACTGAGCTTAAATCCCGGCATGATTCAGGGGAGAAAAATGTTGGTATTAATTTATTGACTAATAGGATTGAAAATATGCTTGAGTCAAGAATTATTGAGCCTTCTAAAATTAAGAGTCAGGCGATTGAATCTGCTAGTGAGGTTGCGACTATGATTTTGAGGATTGATGATGTTATTGCATCTAACGGTAAAAAGCACGAGGGAAAAATGAATTCTATGAATGGTGGTATGCCTAATAATTTTATGAATAGCTTAGAATAAAAAATATTTAATTTCTATTATCAATTTGCTTTACTATTTCTTGGAATAATGGGTTGAAGCAAGATTTTGCAATTTCTATTGCGTCCAAGGCTTCTGAAAGTTTTGGTCGATAGCCGTAATAATTCAGGTTATGTCTAAGTTGTCTTAGGTTTTCTATTGTGCCTATTGGTCTTGTTGTTGATACTTTTAATTTTAATAATTCTTTTATTGGTCTTAAGTGATCATGGCTTTCTATTCCTTTTAGAACTAGCAATGCATCGCCAAGCATTCTAAAAGATTCATAAACATTTCTAATTATTGTCGTTGCTGATTCTTCTGTTTGTTTGATTTTTATTGTAAATTCTATTTCTTTTTTAGATGCTTCAATTAGGCTTTGAGCATTTTTTGCATCTGGTCTTTTGAATCTTTCAAGTGGGCTCATGGTTTTGTCTCCAAGAATCCTGACAAAACTATTCCATTTGCGATATTGGAAAAAAGGTTTAAGTCTATTTTATTTCTTGAAAAAATATGCAAATTTATTGGGATGTTTTTTCGATATCCAAATTGTTCTAAATTCCCCATTTTAGAGATTTCTAATTCTGTATTTTCTACTATCTCTACTGCAATATCAATGTCGCTTTTTTCTGTGTCATCTCCTTTTCTGCAACTTCCGAATAGAATTATTGATTTTGCATTAGGAATTTTTTTCATTATTTTATCTATTATTCCACTTTCATAAATTTGCCCAAGATTAAACGGAATTTTTAGAGTTATATTGTATTTATGTGCGGGATTGCATGAAATTCTCCAGGTTTTTCCTAATATTTCTTTTTTAAGAAAATTTTCTTTTACCAAGTAAGTTACTATTTTATTTGCGTTTGTTTTAGAAATTCCTACATTTTTTGCTAAATCATTGAGGCTGATTTCTTTTTCAGGGAACGCAAAAAACCAATAGATAATTTTAAAGATTGCTTCTGATTTTTTTATTTGCTGTAATTTTTCTTCTTTTTTTATTTTTGCCATATCAGTGGTAACATTAGTTACTATTTAAACTTTTTGAGAACCAATGGGTTTTAGATGCTGCTTTGTAATTATTAGATACACTTTTTTAATTTTTTATAAAAAGAGAATTTATTTATATTAAATCATTGTATGGTTTATATGAAAAAAATAAAGTTGCATCATTTTGCTTATAACATTGTTCCAAATAGTTTAGAGCTAGTTTTAGAATTTTTTGAAAAATTGGATTGTAAATTAAGTTATCGAAAAGGGAAAGAAAGGTGGTGTTTGATTAGTCAAGATAATTTGCTTGTTGAAATTCAAATTATTGAAGTTAAAGATAAACCCATTAAAACTGAGATTAAAAAGAATACTCATATTGCATTTTTATCTGATAATCCTTCAGAGTCTCTTAAGAAAATTAAAATTTTTGCAGATAAAAAAGGGATAAAATTTGTTCAGGGTTCTTGGAGTGATAAAGAATATTGGTTTGATTTGCCTGATTTATTTGTTAATTTTACAATAGAAATTATGCATACTTCTATTGTTGAAAATTAAATTAGTTTTATCAATAAAGATTATAAGTTGATTTTTCATAAGTTAATTATAATGTTAAAACTTAATGCAATACCGGAAAGCTATAAAGAATTTTATGGTAAAAACGCAGAGCAAATGTCCAAGCTTATAGCCGACGGTAGAGTTCCAATGAATACGTCTCAATTAATGCAAATAAGACTTGATTCTAGAAATTATCCTGAAGAAGTAAAAACTGCTTGGATGGATAATTTTTTTGATACCGGCGATGCAGTTATTTATCATCCTAATGGGGATGTAAAGATTGTTCTTGATTCTCAAGCATTAAGAGAAATGACTTATAAAAGTCAAAGAAATATTGGGGCTTTAGTTCTTGATGAAGATGTTTATAAAACATTACAAGGTGAAGTATTCAAGAAAGGCAAGTTTGGAAAGATTAATGATGGAATGTCGAGAGAAGATGTTAAAGTTCATCCTATTTGGAGAGTTTTAGCAAGAGATCAGGCATTACTTAACGATTATACTGATTTAATTTTTGCTGAAGGTCAAGAAAGGTTTGGTTATAATCTTGCAATGGGTGTTTCTCTTGGATCCTGCAGTGGAAATAATCCTGAAATGAGGGCGTGGTTTGTCGGGAAGCTGGGTTATAGTTCTTATGTTTGTGGTGTTGGTGATATTGCTATTTGTTATGGTCGTTTTGTTGGTATAGCACCAAATGCGTCGAGTGTGCGTGATAAATGTGCCTTAGATATAAAAGCATATTCTATGGCTGATTTATTAGCTTTTGATAAAGCTATAAAAGGATTAGAGGGAACTTTACATCCTGATATTCTGAATCCTTTTAAGGAATTAAGAAAGAAACTTTAATTATTCACTAAATTAAATTAGTTTTTACTGATTCTTTTTTTATTCCATAAAAGAAGTAATGAAAATGAGACAAAACAAGTTATTCCTGTTATAAATAATGCAGTGTTTAATGAAAATTTATCTGCAAAATATCCATATAGTGGTCCTAATATTGCGAATAATAAACTTCCAGCCATATTTTGAATTGAAACTAACGTTGCTCTTTTTTCTGAATTTAAATGTTTATGAGTATATCCTTCTAAGACTGGGAGTGCAAAACCTCTAATGAACTGTTGCATGAATATAAAAATAATTCCGAATATGATAAACCAATAGCTCATAAATAATAAACTTAAAGACATAATTATAACCATAAACCATAAGCTCCATCTTTCTCCTAGTTTTTCTTCAAGTTTATTTGATGATTTGCTTCCTGCTATTGCAATAAAATTAAAACTTGCCCAGACAATTCCAAAATAGGCTATATTTAATCCGGAGAGTTTCATATATGGCTGATAAAACCAAAAACTAATGCTTAAGAATGATGTTAATAAAGAAGTGAATAAAAGTAAAAATAGGAGATTTTTATTTGCGAATATTTCTTTAAAACTTTCAATAGTATGTTTAATATAACTTTTATTTTTAATTATTTTTTTAGAATGTTTTGGTTCAATAAATTTTAAGGCTATAAAAAACATAATAATCATGCTTACAACACTTAACCACCATGTTAATCTTAAACTATAAACTGCAATAAATCCTCCAATAATACTTGCTAATGCTACTGCAAAATAATTTAATGATTTTTCATTTCCTCTAACTTTTTTAAAATCATTTTCTTTTTTTATTTGTTTAAGGGTATCATAAATAAAAGCTGAATCTGCTCCGGAAATAAAACTTACTCCAATTGCAAATATAAATTCTGCTACTAAAAATTGTAAAAAATTAATACTTAATGCATAAATACTAAATCCTAAAATAAGGAAGATACTTCCTAAAATTAAACTTTGTTTTCTTCCAACTTTATCTGCTGTTACTCCTGTTGGTATTTCAAATAAAACTACTGAGATTGCGAAAAAAGATTGAAGAAACATTATTTCTGTTAAACTTAAGCCATTCTCTTGCCAAAATAAAACTATTATTGGAGCCCAAAAAATTAAATCGCTAAAAAAACTAAACCAATAAAACTTTTTGATGTTCTTAGATAAATCTTTGTTTGTCATTTCAAATTTTATCTTTAATTATTGTTAATATTTGAAATGTTCCTGGTGTTAGTTTTAAATTCTGGGCTTCGTTATATGAGAACCATCCGTAACCTTTTCCGTCATTAAGGATTATTTTTTTTGAGAATCTAAATTCTTCGGAATAGCAATAAATCTCTCTATCTTTCGCTTGTATTTTTTCAATGAATACCTGATTATTTAATTCATAATTTAATTTTTCCTGACATATACGTTTTATTGAATGTATTGGTATTTCATTCTCCTGAATTTCGTCTTCTATGAATGTCCATCTTGAGGAATTATCCTGTCCGTCATTTGCCTGTTGCTGTAATAATATATTTTTATTTTTATCATATAATATTATGCATGCTGTTTTTTTCATTTCTTTTTTTTGTATCATTTTATTTTTTAAAATACTGTTGCGTAAAGAACACAACCGATGATTATTATTGATGCGATGATATTTCTCCAACTTAAATCTTCTTTTAAAAATATGTGTGCAAATAGGTAAATAAATATTGGGCTTACCATTATTATTAATGTTGTGAAGATTATTCCGAGATTTACGTATCCATAATAGACTATTACTCTATAAAGAACCCAGAATATTCCTGTTATGAATATGTATGATGTTAATGTTTTATCCATTTTTATCATTTTTGGTCGAAAGATTATTAAGCTGAATAAAAATATAAATGCACATCTTAAGAAATAAAATGTGAGTGATGAGTAATAATCAAGGATTAATCGTGATATTACTAGTTCTAAAGCAAAGAAAAAACTTCCGAGTATTGCTGATAAAAAATATTTGTTGAATTTTAAATGATGTCTTTTTACGTGCGATAAAATGAGTGCTAATCCTGCGATTATTGCGGGGATAACAACTTTTAAATTTTTTTCGTACATTCCTGAGTCAATAAAGAAACTAAAAAGTATTGCTAATAAAACTACAAATAATGGTTCAATCATTTTGGCGGGTTCAAGGTTTGAAACGTTTTCTCCTTTTACTGAATAGAAAACAAACCAATTAGCTAATAATGAAAAAATTATTACCAATGAAAAAATTATTATGTTTAATGGTTGCAGTGCTTGGGGGTCAAATTTCCAATAAAAGTATATGAATGGGAGCATTACTAACATTATTACTAAGAATATTGCTGTTTGGTAGAATTTTATATCAATATTTTTATGCTTTACTACTATTTTTTCGAGGATTGTTCCTGAGGCTAAAGATATTGCTCCTAAGAATGGTAAATAGATCATTTATTTCTTCCCCTTTTTATATCATGAATAATATGTTTTGAGTTTTAAATCTTGTGTGTTGAGGGTTTCAGAGGGGTTAATGTTCGGATTTGATCTGGGAAAAGAATTTTGTCTATTTGTATTTTATTTCTTGGTTTATTATGAAATCTTTTTGAAGTTACAAAATGATATTATGCGCGGTCCGGGTCCTAAAAATTTTTTTTGATAAAAAAATTTTGGGAACTTCAACTCCATTGGAGATTGAAGTAATCGAACCTTTCGGCTCAAGAAATATCTTTTGAATTTAACGACTTAGATTTTTCTGAATCTTTAATATTATCTATGCACGGTCCGGGTCCTAAAAATTTTTTCTGATAAAAAAATTTTGGGAACTTCAACTCCATTGGAGATTGAAGTAATCGAACCCTTCTGCTCAAGAAATCTCTTTTGAATTTAACGACTTTCGATTCTCGAAAGTGCATATAATTAAATTTTCAATTTAATTATATATGCGCGGTCCTAACTCACAATCACGCACGAATTTTTTATTTTAATCTTTGAATTTTTATTTGAAAGAATGAAATTCTACCACGTAATTGTTCGGAATCGAAAGGACATCTTATAGCTTCTAGTCCGATGTCCAATTGGGCTAATAGCCCAATATGCGCGGTCCGGGAATCGAACCCGGCTCACCTCGTTTTTGCTTTTACCCTATAAAGGCAAAAGGTTGAAAAGTAATCACTTTCCAAAATGGCAACGAGATATTCTACCGATAAACTAACCACGCCTTTCAAAAATAAATGTAATTTATCCTTTAAAAAATTATGTTTCTTTTAAAAGAATAATTTTTTTAACGGTTTATACGCAAATATCACTGTTGCTCCTAAGAACCATCCCCAATGAATTTTATGAACTAAAATCATTAAAGCTGGCCAAACAGTGATTAAAAATAGGATAAAACTTGCTGATGTTAATTCAATAAGTTTTATATCAAAAACATCAAGTTTTTTCACATTTTTATTAAAATCTTTCATGTTATACCTCCTTTAATATGAAATTATTTTATTGGTTTCATATCTTTCCAAGCAAGTTCAAACATTTGTTCTAATGCCTGAGCAAAGAATTCTGTGTTAATCCAAACTCCAACGTCGTAATTAGGATGGAATTTTTCATCGTCTAAAAGCATGAACATTAATTGATTTGAATCGATAATTACAAATCGTGCTTTCATTTTTCCAATGTTTCTTATTTCTGCAACATCTTTCAAGTCTTTTGCAATTTGTAGATTATTATTATCAATTGGTGCGGCAATTCTTATTCTTACGCCTCTTTTTTTGCATTTTTCTAAACTTGGTGTTAATGCTTCAAGTTTTCTATTCATTCCTTCAGCTGTTGTAACGATTGTGATTGTTTTTTCTGCTTCTCTAACCATCATATCCAAATGATTGTATAAATTTTGTCTTCCTTTTAGACTTCCAGAAAGGTCTGAAGGTTCAACGAATTTTACACCTTGAGTAAATAATGAACTTAATTCTTCTAAAACTTCGTCGCCTCTTAATGTTTCTAATCTTTTTGTTCTTTCCTTAGCTTGAACCATTAGATTTCTTTTAACTCTTTCGACGACTTCTGCTGGTTTTAATGCTACGAATTTGATTGGCTTACCTAATTTCATCACAATGAAACCTTTTTTTTCTAAACTTTCTAAAATATCATATGTCCTTGATCTTGGCACGTCAGAAATACTGCTTAATTCTCCTGCAGTTGATGTTCCTCGTGAAAGTAATGCAGTCCATACTTTTACTTCATATAAGTTTAAATCAAAGATTTTTCGTAGCCTTCCTAAAAATTCTTCTTTAACTATCATTTTGTATATTTATATGACTTTAATTTTCTTTTTAAAGTTTGTTATAATAAAAGAGTAAATTTTATGGATTACCTATTAGTAGTTAAATAACTACAATCTCCCCTCTTTTATCTTTAATTTTAAAGTCGATTTTGTTTTTAAATCTTTCCTTGTCAGTTGTAACAACTGATAAATTTTTTGAATTTGTTCTATCCTGTATAAATTCTTTTTGGTCTTCGATAATCTTTGCAAATTCTTTATCTTTTGTTATAATTTTTAATTCGATTATATCCTGTTTATTAAGTCCTAAATCCTTTCTAAATGATTGGACTTGTCTGGAGATTTCTCGAGCATATCCTTCATTTTCAAGTTCAGGTGTCAAATTAAAATCTAATTCCACTTTGATTTTTTCAGTTGAATCTGTTAAAATTTTTAATCCTTTAACATTTAATTCTTGTTTAATTAATTCTTTTAATTCTTCTTCTCCGTCTAAAAATGCTTTTTTGTAAGAAATGGTTGCACTTGATAATGGCCACTTAAGTCCGACTTTATTTTGATCTCTTTGTTTTAAACCAACAGAAACTACTTCTCTAACCTCTGTCATTTTATTAATTAAGTTTGAATCAATTAATTTTTCATTATATTTTGGCCATTCTTCTAAATGAACTGATTTATTTTTATCTTTAAAATTATTTTTTGTAATTTCCTGCCAGATTTCTTCAGAGATGAATGGCGTGAATGGTGCAATAATTTTTGATAACATTAACAAAACATCATGTAATGTTTTTATTGCATCTGGGTCTTGTTCATTTAATCTATCCCGATTAAGCCTTAAGTACCATGTAGATAAATCATCCACAAATTCAACAATTGGTCTAGATGCCGAAGGCAAATTATATTCTCTCATTGCTTTATCTGTTTCTTTTAATAATTGATTTAATCTTGAAATTATCCATTTATCTAAAATATTTTTTGATTTTTTTTCCGGAATGTTTTCTATTTTTAATTCATTATAAAATTTGACGATGTTTGTTAAAATCATTATTAATTTCTTATAGGATTCAAGTACACCTTTTTCAGAAAAGTTTAGATTATCTGCAAGCATTACCGGAGACATTAATAAATAATATCTTAAAGCATCTGCACCGTATTTATCCATTAGTTTTGCTGGGTCCGGATAATTTTGTAATTTTTTTGACATTTTTTTTCCGTCTTCTGCTAAAACTATCCCGTTAACAATTACATTTTTGAAAGCTTCTTTGTTTTTTACTCCTATTGCTAAAACATGCAAATAGTAAAACCAGCATCTTGTTTGATCTGCTCCTTCTGCAATAAATTGTGCCGGGAATTTTTGGTTAAATCTTTCTTTATTTTCGAATGGATAATGCAATTGAGCAAAAGGCATTGCACCTGATTCAAACCAGCAGTCAAAAACATCAGGTATTCTTGTCATTTGTTTTTTACATTTTGGGCAAGGGAATTGGATTTTATCGACTGTGTCTTTATGTATATCTGTTATTTTTTTACCACTTAAATTTTCTAATTCTTTTACTGAGCCTATAACTTTTATTTCTCCGCAAGAACATTCCCAGATAGGAATTGCTGATGCCCAGAATCTTTGTCTGGAGATTGACCAATCTCTTGCTCCTTTAAGCCAGTTTCCCCATCTTCCTTCTTTAATATGATTTGGCGACCAGTTAATATTTTCTGCTGTTTTTAATAATCTTTTTTTTATTTTTGTTACATTAACAAACCAAGAGCTTGTTGCATAATTCAATAATGGTGTATCGCATCTCCAACAGTGAGGGTATGAATGTTCATATTTTTCTTTTGAAAATAATAAATCTTTATTTGCAAGATATTTTATTATTTCAATATCTGTTTGCATATGGTCTTTAATTGGTTTAACATTCATTCCGGCAAAATCTTTTGCTTTTTCTTCGATAATTCCGTCTATTCCTACATGCTGAATAAATGGCAAGTTTTCTTTTTGACCTAAATTCATATCATCTTCCCCGAAAGCTGGTGCAATATGAACTATTCCTGTTCCTTCATCGGTTGAAACAAAATCTGCTAAAACAATTTTCCAGCCCTTTTCTTTATTTTCTATTGATTTATCGTGAATGTAATAATCAAATAGGGGTTTGTATTTTTTTCCAACTAATTTTTTCCCTTTAAATTCTTCTATAATTTTGTATTCCTGTTCTTTAAAAATTTCTTTTAATTTATCTTTTGCTAAAATGAATTTGGTTATTTTTCCTGTCTCGTCTTTTCTTTCAATTTTTACATAGTCAATATTTTTTCCAACTGCTAACGCTACATTTCCAATTAATGTCCATGGTGTTGTTGTCCATGCTAAAACCGATGTGTTCTCGTCTTCAATTAATTTAAATTTTGCAATTGCACTTAAGTCTTTAATATCTTTATACCCTTCAGTAACTTCTGATTGTGAAAGTGTTGTTTGGCAACGCGGACAAATATGCATTGATCTATAACCTTTGTAGACTAAATCTTTATCATAAATTTCTTTAAAGACCCACCAGACTGATTCCATAAACTCTAAGTCCATTGTTTTGTATGAATTTTGCATATCCACAAAACGACCTAATTGTCTTATTACTTTTTTCCAATCTTCTACATAACTTGTGACTTTACTTCTGCATAAATTGTTGAATCTGTCGATTCCTAATTTTTCAATGTCTTTTTTATTTTGGAAGTTTAATTCTTTTTCAACAATATTTTCAATGGGTAAACCATGGCAATCCCATCCCCATTTTCTTTCAACTTTGTATCCGTTCATTGCCCAAAATCGTGGTACAACATCTTTTATTATGCTTGCAACAATGTGTCCATAATGTGGTAACCCTGTTGCAAAAGGTGGTCCGTCGTAGAATGTGTATTCACCATTGGGTGCATCTTTTTCTACTTGTTTTTCAAATATTTTTGCATCATCCCAAAAGTCATTTACTTTGTTTTCTCTTTCCTGAATTTCCATTTAATTATGGAGGTTTAAAGACTTTTAAAGGTTTTTGAGAATCTTTCTTTTTTGATAAAAACTTTTAAAAATATAACCTTTATGTAATTTTATGGTAGTAACTAACTTATTCCCTTGTTCAATTTGGACAAAGGGTTATGAAAGTGATTTAGATAAAAAGTATGGGATAAAATTAAATGAAATTCAAAATGGTCAGGTAAAAGGATTAGAGCAGGTTTTAGAAGTTGCTAAAAAAGAATTTCCAATTTTTGTGAAAAATCCTTCATCTATTGAGTATGATTTGATATTTGATTATAAACAAATTCGGAAATTATTAAAAAAACATAAAAATGTGCCGGGATTTTGTTCAATGTTTGTTAAGGATAAAAATGAGTTATATGAGCATATAAAAAGAATTTATGAACTTTCATACTTGCATTATGTTTTAGGAAAATCTGAAAATATACAAAAAATCTTTAGCAAAGAAAATATACAAAAATTTCCTCACTTTTGTTGCGATAGTGCTTCTGTTCATATGAATTTGTCTTTAATGAATAAAGGTTATTCTAATTCGTCAGTTTTAGGTGATTCTCTAAATGGTTGTAATCATTATTATAATGGTTTACCTTTTGTTCTGGAAGAAACTAATGAAAAAGGTTTTATTATTGTTGATCCTACTTCTAATCAATTGTGGTGGAGGAATCCTAAAATTGATCCTCCGAAAAATTTAATTTTTCTTGCTAATGGTTGTCACTTTGATTATCATACTGATTGGTATAATGGATGGAATTTAATTCCTTATACTTATATGAATCTTAGGACTTTAAGAAAATTAAATGGTGATTGCGAAACTTTTGGAGAGATAAATAAGTATTATAAAAAAGTTTTTGAAAATCCTATTAGGTTAGATATTAAAGATTAAATTTCTTTTAACATTTCTTCTTCGATAAAATGTAATTTTGATGGAATTATTATGCAGTATGGTTTTTTTATCCCATTATATTCTTTTAATTCTTCAATTTCTTTATAGTGAATTTTTTGGGATTTTGTTCCTAGTGTTTGGCAAACTATTAATTTATTTAATTTAATATTATATTCTTTTGCGGAGATTTCCAGTTGTTCTAAAGCATTTTGAAAATCAAGGCCAATATCTATTAATATTAAACTATGTGCATTTATCGATATATTTTCTTCTACAATTTTCATAAAACTTGTTGGTTCGAAATTTTTTTTCCATGCAGGCATACTTGTGACTTTTCCAAATTTGTATTGTTGTAATCCTGTTTCTGCGACTGCATCAAAAATTGATCCTGCGTGAATAACTTTATATTTTACTTTTGTTTTTTTTGCTTCTTCGATTAATGATATATGTGTTGTTGCACTTAACGGGCTTCCGTAAATTAATAATGCGACGTCCATTTTTTTTGCTTCGTCAATTAATTCCAAATTTTCTACTTTTTCTCGGTTTGCTAAAAGTAATTTTTTTGTTTTTCCTTGAAATATTACTTCTTGCAGTTCTCCGATGGTGTAGGGAAAGTCAACGGTATAATTTTCTAAATAAACTCGTTTACATCTTTGCAAAATTTCAAATCCGAATCTTGATATTCCTTCTATGTTTAAACCTAAACCGATTAAATATAACATATAAAATTAAGAAAAATTTGGTTTATAACACTTTTGAATGAAGGTTTATTTATAATCTTTAAATATTCCCCATTTAATATCACAATAATGAAAATCTTGAGTTTCTTTTTGCATTTTTAGAATATCTGATTCAGGTAAAAATTCTAGCTCTGTTTCATAAAATGTTTCTATGTCATGTTCATCTTTAATTGTTTTATGTGAATACTTTATGGCTGCTCTTAAAAAAGGGTCAGCATTACAGATATGTGCTTTTTCTGAAATTAGACCTAATTTTTGATTATGCGGGCATTCATCTTTTGAAGGGCAAACAAAATATTTTTCAGGACTAAAAATTGTTGTCTGCAAATTTCCTTGTTTTATGTATCTACAATTATTATTCATAAAAATTTATTGAGAAGCCTATTTTTAAAATTATTCTTTTTTTAATCTTTCTTTAAGTTCCTGCAAATTTTTTTCTTTTTGTTTTCCATAAAGTTTATTTGCTGAATTGGTAAAATATTTATGTGATTTTAGGAGATTGATTTGATTTTGATACCATATTTTAAGGGGTAATGTTTTTCCATGTTTTTCTAATTCAAATCTTAATAAATTTGATTTAATAAAAAAGTTTTTTTTACCTAAATTATCTAAGTCCGCATCACATATAATCTTGCTTAAATTATCTTTAGGTGTTTGTGGCATTTTTGTTGCCATTATAATTTGAGAAATGGTTTTTATTTCTTCAGGATTATAATTAAATTCCGGTAAAATTTGTTTTGCAATTTTTACTGCTATTACCTCATTATCCTCATATCTTTCTAAATATCCAATGTCGTGTAATATACACGCTGTTTTTAATAAATATCTTTCATCTTTAGAAATTTTTTCAAGTTTTGCTAATTTGATTGCACTTTTTAGCACTTCTTTTGTATGTTGAATATTATGATAAAGCAAATCTTTTGATAATTCTTTTTTTAATCTTTGAAATATTTTTCTTTTTAATTTAAAATAATTAATCAATTTCATTTTTTGTTTAAACTCATGCTTGTTACTATTGCTATAAATAAAAAACTGAATAGCAACAAATCATTTCTTAAAATTAAGCTTATTATAGAACTTACTAACGAGATTAAAATTATTATTTTGAACCATTTTTGTCCGGATTTTAATTCTTCTGATGTTATTTTTGATAAGTATCTTCCAATTGGAAATCCTAAAATTAAAACAAATATTCCGATTAATAATCTAATTATCTCTTGCATTTAATATAAAAAGTAATTGGCTTTATAATTTTTTAGTATTACGGTTCTGTCCAGAATTAAGTTTTTTTGATTTTAGGATTCCTACTCAAGCCCACACTTGCTTTTTTCAATTTTACCTTTGGGATTAATGCAAGTGTGATGCGACTCTTCTGGTTTTTTTGAAAAATTATTTTTAAGATTTAACTATTCCCCTGAATTTTTTTGTTTGAATCTTTATCCCCACATCCCCCTCATTATTGCAAAGCAATAATTCGCCTTTAAGTTGTTAAATCTTAATTATTAAAAATAATTTTTAATTTCCTCAAAATACTGAAAGGGGCATTTCTTAACTCAAGCCCACACTTACGAATTTTAAAGTTTACTTTCAGAATTTAATGCAAGTGTAAACTTTCTACTCAAGCCCACACTTGCGATTTTTCAATTTTACCTTTGGGATTAATGCAAGTGTAAACTTTCGCTTCTAGTTCAAGCTAAAGCTTGAAGACCCTACTCAATCATTGAAAAGTTGTTATTAATAAATTTATTTACTCACTGTTCAATAATTTCGTCCTTAATGAATATCTGACTTGCCAAAAGTTAGCTAAAATCAAAAACTCTGGACAGAGCCGAGTATTACATAATTTTAAATAATTAGATTCCAGATATTTTTATGACAGATATTTTAACTTCTGGTCGGTCATTTGATAGATATTGTGAATTATTAAAACTTACAAAAGATGATTTGAAAAAAATAAAATTAGTTCTTGATGTTGGTGCCGGATTTTCTGGTTTTACCGGAAGTTTATTAGAAAATGGTAAAAATGCTTATGCTGTTGATTCTGGTTATTATGATATGAATAATTTTATTAAAAAATACTTTGATCAAAAAATTTCTGAATCGAGTGAAAAATTTCATAAGAAATTTGTTCAAGATAAAGAGAAATATCAAAGATATTTAGAGATGCAAAAGAGTAATCAAGAAGATAAGGAGAGAAAGGTGGATGGATTATTAATTGCTTGTGATAAATTTAAATCGCATTTTATTCCTGCTTCTTGTTTTGCATTACCTTTTAATGATAAATCGTTTGATTTAGCAGTTTCTATTGAATCTCTTGGAAATCTTAATTATTTTAGTTATGAAGAGTTTGTATGCGGTTTAAATGAAATGAAGCGTGTTGCAAAAGAGGTTAGAATTTATTCTGCGATTTTAAATAAAAAAGTTTTAGATAATTTTAAAGAAAATTTAAATTTAGAGAGAAAGTTATTAATTTTTTAAATAATCTTTAAATATCTAGCATTCTAATCTCTTTTATGGTGTATAAAAAATTTTTGGTTGTTGCAAGTAAACAGGATGAAGCGGGAATTAATATTACTACTTCTTTATCGCAGTTTCAGGAAAATCCTTTGTTAAATACTTTAAAAGATAAGTCTAGTTTTGATTTTTATTTGATTGAAAATGAAATTGTTGAAACAAAAAATTTAGATTTAGAGAAAATTAATAAGTATGATTTTATTATTTTTGCTTCAAGGCATAAATCTGAAAAAAATGAAAAATCTATTTGCATTCATGCTCCGGGCAATTTTAGGGAAGGGCGACTTGGTGGTGAAGATGGCAAGTTAAGCATGACTTCTGCATTATTTATGAAGCAAACTTTTGGGAAATTGAACAAGATTGTAAATGAAAATAATTTAAAGAATTATAAGGTTACAATGGAAGTAACTCATCATGGTCCTTTAATTAATAAGCCTTGTATGTTTATTGAGATTGGTTCAACTATTTTAGAATGGAAAGATAAAAAGGTAGCTTTTGTGATTGCTCGAACTCTTTCTGAAATTATTGAAGGGTTTAAAGAAAATCCATATAACGAAGTTGCGATTGGTATTGGCGGAGGGCATTATTGTCCTAGTTTTAATAAATTGCAATTAAATTCTAATATTGCTTTTTCTCATATTATCCCGAAATATGCTTTACCTTTGACTAAAGAAATGATTATGCAGGCGATTAGCAATACCGACGAGGAGGTTGATTTTGCAATCTTAATTGTTTGAGTATTGGGAAATAAAGAAATAAGGGACGAAGTTATTAAAATCTTAGAAGATAATTATATTGCCTGGAAAAAAGCACATGAAATTACCCGATAAATATAATTAATCTTTTATAGTGATTTTTTTTAAATGTTGAATGAAGAAAAAAATTTACATCTTTTTGATGATTGCTTTTTTATTGATTTTATTTTATGTTGAATTTTTATTTTATGAAAATTATATTACTCAAACAATTAAGATTGCAAATTGGAATCTGAATGTTTTTGGTGAATCTAAGGCTGGTAATAATGATTTAATGACTTTATATAAAGAAAAGATTAGTAATTATGATATTATTTTTATTCAGGAAATAAGAGATATTTCCGGTCTTGCATTTTATGAGTTATGTTCTTCTTTAGAAAACTATTCCTGTGTTAATTCCAGTCGGGCTGGCAGAACGAATTATAAAGAACAGTATGGTGTGATTTTTAGAGATGATATTAATTTAGTTTCATTTAAAGATTATAATCCTGATTCTTTGAATCGCTGGGAGCGTCCTCCTGTGAGGTTAGATTTTAAGATAAATGATTCAGAGTTTATTGTTTATAACATTCATGTTAAGCCTGATGATGTTTCAAAAGAATTGGGTGATTTAGAAGATATTGTTGAAGATTCCGGCAATGTGATTATCTTGGGAGATTTTAATGCTGATTGCTCTTATTATAATGAAAAAAATAAAAATGTATTTAATTCTATGTCTTGGGTTATCAAGGATTATCAAGATACTGCTGTTTCTAAATCTCGGTGTGCATATGATAGAATTATTTTAAATGATAATTCTTATGAGTCTTATAAAAATTCCGGAGTAGATTATACCCAAATTACTGAGAATGTTTCTGATCATTATATTGTTTGGGTTGAGATGAAAATATAAAAAATCTTTGGAGAGCATTGATTATCTTGTGATTATCACCCCTCTCCAAAAACAAACTAAAAGTTTGTTGCTCAATTCAGGTTGAATAATTTAACCGAAGTTAGATTCTAATCAAATTAAATTGAGTATTATTATAAGATTTTTATTATTTCTATATCTTGTTGCGAATATGTTTGTCTTAAATTTTATTTTTTTCATAAATCTCTAATTGAATTTTTCTTACTGCATCTAAAACTCTTTTATCCGGTGAAAGAACGTAAAGGTGATCTTCTTTAAATCTTAATGCACGATAAAGTCGTTGTAAAAATTCTCTTCTTGCTTTATCTTTATAAAAATCCCAATAATATTGCGGGTGGGTTTTTTGAAGTATTTTCCAAAAAATATCCTGAGTATTTGGGTTAGGATATTTTGTAAAAATAATTGAATTGCAAATTTCTCCGGGGAAATCTATTCCCCTAGAGCATTTTGTGGTGAATAATATTTTATTTTTTCCTTCTTTAAAATCTGAAATTTGTTTTCCTGTTTTATCCTCTTTTTGGGTTTGTATTAAATCATTAAAACAAATTATGTTGTTTAAAGAATATATTTCCTTTTCATTTTCCGAGGGTAAATCTTTAAATGCATTTACCTGGATTAATGTTGGCTCTTTAGCTTTTTTAATACATTCTGATAGTGCATAGAAATAATCTGTTTTTGTTTGTTTATTGTCTTTAAAATTTGAATAATTACAATCAAATTCTTTTCCTGTCATCATTATTTCAATGTTTCCCTGATTTAATCCTTCTGCTTCGACTATTTTAAAATCTTTTAATCCAAAAACTTTTTTTAAAATTTCTTCTGAATGCAATGTTCCTGACATAAATACTACTGCTTTATTTTTATCTACAAATTCTTTCATTTTTTTTGAAAGATTTGTGCTGACTAATTCAATTAATAAATCGTCTTTTTCCTTTTTATAAATTAAATATGCATCGTCAATATTACTTTCAAAATTTTTAATTATATTTAATACGTTATTAGTATAATTTAATTCATTTAGTTCAATTTCTCTGGATAAATCTTTACTGGATAAGATATTTTTAAAGATCTTTTCTAATTGTGTTTCACTTAATTTTAATGTTTCTTGATTGTTTATTCCATCAATTTTTTTATTTCTTATTTCTTCTTTAAGAATTTCAAGGATCTTATTTCTTGCAATTTTTGATGAAATGTTTTCAAGATTTATGTCTTCTAATGCAGTAGCTAAATTGTTTAAATTAATTTCACTTTGATTTGATAAACTGTCTAAAAATTCATCTGCTTCGTCGACAATTTCTATGTCTGTTAATGGTTTTCTTCCGATTGATAGTTCTGATTTATATTTTGCTGAATTAAAGACTATTACATCTGCGTTTATATACGCTAAGTATTGGTCATAATAAGAGCATCCTAATTTTCTATGATAAAATATAAATTCTTTTGAATCAACCCCTAGATATTTCTTTTTTTCTGCTCCTTGTATTTTAAAATCAAATTCACTTGGGAGTATTGGACTCCAATAAGGATTTGAAGCAGCAATAGTAAATCTTTTAATCTCTTTTATATCCGGGATTATATTATTTTCTGTTAATGGGCTTTGAGTATAATATTCCTGTAATTTTGTAATATTTTTTTCTGTAATTTTAATATTTTCCGGTAAATATGAATATGAGCAGGAAAATCCCGGATTGATTATTGAATCGTGATTATCTCTTCCTGTTATTATTGCAATTTTCATTTTTTTTCCATCTGGTTTTATGACATACTTTTTTCCGGAGTAGTCGTCCTCATATTGTTTTTGTAAACTTTTTAGCGGAACAATTATCGAAGCTCTTCCCAAAATTCTTGCAATATTTAGTGCTATTGCTGATTTTCCACTTCCACATGCTCCCTTAAGAAAAATTATTTTATTTCCTTGGCGAATTAAATCTACTACTTCTTTTACTATATCTTCTTGTGTTTTTCCATTGCTAAATTTTAGCGGGCTTATTGGGTTTCCTTCGATATTAAAATCCCAAAAACCTTTGCTTATATTAAATGTTTCTTCTCCTTGGTTTAAAAAGTGGAGCGAGTCTGTTTTTTTTAAATCTCTTGAAGAGGATTCAAAATCAGGGTTATATTCTTCATCTTTTAAGAAGTCAAAATTATCTTCTTTATTAATATTATAATTTGGTTTATAGTGAGTTTCATAATTTTTAGAATATTCTTTTTCTTTTCTTACCTTTTTATGGTTTTCATCTCTTTTTTTTTCTTCATTGACACTTCTTTCTCCGACACTACTTAATCGTCCAGAAGAATCAAATTTTAATAAGCTCATTAAGTTATTTTATTAATTGAGTTTAAAAGAATTCCTAATAAAATGGACTATTTTTTTAAAAAAAGTTAGGAGAGCATTGATTTTCTTGTGATCTTCACCTCTCTCCAAACAAACCGAAGTTTGCTGCTCCATTAAGGTTGGATAATCTAACCGAAGTTGGATGACTCAAATTAAATAGAGTATTATTATAAGATTTTTAATCTTTCTATATCTTGTTGCGAATATATTTGTGTTTATATTTTTGAAAATGTTTTTCTATTTATAATTAAATAGTCTTTGATAAAATAAATATGAAAACTGAAAAGGCAATTTTTGCGGCAGGATGCTTTTGGCATGTTCAATATAATTTTGATTTAATTAAAGGTGTAATTAAAACCACTGTTGGCTATATTGATGGAGATGAAAAAAAATATCCAAATCCGAATTATGAGATGATTCATAAGGATAAAACCGGTTATGTCGAAGCTGTAGAAGCTATTTTTAATCCAAAAATTGTTTCTTATAAAAAACTTCTTGAGAATTTTTGGAATATGCATAATCCGACTTTTCAAAATCGGCAAGGTTTTGATTTTGGTTCTCAATATCAAGCTGGAATTTTTTATTTAAATGAAAATCAAAAAAAATTAGCTGAAAAATCTAAGAAAGAAATAGAAAAAAGACTTTTTCCTAAAAAAGTTTATACTGTAATAAAAAAAGCCGGAACTTTTTTTGTTGCAGAGGGATATCATCAAAAATATTTTGAGAAGACAGGTGTTAATGCTTGTTCTGTAAAATGAAAAAAATTATTAAAACTGATGCTGAATGGAAGAAAATTCTTACTTTTGAACAATATAATATTTTAAGAAAAAAAGGAACAGAAATTCCAAATTCTTGTGGTTTATTAAATAATAAAGAAGAGGGTATTTATTCTTGTGTTGCCTGCAAAAATAAATTATTTAAGTCCTCTAAAAAGTTTGATTCTGGTACTGGTTGGCCTAGTTTTTTTGAGCCTTATTCTGATGAAGCTTTAGAATATAGAGATGATAATTCTTTTTTTCAAAAAAGAACTGAGATTTTATGTGCTAAATGTGGCGGTCATTTGGGTCATGTTTTTAATGCTGTTAATACTACTACTGGTAAAAGATATTGTATAAATGGTATTGTTTTAAAATTTAATAAATCAAACTAAATTATTTCTTGTTTGATTAATGAATTAATTTTTTTAGGATTTTGTCTTGCAAAATCTTCAATTTTTGTGGCACTATAATGTGCATTTTTGTAACTTATTCTTTTTTCCATTAAATTTCTTTCATGTATTTCGTGAAGCATTATGAATTTCCTTTCTTTTTCTGGAATATCATTATCTATCCAAATTTCTTTTTTTGGAATAAAATTATAAACTTTATCATGTCCTCCTCCAGCATAATAAACACCAAATAAATCTCTAACAATTTCACCATTGATGAGCCAAATACAAATTCCATTTTTTAATTCTTGTAATAATTTTATATGTGTTTTTTGTATTAATTCTTCTTTTTGTGGATTTTCTTTCTCGATCTTTTTTGCAATTAAAGATTTTTGTCTTTCTTTTTTTTCAATTTTTGCAGCAATGACATATGCTTTATTATAAGGAACCCCTGAAGCCATGAGCTTATTTTCTATAAGTAAATGATCTACATAATAATTCTCTTCCCCTTCATATGCTTCTTTTGCAATCCAGAATTCATTTTTTGGGATGAATTTGTAAAGATAGTGTTGTCCCAGATTTACAAAATCTTCGCAAATATTCTTTCGAATGTATTCTCCATCAACAATCCAGATTTTAAATTTAGAAATTTTTCCATCTTGGTAAATATATGGTTTTTTTCCTTTTCTTATTTTGATTTTCCCCTTTTCAAAATCTTTGTTTAAAGAGGGGAATTTTGCTATTTTCATATTTAAGTTATATCTTTTTACTTTATATTATTTGTTTTTTTTGAAAAACTTACTAAAAATTGAATTTAATCATTATTCTCTAGTGTAAGTAAGTTTAAATACACGAGTTACAATAATATTCTTATGGGAGCAAATTGTTCTAAATGTCATGGTACTGGGATGGTACAAGATGAAAAAGGAATTCATACTTGTTGGGACTGTCTTATGAATGGAGATTTAGATGCTCATTCTAAAAAGCTTCCTGATCTTAGTTTAAGGAAAATCGCTAGAAAGATTTAAGAATTTTTTAAATAATCTTTAATTAATTATTAAATTTCCTGAATATCAAAATCGTTTTTTGGATTTTTTATATTTAATAAAAATTGATAGTATGTTTTTATTGCATCATTTATTTTTAATATCCCAACTAATTTACCTTCTGCGATTAAAGGGATTTGATTAAATCTTTTTTCTTTGAATATTTTAAATGCTTCATTTAAGGATTCGCCAGGATGCATAGAGATTATTCTTGGTGACATGATTGTTTGTGCGAATGTTTTTTCCAGATCAATATTTTTTGGTATTTGATTTATTAAGTCTTTGAGAGTAACTATTCCTTTTATTGATCCTTCTTCTAAAATTATTGAGTAGTTACTATTATTTTTTAAAAATAATTCTTTTAGGTTTAAGAGATTTGTTTTTGGCGGGTTTATTATTACTGTTGTATCCATGCAATCTCTTAGAATTGGTGGATTTTCGATAATAAATTTTGTGTTTGTAAATAGTTCTATTATATCAAAATAGTCAAGTATTTTTATTAGTTCTTTATTTTTTTTAAAAATAACTATTGTGTCTGAATTATTTTTTATTGCTTCTTCAAGTATTTTATTTAATGGATCTTTTAATGAGCAACTTATAAAATTGGTTTCCATAATCTCTTTTGCTTTGATTTTTTCATAATCTTTGTTTTTTTCTATCTTTGTTGCAATTTTGTTCTTTCTTATTATTCCTATTAATTCATTGTTTTTGATTACTGGAAGAACTTCACGGCTATTTATGATTAATTCTTCAACTACATCCAGAATAGAATCTTCTTCATGTATCTTTGAATCTGTTTGGCTGGCGATTTTATCTATTTTTATCAACCTTAATTCTTCAATAGATCTTTTTAAAAATTCTTTTGATTTGTCAGTCATTATTTATAAAATGATTTAGATATTTTAAATATGATGTCCTTTGAATTTTTTTAGAAATAATCGTCTCTACCCGGGTTTGGTCATTTGCCATTTTCTTGGGAATGCCCATATGGGATTCGAATTTTTGGCTATGCCCACGGGATTTGCCCATCAGACAAACTCGGATACTTCAAGTATTTTCTTGTTTTTCCTCTGTTAATTAACATAAATCGTCGGAGTTTATTTAGTTTTCTATCTCGAGTAGCCTTTTATTTAATAAAAATGTAATCAGGGTTTATTCTAATTTACTAACTTTTTTTACAGAAATTGAATGTTTAATAGAATAACAAGTTCCACCGCCTTGCATTTCGTCGCTGTCATGCTTTTCTTCGTAACTAAAAATATATGTTCCAAATCTAGTATCAATTGAAACAGGACTCGTACTTTTGATTCTATCAACGACACTTTTTGTTAATCCGGGTTCTTGAGGTGTTGGGTCTGTTCTATTAACTCCTCCAAGATAAATTTCAGATAAGAATTTTCCCTGATCAGCCGAGGGTACCAATTTAAATTTAACTGGTTTTCCAGTTTTTGGATCATATCTTACAGGAGTTTCTTCTTCAAAATTAACATAGTTCTCAAATAAATCCACAATTCCTTCTAATGCTCTTTTTATATTAGTTTCTTTTCTGATTTCATCAATTTTTTCTTGAGTTTTTATTGGTCGTTTATATTTTTCACTCATGCTATTCAAATAGAAATAGGGATTTATAAAACTTTCTAATGTAGTAATTTTGTAGTGGTGCTATTTTTCTTAGGCAGCAACCCCGTGTTCGAATTTTGGAAGAAAAACATATTGCTAAAGCAATATGTTATACGCCCCGGCCGACTAAAGAATTAACTATTCTTTGGGACATTCAAAAGATGTTACTTTTGAAGTGTGCTAAAAAATTTTTCAAATTTTTGGCAACACAAAATCTACTTCGCCTTCGCTTCAGGTTAGATTGAAGATTTTGTTGTATTCGAACTCTGGAGAAATATCTTTTGAATTTAACGTATTCGAATTCTCGCGGAGAATTAATGTTATCTAAAGATAACATGAAATCGCCCCGGCCTAACTCGCAATCACGCACGAAATTTTTTAAAATTAATTCTTGAATTTATCTCTGTAAAATCTAAATTTCTACCACGTAATTGCTCGGATTCGAAAATTAAATTATCCTTGAATTACGCCAACCTCGGTTAAAAACTATATCTTTTATAATTTGAATTTAGATATAGTTTATACGCCCCGGCCGAGATTCGAACTCGGGTTACCGCCTATCTCCAAGAGAAGTTTGCATTAAGATGCATAGACTTCCTCTTTCATCAAGATTCGATCACCTCTCTTATTATCTATAACGTTGAGAGGGCGGCGTTCTTGGCCTCTGAACTATCGGGGCTGATAATAAATAGTGTGTTAAATTCTTTATAAATTTTTATAGTATAAAGAATTTAATTTAATAACGCCGAACTCTATGAAAGATTATTTTTATACCATGATTCTTCTTGCTGGCAAACTTTTTTAGCAATTAAACTTGCAAGAATTCCACATAATTCAATGTCTCTATTCTCCAAATAAGCATGTAAAAAACCTGCTGCATAAGAATCCCCTGCACCATTATCATTTACTAATTTGTCTGCTTTATAACATGGAATTATTGCTTTATTTTTATTTTGATAAATCTCTGATCCTTTTGTTCCTTTTTTATAAGCACAAATTTTATCTTTAAACATCCAATCTTGTAATCCCCCGAATGCTATTTCTGATTCTTCATCACTAATAAATAAAATATTGGATAATTTTATCATTTCTTTAAATTCAGGTAAATTTTTTTTAGCAATATTACCATTTGCAATATCAAATGCTATCTTAGTTCCTTTTTGTTTTAATAATTGTATAAAATCTATAAACTTAGAAGGATTAGAACTAAATTCATATCCAGAGGTAAAAACCAAATCAAAGTTTTCATTTTTAGAGAGATATGTATCTAAATCTTTAAAATTATCAGCAATACTTGCATTACTATAAAAGCTTCTTTTTTTATTTGGGGTTATAAATACATAACATTCTCCGCTTTTCTCCCCGGAATAAATATGGAACAATGGATTAATACTTTCTTTCTCTAAAACATTAATATAATTTTTTCCTAATTCATCCTCTCCAATATTTCCAATCAAATTGCAATCATATCCTAAATTATTTAAACCCCTTATAACGTTGGTTGGGGCACCACCTAAATATTTTTTTACACTTTCTTTTTTTAATAATTCCTCTAAACCTTTTTTATTTGTGCATATGCTAAAAGGTTTCCATCCTCCACATGTTAGATCAATAGAGCTTAATTCTTCATCACTTACAGGGATAATTTGGTCTGTTAAAGCATGGGTAATTCCTAAAATTTTTTTAGTCATTGTTTTTTAATAAAATTGGGATTTATATTAATTATTGATTTTAAAGATATAATATTAGATTGTTGATGTTTCAGAAATATTTGGTGGAAAAATAAGATATAGCTTCACCAGCTCTTGAACTTAAAGTTAGATAACTTTTATTCTGATTTCATTTTTATTTTAATTATCCTTTTCTCCCAAGTCTTCACTTATTTCTTTTAATTGCTCCAAAGCAGATTGTAAATCTTCAACAAGTTCATTTGCAATTATATCTGGCGAAGGCAATTTGTCCAAATCATCAAGAGATTCATCTTTAATCCAGAATATATCAAGATTAGTTTTATCTCTCTTCAAAATATCTTCATAAGAAAAACTTTTGAACCTTTCAGTTTCTTTTCTTTGGTGCCTATTATCTGGATTGTAGCATTTAATAAAATCTTGTAAGTCTTTTTCTGCCATAGAATTTTCTTTTAAAGTAAAATGTTTATTTGTTCTTAAATCATAAATCCAAATTTTTGAAGTTGCGGCTTCTTTTTGTGCAGCTTTTTTGTCAAAGAATAAAACATTAGCTTTAACTCCTTGTGCATAAAATAAACCAGTCGGAAGTCTTAAAATTGTATGCAAATCACAAGTCTTCATTAATTTTTTTCTGATTGTTTCTCCGGCTCCACCTTCAAATAAAACGTTGTCTGGCAAAACAACTGCGGCTCTTCCATTTATTTTTAATATGCTTCTTACGTGTTGTAAGAAATTAAGTTGCTTATTTCCAGTCTTAGCCCAGAAGTCATCTCTTATAACTGTTAAACTTTGTTTTGCGGTATCTCCCTCTTCTGTTACAATTGTTTCAGAAGAAGCTTTTCCAAATGGAGGATTTGTCAGAACCATTTCATAAATTGCTCCGGGGTTTTTCTTTAAAGAATCATCAAGACTGATTGGGTTTTGTTCTCCATTTATTCCGTGCAAATATAAATTCATAACACACAATCTTGCAGCCATTGGAACAATTTCATTTCCAGAGAAGGTTTTATGTTTTAGTTCTTCTTTTTGGTCTCTATCAAGTTTATATTTTTTGATAATATGATTATAAGCTGAAAGTAAGAATCCCCCTGTTCCACAAGCAGGGTCGTGTATTTTCATTCCGGGTTGAGGTTTCATAACTTCAACAATTGCATTAATCAAAGGTCTTGGAGTAAAGTATTGCCCAGCTCCACCCTTGACGTCTGCTGCGTTCTTTTCAAGTAAACCTTCATAAGCATCCCCTTTAACATCTGCTTCAAGACTCAACCAGTTTTCCTTATTGATAAGTTCAACAATTAATCTTCTTAGTTTTGCGGGGTCTTGAATCTTATTTTGTGCTTTTCTGAATATTACTCCAATTATTCCTTCTTCTTTTCCAAGCTCTTGTAATGTTTCAATATAATGTGCTTCAAGTTCTGCTCCCTCTTTATCAAGAAGTGATTGCCAGTTGTATTTTTTCGGAATATCCGATTTATGATTATAAGGCTCTTTTGTCCTCTCATCATCCATTTTTAAGAAAAGAAGATAAGTTAATTGCTCAACATAATCTCCATAAGATAAACCATCATCTCTTAATATGTTGCAATAATTCCATAACTTGTTTACGAGTTGGTTTGATTGTGTCATTCTAATAAAATCTCCCTCATTAATCTAACAAATTCTTTTGCTCTTTCTAAAGAAGTTTTTGCTTTTGTTTCTTTAATCATTTCTGTTGTTTCATACTGAAAACTTGCTCGTTTCGCTTTTTCTCTTTCAAAATTATCCAAATGATTATCTACTATGATTAGTGCTTTCATCTTTTCTTCAGAATAATTTTCAAGAAGATAATTTTTTATTTTATGTCTTCCCTGAACAATTAAAGATTCATTAACAACTTGGTGGACAATTTCGCTTCCGGCTTTATAGCCTAATTTATAAAGATATGCACAAGTGATATAAAACATTGAATAATAACTTGTTACAACGACCCATAAAGAAGAGGTATTATCTTTAAATAATTTTTCCGCAACACTCAAACTTTCAATTGAATTTCGTAAATATGTTGTATAAATCTGTTTATCAAAATTAATTTTCTTTATTTTTCCCTCATCCAAATAATTTTTGAAATTATTTTCAGCCTGCTTTATTCTTGCTTCATCCATTTTGAAATTAAATTGTAATAATTCTCTGTTCCATAAAGAATTATATTGTTTTTAATGATTTCGTGCCCGACATTATTTTGTCTTTTTTCAAGCATTGAGATAAACTCTTTTGTAGTAAATTCTTGAATTTCTAAATTCAATGAAAGGAGATTCAATTTATTCCAAAATTCTTTTTTCTTTTCTTCATTATCGCAAATAATACATAGGTCAATGTCAGAAGTTTTTGTTTCCTTGTTTTTTGCATAAGAGCCAAATACTAAAATAATCATAAAAGGATAATTCAACTCATCAAGGTCGTTTTTAATTAGTTTTAATGTCGGATGTTTTTCTAAAAATTCTCTTGTCCTTTTATTTTCTACAGAATAAATTTCTTGATTTGGGGATAGATTTGCTTCAATAAATGATGCATTTCCTTTTAATTCCTTAACAATTGCTCCGCTTGCTGTAAGCTCTCCAATATAATTATAAGTATTTTTATAATCAATAGCAACTGCTCCAGATGTCTGCCTTATTGATACAGGTTCTTTATTTTCAATTAGATATTTTAAGATTTTCTCTTTTGGTTTTAATTTCTCTTTCCTAACCTTCCCAACTTTTACCATAACATTATGGTATCTTTACCATATTTAAATGTTTTGTCTTAGGTGTCTTCATATTGAAGTTTTTGTGGTCACCTATAATTATCCATTTTACTATTTAATACTAATTGATAGTATTTGTAAGTTTTTTGTGGGTCATTCTTCCACCTCTTCTATTTTAACCAACTTGCCCTCAAATGCACTTTTCAATATTGATTTTCTTAACTTTTCAGATTTCTTCAAAGATTCCTCAACAACTTGTTCAATCTTATCAATAACTGAGAATTTTGATTCAATTGATTGAACGATGAGGGTTTGTTCTTCTTTTAACAATGTAACAAAAAAATTCAAATTTTCAAATCGGCTTTTATTTAATATTGGCAAAGTCGTTGAAGAAGAATTATCAATTATATTTCTCTGTCCATTTTCTGAAACAAATAAGTAATATAAAAACTCTGGAACGAATTTATTTTGATTAACAATTATAGAGTTTATTTGTTGATTTGTTGCACCAGCTACTCTATTAAATCCCGTTTTACCAATTGTAGCTCCAATACAAGTCACCATAATGCTTTTTTCTGGTAATTCCTTTAAAACTTCCAATCCCTTTTTAGACAATTTAGTTACAGAATCATTAACAAAATATCCTTTATCCAAATCTCCCGGTTTGAAAAAACAAAATTCATCGCCATAGTATTCTTGAATAGAAGTTTTTGGGGTTTTCCCGGTTATAATTTTCCCCATATCTCTTACATAAATTCCTTCCCAATCATCTTTTTTTTCAAAAGCCTTCTTCAAAACAGCCTTCCGATATACTTCAAGTTTTTGCTTAACTGATTTCAATGATTTAATTGATGCATCAAGTCTTGTGAATTGCTTTTCAATTTCTTGAACGATAAGGGTTTGTTCTGGAAGAGACGGTTTTCTTATTTTGGATTCAAGCATATTCTTTGGTTTAAGATGAGGTATACCCGTTCCTTTCATATCCTTATTAAATTCTTCAAATTTTGATTTTAAGAAATAACTTAAATAATCTTTATCCAAATCCTTAACTTTAAGTCTTATCCTTAATATTGTTGAACCAACGGCTCCGCTTACACCAGTTCCAACAAGTCCAGAGTTTGCCCCATCTGCAACAATCAAAATGTCGTCGGGAATAGCCTCCGTATAATTTTTATCTTCTGTAAAGAATTCCGGTTCAGCTCCTCTTAAAGTATCAATCAATAAATAAGGGACAGAATCTTTTGTTTTAGTTTGTGTAGAATTTACTTTTTTGCCTTTACGAAAATCACAAAGTTCTGAAACTTGCGGATATTCTATTTTATTTATTTGTATTTGTTGTGTCATTCATATGTTCCTCAAAATTTTAATTAAAAGTCCAATCATCTTCTCAATTTGTAATTTGTCCAGATTGTCTTTTTCTCCCCACACGATGATTGAATGAGCATTTGAATTAGCACTCGGTCTGAAAGGCTTAATTAATTTGAAAAATTCTTCAATAGTTTCTTCATCAATACCAAATTCTTTTTTTCTTTCTTCAAAATTTTTTAAAAGCAAATTTAGATCGTGGAATCTTCCAGATTCTGTCCTATAATAAATTGGCAAATTCTCTTCATTTTGGGGATATTTCTTTCTTAAAATATCAATAATGAGATTCTCAATTAATTTTCTTGATAAAATAAAAGAAGCGGTATAGGCACCCAATTTATAACATTTATTTATTTCTTGATTTAGATTTCTATAAAAAATATCTTCAAATTTTATATCAATCAAGTCTGATTTTGCAAGTATTTTCTTGATATCCAAATCTTCTTCAAAAGAAATAAGTTGTTTTTTTTCAGAATCATATTTTATTCCGCAAAGTTCAAGGAAATGAATTAAATTATTGTGCCAATCTTTTACATATTCTCCATAATAATTCCAATTATCATATGACATTGCTTTAAATCTTGTATCCGGGAATAAAACCAATAACAGCTTGTAAATATCCTCTTCTTTAAGTAATTTTATATAATTTAAAAGGACATTGTAAACTTCTCCTTCTCTCTCTTTAAGACTCCAACTTATAGACTCAATCTCTTTAATTTTTTCAAGAGGCAATTCATTTATAGAGGGGTCTCTTTTTTCTTCTTTTATCTTATTTAAATCAAGTTCTTCTTGAAAATTAAAGAATTTTAAAGTTTCTAACAAATATTCATAAGAGGAAAAACCAACGTAATAATAACTTTTAATCAAATATTCAAATATTTTTGGGTGAAATTTACTCATTGTGACTCTCCTTTAAAGTTATTATTTTATCAACAAAGGATTGATGCTCTGGTTTCCACATAACAATTTGAGGATTATTCAAAAATGCCGAAGAACCACCATTACTTTGACTGAAATTAGATATTATTTTTTTATCAAAATTATTTAAAATTTTAGAACCAGAAAGATAGCTATCTATATTTCTTAATATTTTTTTTACATTTCCCGCAAGAATATCTGCAAATTGTATCCCAATTTCATCTTCACTTCTGTTTATTATTTTCAATTTAAATTCACTATAAACTTCTTGAAAAATATCCTTCCAATCATTGTTCTGACATTGAGGACTATCAATAAAAAAGATAAAATTTTCAGAAGGATATTTATTTTGTAAAAATAAAATGGTGTTCTTTATGTGAAAAAATTCATAGATATTAAGAAATAAAGAATTTTTTAACGTGTTAAGAATTTTTTCTTTGATATTTCTATTATTTATAGTTAAACTTGAAATATCTTGACTATTTATCTGATTAATTAAATTAAAATTCCTTGATTTGAAGTCATTACAGAAAGTTAAAGTAAAATATGCATTGAAATTTAAATCTTCAAAAAGAGAGTAATCGTGTCCCTCTCCAAACTTAATTTCTCCTTTAACATTATTTATTTTTTTACATAAATTCATTTTATTCTTTAACATTAAATAATCATCTTCTGATACGATTATCCAAGAGCGAATATAACATTCTCCTTCATTCCAATGCCCCGTCTCATCAGAAAAAACAAATTTCTGAACCACTTTTATCCCCCCAACCTCTCATTCAACTCTTTCAACAATGGCACCAACTTCATTCCAAAAACCTTCGCAGCTTTTCCAAGTCCACCAAGTTGATTAAACGGAGCATCTTCCAAATCTTCTTTTAAGACTTCAACAGAAGTTGCAATATGGTCTTTAATTAATTTTAACCATTTCAATTGCTCCTCGCTGAACTGGACTCCAACTTCTCTTTGTCTTCCAAGCCATTCAGCAAATCTTTTGTCAACAGTATCAAGATATGGTTCAAGTTCTTTTGTTTTTTCAATTTCAAATCTTAATAATGAAATAAAATTAGCAATTTGTCTATCGCTTACTCTTCCCTTAACTCTTTGTTCTTCAAGTTGTCTATATGCTTGCCATAATTTAGAGGGGGTCAAAACATAAGGTGGAGCTTTAATTTTTTCATACAATTCTTTTAAATCTCCCCAATGTAATTTCCCTTTATTATAAAATATTTCAATCGCTACAAGTTCTTTTTTATTTTTCTTAATAAATTCTTTAAACGAGCTAACAAGCTCTTTTGCTTTTGCAGTTGCAATCTCAGAATACTGTGCTTCAAGAACTTCATCAACAGAAACCTCATCAACAATAATTTCTGTTTCTTTTTTAATTTCTGGAAGTCTTTCAATAAGATTTGAATTTCCAATAAAATCTTTCAAAGATTCATTCATTCTTTTTTCAGAAATTTCTTCAATTTGAGCTTTTGTTGGCTTGTATCCAAGTTCTTTTATTGTTTGAGTGAGTATTTTATCTTCATCAATTGCTTCAATAAAATTCCTTGCATAATCTTGAAGTGTTTTTCCGTTTGTTATTTTTTTAATCTCTTTCGTTTGTTCTTCTGTTAATTTCTTTTGCAATCTTGCAAGTCTGCTCACGAGAGAAGAAACGAGTTCTTTTGTTGGTTTTCCATATTGCAAAGATTTCAAGAGTTTCTCAAAAGACAAAGAAGGATTTTGTTCAAGAGGTCTTGTTTCATTTAATTCCTCAGATTCACAAACCCCAACAGCATCAACAATAACAAACCTTTCTTTTGCAGAAGCATCCGGAGTAACTGACATAAACTCGTCATTTTTCATAACTCTTACTCCTCTTCCTTTCATTTGTTCAAAATAATTTCTACTCTTAACTCCTCTCATAAAAAAAACAATTTCAAGAGGTTTAATGTCTGTCCCAGTTGCAATCATATCAACAGTTACCGCAATTCTGGGATTGAAATCATTTCTGAATTGTCTTATCAAATCTTCTGGTTTTATTCCCTCTGTTCTATAAGTAATTTTTTGACAAAATTCATTTCCTTCTCCAAATTCTTCTCTTATAATTTCAACAATTTCTTCTGCGTGATTATCATCTTTTGCATAAATTAAAGTTTTTGGAACATGCTTTCTTCCGGGAAATATTTCAGTGAATAATTTTTCTTTAAATGTTCTGATTACTTTTCTTATTTGGTCTCTTGAAGTAACTTTTCTATCCAGTTCAGTTGAATTATAAGGAACTTCATCTTCCATAACTACCCATCTTTTTTCTCTTGTTCTTCTATCTCTTTTTATTACAACTTCTCCACTTTCAATTTTTGAACCTTCTTTTGAAATTTTTGTTCGTATATTATAAACAGTAAAATCAACATTGATATTATCTGCAACAGCTTGTTCGTGTCCATATTCCATAACAAGATTACTTTTGAAAAAACCAATTGTACTTGAAGAGGGTGTTGCAGTAAGTCCAATTAAATGAGCATCAAAGTAATCCAGAACTTGCATCCATAAATTATAAATTGACCTATGACATTCATCAACAATAATAAAATCAAACTCTTCAATAGGAAGATTCGCATTATATTTAACTTCAACGGGTTTTGAAGAAAACTTTTGTTCAAATCCAGATTTCTGCTCTTCTGTCACATCAAGTTCTTTTCCAGAAATCATTGAATATACTCTTTGGATTGTCGCAATACAAACTTTATCTGAATCTTTAATTTTATTTGACCTTAAAAGATGAACATTGTGTAATTCTGTAAATTTTCTCCCATCTCCCGGAACTTCAAAATTTTGAAACTCTTGTTCTGTTTGTTCTCCAAGATTAAATCTATCAACCAAAAAAAGAATCCTTTTTGCTTTTCCTTTTTCTATTAATTCATTACATAAATTAACTGCCATTAAGGTCTTTCCAGAACCAGTTGCCATTTGAACAAGAGAACGAGGACTATCTTTTGCAAGCGAACTCAACAGATTATTTATTGCTTCTTCTTGAACTTTTCTTAATTTCTTATTGTCTACACAAGGAATCTTTGTTAATCTATTTCTTAAACTATCTTTTGGATGTTTTATCCATTCTTCAAAAGTCTCTGGTTTGTGAAAATTAAAAACTTCCCGACTTCTTGGTTTTGGGTCCCAAAGATTAGTAAAACGAACTTCATTTCCATTTGATTCGTAAATAAATGGCAATGGTAAAGTGATATGCCGATAATTCTCTGGAAAGCCCTCTGCATAGCCTTTTGTTTGAGTTTCTTTACCAATTAAAGTGACTCCTTCTTTTTTTGCCTCAACAACGCCGACTGCTACTCCATTAACAAAGAGAATATAATCGGCTTCTCCAACACCTTTTCCCATTTGGAAATATTCAACGGCAACACCTTTTGAATTATGAACATTGGCAGTCTTGTAATCTTGTATATCCCAACCAGCAGAAATTAATTTAGGGTTAATCTTATTGTGACGTGCTTTTACTTCCGGAGTTCGTTCGCTTGGCATAAAAAATCAAGGAAAATGATTTTTAAAAATCTATTTAAAGTGTTTTAATCCGTAGAACAAACAGAGTGTGAAAACCTAAATCAGAAAAACAAATATTAGCCCTGCCCGGATTCGAACCGGGGTCAACTGGCCCAGAACCAGTTATACTTGACCGCTGTACTACAGGGCTATGAAAATAGAGATATTCAAAACTTTATAAATTTAATTTTAATAAAAAATTATATGCCCTGCCCGGTGCTAAAAAATTTCTTTGAAATTTTTGGCAATCTAAAGAATCAAAGATTCTTTGGGACACAAAACTTAACTTCGCCTTCGCTCAGATTAGAAGTAAAAGTTTTGTTGTTATTCGAACCGGGGTCAACAGGTATTCCCAAGCTCTCTCGCGTGATTATTTAGAATAAATGTCTCTCGCGAACTTGCTCACCAGAACCTGTTATACTTGACCGTTGTACTACAGGGCTATAATCTTTAATAGTATCTTTAAACTTTATAAATTTAATTTTCATAAAAAATATTTTTTTCTAATTATCTTTTAAATAAAATAATAAATATTTAAAATATTTTAAGATATCTTTTTAAATAATTAATGCTATTTATTTTAATGAAAAAAAGAGAATCTATTAAAAAATATTTTTGGATATTTCTTTTTATATTTATAATTCTCTTTTTAATTGGTTTATTTTATGCTTTTGATAATATTACTGTTAATATTTTAAAATTTGAAATAAAAAATGGTGCGGTTATAAATGGTTCATTACAAGAAAAAACTATTAATCGAATAAATACTTTATTTGATTCTTATGAAACAGGATTTTATGATTTAGAGGTTTATGATGATGAAAATAATTTAATTAAACAAGTTAAAAAAACTGGGGCGGGGTTTTATACTTATTTCCTTCAACGATATGTTGGGTGTGCAAGGGTAGTAATATTTAACTCGAATACTCAAAAACATCTTGATACAAAATATGTTTGCAAAAAATAATCGTGAATATAATTCGTAGTAAACTTTAAATTCTTATAATTATTCTTTTTTGAATGAAATGTAATAATAATCAATGGATTTGGATAATTGTTGCTATTTGTGCAGTTTTTTTGCTTAGTCTTTTTGGATTTGGAGGAACTGATAGGTATGGGATGATGGGTGGATATTACAGCAATATGATGGGAAGTTTTGGAATGGGATTATTTGGATGGTTTTTTATGTTATTGATAGCAGTAGCATTGATATTATTCATAGTTTGGTTAATGCAACAAATACAAGAACCTAAAAAAAGAAGATAAAGGATGATAAATGGAAGATAAATTAAGTACAAAAAAAGTTTCTTTAAGTTTAGCGATAGTAACAGGGATATTTTCAACTGTGTGTGCATTATTGATATTTATTGCTCCGCAATTTGCTATGAATCTATTTAGTTTTATTTTTCATGGAATTGATATTAGTCAGATTGTAAAACCTTTAACATTTATTGATGCAATTTTAGGAATAATCGAAGCTATTATTTTAGCATTAATTGCTGGATGGTTATTTGTGAATGTTTATAATTTTATAAAACGATAAATATATTTTATAATTTTTTTATTTTTAAATTATAATCCCAAATTTAGCCATTATCGCAAGAAATACATGCATAATAAAAAATATAAATGTAAAATAAATAAAAATTTTATGATAACTTTTGGCTTTTTCAAAATTAATCTGTTTGCATAATTTGCTGTGGCAACAACAACTAATAAAAGAAAGAATAAAAAATAGACCTGCAAAAATTCCTGTTAAATAAATTAAAGAAAAGCTAAAAATTAATATCATTTTATTTAACAATTAATTTACCTTGCATTTCTATATGTCCTCCTCCACACATATTAGCACAATACCAAATAAATTCTCCGGTCTTATCTGCTGTAAATTCTAAGATTTCATTTTCCCGAAGATTTAATTCAGGAATTCTTATCCCATGTAAAGCATCTGTATTGTCAATGATTATTCTTACTTTGTCTCCTTTATTAACTGTTATTATCTCCGGAGAATAACCATATTTGAATGCTTTAACTGTGAATTCTTTTGAATCTGATTGTTCAATTACTTTTCCTGGTGTAGATTTTATAAAAAATATACCTGCTATTATAAGTAGCATAATTATCATTCCTATTATTAATTTTTTCATTTGTTTACCTCCTTATATTTTACTCAACAATTATTGTTCCTGTTCCCATGCCCATACTACATTGGAATCTGAAAGTTCCTTTTTCATTTGGAGTAAATTTTATTGTATCAGTTGGGCTAGATGAATATTTAGACACATCTAATTTTGGAATACTAAATGATCTATAACATCCTCGGACACTGCTGTCTAAAGTTATTTCTACCGGAATTCCTGATTTTACGTTAATAGTATTTGGATAATAATTTCCTTTCATGCTTAATGTTATTTTTTGTATTTGATTATTGTTTATAATAGGAGTATCTTTATTTTCCTGAATATTTTCATTGATTACATCTCCGGTATTTTTTCCTGAAGAACTATAAACAAACCAAAAACTGCTAATTAAAATTATTGCTATAATTATCATAGGTATATTTGATTTCTTTTTTTCTATCACTGTAGAACTATGTTTAGAAGCATTATGCATTGATAATGCATCTATACTTGGAAAATTCCTATCGCATTTTTCGCATCTAACTTTTTCTGCCATATTATAAATTTTATTTTTTATTTCTTATTTTTTAAAATAAAAATATTATATATGCACTTTGGTGAAACTAGTTTCGTATTAATCTTTTAAAATTAGTAGAATAGTTTATATTGTCTTAATTTTTGTTATAATATAATTAATATTCATTATGGAAAATCATAATATGAATCATTCCGGAAAAATGCATGAAGAGATGAATTTTGAAAATTCTATGAAGCAAATGAATCATACAGAACATGAAGAAAATGATGGCGAACATGCAGGGCATAGTTCTGAAATGTTTAAGAAAAGATTTTTGATAGTTTTATTTTTGTCTATTCCTATTTTATTGTTATCTCCAACAATTCAGGGATGGCTTAATTTTTCTTTTTCATTTAATGGAGATAAATTAGTATTATTTGTCCTTGCTTCAATAGTAGTTTTATGGGGGGGTTTGCCTTTTTTTACCGGGGCAGTAAGAGAAATTAAAAGAAAAGATTTTGGGATGATGGTTTTGGTTAGTATTGCTGTTTTAACCGGTTATATTTATAGTGCAGGTGCTACTTTTATTTTTATCGCTCCGGATTTTTATTGGGAAATTTCAACTTTAACTTTATTCTTGTTATTTGGTCACTATATGGAAATGCGTTCTGTTGAAGGAGCATCAGGAGCATTAGGAGAATTGGCTAAACTGATTCCCAAAAAAGCTAATTTAGTAAAAGGAAAAGATATTCTTGAAGTTTCAACTGATGAATTAAAAGTGGGTGATATTGTTTTAGTAAAGCCAGGAGAGAAAATACCTGTAGATGGGATTGTTATTGAAGGTGAAACAAGCATTAATGAATCAATGATTACCGGTGAATCAAAACCAATTTCAAAGAAAAAAGGAGATAAAGTTATTGGTGGAAGTATTAATTTTGATGGAAGTATAAAATTTGAAGTTTCTAAAACAGGGAAAGATACAGCGATTAATCAGATTATTAATTTAGTTAAGGAAGCTCAATCTTCTAAGCCCAAAACACAAAGATTAGCTGATAAAGCTGCAAATTATCTGACTCTCGCAGCTATAACAATCGGAACATTGAGTTTTTTTTATTGGGCTTTTTTTTCCAGTCAGGATTTTGTATTTGCTTTAACAATTGCGATAACTGTTTTTGTTATTGCTTGCCCTCATGCTTTGGGTTTGGCAATTCCTGTTGTGACTTCTATTTCAACAACTCTTGCAGCAAAAAATGGTATGCTCATTCGAGATATGACTGCTGTTGAAATTGCGGAAAAATTAGATTATGTTGTTTTTGACAAAACAGGTACTTTAACAAAAGGAGTTTTTGAAGTCACAGAAATTGCAGGGGATGTGCAAACTTTAGAATATGCTGCTTCAATAGAACAAAATTCCGAGCATATTATTGGAAAAGGTATAATGAATAAAGCAAAAAGTCAAAAAATTAAAATTCTTTCAGTAAGTAATTTTAAAGCAATTCCCGGAAAAGGTGCAAGAGGGATAGTTAATGGAAGAGAAATTTTTGTGGGGAATCTTGCTTTGATAAATCAGTTTGGTATTAAAAATATAATGCAAAAAGAGGCAGAAAAATTTGCAAGTCAAGGTAAAACAATAGTTTATGTGACCGATAAAAATAAAGTCTTTGGAGTTATTGCTTTGTCTGATATTGTTAGAGAAGAATCAAAGGAAGCTATTAAATTGCTTAAAGAAATGAATATTCAGACTGCTATGATTACCGGTGATAATAAACAAACAGCAGAGCAAGTTGCAAAGGAATTGGGGATTGATATTTATTTTGCTGAAGTTTTGCCAAAAGATAAAGTGAATAAAATCAAAGAACTTCAGGAAAAAGGCAAGGTTGCAATGGTTGGAGATGGGATAAATGATGCTCCGGCTTTAACTCAGGCGGATATTGGTATTGCTATTGGTGCAGGAACTGACGTTGCTGTTCAGTCTGCTGAAGTTGTTCTTGTGAAAAATAATCCTTTAGAAGTTGCGAAATTAATAAGATTAAGTAAAGTTACAAGGAAAAAAATGAAACAGAATTTATGGTGGGCTGCAGGTTATAATATATTGGCAATTCCTATTGCGGCAGGAGTATTAATTCCTATTGGGATAAAATTAAGACCTGAATTTGGTGCATTGATAATGGCAACTTCCTCTATTATTGTTGTAATTAATTCTTTGATGCTAAAAAAATTTGAATAACCTTTATAAGCTTTTTTTACTTATTTTTTATATAAATGGTATTGCATAAAAGGTTATTTCAATTAGGATTATTATTAATTGTTATTAATTGCATGACTGTTTTTGCTCAAGAGTTTTATGCTGATTTAGAAATTGCAATTGATGAATCTGGTTTTGTTACAATTGATGGGATTACTAATTATCCTGATTTGGTTGTAAAAGATTCGCAAGCTTATACTTTTAAAGAACAAGAGTATTGGGCTTTTGATTTGTCAATTGAAAAGAGTTTTGATTTTGTTTATATTTTAAAGTTGCCGGAAAATTCTGAGATTAATTCTATAAATACTTCAGGACAGTTTAGAATTAAAACTGAAAATGATAATTTAATTATTCAATGTTATGGTGAAGATGAGCCATTAAATATTTTTGTGCAATATCAAATTAAAAAACCTGAGCAAAATAATTTTTATATTGTTCTTTTAATTGGGATAATTTTGATTATTTCTTTTGTTTTGGTTTCTTTTAAAAGATTAAATATTTTTAAAAATTTTAAAAAAAAGAATATTGAAACTCGAGTAATAAAAAAAGTAAAAAAGATTCCAAAATTAAAATATGATTTTAAGGGTTTAACTGCAAGACAAAAAAATATTATGAAATTTTTAATTGAAAAAAATCATCCTGTTATTATGTCAAAAATTGTTAAAGAGTTGAATTTGCCTAAATCTTCTGTATCCAGAAATATTTCTTCTTTAGAATTAAAGGGTTTAATTGAAAAAGAAAGTATTGGTGTTTCAACAATGATTAGATTAAAAAAATAAGTTTTAAGCTAAAAGACACCAGCTGGTTTCTTTTTAGCTTCCTTAAATTGCGGAGCGGTGATATCTTGTTGAGCTTTTGTGAATATCACTTGGAATGACCACCTCTGGTTTTTTTTGAAAAATTGTTTTTAAGATTTAACTATTCCCCTGAATTTCTTTGTTTGAATTTAATGCCCCACTCTCCCCAAATCATTATTAAAATAATGATTTGCCTTTTAGCTGTTAAATCTTAATTGTTAAAAACAATTTTTTATGAATTTCCTTGGATATCCCTTTGAATCCTCCTAAATCTCTGTAGATTCAATTAATTTACTTTGTTAAAATCTTATTGTTAAACACGCTTTTTTTATTGGTTCTACCACACTTTCTCATAACCTCGCACGAAACTTTGTGGATTATTGTTTCTACCACGAAGTTATTCGCATAAAACTCTAATTTCATTGTTCCGCTTTGTTCCGGGTAATTTTTATAAACTGTTCCGTTCTTTAATATTCATAAATTGGTGCTTTATGCACATTAATTAAATCATGGGAGGTAAAATAAAAATGAAAACAGAACAAATAGCAAGTATGATTTTAGTATTAATGTTAGTTTTTATTACAATGCCATTAGTTTTTGCTGATGACAATAATGAAACTGATGATGATAATGAGACAGAAGTTGAAAATGAAACAGAAGTTGAAGATGAGACAGAAGTTGAAAATGAAACCGAAGTAGATAATGAAACTCAAGAAGAAATATCTATCATGGGTAATTCTTATGGAGCAGAAATTAGATTATTACAACTTGAAAAAGCAATTTCAAAAAATATTGCCAGAGGTAACGCTGTAATTGCTGCATATAAAAATGTTAGTCAAGATACAAGTGAACTTCAATCTATTGTAGATAATTTAACTTTAGTTTTAGAACAAGTTAAATCAACTGATCCTCGTTCAGATACTGCTGTGAAAGATTTTGTTGCTTATAAAAAATCTGCAATTACTTTAGCTCACGATTTTAGAACTCTTTCAAATGAAATGAAAGCTTCATTAGATCAAGAAACTCTTGATGCTTTAAGGGCTGAATTTAAGGCAATTAAAGAAGATCAAAAAGGAGATCTTAAAGAAATGAAAGAAAGAATAAAAAATAGAATCCAAGAGAAAAATGCTAAAGAACTTAGTGAACTTTTAGGTATGGATTATGAAGAATTAATTGAACAAATTCAAAATGGAAACCTGACTAAGGCAGAAATTAAAATGCAAATTAGAGAAATTGTTTCAAATATGTCTAAAGAACAAAGAAAAGAGCTTTATATTAATGCAAAGCAATTTAATTTGAAGAGAGAGATTCAAGGTAGAGATTTTGCTTTACAAACTCAAGAGAGCATTAAAGCAAGAAATGATCTTAGAACTCAGGAAATAATTGCAAAAGTTGAAGCAAAAAGGTCTGCTAGGCAAGAATAACTTTTAATAGAATGGAAGAAAAAAATATTTTAATGGCATCAGCTTTATTCATCATCGTTTTAGTACTTGGGGGTTTTTTAGTTTACAATACTTTTTTGAAAACTGATAAAACTCAGGCAATAAATGATGAAATTAATGCTAATATCTTAGAAGATAAAGAAATCAATGTGGGGGAAATTACAATTCCCCCACATTTTGACTCTGCTGAGGTTTCTACTCAAGTTGATGAAGTTCTTTTAGAAGAAAATCAAGAACTGGAGTTAGGAGAGATGATGAATCTTCCTTAAATTTATTTAATTTTTAAATAAGGGCTTTTTAGCCCTTTCTTATTTTTTTTAGGATTATTGATTAATAGTCAAGTCTTCTTAGAATATTTTTACATTCTTTATTCACGTGTTGTATTGCTTCTTCATCTGAAGCTCTTGGATTCTTTTTTTTATATTCTAAAGCATGTGCTGCTCCAGCAATTACTGCTATTTCAACCACCTTATTTTTATCTTCTATCATATATTTTATTAATTATTTGGGTTTAAAAATATTATTGTGATACTTTTTTAATAACGAATATATTCTTATGAATTTATATATCTCTTAAATTCTATAATTTTTAGTATTAATTTGATATTTTTTGAAAATGATAATATGAAAAAAGGTTTGTTTTGTCTTGGGATTATAATTTTAATAGTTGGGATTTTATTTTTAGTTTTTTTTGGGTTGAAAAAGATAAATAGCATAGATACTGTAAAGGAAATAAATTTTTATTATTGGTGGGATTATATTGGTGAAGAAATTATTAAAGATTTTGAAAAAGAATCCGGGATTAAGGTAAATAATTATATATTTGAGACTGAGCATGAAATGTTACAGGAGATGAGATTAAATTCCCAGACTTATGATGTTGTTGGAACTATTGAGACTGTAATGTCTGATATGATTGATGAAGGTCTGTTATTACCGATAAATAAAACAAATATTCCAAATTTGAGGATTATTGATGAACGGTGCTTTATTAATGGTTCAGAAAAGTTTATTGATTATGCTATTCCGCATGCTTGGGGAACTACTGGTATTATTATAAATACAAAATATATCCCTGAAGATACTGATAGTTGGGGTGTTCTTTGGGATCCGAAATATTCCGGGAAAATAGCCCTTTTAAATAATATAGATGATTTACTTGTAATGGCTTCAAAATATTTAGGTTTTTCTTTAATTCCTCAAAATAAAGAGGAGTTTAATGAAGTTAGAAAAGCTCTTTTAGAGCAAAAATCTTTAGTTAGTGTATATGAGGAAGATTTATTGATGGTTGATGATTTAGTTTCTGAAAAAATTTGGGCAGCACAAATTTATGATGGTACTGCCAGAGAAGCTATTGCTTTAAATAATAATTTGAAATATTTTGTTCCAAAAGAAGGGACTTTGAAATGGGTGGATTATTTGACTATTTCTTCTAAGACTAAAAATAAAGCTGATGCAGAACGGTTTATTAATTATCTTTTGACTCCTGAAGTTGATGCTAAAATTACAAATTATTCTCTTTATTCTTCTTGTAATTTTGAATCAAGACCTTTAATGAATAACATAATTTTAGATTCAGAAATTTCTTTGGAAGATTTTTCAAAGATTCAATCTATTTATGAAGTAGAGGAATTTGATGGAATTAAAGATTTGAAAAGTGATTTATTAAACGAATTAATTGAATAAACTTTTATTTTTCTTTTTGGAATAGGATTTTTTGAAATTATTTTTTTTAATTTTTTTAATTTAATAAATGTGATAGAGGATAATACTAATATATTCGTAACAATGTTTAACTGCCTTTTTATTTTTTATAATGATATAAAATGGTGAATAAAAAAAATATTTATTTTATAGGAATTTTATTTTCTATAATTTGTGTATATCTGATTTTAGCTGCTCCTAATGCTCCGACTAATTTAGTTTTTAATAATAATGCTACTACTAATTATGATGAGGGTACATTTACTTTAAACTGGACTTCTGGTGCTGGTGATGCTGAATCAAACTATTCAATTTATGTTTTTTCTAATGGTTCTAACAATTATTTAGTTGCGAGTAATAATAGTGTTACCGGTTATTCTTTTAGCAACACTACTGAAGCAAATTATACTTTTATTGTTCAGGCAACGAATGCAACCGGTTCCGGGGCTAATTCTTCTAATATTTCAATTTACGTTGATACAACTGATCCTGTTATTACTTTGCCTTTTTATACTAACGGTACTAAAAAGAAAAACACAGAATCATTGATATTGAATATTTCGGTTACAGATGCATCATCTGGTTTAACAAACGGAGTATGCTTAATTGATGTAAACGGAACAAACCAGTCAGTTAGTATTTCAAGTGGTTGGTGTAATAGTTCTGCAATCGCTTTAACAGGTTTATCAGATGGTAACAAAACTATAAAAGTATGGGTTAATGATAGTGTAAATAATATTGGATTGAATGATTCTTATGTAGTAGAAGTAGATACAACTGCTCCTGTAATCACTTTACCATTCTATACAAACGGAACAAAGAAAAAGAATACTGAAAGTTTAATCTTAAACATTTCAGTTACAGATGCAACATCCGGTTTAACAAACGGAGTATGCTTAATTGATGTAAACGGAACAAACCAATCTGTAAGTATCTCCAGTGGTTGGTGTAATAGTTCTGCAATTGCTTTAACAGGTTTAGCTGATGGAAATCAAACAATAAGAGTATGGGTGAATGATAGTACAAATAATATCGGTTTGAATAATTCTTATGTAGTAGAAGTAGATACAACTGCTCCAGTAATTACTTTACCATTCTATACTAACGCTACAAAGAAAAAGAATACTGAAAGTTTAATCTTAAACATTTCAGTTACTGATGCAACATCCGGTTTAACAAACGGAGTATGTTTAATAGATGCAAACGGAACAAACCAAACTGTAAGTATTTCAAGTGGCTGGTGTAATGCTTCAAATATTGCCTTAACAGGTTTATCAGACGGAAATCGAACAATAAATGTTTGGGTTAATGATAGTACAAATAATATTGGATTAAACAACTCTTATGTTGTTCAAATCGATACCACTGCTCCTGTAATCACTTTACCATTCTATACAAACGGAACAAAAAAGAAAAACACAGAATCATTGATATTGAATATTTCAGTTACAGATGCATCATCTGGTTTAACAAACGGAGTATGCTTAATCGATGTAAATGGAACAAACCAATCTGTAAGTATTTCAAGTGGTTGGTGTAATGCTTCAAATATTGCTTTGACAGGTTTAGCTGATGGAAATCAAACTATTCGAGTTTGGGTTAATGATAGTACAAATAATATTGGATTAAACAACTCTTATGTTGTTCAAATTGATGGTACTGCTCCAGTTATTACTTTACCTTTTTACACAAATGCAACTAAGAAGAAAAATACTGAGAGTTTAATCTTAAACATTTCAGTTACTGATGCTACATCCGGTTTAACAAATGGCGTATGTTTAATAGATGCAAACGGAACAAACCAAACTGTAAGTATTTCAAGTGGCTGGTGTAATGCTTCAAATATTGCCTTAACAGGTTTATCAGACGGAAATCGAACAATAAATGTTTGGGTGAATGATAGTACCAATAATATCGGATTAAACAATTCTTATGTAGTAGAGGTAGATACAACTGCACCTGTAATCACTTTACCTTTCTATACTAACGGTACTAAGAAGAAAAACACAGAGTCATTGATATTGAATATTTCAGTTACCGATGCAACATCTGGTTTAACAAACGGAGTATGTTTAATAGATGCAAATGGAACCAACCAGTCAGTAAGTATTTCAAGTGGCTGGTGTAATGCTTCAAACATTGCCTTAACCGGTTTATCAGATGGAAATCGAACAATAAATGTTTGGGTTAATGATAGCACCAATAATATTGGTTTAAACAACTCTTATGTTGTTCAAATTGATGGTACTGCTCCTGTAATCACTTTACCTTTCTATACTAACGGTACTAAGAAGAAAAACACAGAGAGTTTAATCTTAAACATTTCAGTTACAGATGCAACATCTGGTTTAACAAATGGAGTATGTTTAATAGATGCAAACGGAACAAACCAATCAGTTAGTATTTCAAGTGGCTGGTGTAATGCTTCAAATATTCCCTTAACAGGTTTATCAGACGGAAATCGAACAATAAATGTTTGGGTTAATGATAGTACAAATAATATTGGATTAAACAACTCTTATGTTGTTCAAATTGATACAACTGCTCCTGTAATCACTTTACCTTTCTATACTAACGGTACTAAGAAGAAAAACACAGAGTCATTGATATTGAATATTTCAGTTACCGATGCAACATCTGGTTTAACAAACGGAGTATGTTTAATAGATGCAAATGGAACCAACCAGTCAGTAAGTATTTCAAGTGGCTGGTGTAATAGTTCTGCGATAGCTTTAACTGGTTTATCAGACGGAAATCGAACTATTAGAGTATGGGTAAACGATAGTACAAATAATATTGGTTTAAACAACTCTTATGTTGTTCAAATCGATACAACTGGTCCAGTAATTACTTTACCATTCTATGTAAATCTAACAAAGAAGAAAAATACTGAAAGTTTGATATTGAATGTTTCTGTTACAGATGGTACATCAGGTTTGACAAATGGATTATGCTTAATTGATGTGAATGGAACCAACCAGTCAGTAAGTATTTCAAGTGGCTGGTGTAATAGTTCTGCGATAGCTTTAACTGGTTTGACTGATGGTAATAAAACCATAAATGTTTGGGTTAATGATAGTACAAGTAATATTGGTTTAAACAACTCTTATATAGTTCAAATCGATAGCACTAACCCTGTAATGACTTTAATATCATCAAGTGCTACAACTGATTCATTAGTTTTGAGTTATACTACTACTGAGGGCAGTTGTGTTGTTGATAGAGGTACAATTTCAACTGCAGAGAGTACTATTACAGAATATCTTTTAGATTGCGGTACTTCTTATGCATATACTTTAACTTGTACTGATTTAACTGGCAATTCTGCAACATTAACAGATTCATTCTCTACAAATGGTTGTAGTGGTGGTGGTAGTAGTAGTGGTTCAAGCTCAAGTTCAAGTGCTTCACCTTCTTATTGGTCAAACACTTTCACAAATGAAGATGTTAACTTTATCGGTGGTGTTACAAAAGAATTATCTGCAAAAAACAGAATGAGAGTTGAAGTAAGCGGGACTGATCATTATGTTGGAGTAATGGAATTAACTAGCACTACTGCAAAAATTAGCATTAATTCTGATCCTCAAGAAGTTGTATTCTCTATTGGAGAATCAAAGAAGTTTGATGTTAATAACGACGGATTTTATGATTTGTTAATAACTTTAAATTCAATTGTTAATAACAAGGCAAGTATTACAGCTTTACCAATTTATGAAAAAATAGTAACTGAAGTAGTTGAAGAACCAGTAGTTGCCCCTTCTGCTCCTGCTCCTGAAGTAACTGTTGAAGAAGAAATTGTTCAGGAGGAAGTTGCCGGAACTACTATTACAGGAAAGATTATTACAAATCTTGGAGAAAATTCTTTGATGTATGGAATATTAATTGGATTAATAATCTTAGCAGTAATTGGGTATTATTTCAGAATAAAAAATAAAAATAAAATTAAAAAATTAAAGAGATAAATATTTTATTTTTCTTCAATATAACTATTTTTACTTTTGATTAGTAATAATTTCTTAGTAAGATTTTTAAAGGTATAATTATTATTTCTGTTATAAAAAGATGGTGAATAAAAAAAATATTTATTTTATAGGAATTTTATTTTCTATAATTTGTGTATATCTGATTTTAGCTGCTCCTAATGCTCCTACTAATTTAGTTTTTAATAATAATGCTACTCCTAATTATGATGAGGGTACATTTACTTTAAACTGGACTTCTGGTGCTGGTGATGCTGAATCAAACTATTCAATTTATGTTTTTTCTAATGGTTCTAATTATTTAATTGCAAGTAATAATAGTGTTACCGGTTATTCTTTTAGCAACACTACAGAAGCAAATTATACTTTTATTGTTCAAGCGGTGAATGAAACCGGATTTGGAGCAAATTCTTCTAATATTTCAATTTATGTTGATACAACTGCTCCTGTAATCACTTTACCATTCTATACAAATGGAACAAAGAAAAAGAATACTGAATCATTAATATTGAATATTTCAGTTACAGATGCAACATCTGGTTTAACAAACGGAGTATGTTTAATTGATGCAAATGGAACCAACCAATCTGTAAGTATTTCAAGTGGCTGGTGTAATGCATCAAATATCGCTTTGACAGGTTTAGCTGATGGAAATCAAACAATAAGAGTATGGGTAAATGATAGTACAAATAATATCGGTTTGAATAATTCTTATGTAGTAGAGGTAGATACAACTGCTCCTGTAATCACTTTACCTTTCTATACTAACG
>Ga0209000_1000107_pt1 | contig 112221 bp, 86 predicted proteins | sample RifGroD2_FD_183998 | JGI IMG/M metagenome (GOLD analysis project Ga0209000, IMG submission 183998) | Groundwater microbial communities from Rifle, Colorado, USA - Groundwater D2 (SPAdes) (version 2) | ecosystem: Environmental > Aquatic > Deep subsurface > Groundwater | place: Rifle, Colorado...
TAGCGATTAGCGTTTCCTGAGTGTTTCTTCTTGGCATATTGATGGAAGTTATTATTTAAATAATCTTCCCACCATATCACACGAGAACGAAATCCAAAAGGTAACCCTAATTGCTGCAATTGTAACATAAATTTTTCAAGTAAAAAAACACCCCGATTTAACCGGAGTGTTTTATATTTTAAAAATTACATTTAATTTTTACCAACGATCATCATCTAATATTGCGGTAAATACATTCTGGCCTGTATATGTTCCGGAAGGTTTGCCGGCAGGTATTCCGATTCCCCAGTAAATTTGATCGGAAACATTTGCCTGGCTTGTCGGTTTTGCCGCAACTATGTCAACCTGGAATGTTGACGAAGCCTCTTCAACTGACCAGGAACCGCTACCGTAAATAAAAGTACTGGTTGAGAATTGCTGATTTTCAGCCTCAATTAAATCTCCCAACATATCATCTTTATCCATATCGTTTACATCTACACCGGAATCAAGTGGTGAGTTTCCGTAATTTACTATCGTAGTCGTTGCGTTATAAGCACCGGTATTTTGGCTTGCTTTAACCGAATTGTATGGAATCGTTATTTCCGATACTTCAAGCGCAACCAATGTAATCAAGTCTACCCCAACAGAAGAAGTGGCAGTAACATTTAAACCATCATCGTCCGTTACCGTTAAACTGCCAAGCCAATTTGATGTTACATAAGGCGAACCGGTTGCATCATCGGTAGGAATAGCGTGATATGCGATCGTGGTTGAGCATACATAAGTCAAATCCGCGTCAGAATTGCCGGTACAACTCCCAGCGCTAATCACGCAATCCGCTGTCCCTATCTGGTAGCAGTTATTATCATTAGCTGCGCAAAATTGGGCATTAGCAACACTTGACCAATATATTGAGCTAGTCGCGTATCCACCGGTTGCAACATCAAGACAGCCATTATTATCCGAAACCGAAGTCGATGTTGTAGTTGCCGCGACCTCATCCATGCCTTTCATATTAACTATAATATCTTCACTGTCATGTAAAATTACGCTTCCGATTACAGGCGCAACATTATTAACATTGTAATTGCTTGTTTTTGAATTTCCGATGGCCGCCATATTATGCCAATCTCTTACAAAGGCATAATATGGGTAACTTCCGTCTGCAGCAGGGGTGGATGTCGCAAATGAACACGATACGTCAGGCGCTGTAGATGTACCATAACATAGTTGCGTGCCAGCGCATCCACTACCGATTGTCCATGAATCAGTTGAACAGACATAAACCGCCAACTCATCTATGCCGCCCATAACGTCGCCATCGGTTGCGGAAGCGGTAACAACAAAGGGATCTCCAGAATTTCCAGGATTTTTATTATCGGAAGATGTTAGCACTGATGAAAAACTTGGAGCATGATTTACATAAAAAGGGCTGGAATTATCACCGCTATTTGGAGCTGCACCTTGGTTTCCCGTTACTGAACAATCGGCCTGCGTAGCATGATTGTCGCAAACAAAAGCGTACCAATCGTCATATTCAGCACCAGGGTCTGTTACCGCAAAAGTTGTCGTTGCCTGGGCACCAGATGCTGCCATTGTTGAAGATCCGAATGTCGTCGCTCCGCAACGATGATTTTCACCGCCACTTGTGTCAGGAATTATCGAATCTGAACTGCAAATCAATAAATAATAACCATTTGATTCGCCATCAGTTGCAGTAACTTGTATTGATAAGTTTGCACCGACATTAACCGGTGAAGTCGACGTAGAGGCGGGAACTTCGGCGGGTGCGATAGTAATTACCGGAGGCGCATTCTGTACCTCAACTGTGGTTGACGCCATATCAACTGCTAACGCATCCGGAACATCAATTACTGCTGATTTTGTTTTAATTAATTTATAAATATCAAAATTGATATTAAAAAATAAGCCCATTGCCGTAGAGCTCATGATTAAAGAAATAATCACAAACACGGGAATAGACCTTTCAATCTGTTTTTTGAATATTTTAGCCATGGGGATGGTTTAAAAATTTTAAATTAATTTTTGCGGATATTTATCCACATATACGAATATTATAGCACAATTTTTCAAAAATGGTAAATCATTGCATAATAAATTTACAGCGATTTTTTTACTAATATCAAATAATAGCTTAGCTAGGTTAATATTCTTTATAATTTAATAAACATTATATTGTATTTTTTATTTACATTTGTGGATAAGTATTTTAAATTACGCATTCAGCTTATTCGAAAAAAATATGGGCAAAAAATTTATGAACCGCGGATAGCGTCAAGCGGATTCAGCGAGCCGGCGCGCTTGGACGGAAACAGGCCAGTCAAATAACCCATTACCGCGCCAAAGATTGCGATAAAAAGCAAAAATGGTAATGGAAAACGGAACAAGTTCATGGAAGTGCCACCCATGCGCGATGAAAGAAAATTCAAAACCAAATTTACCGACAATCCTCCGCCCACTCCCAAGAGTATGCCCATAAAACCACCCAAAGTACCCATCAAAAGCGATTCAGTTAAAAACATCACTTTAATTTTTAAAGGCGAACCGCCGATCGTGCGCATAATGCCGATTTCTTTCGTACGCTCAAGCAGGGTGACGGTCATCGTATTAAACATTCCGATTGCCGATACGATCAAGGCAATGCCACCGAACAATGCCAATGCAACCTGGATGCCGCTAAATATTTTATTTGCCTGATCAACTGTTTTTGATAAAGCCGTTACCACAAAACCGCTCTTTAGTATTTCTGCTTCTGTTGCGTCAAGGAATTCTCGACCAACAACCTTTACTCTAGCTTTATCATAATATGGGATCACGAATTTTGAAGAAAATTCCTGCAAATTGATGTATGCAAAAATCGATGCTTCGTCCGCTATAACACCTTTAACCTTGTATTCTTTTTCAAGTGAAACTTCCTGCACTTCGTCGGTATCGCCAACGGGAATAAAAACCTTAAATCCGACTTTTTGCCCGATAATTTCTTCAGCGCTTTTTTGAAAAAGCATTAATGCCGCCGACGACAAAACAATCGAATCAGTCTCACCTTTTTCAAACAAAGCGCCGTCTTTTGGCATCACGCCGGCGTATTTGAAATAATCCGGCTCAACTCCGTTTAGGGTAATACTTCCGGTCAAATCGCCATAAGTAATGGATGAATTGAAGCTGGCCAAAGGTGATACGTCTTCAACGTTTGGGATCTTGAAAAATTTGTCAATCTCATCTTTATTTATAACCACCACGCGCGAAGGCGGCGTAATGACATTCAAGCTCAACATCGCCTCACCAAATACGATCTGTTCCAAAAGAATCCCCTGCAATCCATAACCAAGACCGACCAAAATAACAACCGCCCCGATACCGACACCGATACCGAAAATGGTAAGCCAAGTACGCGCCGCGCGCGTTCGAAACATGCGCGTCGCCAGCTTCAAAGTATCTTGTATTCTCATCATGGCCATAATAATTTTCGATTTTCGATTGTCGATTGTCGATATTATAAATTTTTAAATCAATAATTCGCAAATCGACATTCGAAAATTCCTAGTGTTCATTCCCCTTCGTTTCTGTTCCCTGAATCAAAATCTTTTCAAAATGCAAAGTCAATCTTCGGGCGCGCAGACGGCTGATGCTGACACCGCCTTCAAGTATTGGCAAACGAAGCGCATTTTCAAATTCATTACTACTCACAAGTCCGGCTACGCGCTTGTAAACCAGTTCTTTTAGCCTTTTTTTCTGGATCGCATCCAACTCTTTGCCATGTTCTTCCGCAACAAATTTTGTCAGCCTCTGCACCAAAATATCTTCGCGGGAAAAGAAATTATTATTCATGAAACGGCGGCGGAAACGGCGGGCATCTTCGGATTGCTTCAATACTTTTTCAACTTTGTCTGCCATGTTACGGGCATCAGCCGGAAAAAGACCCAAACCGCCTTCATGATAACGCTTTGACAAAAGCCCAATAAACTCTTCTTTGCATATCTTGCGTTCAACCATCAGTTCGATAAAATCTTCTAATCGTAATATCTGATCAAAATCAATATCCTGAGTCAGATAATTAACCAAGCTTTTTACCTTTAGGCGAGTCGGAGTTTCATAAGGATAAATTTTTGCCAGCTTGTCCATTTCTGTGACCAATATCTTTTGCTTGTCCACCTTCGCGATCTGCTTTTTTTCCGGATTCGGCACAATGCGCTCCAAAAGTCCGTCTTTCATATAAAAAACCCGATGCGCATAGGATAACTGCGCGGCATTATGCGTAATTATAATTACGGTCTTCTTATCCACGCGATTAATCTCTGCCAATGATTCCATAACTTGTTTCGTGGAAACCGAATCAAGGTTGCCGGTCGGTTCGTCCGCCAAAAGAATTTTGGGATTATTCACCATTGACCGAGAAACGGATACACGCTGTGACTGGCCTCCGGATAGATTGTCCGGAAACTTTTCACCATATTTTTCCATATCAAAACGCTTTAATAGTTCCTTTGCCCATCTGCGCCTTTTACCCGGAGCGACTCCATGAAAAATTTGCGGCAAAACAACATTATCAATTACGGAAATAGAATTGATCAAAAAAAACGCCTGATAGATAATGCCAATCGTATTGGTCTGAAAATTTACCATCTCTTCCGGTGAAAAGGAATAAGGATTTTGACCCATAACATAAAGCTCGCCTGCCGAAGGCGGCAAAACTCCGAGAATACAATAAAAAATTGTTGACTTTCCGCAACCCGAAGGACCGAAAAACGCCACGAATTCACCCGGGTAGATTTCCATGGAAACACCCTGGGTTGCCTTGTACTCGTTGGCTTTGCCTGGGTTGTAGGTGATTTCCAGATCTTTTAGTTTTATTATGGGTTCGGGCATGTTTTAGGGTATATTAGGTACTTAGGTACTTAGGTACTTAGGGTGATTAAAACGATTTACTGTAAAGAAAGAAAACGTTTTTTAAAATCCCTAATTACCTTAATGCCTATTCCCTAATTAACTAATCACTAATTAACTATTTATACCGCAACGCTTCCAAAGCATTAATCTTCGCCGCTCGTTTTGCGGGATAAAAACCGGTAATCAATCCGACGAATGTTGAAAAAGAAATAATCAAGGCGACAAACCAGAATGGCGTATAGAACATGTCAATCTTTTCACCGCCGAATGCTCCGGCCATCAGGTTAATCAAATAATTAAAAACATTGCCTCCCATCCAGCCGATAACTATTCCGCATGCCCCTCCGAAAAATCCGATGATAATCGATTCTGACAAAAACATATTCCAAATATCAAGACTGGTCGCGCCCAAAGTTTTCATGATTCCGATCTCTTGAGTGCGTTCAAGCAAAGTTATGGTCATGGTATTAAACATTCCGATCGCGCTCACAATCAAGGCAACGATGCCAAATGAAGCCAAGACAATCTGCACGACTTTGAATATCTGGTTCGCTTGTTCTATTATATCAGATAATGCGCTTACCATAAAGCCCTTGTCGATTATCGCGGTTCGCACCATATCCAACTGGTCTTCATGGCTGACTTTTACTTTTATCTTGCTGTAAAAATCGATTTCCTGTTCATTAGCAATGGCAAAAGGAAAATAAACAAAATTAGAATTTTCATCCTCTACAATTCCAACAATTTCAAACTCGCCCGCAAGCTGTGAAAAATCGCTGATAATGCCTTGATCATCTTCTTTGCTCGGTTTTAAAATTGAAAAATTGATTGTTTTCTGAAAAATCTCATCCTCGGACAGATTGAACAACTGCAGGGCGGCGGAAGAAATTATTATTTTATTTTTATCTGCTTCGGCATCTGTAAAAAATCTACCCTTTTTCAAAGTCGTACCATCCAAGACAAAATATTCGCTATTGGCGATATTGGCTGACAGTTCGGAGGATATTCCGTCAACTGTCATTTGCGCGGATAAAGTTACCAAAGGGCTGATTTTTTCAACTCCAGGAATCGCGCTGATTTCGGCCAAAGTCTCATTATCCATCACAAGTCTTTCGGTTTCACCAACATTCACATCCAAACTCAAAAGCGCATCAGATGAGGTAATGCGATTCAAAATCAACTCTTGCAAACCGTATCCTAGCGACACCAAAAACAAAATCGCGCCAATACCAACACTTATACCCAATATGGTTAATAAGGTACGAGAACGGTTTACGCGAAACATGCGCGTAGCTAAGCGAAATAAGTCGGTTACAAGCATTGGTATTCTAATTTCTAATTTCTAATTTCTAATTTCTAAAAAATATATTTAGAAATTAAGAATTAGAAATTAGAAATTTTTAATTTTTTCAAAACAATTAATATCTACAATATTTTAACTTCAAATTCAAAGCTATTTCCTCTTCAATTCCTCTTCTCTCTCCTGCTCCATATTTATCGCATCCTGCAAGGAAACGCCTGTGTCCAATTTTACTTCTTTTGTTTGAGTACCGACGTTTTTGCGTTCTTCCGTATCTATCTCATTGGTTTGGACAATGCCAAAACCCAAAATCAAAATCAGTTCCAATTCGTCCGTAATCGCCTTAACGGTCTTTGAATTTAATCCGACTCCGCCTTCGCGCTCGGGCAAATCCAATTTTTTGAAAAACTCGTCTTTTTGGATGCTTCCGGATAAACGCTGGCGGACCATTTCCGTAATCAGCTTGATCTGATCCACACTCAAGTGCGCGCGATGTTCTTTATAGCAAGTATCCAAAAGATAATTAGTGGTTTTTTCCGCCTTTTCTTCGGCACTTATTTTCATATGCTCGCCTTCGGCATTTTTTGCCTGATGAAATTGGCGATAAATATAATATGCAATCCCGACAACGCGACTGACGCGGCGGACAATCTTTTCGGCTGTCCGCTTATCAAAACCGACTCCGCCTTCCATACTATTCCTATGTAATACCTCAAAAAATTCATCCTGAGAAATAGCGCCAAGCAATCGCCTTTGCATCACTTCCTCAAAAACGCTTGTCTCATCCATATTTCTTGTGGTAATAAAATGATGTGAAAATATTTTTGCCTTATACGGCATAATCAAGATATTGATCTGCTCCGGCGACAATCCTTGGTAAGCTCTCATCAAATCACGAAGTTCAAGCGACGGCGGTTTGAATTTTATAATATTTTCATCGATTTTTTCGCCTTCTTTAACCGGGCTTTTTTTCTTTTTGTCATGATTAACTACCTCGTGCGTAATAACGCCGTCTTTCATATAGATAATACGATCGGCACACACCAGATTTTCCGGATTATGCGTAACCATAATAATCGTCTTTTTTTCCTTTTCATTCAGCTCGGTAATTATTTCCAAAACGTTTTTTGCTGAATTCGAATCCAAATTACCCACCGGCTCGTCTGCTAAAACGATTTTCGGATTATTCACAATCGCCCGAGCGATGCCGATGCGCTGCTGCTGACCGCCGGATAGCTCGGTCGGTATCTTGTTCGCTTGTTTCAATATGCCGAAACGTTCCAGCAATTGCTTTGCCCAAGCGTCTCTTTTACCCTTGCGCACATTAACAAATATCTGCGGCAAAGCGACATTATCCAAAACCGTCAGACTGGTTATCAGGTTATAAGCCTGAAAAACAAAACCGGTTTCCCGCCGATGATACTCGGCATATTCTCTTTCATTCAGCTTGGTCAAGTCTTTACCAAAAGCATAAACATTACCGCTGTTCGGCGTCTCCAATCCGGCAATCACATTAAGCAAGGTTGATTTTCCACAACCGGACGGTCCAAATATGATTATATACTCCTCGGGATAAATATCTAAGCTAACATTAATCAAGGCATGATACTCATTGTCTTTGCCTTTGTTATAAATAAAGTCTAAATTTTTTACCTGTATTATCGGTTGCATTTTTCAATCACTTGAATATATTATAACATAATATTTAAAAAATTAGAATAAAAAAAACAACCTGATATCAAAAATACAAGTCGTTTCTCTTTTTTGGAGCGGACCGACATTCGCAGATTACAAACCGGCTACATTAGCTCCATGTTGTGTGAAATTAAAATTTCCAAAGACCAAAGAGCCAAAGATTTGATTAGACAGAGAAACGAACCGAAGGACGGAAACCCAAGTAGTCGTACCGATCGCCGGACGAAGCGTAGCCCGCGTCCGAAAGACCGCCGTCGTCCGAATCACCGCCGTCCAAACGGTAACCGCTTTTAAATTTGTCCTGAAACCATTCCCAAGTATCTGTTTTACCCCATTCGGAATGGGTTTTATTGCCGATATAATTAAATAGAGCGGCACTTGGCATTTCTAATTGTTCCGGTCTGACTTTTAATACTTCAGCGACTGCTTTTTTTACTATTTCTTTGTCTAGTTCATCCCAGGAACAATTGAATCTGGAGCCTTTGTGTTTAAAATCTTCGATTTGACCGGCAATTCTTAACTTTTCCATAACCTCTTCCAAAATATCATTTTCATACATCTGGTCGCCATTGTCATAATTCGGTTTGGGCCGTGCATCAATCAGTATCCAGCCTTTTGGCAAGGTGGCAGAGTCAGGGGTAATGCTTCCGTCTTTTATCCGTTTATATATGTCTTCGTCTAGTCCTTTTTTCATACCTGGAAACTTGCTGTCCTCTTTTATTTCTGTGCCTGGGCAATAATGAAGTTCAAATTGGTTTTGTTTCCAAAACTCGAATTGTTCAACTGTGATTTGGGTGGGAACTGGCAGGACTTCAATTTTTTTACCAAAATATTTACTCACGGCTTCAGTTTCGGATTTTTGCAGTTCGAGTTTGGCTTGAGCAAATTCAGGAGTGGATGGAACGGTTTCAGCTGTCGCAATGTTTTTTATATCCTCATATAACGCCAGCACTTTCCGAAGCTCGTCAATGCTTAAATCCTCAAGACTTTTTTCGCCTTGGATATTTTTTATTTCACTATTCAATTCACTGGCTCTTTGTTTTTGTTCTTTTCTGATTTCTGCCACGTCAGCAGAGTCCGGCGTTGGTGGAATTGTCATTTCAAATTGTTCTTTTGGCATAATATTTTAATTATTTTTTAGTATACATTCTATTTTGTGTCCAAAACAGTGTTTTAATATTCCCAAATACGAATTTTTGGATTGCTCAAAATTATTTTTATTTATGTTTCCAGATATTAACTTTTTCTTAAATATTTTCATTTTCATTAAAATTCGCTTTTTGGTTTTTGTCCGTAATAATATATGGTGTGGAAAAATCTTATAACCAAGAAAATCAACACCCTGATGCCATTTTTGAATTATTACTTTTTTGGGGTGCAATGACAATTTCAACTTATCTTCTAAAAATTTTCCAATATCTTCCAATATAGCCAAAAGTTCTGATTTTCTTTTACTTACCAAAAGAAAATCATCGGCATATCGGGTATAGTGGTTAAAACCAAGTTTCCTTTTAATAAAATCATCCAATTCATTCAAATAAACATTGGAAAACAATTGACTAGTCAAATTTCCCAGGGGAATTCCTTTCTCTTCTTCTTTATTATAGCTTTTTATTATATTTTCGAGAAGATGTATTAATTTATCATCAAATATTCTTTTTTTTAACAAATTCATTAAAATTTCATGATTCACCGAGTTAAAATATTTCCGAATATCACATTTTAACACCCAAACCGTTTTTGTATTATTTTGCGACAATGCCCAAGCAAATTTTTTAAATCTTTCAATGGCCTTATGTGTTCCTTTGTTTTTTCGCGAAGAATATGAATCAAAAATAAATATTCTTTCAAAAACTGGTTCAACAATGCGAACAATCGCGTTATGCAAAAGCCGATCACGGACACAGGCTTTGTGGATATGTCGCAATTTTGGGTCACAGACAAAAAATGATGCATACTGAGAGTGTTGATAATTACCGTTTTTCAAATCATCGTGCAACGCAAAAATATTATCTTCTAAATTTACGGAAAATTCCTCGACATCTTTTTTCTGCTTTTTCCCTTTATAAAATTCACGCCAAGCTGCGAATAAATTTTCTAAACAAATAATTTCTTCAAAAATTTCATTGCATTCAATTTTGCATTTTGATTTTTGATATCTACTATTATGCCCCCCCCCCCCCCCCCCCAGCCAAGTTTTAGCGCTCCGATTATTCATAAGACTTATGATTTTTATCTAAGTTGGCATTTGATCTCCAAAACATTGCCAAAAATCGATCGTTACTGTTTGGGTACAAAATGCGATAATTTGATTGTTGATTTTTTTATTTTGCTATTCAAGGCCAACCGAAAATATAATTACGAACGGATAAACTTGTTAAACACAGCCAGTGATCAGCTTGATTTGTTAAAAGTAATCATTCGACTTTTAAAAGATTCAAGTGCAATCGAAGAAAAAGAATATTTATTACTTCAAATTCAAATACAAGAAATCGGATGCCAACTTGGCGGTTGGATAAAAAATCCACAAAAAAAGAATTCCGCCGATTAAGCGGAATTCTTTTGAGATACGGCCGAAGGACGGAAACCCAAGTTGTCGTTCCGATTGCCGGACGAATCGTAGTCCGCGTTCGAAAGACCGCCGTTGTCCGAATCGCCGCCGTTCAAACGGTTACCGCTTTCTTTGCCTTGGTCCATCTTTGGCAAGGGTGCTTCGATCCGTTTTGTCGGATGGTCGCACTTGTATAAAATGTACACGCTCAATACCTGGACATTTTTCCCGCGTCAAACCAAAACAAGTCGTTTCTCTTTTTTGGAGCGAACCGTCATTTGCATAATACAAACCGGCTACATTAGCTCCATGTTGTGTTAAATAAAATTTCCAAAGGCCAAAAAACCAAAGATCCGATTTAAACAGAGAAACGAACCGAAGGACGGAAACCCAAGGAGTCGAACCGAAAGCCGGACGAAGCGTAGTCCGCGTACGAAAGACCGCCGTTGCCCGAATCGCCGCCGTTCAAACGGCTACCGCTCGTATATTCATCTTGAAACCATTCCCAGGTATTTGTATTGCCCCATTCTGGATGCGATTTATTGCCGATATAATTAAACAAGACGGCTTTGGGAAGTTCCAGTTGTTCGGGTTTAATTTTCAAGGCCTTAGCAAAGGTTTCTTTCACTTCCGGTTTATTAAATTCATCATTTGATACATTACGCGAGCCTTTTTCTTTATAACCCGCTATCAAGCCCTTTTTTCGCAAGTCTTCCAAAACCGGGGCCAAAATATCGTCTTCGTACATCTGGTTTCCGTTGTCATATTGCGGTTTTGGACGTTCGTCAATCAATATCCAACCTTTAGGCAAAATAGCGGAATCAATATTGATTTTACTTTTTCCCTTGTCGTCTTTTTTCATCCATTCATAAATATTATCGCTTAATCTCTCCTTCATGCCTGGAAATTCATTGTCTTTTTTTATTTCAATGCCTGGACTATAATGGAGTTTAAATTTGTTATTTTTCCAGAATTCGAATTGTTCGGCAGTGATTTCGGCAGGGATGGGCGGGACTTCGATTGCCTCGGCTGTTTTACCAAAGTATTTTTTGATTGCTTCAGTTTCGGATTTTTGTAGTTCGAGTTTGGCTTTTGCGAATTCGGGCGTGGACGGGGCGGTTTCGATTTCAGCCTTGACTGAACTATCTTCAGTATCACCCACAATCCAAGAGGGAATTTCGCCTTTTGCTTTCTTAATTCTGTCGATTAAATCTTGTTTTTCTTTTTCTTCATCCTCCTCATCATTTTCATCCAACCCTTTTCTTTTAGACTCGGTCTTGGGCGGAATATAATACGACTGCCGGATAGCCTCTCGCACTTTTTCTTTATCAATATCCGATTTGTACATATTCACCAAAAAATATTCCAAAGCATCGCTCCAGACTTGGTTTACATCACCACGATAAAATTTTGCCACATAGCGATCTATCCCCTGCTCCAAGCGCGGATTAAATGATAATTTCTGGCGCTGATCTTTGGCCATATCCTTGCCAGCGCCGCTGGATTTTTCTTCCAACATCTCGATTATTTCCACGCTCTTTTCCGCCCAATGCTCCATGCCGGGTATATCGATCAATTCCGAAGTGGGAATGTCATTCCCTAAAAAGCGAAATTCAGAATCGGTTATATTAATACCAATCTTCTTGCCCATTGTTCCTTTGCGCCGATTAAGTCGCATTTCTTTGCTCATCTTTAATGGCATTTTATGATAAGCCCAACGTCCAAATGTTTCAGAGCCAAGCACTTCCCGACCGGGAAATTCTTGTCCTTCTTCCGTACCGGGCGGATTCTGTGCCGCCACAAGGCGAAAATTCGGATGCACTGTAACTTGCTCGTGATTATTTTCTGGGATAGAAACTGTTTTGTATCCATTCAAAATTGCGTCGATAATCGGATTAACATGTCCGGCAATCTTTGACCCTTGGAAATTATATTCATCCAGAAAAGCAATGCCGCCTTCACGAATCGCTTTCAAAAGTTTGCCATCATGCCAAAGAAAAACCTCTTTGCCATCGACAATGTCCACGTCTTTGTTTCCGATCACGTCCTCCACAGTCGTATTCCGTCCAAATGCCACCTTGCAATAATTCGTATTCAAATCCGCGCACATATTTGCAACCGCCGAAGTCTTGCCAATACCGGTTCCACCTTCAAGCAGTAATGGCTTGTTCAGTACCAGTGAAGTAGCAATTTCCCGGCGTAAAATATAATCCTCTTTGGTTAAATAATAATTTTCAAAAGCGCTTTTATTCGGCACCAGATCGCCACCCTCGCCTTTTGGCACTTCAACACCAAGATAAACACAGACATCTTCGCGTTCTTCAAAATATTTCTTACTTAAACCTTCTTTCCTTTCTGGATTCTCAGTCTTTTTATTGACTTGTACATCTTCGGCTTCAACTAGCGTGGTCATGTTAAATTGTGATTCATTTTTCATATATTTCAAAAAGACTCTATCGGTCCAATAAATTCAAAAAATTGCCCGGATGCCTCGACTTGCTTCCTGCTTAAGATTAAAATAAAATAGTTATCATTTGGATTAAATTTGACCGTTCTTAAACCTGTACTATTTTTTCTATCCTGCAAACTAACAATACCGGTTTTGTATTCCGCGATTATTTCCAGCATCAAATCGTCTAACTTATCCGTCTCTTCCAAATAATAAAAAGCTTTGGATTTTTCCAAAAAGTCCATGACTTCCAAATAATTTTTGGCACTGGCAACGCCCGCTTGATTTAATTCCGCGGCAATCTGTTTTTGCATTCCAACTTTCTCTTTTTCATCCTCAATAATAATCAAGCCAATTTCGCCTAATTTACCGACAACTTCGATTAATTTTTTAATTTTTGATGCAATATCCATATTTTTTAAAATATTTGTAGTATTCGCATTATACTTTATATATTAGTATATTTTAATAATTTTCAATAATTTCGCGAATAACGCTACCTAAAATCTCTGCCAATTCCTTAGTTGAAACATTTGGGATATTATTCGGATAATATTTTTTTACGGCTGACGATAACAAGCCGATGCCTATCAATTTTTGCTCGGTATTCTCTTTTATATATTTTACTACTTCTTTTAATTCTCGGTCAAGCTGACTTGAGCTTTTTCTTCTAGAATCCATAGCCGGTTCGCCGTCGGACAAAACTATCAAAAATTTATTTTCTGCCATTTGTTTTTGCAAATGTTCCGAAGCACCCAAAAGACATTCACCGTCGTTATTGTCGCCGCAATTATTATTGCCACCTTCATTGCTGTCATCAACTTCCAAAAGCATCTGATTTATTTTTTGCCGCATCTCATTATTCAAATCTGCTTCAAATTTCTTAAATTCTATCAAACAATCTTGAAATCCGACAATCTCAAATTTAATATCAAGGTCATGCAAAACTTCAGCCAAAAGGATTGTGGATTTAAACGCTTCGTTTATTTTTCCATTCTGTCGCATCGAACCAGATAAGTCGATTAATAAAGTCAGTGCGTAATCCTTTTCTTCACTTTCACTATTTTTCTGTTCCCTGGCTTCGCTTTTAAACAAAGGAATTCCTGAAGAAATCTCCTTTATGCGCTTTTTCACATTCCATCTTTTTCCACTTCTGTATTCTGCTTCATTACTTTCTTGTTTTCTTTTGATAAATACATCCCGCAAGTCGCCTGCCAGATTGTCTATCAGCGGCGCGATTTGTTTCAAAGCCTTATTATATGGATCGTTTTTGGCTTCAATAAAAATATTTTCCAAGTTTTTTCGGAATTCTTCTTGGTCTTTTTTACTAAAATCAACCGCTACATTTTTATCGCTTGTATCATTTTCTACTTCCACCTTTTTATCACCTTCGACATCTTTGTCCTTTTTTGGCTCTGATTCGCCCGATTCATCAGAAAATTTGCCTTTCAAATCTTTATTTATCTCATCTTCAAAATCCTTAATTGCCTTGCCGGCTTTTTCTGCCAATTCTTTTTTCTTGTCATCCGACAAACCCTCAATATATTCTTTGATTTTTTGTTTTAATTCATCGGAAAGCGAATCAAGTTCAATCGGTTTGCCGTCCGGAGCCTTGGTAGAGGATGGCTTGCCAGCCATTTTATCTGCGATAGTTTTTACGTCAGAGGATGTTTCGCCAGATATAGAATCACCGTCTTTATCTTCGTCGCTTTTCTCATTCGGTTGCGATTCGTCATTTTCTGAGTCTTGGTTGTTTTTACTCTCCTTCACATCTTCAAGCGCTTTTTTAATTGCTTCCTCTAGTTCTTTTTTCTCTTGATCGGTTAATTTATCTTTTAAACTGTCTGGAGTGCCATGCTCGCCGCTTTGTTTTTCACCCAGTTCAACTTCCATATCTTTTAAAAATTCTTGCATCTTCTGGTCTTCCTGGTCTTTCTCTATTAACTTTTTGAATTCCGGCCACACTTTTTTTAAATTTATCTTATATGAAGCCTCTGCATATTTGCTTATAGTATCTTCGCTCGCATCCGCCTCTTCCTTGGAAGGATATTTCCACCATGAATCTCTGGCCGCCTCAACTGTTTTTTCAACGACCGTGCGCACTTCTTCTGGCAATTCTTGCGTCACTGCTATCCCGTCATCATGCGTATCGCGATACCACTGTTTGATATATTCAAAACCCGCCTGCATAAAACGTGGCTGATAACCCAGTTTTTGCTTGGCCTTCTCGATTGACTTACCTTCAATATCCATGTCGTCCCGATAGGCAGACTCCATCTGCTCGCGAAATTTCGGATAAGCATCGGCCACAAAATTATTATCGCGCGGATCCTCGATCGAATTCATCAAAAAAGAAAAACCAGGCTCTTGCCAAACCTCTTTTGGAATAAAATCCGTACGCGAAATTCGCCGATGTCCACCCTCATGTGATATAACGAAGCGCAGATAATCCATCGGCTTCTCAAGCAAATCTTTCGGATCAATCCGAATAATATTATTCTTGAAATTCCAATGCCAGCCTTTCCCTGGCTCGTTCAATTCCACGGGAATCTCAAAGTCCTTGCCAATAAAAAAAGCCAAAGATGATAAAATCTTTCGCTTATTCTCAATTTCTGCGCGCTCCTCCACTGTAAAACCGGACAATATCTCTTCATCACGATTGTCCGGATTTATTCTGACTGCCTCGAATTTTGGTTCTTTAAGCATTTTTCAAAACATTATTTCTATTCTAAAATAAATCATGCAATACTAAACTCCACCAAAGCTTTCTTGATTATTTTTTCATCCACTGCAAATCCTGGCAAAAATTCAACCTCTTCCGAATAATTAATATCGCCAAAATAAGCAAGCGCTTCGCGAATTATTTTTTCGTTAAATTCATTCTTAAAAATTTTTTTACCTCTTTCCATTATTTTATCAATCGAATGATATTTTTTTATAATAAAATATAAATCAACATAATCTTTCCATTTTGCACGTCGACCCAATGCGTATGCCTTCATCGCTGCAAGGGTTAAAAGATCTGGCATTTGTAAAATGTTTTCTAATTTTTCTGGAAAATCAATTTTAAAAGGATAATGAAAAAAAGTAAATTGAACATTATCAATAAAAAAAGTAAACTGCCCCTCTTCATCTTTGTATACTTTTCCAATCTTATAACCGTTTTTAATAATCGTTTTTCTGATTTTTAAATTGTTAAATTCCTGAAATGAAAACATATCAAAATCAATCGACCGTCGATGACCTATCTGCAAAGCGATTGCTGTTCCACCCACCAAAATAAAATTTTCCCTAAATTTTTTTACCAATGGCAGAAGCTCGATCTGTTTTTCTGTTAAAATAACTTTATGCATGCTTTTTAAAATAAAGAGTAAAATAATTTTTTGTAATCGGAAAATAATTCTGCCTACCCATTTTTGATGGCCTAGACTTTTTTCGGAATATCTTTGCCACTTCCTTGATACCCATAATCGCAAAAAGCTCCTGCACATCTTCCCAGTCGCCATAATTCAAAGTCGCCTCAACAATCGCCTCGGCATTCAGCTTGTCATAATCAGCCACCCACCAAATCAAATACTTCCGCTTCTTGATAAAATCATGGATTGTGGGTTTTTTATTTATTTTTTTTATTACTTTTTCCTTAACCATATTACAATATTAGCACAAATATGACCGATAGTCAAAAAAATACTTCACAAAAAAAACAACCCTTTCAAGGCTGTTTTATAAATCTAAAATCCTAAATCGGCAATCGTAAATCGGCAATCGTAAATCCCCAAATTCCTACATCCCCTCGTACTCCCGCATAGTCAATTGCGATTCAATCTGTTTAACGGTTTCAATAACAACTGCTACCACGATCAGGAGGCTGGTGCCGCCGATAGCAAGCGATTGAACGCCGGTGAATGCTTTCATTACCAATGGCAGTATGGCAATAATGCCGAGAAAAAGCGCGCCGACAAAAATTATCTTATAAGTGGTATTGGCCAAGTACTCGCTTGTGTGCCGTCCGGGACGAATGCCGGGAATAAATCCACCTTGTTTCTGTAAATTTTCTGCGATCTGATCCGGGTGAAAAATAACTTCAGTATAAAAAAATGTAAAAAGAAAAACCAGTAAAAAATAGGCAATTCCGTAAAAAAGCTGGTTATTAAAAAGCGTAATAACTTTTTCCGCGCCGGCTGCCAGCCAAGCGGTTCGCGCCTTGATAAAGAATTGCGCGATCATCGGCGGAAACAAGACTACGGAAATAGCAAAAATTATCGGGATAACTCCAGCCATGTTTACGCGCAAAGGCAGATGCGTAGTTGTGCCGCCGAACATACGGTTGCCGCGAATCTGTTTTGCATATTGCACGGGTATATTCCTCTGCCCTTCGGTTATGATAACTACACCGACAACGGTTACGACCGCAATCGCGACAAAGCCGATCAAAAGGAAAAGCTGGGAAGGGTCATACTGCGCCGCCATCTGCTGGACAGCTTGGGGCAAGCCGGATACGATGCCGGCAAAAATCAAAAGCGATATGCCGTTGCCGATTTTCTTCTCGGATATGAGTTCGCCAATCCACATCAAAAAAATCGTACCGGCTGTTATTATCGTCAACATCATAAGAAAATCTATCCTGCTGACATCGCTTAGGATTTCCGCGGATGAATTACGCAAAATCGTAATCATGCCGAAAGCCTGTAAAAAAGCCAAAGGCACGGTCAACCAGCGCGTCCACATATTTATTTTCTGGCGTCCGGATTCTTCTTTTTGCATCTCTTCCAAAGCTGGAATAATCATTCCGAGCAATTGGAAAATAATCGAGGAGGTAATATAGGGAGCAATACCCATCATAACGATAGAAAAATTCTGCATACTACCGCCGGAAAAAATATTCAGAAGTCCCATAATCTGATTGGATGCGAAATATTTCTGCAAAGCCTCCACATTAACGCCCGGTACGGGAATATGCGCGGCAAAACGAAAAATAACAAGCATTCCGAGTACAAAAAGAATCTTGTTTCTTAAATCGCGGACTTTCCAAATTTGAAGAATTTTTTCTAGCATAGGAATCAATTTTTAATTTTCAATTTTTAATTTTCAATGAATTTTTAATTTTTTAATTTTCAAACTATTGTCATTCAAAGAAAATCGATTATTGAAAATTGATTATTTCTCGCTTTTTTTTGATTTTTTTACGGCTTTATTTACCTTCTTTTTCATGATTATCTTTCCTTTTGTCTTGTCAATCTGTTCTTTCGCGCTCTTGCTGACTTTTGTGCCTTCAAAAGTTAGGTTTGAAACAGTCAGTTGGCCATTGCCAAGAATTTTCGCGCCCAATTTCGGAGTCGCAATCAAACCTTTTTCAAACAAATCTTTTACGGTTACTGTTTCGCCGTCTTTGTAGGCTAGATTGATATTATCCAAACCGACAATCGGAGATTTTTCCTGCAGAGAAGTGAAACCGCGTTTTTTCGGAGTCTTTAAAAGCAATTGGCGCATACCCAATCTTTTTAGGTTGCTGACGCCGGAACGGGATTTCTGGCCTTTCAAACCTCTGGTACTATACGTACCGTGTCCGGACGCATTGCCACGGCCGACTCTTTTTTTGCTTTTCTGCGAACCGCTCTCTGCTTTTATTTTATGTTGTGATAATGACATATTGTTATTTTCAAAATTCTTTATTTAACTGTTTACGCGCTTTTTTCCTTTTTCTCAGTATCTAATACCACCTTTACTTCTTCCGCCTTCTTTTCGCTTTTTGGCTTATCGCTCTTTTTCAGATTTTCCAAAGCTTCAATCGTGCATTTGGCAACGTTTACCTTATTACTGGTTCCCAAATTCTTGCTTGTAACGTTTTGAATTCCTGCCAATCGAAGCAGAATGCGGATTGCTCCGCCCGCGATTACACCGCGTCCGCGTCGTGCCGGTTTAAGCATGATGCGAGCGGCTCCGGTTTTCCAAAATATTTCATGCGGAATTGTGCCATTGACAATCGGAACGATGGTTATTTTTTTCTTTGCATTAGTTACAGCCTTGGTTACGGCGATTGTCACGTCAGCGCCCTTGGCAATGCCAAGACTAACGCGTCCTTTCTTGTCGCCTATTGCGACACAAGCTCGAAAACGCATGCGTTTTCCGCCTGCCATAACGCGGGTAACTCTGGCCAAATCAACAATTTGCTGCTCAAACTCTTCCGGAACTTTCTCGGTTTTTCTGCCAAAATTCTTTCGAGCACCGCCACCTTTCTCAGCCCTTTTTTTAGCATAAACGGATTGATTTGTATCGCCCTTTGTTTCCGCAGTACCAGCCTTAACATCAGATTTAGTTTCAACCTTTGTTTCTACTTTCTCGGTTTTTAATTGTTTTTTTTCCTCTGTCATATGTAACAATAATATATTAACAATTTCTAATTTCTAAATTATAATGCCTAAATTGAATCTTATTTTTAGAAATTATAATTTTGAAATTAGAAATTAAAAAGACAAACCACCCTCACGCAAGCCATCGGCCACAGCCTTGACCCGTCCATGATATCTGTTTCCGCCGCGATCAAATACGATTCTTTCGATTTTTAATGCTTTTATCTTTTCAGCAAATTCTTTTCCCAAAAGCATTGATAGCTCGGTTTTTTTCATGCCTTTCGCTTTTTCCTTTACTTCCTTGCTGCTGGCGCTTGCCAAAGTAACGCCTTTTGCATCGTCAATCAATTGCAAAAATAAGCCGGTATTGGATTTAAACACATTCAAACGTGGGCATTCATTCGTGCCGGAAATTTTTGCTCTAATTCTTCGCTTTCTAACAGCTTGTTTTATTCTTTTTGTTTTCTCTTTGTTCATATATAAAACTTTAAAAATTATTTAGCGGCAGTCTTGCCTTCTTTTCTTCTGATCACTTCATCAATATATTTAATACCCTTGCCTTTATACGGTTCCGGTTTTTTGATTTTTCTGATATTGGCCGCGACCTCACCTACAAGCTGTTTGTCTATTCCCTTGATAGTGATAACATTGGCCTCGACTAATCCACTGATGCCTTCTGGCAAAACATATTCTACCGGATGGGAAAAACCCAAAGTCAGATTAAGCTTGTTTCCAGCCAAGGCCACCCTGTAACCGACGCCGTTAACTTCCAGCTTTTTCTCAAAACCGGTATTAACGCCCGCGACCATATTGAACACCAAACTGCGATACAATCCCCACAAGGCGCGCTCGTCTTTGCTTTTCTTGTTCTTAACATCAACTAAAATTTCTTTTTCACTAATCTGGATATCAACCAATTCATGCATTTTCTGCTTCAACTCGCCCTTTGGCCCTTTTACTATAATAAAACCCTTCTCAATTTTCGCTTGAGTACCGGCATTTAATTCGACTGGTAATTTTCCTAATCTTGACATATTTTTTGTATTTGAAACTGTTAATTTATATCTAGTTTATTTTTTAATTTATGCTTAATTATCTGTTGTCAGTTAATTAGTTGATTAGTTAATTAGAGGGTTAAAATAATCCTAATTCACTAATTACTAATCACTAATAAATTTCACACAAAACCTCTCCACCCATTCCTTTCTTTCTCGCTTCCTTATTGGTCATTAATCCTTGCGGTGTTGACAGAATCGCAATTCCCGCATTATTCAAAACTCTTGGCAAATTTTCCTTGTTCGCGTATATTTTCAAGCCGGGTTTGCTGATGCGTTTGATATTCGTTATTACGGAAATGCTATTCTTTTTATATTTCAAAACAATCCGCAATTCGTCAAAAACAGTAGTCGCTCTTTTTCCCTTGCCGGTTTTCAAAACTTCAACATCATTAATCCAGCCTTCGCTTTTAAGAATTTTTGCTATTTCAAATTTTATTTTACTCATTGGCAAGACAACATCCTGCTTGGCAACTGCGGAAGCATTTCTAATTCTTGTTAACATGTCTGCGATTGGATCAATCATATTTTTAAATACTTAGTTATTTTTTTGTGTTAATCTGTTTAAAATTTGTGAAATCTGTGTTCATTACCAAGACGACTTTGTTACACCGGGCAAATCGTTATTTTCAGCCAATTCTCGAAAGCAAATGCGACAAAGGTTAAAATCGCGCATGTAGCCGTGATTGCGGCCGCAACGCCAACATCTGCGAACAATTCTTGTAGAGAATTTCGGTTTTCTTTTTGCTTTTGCAATTAATGCTGTTCTCGCCATATGATAATAAATTAATAATTTTTAATTCGTTAGTTTTATTTAGTCTTTTCTTCTTTTTTAAAAGGAAAGCCCATCAATCTGAATAATGCCAAACCTTCATCGCGCGTATTAACGCTGGTCGCGAAAGAGATTTCCATCCCAAAAATATTTTCAAAATCGTCAGGATTGATTTCTGGAAAAGCCATATTTTCCTTGATACCGATTGTCATATTTCCATTCCGATCAATGCCTTTTTCGCTTATGCCGCGAAAATCCCTAACTCTTGGAAAAGTAACATTAATCAATTTTTCAACAAAATCATACATCCGTTTTCCGCGCAAGGTTACACAAGCGCCGATTACCATGCCTTCTCTAATCTTGAAAGATGAAATCGATTTTTTTGCTTTGGTCGGAACCGCTTTTTGTCCGGAAATTTTTGTTAGACCCTTGAGGACATTATCAATAAAAGCTTTTTCCTTGTTATGTCTGCCAAATCCGACGTTTATCACAACCTTAAGCAAGCGCGCGGCTTCAAAATCATTCTTGTAGCCAAACTGCTCTTTTAATTTCGGTAAAATATTCTTTTTGTAATCTTCTTGTAGTTTCATATATAATTAGCTAGTAGCGGGTAGCGGGTAGCTTTTAAGCGAAAATTGTAATTCGCTAAATACTACTGGCTAAATGCTAGTCTATAATCTGTTTACATTTTTTGCATTCGCGGAATTTTTTGTCTTTCTTGCCTTCTGCCTTTACTATCTGCGCGCCGATTCGGGATGGCTTGCCGCATTTCGGACATTCTATCATTAAATTGGATGCTTCAAGTGGTGCGGGAAATTCAATTCTTTGACCTTTTTCACCTTGTCTGCGCGGACGCATATGTTTTACAAGCAAATTCAAACCCTCAACGCTTACGCGATTTTTTTCCGGGAAAACTTGCAAAACTTTTCCGCTCTTTCCTTTATCTTTTCCGGCAATTATTTTAACTTTGTCGCCTTTTTTTATATTCATAATATTACAAATTACAAATTGCTACAAATAGCACAAATATTTTATATATATTCAATAATCGAAAATCGTCAATCGTCAATCGAAAATTACAATACTTCCGGTGCCAGACTGGCTATTTTGAAATATCCTGCTTTTCTCACTTCGCGCGCTACCGGTCCAAAAATACGGGTTCCTTTCGGTTCTTTCTTTTCTTTATCAACGATTACGCAGGCATTCTCATTAAAACGCAAATATGTTCCATCTTTTCTTCTGATCTCTTTTTTGGATCGCACCAAAACCGCTTTTACAACATCGCCTTTCTTGATTGGCATATGCGGAGCCGCTTCTTTCACGGCCGCGACAAAAACCTCGCCGACATGAATATAGCGCTTTTTATAACCGCCCAATACTCTGATGCATAAAACCATTTTTGCACCGGAATTATCTGCTACTTTAATTTTTGATTCATTTTGGATCATCTTTCGGATTTTCGATTTCAGATTTCCGATTTTCGATTTTTATAAATCGTAAATCAAAAATCATAAATCATAAATTAATAAATTACTCTCCATCTTTTATCTTTGGATATTGGACGGCATTCTTCGAAAACTACCTTATCACCTATCTTAAATTGGTTTTTTTCATCATGAACTTTATACTTCTTGCTTCTGGTAAAGCGTTTTTTGTATTTCGGATGAATCTTTACGCTATCAACATTTACCACAATTGTTTTATCATTCTTATCGCTCGCTACCACGCCTTGAAACTTTTTTCTAATCAAAACCGCCTTGACTGTTTCAGTCTTTTTTTCAATTATTTTTTTGTCGTTTGCTTTTTTTACCATATAATATGTTAATTATTTTAACATCAAATTATTATTTTACTTCGCTTTCTTTTTCAATCTTCTCTTCCGGCTGTACTTCTGTTTTCTTTTGATTTAATATTGTCAAAACCCTGGAAATAGTTGTGCGGACAATTCTAATCTCTCTGACATTCTTCAGCTGTTTATTCGCATCCTTAAAACGGAGCTCGCGCAATTTATCGCGAAATTCCATCAAAAGCTGGTGTAATTCTTTTTCAGTTTTTTTCTTTATTTCTTTAATTTCCATATAATTAATATTTGTGTAAATTTGTTTTAAATCTGTGCAAATCAGCTTTACTTAGCAACAAACTTGCATTTCAATGGCAATTTATAGGCCGCAAGATTCATCGCTTCTTTTGCAACCTCCGGAGTAACACCGTCCATTTCAAACATTATCATTCCCGGCTTTACGTTCGCAATATAGTGATCAACTCCGCCCTTGCCTTTACCCATCGGCATCTCTCCGCCTTTTTTCGTTATCGGCACATCCGGGAAAATTCTGATCCAGATTTTTCCACCTCTTTTCGTAAAGCGGGACATGACTCTTCTGGCTGCCTCTATCTGGCGACTAGAAACCCAGTGTGCTCCTATACTTTTCAAAGCGAAATTTCCAAAACTAATCTTTACCAATCGTGTGGCTTTTCCGCCTCGTGATGGTTTATGTGATTTTCTGAATTTGGTTTTTTTTGGCATCAACATATTTTGTTTCTTCTTACTTCTTTATCATATAAAGCCCTAATAATGGCCTGTCATCCGGAGCCTTGGCGTAGGATGATTACTTCTTAAACTTCTTGCTGTTTTGTGGATTATTTCCAACAACTTCGCCTTTTTTTTCTTCTTCTCTTTCAAATTTATCTCCTTTGTATATCCAAACTTTCAAACCGATTGCTCCATATGTCGTACTGGCTACGCCACGGGCATAATCGATATCGGCGCGAAGCGTGTGCAAAGGCACTTTTCCGGATGTCAACATTTCGCTTCTCGCGATTTCTGCTCCATTCAATCGTCCGCTGATAATAATCTTTACACCCAAGGCGCCAGCGCGCTCAACTTTGTTCATGGTCTGCTTCATTACTCTGCGAAACGGCATTCTCTTTTCAATATCAATCGCCATCGACTGTACCAATATCATCGCGCTTAAGTTAGGGCGGTCAACTTCAAATATGTTCAAATTGATATTTCCCGGTTTGTAGCTGAACAAAAATTTACCATGAATCAATTTCTTCAAATCCTCAACCCCGTTACCGCCGCGTCCGATAATAACACCCGGTTTTGCGGTGTATACGCCGATCGTAACTTTTTCAGCACTGCGTTCCATCTCAACGCGATCTACTCCGGCTTCTCGCAATTTTTTCAATAAAAACCGTTTGACTCTTACGTCTTGTTCAAGATTTTTTATATATTGTTTTCCATCGGCAAACCATTTAGACGTCCACGTTTTTGTGGTTGTTAAACGGAATACTTTTGGATTTATTTTTTTTCCCATGTTGTTGGTTTTGTGTTATTATTCTTAAATTTTCGCTCTATTATTTATAGATAGTTTACTAAAACATTATGTTAATTAGTAATTAGTTAATCAGGCAGAAATTTTTATACAATCACACGCCTTCCTAATCAACTAATCACTAACTAACTAATAACTTTAACCTGACTTTCTTCTAAATATCCGACTAGCAAAACCTTTGCCCTCAATCTTCGTATTCTTGCCTCTGCCTTCTCCGCGCGGATCGATTATTTTCTTTGTTTCGCCTTCTTTTTTTATCGTCTCTTTGGCAGTGTCTTTTTTCGGGGTGATCTTTACGCCTTCCGCTTCTTTCACTCTGGCATCCAGCTTGATCGGAGCCTCGATTTTCCCTTTTTTGCCGGCAACTTTTCCGCTATCTACCAGTTCTCCCAAAGTGATATGGATGTGGCTGGTTCTTTTTCGGAGTGGAGTCGCTCTTCCTCTGGCTTTCGGCGCCCATCGTTTCATAGTTACACCCTCATCAACTCTTATTTCTCTTACAAACAAGTTATCTTTTTTCAATTCAAAATTATTTTCCGCGTTCGCCACCGCCGAATTAAGCAACTTGATCATCGGTGATGCGGCCTTCTTTCCGGAAAAACGCAATTGATCTCCGGCTTTTTCCGCTGTTAAGCCGCGAATAAGACCGGCAAGCAGTCTAGTCTTGCGCGGAGCTATTTTTATAGTTTTTGCTGATGCTTTAACTTCCATTTTTCTAATGTCGAATGCCGATTGTCGATTTTCGAATTATTATTTATTCGGAAATCGGAAATCGGAAATCGTAAATATATTTATCCTTTTTTCTGTTCTTTGGCTTTTTTACCGCCGTGACCGACAAATTTTCTGGTCGCCGCGAATTCTCCCAATTTATGTCCAACCATATTTTCAACAATATGCACTGGTTCATGCTTTCTGCCATTATGCACGCCCATAGTAAAACCAACCATCTCCGGAGTTACCGTACAAGCCCGATCCCAAACCTTGATAATCGATTTGTCGTCTGCTTTCAGATTTTTTATTTTATTAATAATCCGCTCATTTACATACGGACCTTTTTTCAGTGATCTTGGCATATGTTAGTGATTAGTTAATTAGTGATTAGTGTTTAAAATGCTTTTCTTTTTCACTATCTTCAAACTAATTAACTAATTAACTAATTAACTAATTAATTACTTTCTTTTCTTTCCTCTTCTAGCGATAATAAACTTTCCTGATGCTTTTTTCTTTCTTCTGGTCTTGACTCCCAATGCCGGCTTGCCCCATGGTGTTTTCGGATGTTTTAAGCCGATTGATTGGTTGCCTTCACCGCCGCCGTGCGGATGATCTACCGGATTCATTACTGTTCCACGGACAGTCGGACGAATGCCCAAATGTCTTTTTCTGCCGGCACTGCCTAATTTGATATGTCTTTTATCCGGGTTGCTTGCCTGTCCGACCGTGCATAAACAATTCTTGTTGATCAAACGGATTTCTCCAGATGGCAACTTCACCTGCGCGAATTCTTTTTCTACACCCATGACCGAAACGGAATTTCCTGCTCCGCGCGCGATGCGTCCGCCACGTCCGGGTATCATTTCTAGATTATAGATCGGTACACCTGCCGGGATATATTCCACTGGCATAGCGTTGCCTTTCTTGATTTCTATCTTCTTGTTGGAACTTAGGATTTCATCGCCGACTTTCAAATCAATCGGTGAAACGATATAGCGCTTTTCTCCATCCTTATAATTCAATAAAGCAAGCCGCGCGCCACGATTTGGATCGTACTCAATAGCCGCAACACGAGCCGGTATGTCAAATTTATCACGGATATAGTCAACAACTCTGATGCCGCGTTTTGCGCCGCCGCCTCTGTGTCTTACGGTTATTTTTCCTTGCGCGTTTCGTCCGCCACTTCTTTTTTTGGCGATTACCAATCTTTTTTCCGGAATCGTTTTTGTAATATCTGAAAAATCATCAAATTTTGCTTGACGCCGTCCTGCTGTTGTCGGTTTTACATGCTTGATACCCATTTTTTAAATGTCGATTGCCGAATGTCGAATGCCGATTTTTAAAAAAATCGGAAATCCTGCCTGCCGGCAGGCATGCGAAAATCGGAAATCGAAAATTATTAAACTCCTTCGTATAAATTTATAGTTTGTCCTTTTGGTAAAGTGACTATCGCTTTTTTCCAATCCTTTCTTTTTCCACTGATTCTGCCACTACGCTTCTGTTTGCCAAGCAAATTAATGATATTCACGGCAGTCGGTTTGATGCCGTATGTCTCAAATACTGCTTCTGTTATTTCAATCTTATTTGCTTTATTGGAAACCGCGAAAAAATATTTATTTATCGCGCCCATATGCGATGCCTTCTCGGTAATCAGTGGTTTGACCAAGATACGATAAGCATTGCCCCGTTTTACGGTTTTGCCTTTCGCGTCTTTCTTAGCGCCGCCAACAACCAACTTTGGCACATCACCAGCATACAAATCTTTCATGCTGGTTTTTGCGGTATCCAAAGGTTTGGCAGTCTTTTTAACGCTTGGTTTCTTTTCTTTATTTTCAGTTTTTTCCTTATTGAATATCTTCATCGTATTTGGTTTAATTTTTTTAAAAAATTGCTGTTTATTTATAGCGCTCTTCGATCTTCTTTAATCCTTCTTGGGTAATTATCAATTCCTTATATTTTAATAAATCGACAATATTGATATTTTCCAAGTTTATCATCTTTACTCCGCTTAAATTTCTGAATGAATACTTCACTTCGCTTGTTTTTTCATCATTAATCACTAGTATACTGCGTTTTAATTTTTTTACAGCGGGTTTTTCAGATTTTTTTTCAGATTTTTTCTCTTTTGCTGGACTTGTTTCTACCGGTTTTCTGGTTTTTTCCAATGCTTTCAAAATTTCATTAACCTGCTTGGTTTTGTATTCTTTTATTTCAAATTTATCTAAAACGATAAAATTATCTTCTTTTACTTTGTCAGTCATAACCATGCATAGCGCTTTCTGTTTCATTTTTCGATTAAGGTCTTTTTTGAAATTCCGATCACTGCGTGGTCCAAATGTGATTCCGCCGCCAATCCAAATCGGTGAACGGCTAGACCCTGAGCGTGCGCGGCCTGTACCTTTTTGGCGCCACGGTTTTTTGCCTCCCCCGGAAACCTCGGAACGATCTTTGGTGTGCGCCAAAACTTGGCGTTCATTCGCCATCTGCGCTACCATAGCCTGATGAACCAAACCTTCGTTTATCTCGACATTAAGAACTTTATTTGAAATTTCCATCTGTCCGACATTTTCCGCCTTTTGATTGTATATATTTATTTTAATTGCCATACTATTTTTTTAATCGCGGATTCACGCGGATCTATACGCGGATTCACGCTGAAATGTTTACACAGTTTCGCTTTTTTTCTCGTCTACTTTTTCTTTTGCTTCAATCACTTCCTTCTCGACTTGTTCCGGAGTTTCAAGCTCTTCTTTCTTCTCACTTTTATCTTCTGCCTTCTCGCTTTTATCTTCTACCTTCTCACTTCTAACTTCTAACTTTTCATCTACCACTTCTGCTACGCTTGTTACTTTTAATTCCCCTGCTCCGGAAATCATGACTAGTCCGTTTCTGGCTCCCGGTACCGCTCCTTTTACGTATATGATATTATTTTCAAAATCAATTTCAATTACTTCTAAATTTTTTACCGTAACTTGGTCGTTGCCCATTCTGCCTCCGCCCTTGGTGCCCTTGAAAACGTGCGCAGGACCGGTTGCTCCGGCTGCGCCAGGCATTCTTTCCTGGTCTTTATTACCATGGGTTTTTTTTGAGCCATGGAAACCGTGTCGTTTTACAACGCCTTGAAAGCCTTTACCTTTGCTGGTTGCGGTTATCTGAATGTTATCACCAATCGCGAAACTTTCCAGGCTAATGGTATCGCCGCGTTTTAGACCATCAATAGAATCTGTCTCAATACGGAATTCTTTCACTTTTGCGAAATTTCCCAAACCTTTATTATGTCCGATCTGCGGTTTTTTGATATTTTTTGCTTTTCGTTCGCCAAAACCGACTTGCACTGCCTTGTAGCCGTCTGTTGTTTCAGATTTGACCTGAGTAATTACGCATGCGCCGGTCTGAACCTTGGTAACCGCAACAACCTTTTCTCCTTGCCAAACTTGGGTCATTTCTAATTTTTTTCCTAATATATATTTCATATTGAACTTATATCAAAATATTTTTTAATTCCATTTCCTCTCTCTCCTGACTAGGAGAGGGGTCGGGGTGAAGGTTATCTTTCTAAAACAAAAGCCGGACTTCAAGAAAGATCCAGCGAACACAAAATAAAACTTTAAAGTTTTGTTTATATTTTTTCAGTTCGTTTTTGTCGGATTATTTCCTTTCAAAAAAAAATCAATTTATCTTACACTATCCCTTTGAAATATGGAGTTATAAGAATAATCAACTTTTTTCTCTACTTTTTTACTAATAACTTTTATAGTATATATTCTTTTTTAAAAAAATGCAAGCCCTATTTATTAAAATAAAAATTTACATCTTTATTTCAACATCTACTCCAGCTGGAAGGCTAAGATTAGTCAAATCTTCGATTGTCTTGGCCGAAGGTTCAACAATGTCAATCAAACGTTTGTGCGTACGCATTTCATATTGATCGCGCGCATCTTTGTGTACAAACGTAGAACGGTTGACTGTGTATTTCTTAATCTCGGTCGGCAACGGAATCGGACCAAAAATTTGCGCGCCACTTCTTTCAGCCGTATCAATAATGGTTTTTGTGGACTGATCGATAATCTTGTGATCAAACGCCTTGATTTTGATGCGAATTTTTTGCTTAAATTCTGTGCTTTCCGCGGAATTCTTGCTTTTAGCTTTTACGCTGTCTTTTTCTTCTGACATGATTTAAATTTAGTTTTATAATTTAATATTCAGTATAAATATTTTTGTAGTATTTGAATTTTATTTGTAGTATTCGAATTATAATTCGAATACTACAAATAAAATTCAAATACTACAAAATATGTAAAAAATACTCACTACAAAGCTCCCTAAAAATTAGGGAGCTTAAAGTGCTTATTTTATAATCTTGACAACAGCTCCGGCACCAACGGTTCTTCCGCCTTCGCGGATAGCAAAACGTTGTTTTTCTTCAAGAGCAATCGGATTGATCAATTTAACCTTAAAAGTGATTGTATCGCCAGGCATAACCATCTCAGTTCCTTCTGGTAACTCAACTTCTCCAGTAACATCGGTTGTACGGATATAGAATTGTGGCTTGTAGCCTTTGAAAAAAGGTTTGTGGCGTCCGCCTTCTTCTTTCGACAAAACATATACCTGTCCTTCAAATTCGGTGTGAGGAGTAACTGATCCCGGTTTGGAAAGAATCTGACCTCTTTCAACTTCGTCTTTTTTGGTACCGCGCAATAAAATGCCGGCATTGTCTCCGCAACGACCTTCGTCTAACTGCTTGTTAAACATTTCGATTCCGGTAACAACGGTTTTTTTAGTATCTTTCAAACCGACGATTTCAACTTCTTCGCCGACTTTAATAACTCCTCTTTCGATTCTGCCGGTTACGACAGTACCACGACCTTCGATTGAAAATACATCTTCAATCGGAAGTAAGAATGGTTTTTCTAAATCACGAACCGGTTCTGGGATGGATTCATCAACAGCGCTGATAAGATCCATAATCGCTTTTGCTTCTTCTCCGGTTGGATTTTCCAAAGCCTTCAAAGCTGAACCGCGGATAATTTTGATATTATCGCCGTCAAATTCGTATTTCTTAAGCAAATCGCGGATTTCTTCTTCAACCAAATCGATTAATTCAGCGTCTTCAACCATGTCGCATTTATTCAAAAACACTACGATATTCGGCACACCAACCTGGCGAGCTAACAATATGTGTTCTCTGGTTTGAGGCATAGGTCCGTCAGTAGCGGCCACTACCAAAATCGCGCCATCCATCTGAGCGGCACCGGTAATCATATTTTTTACGTAATCGGCATGTCCGGGACAATCAACGTGCGCGTAGTGGCGCTTTGTTGATTCGTATTCAACGTGCGCGGTCGCGATGGTGATGCCTCTAGCTTTTTCTTCCGGAGCTGCGTCAATTTGATCAACGTCTTTCTTGGAAGCGTTTAAGCCGTTAGCGGCTAACACTTTTAAAATCGCCGCTGTCAAGGTAGTTTTGCCATGATCAACGTGGCCGATTGTGCCAACGTTGACATGGGGTTTTGTGCGTTCAAATTTCTCTGCCATGTTTTATGATTTTACGACCCCCGAGAAATTTCAGATTTTCGATTGCCGATTTTTGCAATCGCCAATCGTAAATCGAAAATTCCCAGAGTTATTATCCTGTTTAACAGGAAACCAGCCGTTAGCTTATTTAATTAATTTATAATTTATGATATTTGATTTATGATATATTTTTTATCTGATTTCTTCTAGGTACTGGCGGTCTTCTTCGATAATTTCTTCAGCCGCTTCTTTGCGATCGGATGGAATTGCCCAAGGATTTTTTCGGTTTGCTTGCGATGGATTTTCCGTATATTTCTCAGAAAAATCCGGCAAATCCGCAAAATCGTCTTCATCATCTATATCATCAAAATCAAAATTGTCTATATAGTCTTTTTTTTCTCTGATATCCGCTAAATATTTTCGCGCTTGCCAAGCCCGATACGGCTCATTTTCATTGTATTCTTTTTCGCTTTTCCAGATAGCGATATCGCGATTTATCTTATCAACTAATTCATTTTCTGTCAAGCCCCGCACTTCGCTCTTGCCAATCATTAATTTTTCATATTCGTCGATTGACATGACCGCAAATGCGTTTTCCGGCCTTGCCATGTCCAGCACCAATAAGCGGTCGCCGGTCTTTCTAACCAAATCAATGGCTTTTTGTAATTGGCTTTGCATAAAAATTTATAATTATTTTTATATTTTTTATTTTAACCGATTACCGTCGAATCGTCAAATACTCAAAAAAGTTTCTCACCAACCCGTTCCGTAAAGACTTGAATTAGTTATTCTCTCGCTGTGGAACTCGTCTTTTTTCTTTATTATTTATTTTGGAAGCGACTCAAACAGTCCTCGCTTCGATAATAACTAATTCAAGCCTTTACTCCACTATCATTTATCTAAATAAATAACTATTTTTAATCACCTTAACTAAAACTATTTCCCAGATTTTTTAACAATATTTTCCGCAACAAATTTCGGCGCTTCCGCGTAGTAGGCAAATTCCATGGTATAGCTGGCACGACCCTGTGTCATCGAACGCAACTGAGTGGCATAACCGAACATTTCCGCCAACGGCACCTTTGCGTCGATTACTTTGTTGTTCGCGCGATCGCTCATCTGCCCGATCTGTCCCCGTTTGGCGTTAAGATCGCCGACAACGTTGCCCATATATTCTTCCGGAGTAACCGCCTCGACTTTCATGATAGGCTCAAGGATGATAGGCTCGGCTTTGCGGCAAGCATCTTTGAATCCGAAAATCGCCGCCATCTTGAAAGACGCTTCCGATGAATCGACTTCGTGATAAGAGCCGTCAAAAACAGTCGCCTTGATATCCACCATCGGATAGCCGGCCAATACGCCTTGGTCGGTCGCTTCCTTAATACCCTTTTCAATCGCCGGTACAAAATCGCGCGGGATAACTCCGCCTTTGATCGCGTCAACGAATTGGTTGCCGACTCCCGGCTCCTGCGCTTCCACGCGAATCCAGCAATGTCCGTATTGTCCGCGTCCTCCCGACTGCTTGATATATTTTCCTTCAGCCTCGGCCGTATTTTTTATTGTCTCACGGTATGATACCTGCGGTTTGCCAATATTTGCTTCTACTTTAAATTCTCTTTTCATGCGGTCAACGATAATATCCAAATGTAATTCGCCCATACCGGAAATCAAAGTCTGATTGGTTTCCTCGTCGGTTTCGATTCTAAAGGTCGGATCTTCTTCCGCCAATTTTGACAAAGCAATACCCATTTTTTCCTGATCAGCTTTTGTTTTCGGTTCAACCGCGATTTTGATAACCGGTTCCGGAAAGATAATCGATTCTAAAAGCAAAGGTCTTTTTTCATCACAAAGAGTGTTTCCGGTAATCGTTGACTTAAGCCCGATAATCGCAGCAATATCGCCGGCAAAAACTTCCTTGATTTCTTCCCTGTGATTCGCGTGCATGCGGACAAGCCGCCCGATGCGCTCTTTTTTGCCGGTTGATGAATTGTAAACATAAGACCCTGATTCCAACACACCGCTGTAAACGCGGACAAAGCAAAGCTTGCCAACGAATGGATCAGTCGCGATCTTGAATGCCAAGCCGGCAAAGGGTTCGGAATCGCTGGCATGAACTTCGATTTTCTTTTCAATATCGTCAACCTCGGTCGCTTCAATCGCTTTTACGTCAAGCGGTGATGGCAAGTAATCGATTACCGCGTCCAAAACCAATTGCACCGCGATATTTCGCAAGGCCGTTCCGGCTAAAACCGGAAATATCTGATTGGCAATTACGCCTTTGCGGATTGTCTTTTTTATTTCTTCAATGCTTAATTCTTCACCGTTCAAATATTTTTCCATAGCGGCATCATCGCACTCGGAAACTCTTTCGATCATTTCATTGCGCATTTCTTTGACCTTGCCCAGCATATCTTCCGGGATATCAACCTCGGTTATTTTTTCTCCGTTTTCACCCTTAAACTCATAAGCTTTCTGATGGATTAAATCGATTACGCCACGCATGGTTTCTTCCGCTCCGATCGGGATTTGGATTGCAACCGCCTTTGAATTAAGACGTTCACGCACCGATTTCAAACTCATGTAATAATCCGCACCCATCTTATCCATTTTGTTGATAAAACATAAGCGAGGAACCTGGTATTTATCGGCTTGACGCCATACTGTTTCGGATTGCGGCTCTACGCCGGCGGCACCGTCAAAAACAGCGACCGCTCCGTCTAAAACACGCAAAGAACGCTCAACCTCAACCGTAAAATCAACGTGTCCCGGAGTATCGATAATGTTGATACGGTGATCTTTCCAAAAACAGGTAGTCGCGGCTGATGTAATCGTAATACCTCGTTCTTTTTCCTGTTCCATCCAATCCATATCCGCGGCGCCGTCATGTGTTTCACCAATCTTGTGTTTTTTTCCAGTATAAAAAAGCACACGCTCTGTAAATGTGGTTTTACCGGCATCAATGTGCGCCATAATTCCGATATTTCTAGTTTTGTCTAAAGAATATTCACGAGGCATATAGTTATGATAAATTTTATTAATTATTATAAAATAATAAATTTCTAAATTATAATTACTAATTTCTAAAAAAATTAGAAATTAGAAATTAGACATTAGAAATTTTTTATTTACTATCTTCACAATATTCAGTTACTCGATTTATCTGGCAAAATGCGCAAAAGCCCTATTCGATTCCGCCATCTTGTGCACGGTTTCTTTCTTTCTCATCGCGGCGCCTTCACCTGCTGATGCGGCAATAATTTCGTCAGCTAATTTTTTTCTCATTGGTTTGCCCTTTCTGTCTTTTGCGGCTTCAATCAACCAACGACTGCCCAAAGCAAAGCGACGTTCTCCACGTACTTGATATGGTATCTGATAATTTGCTCCGCCGACGCGCTTGCCGCGCACTTCCAAAAGTGGAGATACTTTTTTCAAAGCTTTATTAAAAACATGGCGCGGATCCTGCTTGGTATCTTCTTTTATAATATCAAAAGCGTCATAAACAATACCTTGCGCAACCGTCTTTTTCCCGCGTTGCATTATATAGTTTATGAATTTAGCTACATCAGTATCATTGTATCTGATATCGCCTTCAATTTTTCTTTTTGGTGCTTGTTTTCCTCTCATATTTGAATTAGGGCATAGGGCATAGGGCATAGGGCATAGGAGCGGGTTGATTAAAAAAATTGCCCTTTATCCTAATTGCCTAAGTACCTAAGTACCTAAGTACCTGATATATTATTTCTTCTTCTCCCGCTTTGCTCCATAAGAACTTCGAGATTGTTTACGGTTCGCAACTCCCTGCGTATCATAAACGCCACGGATAATCTTGTAGCGAACACCCGGTAAATCAGCGGTTCTTCCGGCTTTTAATAAAACGATTGAGTGTTCCTGCAGATTATGCCCCATTCCCGGAATATAGCCGGTTACTTCCATACCGTTTGACAAGCGCACCCTGGCAATCTTACGCAAAGCCGAGTTCGGTTTTTTCGGAGTAGTCGTTGTCACCTTTAAACAAACACCTCTTTTAAAAGGCGCGCCTTTGCGCAAAATAGTTCTTTTGCGATGGAGCGTGTCCAAGGTTGTTTGCATTGCAGGATATTTGACTTTCTTTTTAGTCTTTACGCGACCCTGTCTGACTAATTGGTTGATTGTAGGCATCTCTTATAATATGTTGTAAACACGGATTAGCATAAACATAATTAAAAAAAATTTACCAAACGCTAATCGGCAATTACAAAATAATCTAAATTTGTTATTATTTGCTATTTCAATTTATCAAAATATAGAAAATAAGTCAAGAACCTTTGCCAAGGATATTTTTAAAAGCTAAAATAAATTAAAATTATTTTAATATTAGGCAAATATTTTTCTTTTAGAATTTTCTAGCAACCGCTTAAATACCTACTATCAAATTGAATAAAAAATTTATTAAAGGAATTATCAGATTAAATCCAAACATCACAAAGACAATCACCAAGATCATGCCGTATCGCTCTAAATTAAGCATGAATTTTTGAATATTTTCCGGCAAAAAAGGTGCGATAATTTTTGAGCCGTCCAAAGGCGGAATCGGTAACAGATTAAAAATCATCAAAAGCAGATTTATCTGAACAATTATCGCCAACAAGGTAATTAAAAGCGGGTTTCCGGCCAAAGGCGCAAAACGCAAAAGCATTCCAAAAAAAATCGCTGTGATTAAATTGCCCAAAGGTCCGGCAAGCGCCACTTTGGCGGGACCATAGCGCTGATCGCGCAGATTATAGGGATTGTAGGGAACCGGCTTGGCCCAGCCGAAAACAAAAGGCGAACCGGATAAAACCAGTAAAAAAGGCAGGAAAACAGAACCAAAAGGATCAATATGCGGCAGTGGATTCAAAGTAAGCCGTCCTTCGTCCTTGGCAGTCGTATCCCCCAATTGATCAGCCATCCAACCATGCATATACTCGTGAATTATGGCTGAAAATACCAGAACAATTATTTGAAATATTATCAGATTTGTTTGCATACTTAAAAAAATTCAATATCCAATACTCAATATTCAATTTAATATTTAAATATTGAATGGATATTGCATATTGATTATTGAATATTATATATATATCACATCTTGCATTATTTTGCAAAACATGATATGCTAAATTTTGTTAATCAAACTAATAATAAAAATACCAATACTATGTCAAAACAATGCGATGTCTGCGGACGAAGTTCAACTAAAGATGCTTCCAGGTCCCATTCGAATATCAAAACTATTAAGCGGCAGAATATCAATTTACAAACAAAGAAATTAGACGGAATAACGATCAAAGTCTGCACAAAATGTATTAAAACCAGCAAAAAAAACTAATTAGTTAAAATAAAAAAATCTTCTCACCGCTCGTGAGAAGATTTTTTTTATTGAGCGTTTATATATTTATAAGCAAAAAAATAATTAAAATAAAAATTGTAAATTCGATTGAAAATATTTTTACGAAAGTTATTCCGATTTTATCTGTATCAACCAGCATATATTTAGCGGTAATAAAATATAGCGTTAATGTGTAAAAAATTATTTTCAGCGTAAATCCACGTTTTAATCCGCGTAAATCCGCGAAAATTTATTAAATATCAGTGAATTTAGAAAATAAGATATTTGTTAAAATAGAAAATTTACACAATAACTATATAAATAATTTCTGTTTGACAATATCAACGATATCGTCAAGCCGCCAATCGGTTTTTACCAAAAAATCATAAACACCATACTTTGACGCTTCTGCTACATTATCAGCGTCGCTTAGGTTTGTCAACATAACAATCGGCACATCGCTCCCCCATTTTTTGTCTTCCCGAATGCGCCGCATCACTTCTATTCCTTCCATTTTAGGCATTATGATATCCAACAAAATAATGTCCGGCTTATTTTCCATAGCTTTGTCCAGAGCCGCTTGCCCATCAATCGCCTCAATTACCGCGAAACCCTTATCTTGAAATTTTTTTGCCAAAGCCATAAGCATTGGTGCTTCGTCTTCGGCGATTAAAATTGTTTTTTTATCTGACATATATTTATATTAAAAGTTAAAAATTATTATTCTGTCAGCCGCAACGCCTCCTCAATACTAATATTCCCGCTATAAACATTTTGCAAAGCGGCTTGGCGCAGGCTGGTCATGCCTTCTTTAATCGCCAGATCATTGATATGGTCGTCAGACGGCCTTTGCAGTATTAGCTCCTGGATCGGCTTGGTTACGATTAAAACTTCGTGGATACCGAGCCGACCTTTCATACCTTTGCCATTGCATTTATCACAGCCAATAGAATGATAAAATTTTATTCCACTTGGCGCGTCAAGTGCTTCGATTAAGTCTTTGGGCGGAATATATTCCTCTTTGCAATGTGGGCAGTTCAGGCGCGATAAGCGCTGGGCGGAAACGAATTTCAGGGCAGAAGACAAAAGAAAGGGCTCGATCCCCATATTTATCAAGCGGACGATAGCACCGGCGGCGTTATTTGTGTGGATCGTAGCCAAAACCAAATGACCGGTAACGGCAGCTTGCACGGCAATATTTGCGGTTTCTTTATCGCGGATTTCGCCTACCATCAAAACATCCGGATCTTGGCGCAAAAGATAACGCAAACCTTCGGCAAAAGTCAGACCGATTGAAGGGTCGATATTTGTCTGCCGAACAAGCTCAATCTTGCGTTCGACCGGATCCTCGAGCGTAACCAAGCTTTTTTCCGGAACATTCAACTTATTTAAAATCGTAAAAAGCGTTGTTGATTTACCGCTGCCATTCGGACCGGTAACCAAAATAAGACCATACGGCTTTTTGATGATTTTCTCCAGATCTGTTATTTGCTCGCTATTAAATCCCAAATCTTTATAATCATTAAAAAATTTCTTGCTTTCCAATACGCGTACCACTACTGTTTCGCCTTGGCTAGTCGGAAAAATCGAAACGCGCAGATCCACAAATCCATTTTCAAAAGGAAATTTGATATTACCTTCTTGCGGACGAGGTAAACCGGTGGTCTCCAAGTCAGCCAAAATTTTGATGCGAGACAGCATGAACTCATTCAAAGTTTTATCACCCTCAAACACGGAATGCAAAATGCCATCAATACGATAACGTACGATAATACCGCCTTTATACGGCTGAATATGGATATCGCTTACGCCTTCTTTGATCCCTTGGTAAAAAATATCATTTACCAATTTAATGATATCGACTTTGTTATCTTCGTTTTTGCTTTTTAGGGACATGGGTTAGGTAATTAGGTAATTAGTTGATTAGTTGATTAGTTGATTAGTTGATTAGTTGATTAGTTGATTAGTTGATTAGTTGATTAGTTGATTAGTTGATTAGTTATTTTTATCCTAATTAACTAATCAACTAATTAACTAGTCACATATTAATCAATACAAACACCGCACTCTTCCCTCTCGCCTTCACCGAATACAAACCGGTTAACATCGCAGAAATCTGGAATATTTCATCCGCACTCTTGTCTTCGCCTAGTTTACGATTACCCAGATTAAGTTTTTCCGGGATGTCTATGGTTATTTCACCAGCATCGAGAGGTTCCAGGCCAAACTTCGATCGAATCAAAGTAACCGGTCCATTCAACTCCTTTAATTGTACCATAAAATCACCCTTCTTGGCTAGTTTTTTTAGGTTATTATTATCAGCCTCTTCCCTGCCGATTATCACTAGGATTTTTTCCGGCTTTTGCTTGTCGTTTTTGGCTAAATTTATCCAAAAAACTCGACCATGCCTGAGAATATTAACGTCATTACTATCACAATCCGGCCAATTTTCCAGCATTAACCCCAGTCTTTCGCCGTAGGCCGGATCTGTTAATAAACAGCCACCAGCCGGACTGGGATATTTTTTTATCTGAAATCGCTCTGCCAGTTCCATTTGGTCGTGGCGATCACGGCCATTGATTCTTTCCAAAAGTCCGCGGTTTACCAAACCGCTTTTTTCAACCGCGGTTTCGTCTAAAAGCTTTGCGGACAAAGGACGCAGTACTTCGGCGCCGGCCAGTTTTTGTACTCTTTGCAAAGCCTCTTTGTTTTGCGAAAACGGCCGTTGCCCCAGCACCTCGCCGCTTGCGATAAAATCAAAATTTTCTTTTTGCGCAATCTCGTTTGCCAAGCGAATCATCAATGCATGACAATCAATGCAAGGATTCAGGTTTTTACCATAACCGCATGCCGGATTCTTCACAACCGCAAGCATTTCTGCGGAAATATCAATAGTCTTTAATTCAATCCCCAGTTCCTTGGCCGATTCAAGCGCTTTTTCACAGCCATAAAAAGGAGAATAAAAACAAATACCCGTTACATCAATATTTTGTTTTTGTAACAATTTTACAGCGATAATCGAATCAAGTCCGCCGGAGAATAAGGATAAAGATTTTGTTAACATATTAAGTCCTCTCCCCTTGTCATTCCCGCGTAGGCGGGAATCCAGGGGAAAATGCATCTATCTTGTAAAAATCCTTTGCCGTTAAAAAATAATTAAATCTTTTAATTCTGGATTCCCGATCCCCGGCCAGCTCCGCTTGCGGGGCAGGCATTTAATATCTATTCCCTGCGGGGCTATTGTGTGTCGGGAATGACAAAGAGAAAATAAATTATTTTTTTAATACTCCGATAGTCACGAGAAATCCCTCGATATTCATTTCATTTTTTAGCTCAATGCTATCCGGTACGCCTTGTTTTATGTTAAACGCCAAAGTGTCAGATTTTATTTCGTCGCTAAAACTATTAATCGCGTATGCAACTTCTTTGCTGGCGGTTTCCCAGTGAATAATTATCTTGTCATTGATAGTAAGCCCCTGATTTTTACGGATAGAGTTTATCTGGCGTACGAATTCGCGTTTAATGCCTTCCATTTTTAATTCCGGAGAGATTTCCGTATCAAGCTCGACATAAACTTCGTCGCCGTTACTGACAAAATCAACTTCCTTAACGTTCACTTCATCTTTGATCAATTCGATATAGGCATTCTTGATCGATACTGTCTTGGGCGCGCGCACAGTCAGTCTTGCCAATGGCTGACGCACTTTGATCCCGGCCATATCGCGCTTTGCCAAAGCCAGCTCGACGATTTTTCGTGTCGCCTCCATCTCCTCTATAATCTTTTTCGCATCGCTCTCTTCCATTATCGCCGTGCACTCCGGCCATGCTTCCAAATGGACGGATTTATCACTGTCTTTAAAATCAAGTCCTGTTACTTTTTGCCAAACCTGCTCGGCAATAAACGGCACGATTGGCGCGACTATTTTTGACAGGTTAATGAGTACATATTTTGTCGTCTGCAAAGCCTGCAATTTATCCGCCTCGTCCGCGCCCTTGAAGCGGTCGCGCGAACGGCGGAGGTACCAGGTGGAGAGGTCGTCGATAAATTTTGCGATAGGGCGACTGGCTTCCGGCAGATTATACGCTTTCATGCCATCGCTGATTTCTTGTACCAATTGATTTAGTCTGGCTAAAATCCATTTATCCAAAACATTATCACTACTGGTTTTTAATTCTGAGTTTCCATCAACAAGTTCCGCCTTAAACATTTCATAGAAACGTACAACATTCCAAAGCGTCATGTTTATTTTTCGCAAAGAATCACCAACGCCTTTCTCAGAAAAATTCAAATTATCAGCAAGCATAACGGGCGAAGTCAATAAATAATAACGCAAAGCATCAGCTCCGTATTTATCAAAAACCAAAAGCGGATCCGGATAATTTTTCAGCTTCTTTGACATTTTCTTTCCGTCTTCCGCAAGAACAATGCCGTTTACGATAACATTTTGAAACGCCTGTACATCTTTTGTGCCGACTGCCAAAATATGCATATAGTAAAACCAACAACGGCATTGGTCTGCGCCTTCGGCAATAAATTGTGCCGGAAAATTATGCTCAAATTTTTCTTTATTTTCAAAAGGATAATGCATCTGCGCAAAAGGCATTGAACCGGATTCAAACCAACAATCAAAAACATCAGGAATACGCCTCATTGTTCCACCGCATTTACTGCAAGTGAATGTTATCTCATCAACAACGTGTTTATGCAAATCAGCAACTTTTTTACCACTCAATTTTGCCAGCTCATCAACTGATCCAATCACAACGCGATTATCACAAGCACCTTTTGTTTTGTGTTCGCATTCCCAAATCGGAATAACCGACGCCCAAAATCTTTGCCGGCTAATAGACCAATCTCTTGCACCTTCAAGCCAATTTCCCCAACGGCCCTTCTTGATATGCTCAGGTGACCAATTTATATCTTCTGCCACTTTTATCATCCTGTCTTTAATCTTTGTTACATCCACAAACCAAGACCCGGTCGCATAATTCAAAAGCGGAGTATCACAGCGCCAGCAATGCGGATAAGAATGCTCATATTTCTCTTTGGAAAATAACAGATTGTTATGCGCAAGATATTTGATAATTTCAATATCTGTCGCCATATGATTATCAATCGGCTTGACATTGAGTCCTTGAAAATCTTTCACTTCCGGCTTGAAATTACCATCCATGGTTAAATGCTGTACAAAAGGCAGATTATGTTTCTTGCCCAACTGCATATCATCTTCTCCAAACGCCGGCGCAATATGCACGATTCCAGTCCCCTCGTCTGTCGTAACAAAATCCCCGGCATAAATCTTCCAACCGTTTTCCCGATTTTCTAATTTTTCGTCTGATGAATAATAATCAAACAATGGTTTATATTCCAAACCAACCAAGTCCTTGCCATTAATACCAGTTTTTCTTAAAGAAAAAAATATTTTTTCTTCAATATTATTTTTTTTATAATTAACATAATAAACTTTTTTATTTTGATTAAGCTTTGAATCATCACAATGAATCATACCCCCAAAAATAAGATTTTCTATATGTCTATCATTCGCAATAATAATTTTATCACCTTTACTACATAACAATGTTTTACAATCATTATCAAACTCCAAAATCTGATAATCAATATTTTCCGCAACCGCAACCGCCAAAGCCACATTGCCAATCAATGTCCATGGTGTAGTTGTCCAAGCTAAAACATAAACGTCGCCGTCTACTTTCAACTTTTCACTTTCAACTTTAAACTTAGCAATAGCCGACAAATCCTTTATATCCTTATATCCTTCCGTTACCTCAGACTGCGACAAAGTCGTTTCGCAACGCGGACACACATGCATAGAGCGATAACCTTCATAAACCAAGCCCTTTTCATACATAGTCTTAAAAACATACCAAACCGATTCCATAAAATCCAAATCCATGGTTTTATAATCATTCTCCATGTCTGCCCAACGACCAAGTTTGTTAATCACGACTTTCCAATCTTCAACATAATCCATAACCTTTGAACGGCACATTTCATTGAATTTAGCCACACCGATTTCCTCGATATCACGCTTACTTTTTGAGCCCAATTCTTTTTCTACAATATTCTCAATCGGAAGCCCATGGCAATCCCAGCCCCATTTTCGCTCTACTCGGTAACCATTCATAGTCCAAAACCGAGGCACAACATCTTTGATAATACTCGCAACGATATGACCGTAATGTGGAAGACCAGTCGCAAACGGCGGTCCATCATAAAAAACATAATCACCTTTTGGCGCTTCTTTATTTACTGATTTTTCAAAAATCTTATTTTTTTGCCAAAAATCCAATACTTCTTCTTCCATCACGGCAAAAGGATTTTTTTCGTTTTGTTTTACATCGGTTTTACGGTCTTGCATAATATATATTTTTCATTAAATTATATGATTATTTTAGCCCAAAGCGGATTGAATGTCAAAAAACTTTTTTTTCGACACTCCCCTTGACAAATTCCAATTTTCTGCTACACTTACTTCTGAGTGTTGATACGTTTTTGTTTTTCGCCTGCCAAACCGCACCTACCTTCGTGCGTTGCTTACCACTAATAGGCACCTCCCCCAACCCAGGAAAAAAACAAATTTAGGGCCAAAAAAGTCCCGCGTAGAATACTCAAAATGGGGTTTGCTCGACTAAAAAACGAGCAAACCCCTATTTATTTTCTAGACTTTTTATCACAATAAGCTTATACTATTAGCATGAATTTATTCAAACTGCACTCAAAATTTAAACCAACCGGCGACCAGCCAGATGCTATCAATAAACTATTAACCGGGCTGGAACTTGGTCATAAAGAACAAACCTTGCTTGGCGTTACCGGAAGTGGAAAGACTTTTACGATGGCAAATATTATCGCCAGCGTAAAAAAGCCGACCTTGATAATATCCCACAATAAGACTTTGGCGGCACAGCTGTATGGCGAATTCCGCAATTTTTTCCCGGAATCAGCCGTACATTATTTTGTTTCTTATTATGACTATTATCAGCCCGAAGCCTATATTCCGCATACGGATACATATATCGAGAAAGAAGCGACAATAAACGAAGAAATCGACCGCTTGCGTCATGCTTCAACCCAGTCTTTGATTAATAGAAAAGATGTTATTATTATCGCGAGTGTATCCTGCATCTACGGCTTGGGCGAAAAAACCGATTACGAAGGAATGGGACGGATATTCAGAGTCGGCCAAAATGTTAAGCGCAATGATTTGTTGCGACAGCTGGTTGCTATTCAGTATGAACGGAATGACACGGCTTTTTACCGCGGGCAATTTCGCGTTAAAGGCGATTTGATCGATATTCACTTGGCAACTGGTGAAGCGGTTGCGCGGATTCAACTTTATAATGACGAGATTGAAAATATTATAATTTTTACAGTTGTCCCAAACGGTAAAGTACCGGTGTGGGCTTCGGACCTAAAAAACAAAAACGGCTTGGCTTTACCGGAAATAAATATATTGCCAGCCAAGCATTTTATGACACCGGATGAGCGCTTGCACAAAGCGATTGCTGAAATAAAGCTGGAGTTAAAAAATCGTGTGGATGAGCTTATCAAAGACAATAAGCAAATGGAGGCTTATCGGCTTGAAAGCAAGACGAATTATGACCTTGAGATGATGGAAGAAGTGGGATATTGCAACGGAATCGAAAATTATTCACGGCATCTGACCGGACGCAATGCAGGCGAAGCGCCTTCAACACTAATGGATTTTTTCCCAAAAGATTTTCTTTTGTTTATTGATGAATCACACGCTACCCTGCCGCAAATACGCGGTATGCATGCCGGCGATCAGTCGCGCAAGCAAACGCTAATCGATTTTGGCTTTCGCTTGCCTAGCGCGCGCGACAACCGTCCGCTCAATTTCAAAGAATTTAATAAAAAATTCAAGCAGGTTATTTATGTTAGTGCTACGCCATCGGAATACGAAACCAAAAGATCCAAACAGATTGCCGAGCAGATTATCCGCCCGACCGGATTGCTTGACCCCGAAGTATCGGTCCGCCCCTCGACCGGACAGATTCCGGACTTGATTATCGAGATCGAAAAAACCGTTGCTAAAAAACAACGCGTATTGGTTACAACTTTGACCAAACGCATGGCCGAGGAGCTAAGCGAATATCTAAAAGAACAAAAAATTAAAGTGGAATACTTGCATTCGGATATTAAAACACTGGAACGAGTAGATATTCTCCAAAGCTTGCGCCAAGGCAAATGCGATGTTTTGGTCGGAATCAATCTTTTGCGCGAAGGTCTGGACCTGCCAGAGGTCTCACTAGTCGCAATTCTCGATGCCGATATGTCCGGCTTCTTGCGCAACGAAACATCACTTATCCAAACCATGGGCCGAGCCGCACGCCATTCCGAAGGCCGGGTAATTCTCTACGGCGACCGCATGACTCCCGCGATGCGCTTTGCGGTTAGCGAAACCAAAAGACGCCGCAAAATCCAAATTGCCTACAACAAAAAACACGGCATTACGCCGCGGACGATTACACTTGGTTTTCATGATGCGATTATTTAATTACTTCAAAATAATTTGCTCCTTCAATATCGTTCCGCGTTTGAATATGATTGGACTGCCTTTGTGCGTACTCTCGGCCGAAAACAAAACGTATGCGCCGTAAACCGTCCCTTCGGAATTAGTAGCATAGGCGCGGACATAGTAGGCTGTGCCGGGGGTCAGGTTTTCCAAAAGCAACTCAAAATCGCCTGATTTAAAATTGCCACTTTCGCTCTTGGTCCAAGTATCGGTTTCAGAGAGGCCGTATTTGAAGCCACGTTCGGTAATATCGGCGCCGCGCCGCCAAGCTTGACCGCGCGCCATAACCGACTGCGAGCCGATTGCGCCAGCCGGATAGGTGACGACAGCAGGTGTGTCCAAATTGCGAACTACATAATTTGAAAGCGTATGTTGAAAATTTACCCAGCCGATATTCTCGCCCCAGGCATAACCGCCAAAATCGCCGGAATCGCGATTGATTACTACCTGTGAATGGGCAGAATCAAAATTGAGCCAGCCGATATTCTCGCCCCAGGCATAGCCGGCCAGATTGCCGTTGCCATCATTCACAACGCCCCAATCGTCCGCTGTCGTATTGGTCGCGCCGGCAACACCGTCGTAGTCAAATTTGAGCCAGCCGATATTCTCGCCCCAGGCATAACCGGTAATACCGGCGTCCGTTACGGTTAGGGTTTCGTGTGTTGAGCTGGCATTAATCCAACCCGTATTTTCGCCCCAAGCATAACGCCGGTCGCCTGTGAAATGATTATAAGCATAAGCGATCTCGCCCCCAAATTGGAATTTGAGCGTATGGTCCCCTGCCGTTTTTGTGTTATGGATTACCTTGCTGATTTCTAAACATTCCCAATCCTTGAAAAATATTCCATCGCCTGCCAAAATCTGCGGCTGGATTTGTTTGTTACCGCACCAAAGCGATACAAACTCGTCATCAGCGATTGTCACGGCATCGTTCGGACTGATCAACAGATCTGCCTTACCACTGGTCGTAAAGCTGACTATCCAATCGTCACCCTCTATCGGGTGCGAATACAGATTTAGAATACTGATCTCAACCGACGGATCCAGGACAATCGGATACGGATGCGCGGCCAGCCAAGCCGAATCCGGTTTGAAGGTCAAAACACCGTCGACATATGCCATGCTAACATCGCGTACCGAACTTTTTATGCCCTTGGCATCAATCAAAAACGCCGCCGGAATCGTAAATATCCTATCCAACGGATGCGGCTCGTTCATTTCGCGCGTTTTATTTTCGATAGAATAAAAACCCAAATCACCGTTCGCCTCTGCCTGCGCGACAAGTCCGTCCGCGCTGATCGCAAAACGAAACTCAGCCGGGTGCCCCGCCTCTTTCAAAACAATATCTTCTTTTATCAGATAATTATCAATCCTCTGCCGAATATCGGTTTTGGCGTAAGTGTCCTTGTAAACAGTTTCCGCGCCGTCTGTTTCCGGAGTAGCCGCGACGGCGTCCAATGGCTTAATCAAGAGCTCGACCGATCCGGCAGTGATTTTCAGAGCATCCGTATAAACATTTGGCTGTTCCAATGAAAAATTAACGGCGTTTTTCTTGGAATACAAAAAATAAAAACCAATTGCAATCATAAATGCAAATATAGCCAAAAAAATAAAGATTTTTAATTTATTTTTTTTATTGTTCATTCTTACTGTATCATACACTGATTACGTAAATGAATTAGCCTATAGTTTTTAATTTTTGCCAATTTATAATTTTTGTCGAATCCCTTGTATATGTTTCTTCGCCGGAATATACTAAATATTTTTTTATTTTTCCTTTATCCAAAGCACTCCAATAATTTAAATTTTCAAAAAAAGAATTTGCTATTGTTTTTGAGGATTTAATCTCAATGCCACTAATATCAAGATTATCTTCAATAATCAAATCGATTTCTCTGCCTTTGCTATCCCGCCAATAAAAAAATTTCTGGAGTTTCGCATGATTATAATTATTTTTTATCAGTTCACTAATAATAAAAGTCTCAAAAATATTTCCTTTCAGATAATGATTTTCCGTCTGCTCGACGCTGGTGATTCCCAACAAACTGCAGACTATCCCAGTATCATAAAAAAATATTTTTGGCGATTTTATCACTTGTTTTTTATAGTTTTTATGGAACGGTCTCAAACGATAAATAATAAATGAAGCCTCCAGGATATTCAGCCACTCTTCGATTGTAGACCGAGATAAGCCGCATTCCGCGGCGATTGCGCTAACATTCAAAATTTGTCCGCTTCTGCCGGCTATTACTACCAAGAATTTTCTGAAAATATCAAAATTTTTTATATTAGTAATCTGTCTGACATCTTTTTCCAAATAAGTATTAACATAAGAGTCGTAAAAAACCGCCGGTCTTATCCTTTGATTATACAAACGAGGATAAGCGCCGTTAAAAATAATATCCGCGGGATTTTTAATTTGATGAATTTTTTCTATTTCATTCAAAGAAAAAGGCAACAATGTGACAAGGCCAACTCTGCCTGCTAAAGACTGTGATACTTTTTCAAGCAAGAGATAATTTTGCGAACCGGTAATAACGAACTTTCCGGCTTTTTTCTGACTATCAGAATGCGTCTGCAAATAAGAAAACAAGGTTGGCACCCTTTGAATTTCGTCGATAATTATGTTCTCGGAATATTTATCAAAAAAACCGCGAGGATCGCTGTCGGCGAATTCACGCATATCTATATTCTCTAAAGAAATATAAGCATAATCCGGGAACAGGTGCTTAGCCAAGGTTGTTTTTCCTGATTGTCTCGGACCCAAAATAGCCAAAATTGGAAATTCTTTAGCCAAAGTCTTGATCTCATTTTCTATTTCTCTTTTTATATATGTCATAAAAAAATCATATACTATTTAGAATATTTTGTCAAGTCTATTTAGCAATTTATTCTAGAGTAGATTATAGGCAAATACGTCTTATTTTTACTATTCGGTAAAGATGCTTGATAAATTCAAATGTTTTTGTGTAAAGCGGTAAATGCGTCAATCAAAGGCTCTGACAACAACCATTTCCAGAGAGGTATTAGTTTTATCTTGTTTTTGCCGATTATAAGCTCGTCTTCTTCTAGCGCGGTAATAATCAAAAGTTCGGAGCATTTCAAATTTTCACTCGCTTGCAAAATTGATTTTATTTCTCTTTCTCTGGTTTCCAAATTTTCCATTTCTTTGCATACCTGGATAAGCTGCAAAATTTTTCTGCCTTGCTTGATTACAAAATCGGTTTCTCTGCCCAAAGCATCGCTGTAATAATATATTTCATGTCCGCGACGTTTTAGCTCCAAAAAAACCGCGTTTTCCATAAGCCGGCCAAAATTGGCAGAGTTTTGCAATGCAATGGCATTTATCATACCAGTATCAATAGCATAGATCTTTTTTGGAGCGTTGATCTGTTGTTTGGCCTTGAAAGAGAAAGGCATTAGCTCGAATAAAAGATAGGCTTCCTCCAGATAACTGATATAATTTTTTATCGTATGTACGCTTTTGATTCCAAAAGCTCGGCTAAGTTTTTGATAAGTATAGCGCGACCCAAAATTTGAAAATAGATAAAGTGCTATCTCCTTCAAATCCTTGACATATTTAACATTATGTCGAGGCGTAATGTCTCTGCTAATTATTTTGTCATACAAATCACGCAAGTACTGATTTTTATTTTCAATCTGAAAAAGCTCGGGAAAACCGCCTTGTTCCAAATATTTTTCCAGATATTTTTTTAACGCGGCTTTTTTTTCTGTTATAAAAAAATCGTCAGCCTGAAATTGGTATCCGCATTGCAAAATAAATTCTTTGAATGAAAAAGGATAAAGCTCAATCGTTACATGTCTGCCTGTCAAATGCGTTGCTAACTCACGAGACAGCAAACGAGCGTTGGATCCTGTTATAATGATATTGTAGCCGAAACGTTTCAAACGGTTTGCAAACAGCTCCCAGCCACTAATATTTTGTGCCTCGTCCAGCAATAATGTTTTTGCCTGTGGCTCAATTTCTTTCAGTACTTCGAGAAAATCATTCAAATCACCGGTTTTTGCCCCAATAAAACGCTCGTCATCAAAATTTATATAGGCATAAACTTTGTTTGTCAAAATTTTATGCGCCAGCATGGATTTGCCCGAGCGTCGCACTCCGATTATTACCTTGATCAGCCGATTTGACATGGCGCTTTTGACAACATTCTCCTTGTCACGAACAATAATCTTTTCTTGCAAAATCGTGTTTATCTCAGTTTTTTGTTCAAGCAGTACTTGTTTGATTATATTCTTATTCATAAATACATTGCACAAATTATTATATTATTGTGCAATGGATTGCACAATAATAATATAAGCTGTTTTTGGAATTTTGTCAAGATTTATTTGTCTGATTTATTTGTCTGAACCGCTGACCCGTCATCCGTAGCTTTGGCGTAGGATGATTTTCACAGATTAACACTGATTACACTGATTCTGTAAACAAAACTCAGCGAAATCATGCGTAAATCAGCGCTAATCAGTGGTTCAGACAACTAACGACGGACGCAACGCGCGTAGGAGTTATTCGTCTTACCGACGTTGAGCGTGTAGCCGAAGGCCAAGTAGACGTACCAAGCGTTAGCCGTGCTAGTATAGAGCTCGGTACTGGACCAGAAGTTGTTGGCGGGAGAGGGAATATTGTTTGCGGCGCCGTTAATATAGACTTGTATTAATTCTTTTTGACTTGGTAAATACCAATCGGTTTCGTCTGTGCCGTCGCCATCAGCATCAAGCGCCAGTGCTTCACAAAAATCAACTGATAATCCGCCTTCGGCGTCCAGACCGTCGTCGGCATCATCGACTGTGCCATTTAGAGTAAAGCTGTTTGTGCGCGTATCACAAGTACCGTCAACCGCAGCCGAATAGCAGTCAGACCAGAACAGTCCCGTCCGCAAATCTTTTTTAACCACTCCAGAGGCAATCGTTGTTGCGGTCAAATCCGTATCTGTTGTACTTGCCCATTCGCCTTCTTCCAAGTTTTGGTCAACCGCGGCAGTATAGGCCAGCGATAAACTGGCGGAAGTAGCGACAGCCGAGCCTTTCCAGTCATCCCAGATTTGGTTTTTTTGCAGGGAGTAGTCGATACCATTTGCCAAAGCATCTACGGCATCATAAATATCCTGCAAGTCATGCATAGTCTCGCCTGGCGCCCCCGGCGAATCCAGTTCGTAAACAGCCGGCGTACAGCCTGTCGCCAGACAATAAATGTCTTCCAGCGTCTTCATGGTGTCGCCGGGGGCAACGCTCGGATTTAGCGTGCCGGCGCGAGAAATAATAAAAACACCCCCAGCCGTAAAAACGACGGAAAGGATGATGGCGAGGAGTTTTGTTTTGATTGGCATAAGGGTTTGGAATATAAAAATTAATAAAAATTATCAGAAGTCATCATGACTATATTGGACTTGGGATAGCGATTTTTAAATGCCGCGTTTGCCGCTTTACGCCGATATTTCAGCTCTATTCCGATCAAAATCTTCCCCTTTTCCAATACAAGGTCGATTTCGGAACCTTGTTTTGTGCGCCAATAGTATGGCTTGAATTTTTCATCCAAATATTCATTTTGCTTGATTGCTTCGGTAACAATAAAATTCTCAAATAACGCGCCTTTGTCGGTTCTGATTTCCAAGCTGGAAAAATCTCCGATTAAGGCGTTGCGAATACCGGTATCAAAAAAATAAATCTTGGGAGACTTGGATATTTCATCGCGCTTATTTTTGGAATAAGGATAAAGACGAAACAATATAAAGCTTTGTTCAAAAATTTCTATATAGCGCTTGATTGTACGTTTATCAGCGCCAAGGTTTCCGGCTAGTTCGGAATAATTGATCAGGTTTCCGATTTGAAATGCCAATATTTTCAGTAAGTCAGCAGCCAGTTTTTTATCTTCAATCAAATTTAGTTCCAAAATATCTTTAAAAATCAAACTATCGACAAAATTCATAAGATATTTTTCGTCATTGGAATTTTCAATCAAATGCGGATACAAACCATATATAAGAACGCTTTCGAGAATATTTTTAATATCAAAGCGATATAAATGATCAGAGCTAATTCTATTTTCTTTGGAAATATTTTCAAAAATATTATAATTTAATTCTTTTTCTATACCTTTTTGCTGTAAATATTCCGAGAAAGTCAAAGGATATATTTTATAATCGATTTTTCTTCCTGCCAAACTTTCGCCGGTTTTATTTTTGATATGGAATGACGAGGAGCCAGTAATTATGATTTTGATGTCTTTTATTTGGTCGTAGATTATCTTTATTGCCCGACCAGGGTCAGTCAAAAGCTGAATCTCGTCAATAATTATCGTTTTGGCATTTTGATTAATCAAAGTTTTATACGCTTCAATATCGTATGTTTCCAATATTCTTTTAACCGGCTCATTATCAACCAAAAAATAATCAGCTTTTGGGAAAATTTTTTTTACAATCGTTGTTTTACCAACCTGCCTAGACCCAAGCAATACTAATACTTGCTTATATTTATTAAAATGTTGACTAATATTGTAGTCAAGATGTCTTTTCATAACTTTTTTTACATTATATGTATAAATAGATATAACTAATTATACATTTAATGTAACTTTTGTCAATACTTTATTAAATATAACTAAAAAACAATTTTTATTTTAAGCTACACACAACAATAAAAACACCCCCAGCCGTAAAAACAACGGAAAGGATGATGGCGAGGAGTTTTGTTTTGAATTGCATAAGATTGGAATATAAAATTAAGTAAAAATTCAAAAATCAAATAATTCAAGCTGTCCATTTTTTTCTTTTAGATATTTCTTGGCAATGCACCAATATTCATGGGCAGATTCCAATATACCAATAACTTCATTTTTTGAAATAAAATCAATCGGTTGGTAAACAGCCTTATTCCTTTTTATTCGATAACGGTCCAATTTGCCAATCAAATCATTAAAACCATCACCCAAATATGCGCCGGCAACCAACAGCGTCGTTTTATGCTGTTCGCCGTCATCTGGACGATAGCCGTTTACAAAAATAATCACCCTGGATACCTGCAATATGCCATCATAGGCTGATTTGAATGCCGTATCGGGAAATCCGTGCTCAAGATTGAATTCTGCGGCCAAAAAATTTGCCTTGGCGGAATATAAAAGACCATTCAAAAATTCCTTGCCCGTAATTTGTTTTTTTATTTTGCCTTCTTTTTCTAGATTATCTAATAATGTTTTTAAATTCATCTTGATTGCCGATTAAAAATATATAATTTTTTAAAATTGATTGGTGAAAAAAAGATTTTTTCAAATTTTGCTTAAATTCCGCCAATGATGACAAATGATAATTGATCGGATGATTGATTTCTTTTTCGAGCAACATGGTTTCGCGATACAATTCTTTTTCGCCAATATCGCCGATTACATACAAATCAATATCTGAATCGGATTTAAAACTATTTTTGGCATACGATCCAAAAATAAAAGCAAAATTGATTCCTTTCATTTTTGCTAACTTTTTTTTTAGCATTATCTCTATACCAATAGTTTGACTAATAATTTCTTTGATATTTTTTAGTAGAGGGTTTATTTGATTAAGCCTGTAATAAGTTAAATTTGCCTCTTTTTCGCAAAGCAAAATATCCGATTTCAAAAGTACATTTAGTTCTCTATACGCGGTGCCAGACGAAGTTTTCACCAAACGGGCAATTTGATTGATATAATATTTATTTTTGGGATTATAGATAAACAATAAAAGTATTTTTTTTCTAATTTTTGATTTTATCAATATATCAAGCATATTTAATTTTGAGAATGATTATACTCAAAATTGAGTATAACATTTTTTTACTTAAAAAGCATTTTACTTACCCTAATTTTATCATTTTTCCCCAAATATAACAATCACGGCAAAAAGCGTTTTTTTCGCAAATCACGATGAAACTTAATCGCAAAACGATGCGCCTCGTCACGCACTCTTTTTATAATATGCAAAGCCGGCGAAGCCAATGGTAATTCCAATGGTTTTTTTTCGCCAGGAAAAAATATCTTATCCGGAGCCGCGGCACTGCGCAAGCCTTCGCCTTTGGATATCGCAAGAACTGGAATATCAAGATTATTTTTTTTTAGAATCTTTATTACCTCATTTAACTGTCCTTTGCCACCGTCAATAATGATTAGGTCTGGGGTAAGCCAGATATCAACATTTTTTGTTTTTTTAACATCTATATTATTTACCCTTGGATTCCCGCCTTCGCGGGAATGACAAAAAGACGGATTCACTATATGGCACAATCTTCTCTCCATTACCTCCCCAAGCATCCCGGTATCTCCCATGTCACTCGTCACTTCTATCTTAAACTTTTTATACTCACTCTTGTTTGGTTCACCGCCAGAAAAAACTACCATAGACCCAACCGCTTCTTTGCCAAAAATATTGGATATATCATAGCCCTCAATCCGCTCCGGCACGCGGGGCAGACCAAGAATTTTTGCCAACTCAACCACATCCGCCGCGTATTTATCTTGAACACCAATAACCTTGGCACTCGCCAAAACATATTTTATATTCAACAACTGAGATTTAATCACTCGCAATTCAATATCAACATTATTTTGCAAGCTACTTATCGTTTGTTGCGTGCTGCGTGTTTCATTTTTTGTATTATATGACTTCACCTCTTTTAACTTCTTACTTCTTGCATCTAACTTCTTACTTTCAACTTCCAACTTCTTACTTCTAACTTCTAACTTCTTAATCACCTTCCCCTTCTCCCCTGCCAAAAACAACGTAATCGGCTTTATTATTTTTTCTTTGTATTCTTTTACATCAAAACGACCACCGCACACTCCGGTACAACGTCCTATCTGCGCGTAAAAACAGGTTTTTTTCTTAACCGTCCGCTCAGTGCAATACGGCCAGATCTTTCTAATTATTTTTAGCACTTCACGCACGGATCCCGCACTAGTGAATGGTCCAAAATATTTTCCCTGCTTGTCTATTTTTCGCGTAATGAACACGCCGGGTATTTCGTCCTCGGTTGATATCTTGATATAAGAAAAACGTTTGTCATCGCGCAGATCAATATTGAAACGAGGCTGGAATTTTTTTACCAAATTCGCCTCAAGTAACAAAGCCTCAATTTCCGTTTCAGTCTCAATCCAGTCCACGCTTGCGATCTCTCTTAACATCGCTTTTTTCGCCGGCGTATGATTAGCGCTTTCACGCCAATACGAAGAAACCCGGCTGCGCAGATTGACTGCTTTGCCGATGTAGATTATTTCACCCTTGGCGCTTTTGTAGCGATAACAGCCGGGGGTTTGGGGAATGTTTAGTGCTTTGATGTTCATGATTCTGATTGAACAGTTACTTAGTTAATTAGTTAATTAGGGTTGTTATTCCCCCAATTAACTAATTAACTAATACCTAATTAACTAATCCCTAATTAACTAATACCTAATTAACTAATCCCTAATTAACTAATACCTAATTAACTAATCCCTAATTAACTAATCCCTAATTAACTATCATTAAACCCTATTTTATATTAAAAAACAACCCTAAAAGAATTGTTTTTTATCAAAAATTTAATTACTCAGCCGTAATCGCCTGCACTGGACAACTGCTTGACGCATTTTGCGCGCAATCTAAACCCTCTTGGGAAACAGCCTCGGCTTTGCCGTCGGCATTCATAGCAAAACCGCTAGGGCAAAGAGCGGCACATGCACCGCAACCGATGCAAAGATCTTTGTTTACTGAAATTGACATAGTGTTATTTTGTTATTAATAATTAACTTTTAAATATACTAACAGATTAACAGAAATTAATATTTGTAGCAAGACACGAAGTAAAAAGTTAAAAGTTATAAAGTTAAAAGTACTATATTACCATAACTTTTTACTTTATAACTTTACACTTTTAACTAAACTTTAACTTTCTACTTAATAACTTTCAACTTTTAACTACGAGCGGTAAGGAAAAATAAAATGTCGTGCCTTTGTCTCGGCCATTGCTTTTCGCCCAGATACGTCCTTTGTGCGATTCGATCATTTGTTTGGCAACAAACAAACCGAGACCGGTGCCTTCTGTGTGAATTAGCGGAGATAGATTGCCGCGATAGAATTTTCTGAAAAGATTTGATATTTCTTCGTCAGGAATACCGATGCCTTCGTCGGTAACGCTCAATACTAGCCTGTCCTTTTCCAAATCGATTTTTACCACAATATCCCCTTTCTCGGAATATTTAATTGCGTTATCAAGCAAATTCATAATGACATGGCGAATCTTTTCTGAATCTACGACTATGCTGGGTAATTTTTGTGTTGACGGTTTGTATACAAGATGATTATTGCGTTTTTTTGCAGTATCGGAAAGCTCATCTATCGCGCTGATGGCGAGCTCTTCAATATCCGTTTCCTTGAAATCAAACTGCAGATTGCCGGATTCGATGCGGGAAATATTCAAAAGATTCTCAACCAAAAGAATCAATCTTTCATTTGAGTCATAAACTTTTTTTAGCGAATCAGCCACGGCTTTGGAAACCGGTCCAAAATTTCCTTCCATAATCATGGAAATATATCCCTTGATAATCGTCAAAGGCGTCCGCAGCTGATGCGAGGCAATGGAAATAAATTCGCTTTTCGCGCTATCCAGTTTTTTCAGCTTTTCATTGGCTTCACGCAATTCCTTTGTCGCTTTTTCAACCTCTTGTTCCAATAAAATATTAAAATCCTTTGTGCGCTGATACATCAAGGCGTTTTCAATCGCCATCGACGCTTGCGCGCCGATTATTTCCAGCGTTTGCATATCCTTATTATTATATATATTGCCTGATTCTTTTGCTCCCAACATGATCAAGCCGACAGTGTTATGCTTGGCTTTGATCGGAATTATTAGCTCCGCGTTTACGCGCATCAACATAAGGATAAAATCATTTTCTTTGTTTTCATTGTTTATCGCTTCTTCAACGACAACAGCCTGTCCTTTGTTAAAATAAAAGCTGCCGATTATCTGATTGGCCGAAAATCTTCGGTGCCAATCCAGCTTGAATCCTTTGTTGTATGCCAAAAAATACTCTTTGGTCTTTTCATTATAATTAAAAATACAAAAAGCCTTGGCATGAAAAGTCTGCTTGATCAAATCGCAAATCATCTCATAAACTTTTTCGACGCTGATGGTTGTCCGCAATTTATTATTCAAAAACGTAATCACTTTTTGACTGTCATAATAATTTGAAAAAACGAATTTATTTCCAGACCAGGTATAAAAATCTTTTACAATCGGAAAAATAAACAAAGCCGCGAAAAGCACCGGAAAATCAATCCAAGACTTGAAAAGCGGAAAATGCGCTATCAAAGTGTATTTTAAAATAACCGCGAACAAAGCCACGCTTACAAATGAAGAGAAGAAAAGCATCAGATTCCTGAATACCACGGCCAATTCCACCGCTCGCTTAACTAGCACGATATACGAGCTAGTTATAAAACCGACAAAAAGCAAAAATACTCCATAAGGCCATATAAAAATTCCGAGTGAAACCAAAACAATATTTACCAAAGCGCAATTGGATATAAATAACAAAAGAAATAAATATTTGAATTTTGCCCTACGCGATACAAAACTTTTTTTATAATTTATTGCCAAAAGATAAGCTGTTGCGGAAAAAATTATAAAAAGCAAAACAGGATAAATATAAAAAAACTTTTCCAGAGAAAACCAAGGGAGCCTGTCGGATAAAAAGAATACTTTATTAATAAAAAATGGACTGAATATCAGGGCTGTGGCAAAAATAAACAAGGAGTAAACAGTCGCTAAAAGCTTTTTTTTATTTTCAATTATTTTTAACCAAGTAACAACAAAATGAAAAAAAACCGCTGCCGATAATATCATGGACGCGTACAAAAACTTAAAAGCAAAACCAAGCAAAATATCCGATTTTTCCAAAGGCCAGAAAACAATAGCCAAAAACACCATGGTTGCGCTGATTCCGTACAAAAAAAATATCCGATTCAAACGATTATTACAATCCTTTAAATAGACAAAAATAGAAAGCAAAAAAATTACAGCCGTGCAAATTATCCCGCCAATTAAAAACAAATAAATCATAAAAAATATTCTATGCTATTACCGCAAAAATCTTAGCGGTACATTTTTTGTTCAAGCAAAGCATCGCCGGCTATTTTTTGCTTTAAGCATTGTTCGCCCAAAGCATGCGGCCATCTGTCTTTATAATAATTTTCCAAAGAATCATCACCGGTATTATCGCTCAAAAAAGTTGAACATAACTCGTATTTTTTATCTTCTACAACATTATAGCGATAAGGCTCGTTAGTGCTTGGATGCGCAAGCTCTTTGTCTGTGATATATGGGTAATCCTCTTTTAAGACATCCAAATCAGCGGGCAATGTTTTTTTGTCCAAAAAATAGCTGTTAATCGCGCCATCAATACTGTTAAAATCCTCCAAAACCGCGTTATCAATCTTGCGATTTCTGGTTTCGGTCGGTGATTCAACAAAAAATAATGACGCAACAAACACTGCAATTACAACCGCAAGCGCGCTATACAAATAAATCGCGATTACTTTATCTTTGGTATTAACGATAACCTCCCTTTTTGAATCATAAAAATAAAAAGAGAAAATCGATCCGGAAATAACAAGCGCGGTAATGGATTTGAGAATAAATTTGAGACTAAGCTCGCCGTCCAAGAAATTATTAATAGTCATTATCAGCCAGACAATCATTACCACCGAAGAAACAAAAAGAATAAAATAGCTAAGCCATTTGCGGATACCAGAATCCTTGTCCAAGATTCCGCTGTATAAACTGCGGCTTATCTGTCGCATTGTCAAAAAATAAATCGGCGCGGAAATAAGCAAAGCGGAAATCGCATATTTCAATGACTCGGGAGAATAGTTACCGCTGTTTTGATTGATAACATCACTAATGTTTTTGTTTATGATCTGAAAAATGATCATACCGGCCGCTTGCGACATAAAAATAAGCGCGACCAAGCTTAACATGTAAAAAAACGCGAATTTGGCTGAATTGTTTTGTTGTGTTTCCATATTTTTTATAATTATTTAATCATATTTTAATGATATCATGGGATTGTTAAGTTTAAATTAAAGAATTCTATCATCAGCTGTTCTTATAATTACTTCTTCTTTTGCCTTTTCATAACCGGATTTTTTCTTTAAATTCAGTAGTTCCATTTTTTTTATGTATTCAAAAATAACTTCTTCTGGGTTCGCGCCATTTTTAATTTTTGTGCCTATTTCTTCCAAATCTTCAGCTTCAATTCCATATGCGCCTTTATTTAAAAATTTATATAACTCTTTATATTCCTCTGGATTTTTCTCTTTTTTTCCAAGCAAAAGCGGAATTCTTGTCATTGCCTTTTTTAATGTTGAGCGTTTATCAGCTATCTCAAGCCAAATATTTTGCATTTCTTTCAATGCGTCAAGCTTGGCCAATTTTTCTTTTCCCGCATCAGTTTTTTCCATTATAAGAATAATTTCTTGAAACGCTTTTAAGCTCTCGGAAAAATGCGCAATACCGATATCCATATTCGGTTTAAGCCCAAAACGTCCAAGTTCAGAAATATTCTTCATTTTTTGAATATCCTCTTCAAGCTTAGCCACCTTTTCTTCAGCTACTTTCTTTTGCAATAAAATCAAAGTTGTAAATTCATCGCCACCATGCCGGGAAGCATCGGTAAATTCATTTTTTATGGCCTTGCCGGTTTCTCCCAAAAGCTCGTCGCCTTGACTATGTCCGCCTTCATTGGCAAGTGATAGATAGGACATATCACCAAGCATTACATACAAAGGTTCATTTTTAAAATCGATCGGATTTTTTGATTTTACCAAGGCAATCACTTCTTCATCACTAACATCATTGATATTTTCAATACCAAACAAATTGGATATTTTTTCTTCCATATCTTTGTATAACATTTCACGCCGCTTTAATCCTGTTGTACTTTCAATCAACATCTTTTTAAACTCATCAATCAATTCTTCATGTTTATTATTCAACCATTCGATCGTATCTTGCGCATCCGCAAGCTCTGCCTTCTTGTCGTCAAGCTCAACCAAAATATCCGCTTCCTTATAGTCGCGGGCGGTATTTTCGCCCATTAACTTCTCCATCTTTTGCGCGTCTGCTTGCGCTTTTTCAAATGATAATTTCAGCATAATTTTTATTTAAAATCACCCGCTCCCGGATGGGTATAATTATAAAACAAAATAATATTTTTTATCGCTTCGTCAGAAATTTTTTTGTCATATTTCAGCTTTTGCAGATCAATGAATTTTTCCTTGACCATACAGCGCAATAACTTTATCGTGTCGTTTTTTATTATAGTACTGTTTTGGGCTTGGCACAATCCGCAAACCAATCCGCCACGAGAAAAATCAAAGCTATTGTTTTCGGGTTTCAATTCCTTGCCACATGCAACGCAGACGCGCAATTCCGGCTCATAACCAAGACCTGACATTAATTTCAATACAAATGCGTGGATAAAAAAATCAATTGTTTCTTCTTTGATATCATTATTATCTAAAAATTCCAAAAAATCATGTAAAAGAAAAAATAATCTACTGTCCGCTTCATTTTCTTTTACCAATTTATTAATAACCGCGATTACCTGTCCGACTATTCGCAATTTTGACAAATCAGACTTGATTGCGGAAAAACAATTTTGGCTGGCAACACCGCCAATGTAGCTATGGCACTTGCCTCGCACAATCATAAAATCGGAAAAACAAAACGGTTCAATATGTCCGGCCATTTTGGATTTTGTCGTTGCGGTACCGCGCGCAATCAGAACAAGTTTGCCGTATTCAAGGCTGCAAACCGTAACCCGGCTGTCATTCTCGCGATATGGCTGACGATTTAGCACTATGGCTTTGGTTGTGTAGGTTTCATCCATATAATACGACATTACATATTTGTAGTATTCGCATTATCAACGAACACTAATAATACGAATGCTACAAATTAAATTCAAATACTACAAATTTCACACACTAAGGTTGTCAAAATAACTCTGCAATATAATCATCGCCGCCACAGCGTCCTGCTTGGCTTTGGTTTTTTTTGTGCCAAACAGCGCGTCCGCGCCTTTGCTGGACAAGCGCTCATCAACCAAAATAATCGGCAGTGCTGTTTTCTTTTTTAAAGACTCGAGAAATAGATTAAAGCCGGCAGTCAGATTATTTTTTTCCCCCGACATCTTGATCGGCTGGCCGATTATTATTTCGTCAATTTCTTCTTCTTTGATAACAGCCAGCACTTCTTTGATATCCCGCGCAACCTTAAACGGAATAGCGATTTTGTTTTCGCTATCCCCGGTAGCTAGGCCGATACGGGAGGCACCCCAGTCGATTGAGAGATACTTTATATGCATAAAAATTATTTATTTAAAAAACTTCTTGTTCTTGTCATTCACGCGTAGGCGGGAATCTTGTTTTAAAAAATAATAAAATATTTTTACTTATATATACGTTATAAAACCATTTTATTTTATTCTTTACTTTCCATTTTAACACCGAGATTCCCGCTTACGCGGGAATGACAAATAGTTTTTCTTGTACTAAATTAATCGCCCTCTTCCGTCAAAACCACCCTCCCGCTGTCAACCACCGCCACCGTATGCTCAGCATGCGCGGCGAGACCACCATCAACCGTAGCAAACGCAAAGCTGTTTTTAACGCTTTTGATGCGCCAATTACCAAGACAAATCATGGGTTCAATCGCCAAAACCATGCCTGGTTCAAGTACGGCATTTTCCATTTCTTTTTTTGTAAAAGCGTAGTTCGGTACTTGCGGGTCCTCGTGCAGGCTATAACCGACGCCATGTCCGACCAATTCGCGGATTACGCCATAACCGCGGTCTTCGGCGTATTTTTGAATCGCCGAACCGATATCGTAGAGCGTATTACCCGGCTTCACCTGCTCGATGCCGATACGTAGGCACTCGCACGTAACCTTGATTAATTCCTCGGCTTTTTTGCTGATTTTTCCAGCCGGAACGGTTATCGCCATATCCGTATAGTATCCACCGAGCTTTGAATGTTGATTGCATATTCTTCCGGTTCTGAATTTCTCATTAATTGGATATTCCAATACAAAATCCAAACTAACAACATCTCCTTCATTGATTCGACGCGTGGGCAAAGACGCGGCATGGACTATTTCACTATTTATCGAAACACACAAAGCCGAAGGGAATTTTTTGCCGTCTGGCATAACAAAGCCAAGTTGAGCCGCGCGACCGCCGGCTTGCATGGCAAGCTCGCGCGCCGCGTTTTCCAAGTCGCCCGTAGTTACGCCCGGTGCAACTATCTGCCCCAGTTTTTTCATTATACCAGCCAATATTTTTCCGCCTTCACACAGTATTTCTATTTCTGGTTTTGATTTTATTGTTATCATGAGTTTTTTATATACTTTTTAACGGCACATTTACATGTGGCGAAACAACGCTGTCTGGTTCTTTTTTGTCGATTTGAACCGTTCCGGCAAAACCGGATACTGCGACATTCTTTGGCGCTGTGTTATTTTTCCTAGCCAATGCGCTGATACTTGAACCGGCATAAGGATTATTTATTCCCAAATCCGTATAGTTGGTTTTTACGCCGCCTTTGCCCAAAACGGTTTTTATCGCATTCTTTTCTCCAACCTGTCTTCCCGCGCTAAGCTGGCTGGCCATATCGTCTTTTTCACGGCTCCGTTGAACGCCAAGAATATTCAGTCTTTGGAATCTTTCATGCTTCTTCTCGTCTGCTAAAATTTCTTCACGACTCGGCCCGTCTCCGCCGGTTATGATATTATCAAAAATTTTCCGATCTTTCCGTTCCATTTCGTATTGAATTCTTTCTGTACCGTCTTCAACGATAACACCTTTCTCTTTATTAATCATTCTCTCAATCTGTCCTTCGGTTTTACCGATATATTTTTTTCGCATCAAATCAATTACATTCTCCTCCTTCAATTTCTGATGCGTAATATTTTTTTCGCCTTTTCTCATTCCATCATTATTCTGTTTTGCGGTTATAATTCTTTTCACATTCAAAACCCCACTCCCAAGAGCGCTTTTTACTCCGGTTCTACTCAAACGTTTTTCTCTTTCAAAATCAACTCTTCGCAAAACCTGTCCCGGCTTCATCCCTCCGCCACTATTATTAATCGGCTTTCCCCCTCCCCCGCCAAAACCCAATAAATTACCTAAACTCATGTATTTATTCTTAATTTTTAATTCTTAATTTTTAATTATTTACCCACCTTCTTTACCCAACCGAACGAGCTCTCAAAGTTCTTGATAATAATATCGATAATGCTTTCTTCCTGGGAAGGAGTCAACATAGTAAAATCCTCGGACTTTTTGCTATTTTTGGCATTGTCCTCACAAGTAACCCAAAATTTGTAAACACTGCCGGGTAAAAAATTGGTAACAACCTGTACATGCTTGATAGTATAATCTTCTTCCTTGGGCAATGACAATGGTTCGTCCATGATCACAAGACCCTGATGATAAAACAATTGGCAAGACGCTTCTTCATCTGTGCGCCAGCTAACAATAGTCTGGATCTTGTTGTCTGATCCGGGGTAGATGGTTGATTCGGTGTTGACCTTGGTAATTTCCGGTGGATACTTATCACGAGTCGTAATAAATGTAATCGGATCACTTTCCGCTTTTTCACCGTCTTCACTTTCTACTTTGATTAATGCGGAATAGTACGTGTCAAAAATCAGGTTTGAAACGCGAATATTGTGGGCGGTCAAAAAGCTGGAGTTGCCTTCTAGTTTCGTATCTTGATTGTTCAGATTGGTAATTTCAATGATTGAAGAACAGGGCACGTTGGTTGACCAGCGGATGGTCGCCGCTTCTTCTTCGATCTTTACTACTTGTAGATTATAAATTTCCGGCTTAATTGATTTGGTGCGAAAAGTTTTGTCCGTACTCTTGCCCGTCAAATCCAAAGCGGATTTTGAAGACACTTGAAAATGATATGTGGTAGCCGGGCGCAAGCCTGTTACCTGGACAACGTGATCAAGCGTCATTAAATCCGGCTCGCCCTCTTTCCAAATATATGGATTTTCCGCGTCCGGTTTATAGTCGCTCTCCTCTGCCAATGATACAATCGTATTTGATTCTTTGTCGGTTTTCCATGAAATTATCGCATAATCGGTACCAACCTCGACATCGGCATAATCCAAGATAATTGTCGGCGGGGCAACGATTTCTTCAGCTTTTTCTTTAACTTCTTCATTAATTACTTCCAGTGCCTCCTCGCTACTTATAGACTGCAGCATTTCAAGCACTTCCTTCAGTGAGACATATTCCAAATTACCTTCGCCACCTTCCAGACGACCGAGCTCTTTTCCGGTTTGGATATCTTTAGTTTCCAGATTTTCTTCAAGTGCAATCTGCCTGAGCTTTTCTAATATCTCACCCAAAGCACCGTCAACGTCCATCCGTTCTCCCCTACCTTTGTCGTCGAGTTTGTCATCAATTTTCTCACTTTCATCGCCACTGGATATTTTATTGACAAGATCCAGAAGCTCATCAACTATTTCAACGGTATTGGCTTTCAATTCACCGCCGGTTATGGAGCTTTGCTTATCTTTCGGTGTTTTAAATTCATGATCACTGGATATGCCCTGATTGCCCGAAGCATCAGCGGACGTAATACGGAAATAATAGGTCGTATCAGCCAATAAATCATCCATGACAATCTCGTGCTGTTTTTTATCAAAGCGCGGCTCACGAACAATGCCATAATTCTTGTTTAAACTGTAATTTATCAAAGAATCGGCTAATTCATCCGTTTCCCAACTCACGATTGATGAAGTTGCTGAAATATCACTTATTTTAATATTACTGATAATCGGCGGTATTTCATCATCCCCCTCTTCCGCAGCCACTGTCAAAGGCCCAAGATTTTTCATTATCAAAAACCCGGAAAAAAATACGAATATTATTATTCCGATAAAAATCAGCGTATTAATATAAAACGATTTGAGTGAATTCATAAAATCTTTATCTTGCCTATATTATAACACAAGCGGCTATTAATAATCAATCAGATTTGCGACGATTGATTTTGTCATAAACCCATTGCCAAAATCTCTTTTTTGAATTAATAAATATTAATCTTAAAAATAAATATTTTTTAATACAAAAATGAAAAATCTAAATGGTTTTATGATAATATTTCGAACTTTTATCCTAAAAACAGCATAAAGCAAAAACCATATCAAAGCGAGCAGAGCAAAAACCGCAGACCAAGGCAATAAATCGCTTATTTTAAAAGCGCCTGCCGGCATTATCGTAAAAGCAATCTTTTCAGAAGCGATAATATCATTGCCCTTGTACACTCTAACCTTAGCCCAATATTGCCCTGCATCGATTTGCACTGGAAACGATGCGAGCACATCTTTTGTTTGAAAAGCTTGAATTTTTTTAATTTTAAAATCAGTAACAGTTTCCAGTAAATTTTCTTCGCTAATATCATATATATCAAGCGTAACTTTTGACGGTGCAATCTCAATATTTCCCGTATTTTCAATTTTTAATGACACTTGCAAACGCCGAAAAATCGAGGAAAAAATCGGCTGATCCCAAGGCTTTTTGGGCAATTCCAAATCAATAATATTGGTTGCCCGCACCAAAAAATCCCGATAAATATCGCACGTCAGGCGTATATCAAGGTTTATTTGCGCGCCTACTCCAAGCTCGATTCCGCTGGCTCCGGTATTATTTTTTTCCGCTACATTAATGTTGATCTTGCCGGAATAAGAATCGATTGCCGCGTCTTTGGGCGGATCAATATTTATGATTATCGGCACCTGGATTATTCCGGCAGGCAATTCAAAGGTCATGCCTTTATTGATAGTTATCCATTCTTCAATCTCTGGCGCATTAATCTCTACGGTCGCGTTCAAAACGCTCTCTGCCGAAGATCGCAACAGCGTAACCCTTTGCTCAAAATGCGAACCAGGTAAAATCTTGTCCGAAATAACAGCAGGCGGCGAAACGCCGAAGCCGGCGAGGGCGGCATGGGCAGATGTAAGAATAATGGCGCCCGATAATATGAAAAAGTATAATTGCTTTTTTAACATTTTCAATGTTCAATAATCAATATTCAATATTCAATCAATAATCAATATTCAAATTTAAAAATTAATTTAAAAATTGAAAATTGAAAATTGTTTGAAAATTTAAAATTGAAAATTGAAAATTAGTATTCATAATAAATTTCCCAAAACAAATCACTTAAATCGCTTTTTGCTTTTTGAAAATCAGGGCCGTCTAAAAATTTATCCAGATAGCCGATATTTTTTTCCATTTCGCTGATAATCCGCAAAAAATTATCATTCGGATTATATTGTTTTAACCCTGTAAACTTATATTTCAAGTCTGGCAAAATCGACATAACCTCGGCTTTTTTTTCAACCTTTTCCAATTTATCAATTTCGATAAAAAAATCAAACAATTCCAAACTGATATCGTATGCACTATTGTCTTTTTTTAATTTTAACAAATCAGCGCGAGCGGTAAGCGCCAACTGACAGGCTGATTCAAAGCTTTTTTCCTGCGCAATCTCATGTGCTTTGCTGATTGACTCTGTTATTACAAAAAGTTTTTTAGCAAGATTCGTGTCAGATTGAAATATCACGCATTTTCCCGCTTGATTCATTTTCAAAAATTCTTGCCATGCGATATTAGCACCAGTAATCGTACTGGATGCGTTCTCAAAATCTTTGCGATAATTATATATCTCAACTTTTTTCAATGCATCATCAAAATTATCAAACTGCTCTTCGCAAGTAATAATTTTAACTATTTTTTCATGATAAAAAAAAGTTTTGTAGATAAAAAATATGCAAAAAAACAATATAACACCAACTAATATTTTTATTTTCTTTTTTTTCAGCATAAACATATTCGAGTATATTCGTTTTTAATTCGTATATTTTCGTGTCTTTACCAATTATCATCATCCATAACGGCAATAAATGTATTTCTGCCAATATACGTATCAGGATAAGCCACGGGAGGGATGCCAATACCCCAATACATGATATCAGAACTTGGAGTTGCGGAAGAAGTAGAACGCGGGGCAACTACATCTACTAATTTATTGGTTGTTTTCAGAACATTTGTTCCAAGTTCATAATCAAAGATAGTAAGATCAAATTTTATCCATTCAACATCAATTGAACCCGCATAAGATACGCCACCAAGATTTGTTCCCTGAATATTCGCATCCAACGGCGAATTACCGGCATTTTCGATCGTAGTCGTAGAATTATTTGTTCCGGTATTTTCACCGGCAAATATACCTGTCCCAAAATCGATCCATTGTTCCGGTACTTCTATTGCCAGATTGGTCTGCAATTCGGTTGTTGTTCCGGAAACGGACGTTGTAGCGCTGTAATTTACCCCGTCAAAAACATTAAGATAAGACAACCATTGATAATTTTTCCAAGGATTGTTGGCAGATTGATTATCAGTCGGAACGGCAAAATACTTCATCCCGGCCGTACAAGTGTAGGTCGCAATCATGTCCGTCGGACCGTCGCAATTACTTAATACGCATCCGGCCGGAGCGATCTGATAACAGACATTATCATCGGCGGTACAGTTATAACCGTTTGTGGCATTTGACATATAAATCGCGCTAACCGCGCTTTCAATATCCTGACAACCATTCAAATCTTCGATTGAAGAATTGATAGCTGATATGGAGGTATCCGGAGCATCTTTGATGTTTAAAATAATTATGGTTCCATTATTCAAAAACAATGTTCCCAAAACCGGCGCAGTGTTATTGACAGTATATGTCCCGTTGCGCGATGCCGGCGATGCCGGAAAATCATGGCTGTCAAATATATACGCGTAGTAATCGTAATTGCCGGCCAAGGCGGGCGTGGTTGTGGCAAAAACGCACGAGGCGTTCGGCGATGTCGTCGCAAGCTCGGAACAAAGCGTGGATCCGGTACAACCCGCGACTGTCGCGCCGGCAGATCCACAAACGAAAAAATCCATAGTGTCAGCGCCGCCATCAACATCCGTATCGGTTACGTACGCGGTAACACGGTATGTCTGTCCGGGATTCTTGTTGTTTTCAACCGTCGCAACGGACGTAAAATTCGGCGCATGGTTTATCGCAAACGGCGAGGCGTAAGCCGACCAGCTTGCTCCCTGCGAATAAGCCGAACACTTTGCTTGTCCAAAACCGAATACTTTATCACAGACATAGGCATACCAAGTATTTGATTCTGTCGTGGTTGCGGCGGTATAAACACAAGAAGCTTCCGTGCCGCTTGCGGTCGCAGTCGAAACGCACCAAGCGCCGCCGTTGCAAGTCGGCGCGGTGTCGTTGCCGGCGCTTATGCTTGCGCTTTTGCAGATTGCCAAATAGTATTGGTCGCCCGCGACATCGCCGGCTGTCGCGCGAAACGTAATATTATCTCCCATATTCGTTGGAGAAGTCGAGGCCGAAGCGCCGTCCGAATCGTAATCGCCCGGCAAAACGCTATATGCCGGCGCGATATTCGTACTTCCAAAAAGCGTTACTGACGGATATATCGCATAATTATTTAAAACCGCTCCATTTCTGGTTACACGGAAACAATAAGTTTGCGCTGCGTCCGCATCGCTAGTAACCGAAAATGCGTACTCGATTTCCGTATAACGCCCCTCAGTCAGACTTAGATTAGCCGAAGCATTCGTTGGATCCTCGACCATGTCACCAGCAACGAAAGTGTATGTTTCACTATTTGCAAAACGCGCAACCGTTGTTGTACCGTCCCCGAAATACGCGCTATCAATCATCTCAAAATGCTCTCCGGCCGATACGGTTACCGGCACGGTCCGCCAATCGCCTGGGTCAGTCGCGCAACCAAGGCTGGACGAGGCATATTCCAAGCGATAATTATAATCGGTCGCGCTACCGCCTCCGGTATTCGCTACTTCTATGCGTAGCCTTGTAGTCGAACCAACGCCGATTTCCGATCCTGTAGTCGGGCTGTTCGCGTCTTCATCCTCGAGCCAGGTAGCGGTCGCTTCCGTACCGTTATCCGCACGCCAGCGGTAATGCAGTTGAGAGACATCGGGAACGGCTGGTGCAAAGTTTGCATTATAAAAATCAGTACGCAAAGCCTCTGTTCCACTTACTTGATAAACGCGCCAATAGATCCAATTATTCGGACCATAGTATTCGGATAATGACGAATTTACGCCTCCGCTTAAAGTAAAATCAATATTCGCGCCGATTGTCGCCTCTGTGTCAACCGTTACCCAGGCGTTGGTCGTGCCATAGCGATAAACTTGCAATATCGCGGTGTTTGTTATGGTACTGACAGACGATTGCCCGTTCCAAGTACTGGATGCCGCATCCGTACTGTTTGTATGTTTAGTGGCAAACAAGAAAACCGGAAAATTCGCGGCGGATGTAGCTGTGTCATAGATTGAATTGTCCGTTAAAACATCGTTATAACCCAATGGATCAAAATAATATTCCAAATCGGTCTTAACTGTCGGTAGAGGCGTAATCAGGCCCTTGGAATACCTGGTCGTATCCGAAGCGACGGTTGAGAAAACCGGATACTTGGCATAATCCGCCAATACTTTATTTTCCGTAACATCATACACGCGAAGTCGATATGTTTTGGAAGTCGTGGCATTACTTGTGTTAATCATAAAGACCAATTCGGTATATTCATTGTAAGCCAAAGAAATATTTCCGGTCGTTCCGGTATTTTCCTGCCAAGCGCCGTTATGCCATGTTCTGGCATTCGCTTCGGCCTTATAGGCGGTAATCGCATCGTTATTTGCGCCAGATAATCCCGGACCGTAGCTTACGCTTGTTGTCGAAGTAACATCCAGCCAAGTACCAGCCGCGTCAGTATAGTTTTCATATTGCAGTTTGTAAATATTATTCAACTTATCATCGCCGCCGATATTTTCGATCTGTAGTCTTGCCGCCAAGCGCGTTCCGATTTTAATATTGCTAAGCGTCGTTGATGCGGCCGTGGCGGACACGTTGGAATTCACATTTGCGCCGTTATCATTCTCCCAAATAAACGATGATTGTCTTACCGCCGGTAAAGCGCTCGTCGTTGTCGCAATCTCCACTGTTGCCGTTGCCTTATTGCCAGCCTTGTCATATGCCCAAATATTAAATACATATTGCGTAGATGAAGCCAGGCCGTTAATAGTCGTAAAAGTCGCGCCATTATAAGTACGGCTAGACAGATTCGCGTCATTCGCCTGAGTCCAAGGGGTATTCGCTTCGGTTACGCCCGAAGCGCCGATCTTGTAAAATATCTTGTATTCCAAAAAGCTCACTGCCGGCTCGTTGGTCGGCGCGCCATAGGTCAAGGTAACGGTTTGACTGGTTTTTCCGCCAATACTTAGATTGCCGGGTGCGGAAGGCGCCTCTGTATCCACATAAAAATTTGGCGTTACTGCATTGAATTTTTGCCAGGTCGAGCATTCATCCTCGTCATCACAAGAAAGCATCTGCCATTTATAGCCGATAGTCGAACTGGCAATGCTTGTAATCGTGGCTGTCGCCGTATAAGGTGTTACGCTGTAATCGCCAGAGGTACTGGATGCAACCAGCCAAATTTTTGAATTGCAATCTGTCCAAGACGCTGATGACGCGCATGGATTGAAAGTCGTATAGTCTGAAGTAGTGGCAAAAGTATCGTTATTCGTAATCAACTGCAAATAAATACGGATCGCTTCCCGCGTGTCAATATCAAAAACCGATGCGCTAAGTCTGACCGTGCTCTCATTTGTCCAGCCCAAATTGGCAATCGTGGTGGTACCGCTTGATTTGTATTGTTCAAGATTTGTCGGGGCCAAGGGCGCGGAATTGTATTTAACATAACCGAAAGAGGTTGATTCAAAATCGGCATCCGCCGCGCCGGAACCGGTTACAAGCTGTGTCCAAGCTTGATTGCCAGAATTGTAAAACCGCTCATTGCCCGGGTCCCAGAAAGCGGCGGAATAATCAATATCATCATTCTGGAAAATCGCAACCACTTCATCTTCGTTCGGATCATCATACAAACGAACGCGCGGATAAATATTCGCTTCCGCGCCTTCGACCGATGTGGTGGCGGAAAGCGTATTGCCACTGGTCGTTATTACGCTATAAAATGGCGCCAGTGCCGAAGAGTAGTTGCCCAATACCAATCCTTTTCCGCTTTTGTAAAATTTTGTGGCAAACGGCGTCTGTGCGTAATTGGCTTGGCTATACAAATTGCCGCTGGAAATATTGTCGCCATTCGTTACGGTTGACCAAGAAATTGTCGGATTAGACGCGTTCACTTGATAAGCATTCAACTGGCCGCTTACATCGCGGCCGACAAAATAAGCAATACCGGTTCCGCCCGGATCTGACGCAAATTCACCATGGACAAAATCACCGCCCCAATCATTCGGCGCAACCGCCGGACTAGGCTGAGATCCGCCAAAATTTATCGAATTGGCTGCACACGTAAAATATTTTGCATAAGCGTAATTATTTGTAGTGCTGTTGGAATAATACAACGCACCGCGGCTATTGTTTGACGGATCAAAGAAAGCATCGCCGACAAAATTATTAATATCTTCTTCGGCGCTGGCATGGTCCACCCAGCTGGTCCAAGACGCGCTGGAATTATCAAAAGTCGATCCGCCAAAATAATACATACTGCCGACGTATTGCGTATCATCAAAAGTCAAAAGCAGATAATTGTCTGTGCCGGGTCTACGGACAAGGTTACAGCCGTTCATAACGCCAAATTTTCCGGTCGTATCCGTTCCCGGAACAAGGCCTTCGCTGGTCCAACCGGCGATTCCATCCCATGAAAAAGCGATAGCGCCGTTGCCGGCATTATTGTTACGGACAATCACAAATTCTCCGCCGGACAAAGGAGTGATACAAGCAGTCATTAGGTCATTATTCGTCGCGCTCGCCCATGATGTTCCCAGGGCGCTGACATTGACAAAATCATCCGCCGCGTAACGATAAACCGCGCCATACCAATCTTGATTCGTACCATCCCAAGTCTTTATAAGAAGCCCGATCTTGGCTCCGTTGTCACTTCGGATTGTACGAATATGGCGAATATTGTCGCCAAGCGCCGTAACATTGCCGCTGGATTGCTCAGTGCCCCAAGCGGCCCCGTCCCAAACACGGTAATAGATCGCGCGGTCATTTTTGGCATAAAACATAATGCCCGGAGTAGATACGGCATCATTCGTATCCACCGAAGTAACGGTCGAACTGGCTTTATGACCGACAACATCGTATGCCCAAATATTGAAATAATAGGTTGTTGCCGGATTCAGATTATTGATTGTAAAATTCGTAATGCCATTATACGTTTTTGAAAGCAAATTAGCATCCGATGTAGAGCCGTACAGGCTATCCGCTTCGGTTACGATCGGGTTGGTTGAATAATAAACGCGGTATTCGGTAAAATTATCCTCATCAGTCGCCGAACCGTAATTTAGTGTTACCGAATTCGAGGTTTTGCTGTTTTCTGTTAATTGCCCGGGCGCGGACGGATTGGTCGTGTCTATCTTGAAATTCGGTGTTGTCGGATTATACTGATCCCAAGAAGTGCAATCACCATCGTCGTCACAGGCCTTAACCTGCCATTTGTAGCCGGTAGCAAAGTCAGGATTATCCGGAACAGAAACGATCAAAGCTGATTCAAAATATGATGCGACCGTCCCCTCGCTCCCGATTGTCAAAAAGGAGCTATTATCATTCTGATTGTTATAAGCGGTCTCAATCCAGCTTGGATGGCGTGCGAAGTTTGAAATCTGCATTTCGTCAATCGTGCCATTAAAGGCTGATCCAATAATTATCGGGCTGGTATTGGCATTGATCGCGGTTGAATAGTCAGCCGTACTCTTTACTACGCCGTCAAGCAAAAGTTTCATTTCGGCCGTACCGCCGGCGTTTTGATCGTAAGTCAAGGCAATATGGTGCCAGCCGGAAGAAATTGGCGTGGATACGCTTTGACTGTTAATCTGCGCTGAAATATAGTTATCACTGTTCAGGCTTATCTGATAAGCATCTGTTCCTTTTCCGGCAATCGTAATCGCAGGCGTGAATTCGATAACTACCAGGCCGGGATTGCCAACGGATCCGGCACTCAGATAATTTCCACCGCTACCGGCTACGCCCGCGCTCGCAAGATAGTCCTCATCACTGCTATTGCCGGGATTAATGCCTGATCCGGCGCTAGTCGAGGTCGCGATCGCGGTCGAAGTTGCGTAAGAAGAACCGCCGCCGCCGCCAGCGCCGCCGCCATTACCCGCGCCGCCGCCGCCGCCGCCATAATAACCGCCCGCGCCACCGCCCGCGCCGCCATAACGATTTGAAGCATCGCCCAAGCCTCCGGCCGCGCCGCCGCCGGTACCGGCTGTTCCTCCGCCGCCATCCGCGCCTTGAGCTATGCGTCCATCCGCGCCGGCACCGCCATTCGTCAAAGCGCCCGCCGTTCCGTTATTGGATCCCGTACCGGCAGTACCGCCGGCAATCTGCGTTCCACCGCCGCCGCCATTGGCCACGCCAGTATTGGAACCGGCCGTACCGGATGTACCGCCGCCCGGACCGCCGTTGGCTCCCTGAGTATAACCGACGCTAGAACCGCCGCCGCCGCCCGCGCCACCACCTGCCGCAAGCAAAAGACTGGTACTGCGCAAAACTGCAGTCCGTCCGCCACCACCGCCGCCGCTAGATGCATCGGCATTATACGCACCACCGCCTCCGCCGCCACCAACCGCTATCGTCAGGGTTTCGCCGGGAACAACATTGATAGTTGAAAGGATATATCCGCCTCCGCCGCCATCACCGCCGGGGTTCCTGTTGGTTTCTGCGCCGCCGTTTGCGCCACCGCCTCCTCCGCCGCCTGCTCCCCATGCCTTAACGGTAATCTTTGTTACACCGACCGGAACTGTAAAGGTTTGCGTACCGGCACTGGTATAAACTGAAGATGAAGCGACCGGTTCCGTACCGATCTCGCCGTTCATCCAAAAACTCATAGTCATAGCACTTGTCAAATCAAGACTATTATTGTCCGCAATATTCAAATAATCATTAGCACCATCAAAATCCTGTCCTTGATATATTTTTGCTATAAATTCATTATTGCCATACTGATCACCGTGATTTGCGTATGCAGTGCTATCATTGTGCGCCAAAAACGAAGTAGCTTCATCAACCACGTTTTCTTCCAAATGCCATACGCCACGGAAATAGCTGTCCCAAGCCTCTGTTACCGTTGACGGATCTGTCGTAACCTCCGCGTTGCCATAATAAAGATAAAGAATCGTATCCGTAGTAGAGGAAACATCAGTCTTGACCCAAGCCACGAATTGCCCGGAAATCGGATTAAAATATTCCCGTTCATAATCAAGCAAGGCCGTTCCACTAGAATCAGTTATCAGAATATCAAAACCGTCAGCGCGGGCTTCATCAGCCAAATCCGCGTCAGTCATATCGATCATAACCGGAAAATCCGCGGTAGTAGTCGCGACATAAGCGGAATTGATAGTAATCTGCTTGCGATACAGCCAATCGCCGTCATACCAATCGGCCGGCAAACTCGAAGAAGTGGTGGAAACCGACCAAATACGCGAAGAACATGCCTCAAAAGCCGTGCCATAAGCGCAGATATTACTCGGAACAGTAGCGAATGAGTTGAATGTACTTGTCGCGGTTACCAATTCATAATAAAAAGTAACCAAATCTGCGCTGTCTTGATCGTGCGTGGAAGCTTTTAAAATAATGCTGTTATCATTCATCCATGATCCGTTTGCTACCGGCGTAACAGAGTCGCTATAATACTGATTATCAGCCGAAATATTGGTCGGTGCCGCGTTTGTTTTGACACTAAGCTCGATCGTTGAACTGGCACGGTTGCCAAATGTATCATAAGCCCAGATATTGAATACATATTCAACCTTTGAATCAAGACCGCTGATCGTAGTCGTCGTTGCCAGATTAAAATCATCCTCGTCCAAATTAATATCCGAAGATGTGGAATGGACAAAATCATTTTCAGTTACGCCCGACGTTCCAATCTTGTAATAAATCTTGTAATCTCTGAAATTCGTATCAATACTGGATGTACCGAATTTAAGAGTAACACTACTACTGTCTTTTGCAGCCAATGTTAAATACCCAGGTACGGTCGGCTTGACATTGTCCAATGTTATTGGACGCGTATGCGTCGCAACCTGTTCAAAAACGCCGTCGCTGACGACTAGCCCCATGCAGTATTCGCCGTTAGCCGCCGGTAAATCCAAATTAGAGAGCCAATCAAAAAATACATAATTCTGACCCGGAGACGTTTTTATCCAACCGGTAGTCGTACCGATTTGAAAAGGATTGGCATTGTTTACCTTTGGGTCGCCATAGGTGGCAAATGTGTTGGAATCGGTTTCGTCAATCGTAGAATCGCCGTATGATCCGGAAAAATCGCAAGCACTGTTAAACATAAATTTTGCCCGCAAAGTATCATTATTATCCGCGTCATCGGCAAGAATCGTAACATCCACGATGCCGCTTCCATCAGTCCGCTGGCGAGTCGAGCTCATCAGATACCCTGTCGGCGGATTGAAAGAATTCGCGGTTTTCGCCGTTAATTCGATTGCCGCGGCCGCCTTGTTGCCGGCATGATCATATGCCCAGATATTGAATACATAATCAGTGTCCGCCGCAAGATCGATAACGAACGTCGAAGTCGCGTTAGCATATGACACATTCGAAAAATTATTATCTTCATGCTCTTCGTCTGACTCTGTTACTCCACTAGTCCCGACTTTGTAATACATCCTATATTCGGAAAAATTAACATCGCTGGATGAAGCGCCAAGTGTTATAATCATGGAAATCGGCGTAATAAGAAAAGCTTGCAGATTGCCCGGTATCGTTGGAGAAGTATTATCCACTTTGAAATTAGGAACGGAAAGATCAAAAGCGGTCCAGACAGAACAAGCATTGTCATCATCACAGGCAATGACCTGCCATTTATAACCATTATAATCAGGCAGACTGCTTATGCTGGTTGTACCGATGAATCCGCTTGTCCGATAATCGCCCAATACGCTGTTTGAACGCCAAATCTTGCTTGCGCACGCGCTATAAGCGGTGCCGGACGGACAGGAAGAAGACGGCATTTGCGTTGCCGTTGTAAAGCTTGCCGTACTGGACGCCAGCTCGAAATATAGCGTTACTATTTCCGACATGTTCGGATCAGTCGCGGTCGCGCTTAATACGACCGTATTCGTATTAATCCAATCTCCGTTCGCGATCGTGGTCGTACCGTTTCCGCGATACTGCATCGGCAATAACGGCGCGCTGGGCGGCGTATTAGAAGCGGCTGTCGCCAAAGTCGGGAAACTGTCAGACGCATAATCGTCCAACAGGCTTCCATCGCTTTTTATCATGCGAAAACAATAATTCGAGCTGGATGTGGCAAAGTTGTTATACAAAACCCAATCCCACTCCGCGTAGCCGTTTGCCGGCGTTCCGCGCGGATTGCTGGCAGAATTATTCGCCTCTTCATAAGACTGCGCAATATTTGAAGTAGACAAAAGAACGGAAGCAAGCGCGCTATTATCGGCTGGATCCGGATTATTATATCCGCGCCAAGCAGTATCGGCAGATACGCCGCCGACACCGGACCAACTGGTGCTGGCAACCGATAAGCAGTCATCGCTTTCAACATACTGCAAGGTGTACGCCTGCGTAGATGTCGCGAGAGCGGTCTTGGTTACGGCAATATTCATGCGTACTCGCAAAATATCGCCAATATTCACTCCGTTAATTGCGGTTTTTTCCGCCGCTTTGGCGGGTCCCGGCGCCAAGCTATCGCTATTTCCATACCAGCGCCAATTGCTTTGAATCAGCTCCGGCAAAGGCGCAGTCCATTGATAAGTATAAAAAAGTATCGAATTCATCCGCGCGCCGGCTGTTGGCGCAACCGCATTTTCATTGGAATAGCAAGCAAAATAAGCCTGCTCATCTATTGCGGATAAAACCGGAGTTACGCTTTTGAAATACTCGGCAAAAGTATTCGCGCCATCGCTGCGTACGCCGTATTGCCCGCTTGGACTGCAAACTGGACTGGTCGTGCTGATATTGATATCGATCGTAAACCAATTTGCCGGCATATCGCCGTCTGAATCCGTAAACAAGAAAGAACCCAAAAGACCGGCAGATCGTACGGTTCTTACTCCTCTTTTTTCCGGAAAAATTACAAAAGCCGTACTTTCACCGTCGTTCTGCGAATTGGCTTCGTCTCCGGATTGTCCGCCAAAAAGATTAAGCGAAGACAGATAGCCGCTTGACTCATCAGTATACGAGTAAGTAATCATAAGTTCGGCTGATACACCGCCGATATTTGTCGAACTGTTCGTGGTATTTATAACCACCTCTTTCGGAATGGATGCGTTCGCCAATTCCAATTCGGAATAATCGGCGCTCGGGATGACATGGATTATTTTAAAAGACGGTTTAATCACTTCATCGCCGGCATCAATATTGTAGACGTAATTCGCCGATGTTGAATTGCTGCCGGTTTTGGACGATACGGTTAGCGTATATAAGCCGCTGGCGTAATCGTTTGAAAATATCCGAAACCATGCTTTTTTAATATCAACAATGCCATCACCGGTTCCGTTTTCCGGAAAATAAACGCTCGCACTACCCGATGCCAAAGACGTACTTTGTCCGTTAGTTAAAACTCCAATCGGAAAAGAAACTGTGCGGGTTTTTACGGACGCCGATTTGGGGGCCGTATAAGTTTCCGTTGATTCGCCGCTCAAAAGATAATATGTTCCGGTGCCTGGACTAGATAAATAATATTCTAAAACCTGAGACGAATTTTCCGTATAGCCATAAACATTATCAAAAATAATTGCTGGAAAATGTCCTTGTTCTCCGCCATTAGCCGCCTCATGATAATACGTATCGCTCTCGACGCCATAACCTTGTAGATTTACAGTCATGGCTACGTCATTTATTCCATGTCCGTCATTTGTGCCGCCCATAGTGAACCATTGCGACAATTTCGCTCCGATTTCCGGAATTTCGATATTATAATTAAAAGTCGGACAAGTATTCAAATCTGTATCGCAATCGTCAGCCGTACTAGCACGCTTGGTACCGGAGTCGCCGCTAGCGGCTGATTCCAAAGGATAAATAACGGTATTGGTAAAGTTTGTCGTAGCATCTTCATTAAAAGCATAGGACACAACCAAAATCGCCCGAGTGCTTGCAATCGAAGAAACGGCGGTACCGGTCTGCAAATTATAACCTACCTGCGCTTGCATATTCGCGCTATCGCCCGCGTATGCCGCAAGCTGTGCTTCGTCCGTCACATCAAATAAAATACGTACTTGATTACTATCCGCTTCGTCGTAAGCCAGTACCGTATCACTGTCAATAAACGCGCGACCGGAACCGTTTGTGGCATTGGCCGTACACGGCTCGACGCAAGCGTCAAAACTCATCTCATATCCGGTATAATCCGAAGACAAGGCGTTATAAGCCTCAAACTGCGCTTCAAACAATACATAGGCGCTCCGCACCTCTACGCCGGTTTCCGCCAAGCTAAAATTAAATGTTGCAAAGCTTTGAGCCGTATCCGTGTTTTGGCCGGAAAGACCATTTGCGCTTGAATAATCTCCTGCCAAAAATTGCACGCTTCGCGCGCGCGCATGCGGAGCCGATTGCGTTGAAACTACGATCTCGTTTGCAGATGTCTTGTTGCCCGCCAAATCGTAGGCCCAAATATTAATGACATATTGCGTATCAGATTCGAGATTCAAAATCGTTGTCGAAGTCGCGCCGCTATAATCGATTTCAGCTAAATTTGCATCGCTGTGCGCGCTATCGTCCGTATCAACTCCGGAAAGCCCGGTTTTATAAAATATACGATAATACGCAAAATTCGCTTCATTCGTTTCCGCGCCAAACGCAAGCGTTATCGTCGTCGCGGTGGTAGTCGCCAAAACAAGGTCGCCGGGCGCCGATGGCGCGTCCGTATCAACCTTGAAATTCGGGATTGATCCGTTAAAATCATCCCAATTAGAGCATTGATTCTCAAAATTACAAGCCAAAACCTGCCATTTATAGCCGATTGCCGAGTCAGTCGATGACCCTCTATCCGGAAGAGATACAACATTTACGATTCCTTCATATGTTGCGCCGGCAATCGATTCTTCGTCTTCGATACTCATAAACTTTTCGACATCGTGTTGATTATTGTATTCAGTCAAAATCCAACCGGCAGTATGCGTAATATTCGTAGCGCGCAGTTCATCCATTTTTCCATTAACTTCATAATTCGTACCGGCACCCATAATATTCCAAACATTGTTATTATCTGCCGGCGCAGTCTGCGCGTTAGGACCGTCATCTAATACGCCATTAACGTACAAACGATCATTTCCTCCGGAATGTTCAAATACCACATAATACCACTGTCCAGTTGAAAAAATAGTATCTGAAACCAGCTGATTACCACCGCCAGTACCGCCGCGAATCTTATTCGGACTGGCATGCGCCTCGCTCCAAAGCGCGGTACCGGCAAAATTGGATTTGTCCGTAATCAAAGTATTTTCCACAACAGTCGTAAAATTCAGCCAATAAGAAAATGTTCTTGCTTGGCCGGCACCGGTCGTGCCATCCATACTAGCACTATCATTAATAGTCAGCGTATCAGACACTCCATCAAAATCAATCGCTTGTCCAATCATGCCGGAAACCAGGTCTGCAGAAGTCATATCTCCGCTTGCCGTAGCATTGTTTGCAAAAGACGTTGAATCTCGAACTCCTCCGGCCGTACCCGGACCCGGATCGTCTTTTAGATGATTAACAACAGCATAAGAACTATTCCAAGTTCCGGTTTGATTCTGTTGATCTACAGCTATCGCGGAATTACCATAATAAATATAGATTGTTTTATTTGTCGTTGAGGAAACATCAGTTTCGACCCAGATAACCAGTTGTCCGGTCGCGCTATTATAATATTCCCTTTCATAATCAAGCTTTGTCGTGCCATCCGAATCAATCAAAGTAATATCATATCCATTTGCCGAAACGACATGCCCGCCACTGCCGGTATATCGCAAATTACTGTCTGTTGTCGTAGCAAGAACGACAAAACCGCTCGTTGTCGTTGCAACCTGCGCGGCATTGATAATTAATTTTTTGCGGTACCCCCAATTGCTATCATACCAAGGAGTAGTACTGGCAAAATTTGTCCATATTTTAGTCGCGCATGAACTATAATCAGCGCCATCTGCGCAAGCTCCGGACGGTTCGCTGGTACTTTCAATAAAAGAACCGTCTTCTTCTTTTAATTCAAAATAATAATTGAATCGAGAAGTCGTGGCACCCGGCAAAAGACTTGACAAAGCAGACAAATTTATTTCATTTTCATTGGTCCAGCCTTGATTCGCAATTAATGTGAATAAATCATTTTTTCTTTGCTTATCAGCTGACACGATGATATCAGGAGTATAAATATTAGTCGTGCCCGAAATAGCTACTGGCGCCGAAGTATAAACCAAACCGCTTGACAAGCTAATACCCGTCGCCGGACTGCTGATTTCAATCTCGATTGTCTCATCTTTCAAGGCGCCGGAACCGATATCAAGCACGACATAAGCGCAAAAAGCCGAAGTCGTGCTGATATTGGCCGCGCCGCTGAACGTAGAGGTGCCGTTAGCGGTATCAAAGGCGGTACTGGTAGCGCCAAAGCGCAGATCACTAGCGGAAAAGCTCTCGCCGACGCAATTATAAGGCGCGCTAGTATCAAGATCATAATACAATCTAATATTTGAAAGATTGGAAGCGGCATCTACGGTTCCGCTCTCATTAATAGAGATAGACGTTAAATTGCGAGCGGTCTGAGCATTGCTAATCACAAACGCGCCGCCAATATAATTATTCTCGCTATTGCCGTCCAAAGAAGCAGCCTGAGTTCCGGTGGCGGCAACGCTTACCGCTACCGCCAAGGTTGTTGTCCCGTACGCGCTAATTGCCGCGTTTGGTCCGACATCAGTCGGTCCGGTAATATCTGTTGAAGGATTATTGATAGTGATTTTTAAAGTCTGTCCGTCGGTCGCTCCGCGCGCAACATCCAAAACGGCATAAACACACATTGCGGATGTAGTACTTACCGTAACCGAACCGGCAAAAGAAGCGGTGCCATTGGCCGCGCTAAAACTGGAAGAAGTCGCGCCATAACGCGCGTCGCTTTCCGAAAAGCTTTCGCTCAAGCAATTGTAAGGCGCGCTGGTATCCAGATCATAAAATAAGCGAATATTGGAAAGACTGGTTTGCGCGTTGACAGTTCCGATCTCGGTAAGCGTAATACCGCTAATGCTTGAGGTGCTAACCAGGTCGCGGAGAACAAAACTGCCACCTACGTAATTACTTGCACTCGGTATTTCCAAAATACTTGTCTGTGATCCGGTTGCGGCCGCTTCGACATTGTCGTATAAAACTACGATCCGTCCCGCATAACCGGCGCTTCCGCGCGCGTTATTACCGCCCGCGCCGCCAGTACCAGCCGAACCAGCATAATCGACGTCGCCGTTGTTCGCGGCCGCGCCCGCGCCGCCGGCACCCGTACCGCCGGCTGTACCCGCCGCGGTTATGACAGCAGTCAAGCCGTCGGTCTTGCCGCTTCCGCCACCGCCACCGCCTGCGCCCTCGGCATTACCGGCTTCGCCGCCGCCACCACCGTATTGTCCGCCGCCACCGCCACCACCGCCCGGATCATTGCTAGCGGTTTGTCCGTCTCCGCCCGCTCCGCCGCCGTTCGCGCCAGCCGTACCACCGGTAGCACCGCCTGTCAACGTATCATCGCCATTACCGCCGCCACCACCTTGATTAGCACTTCCTGCTTGTCCATCCGTTTCACTGGAACAGCCAGAACCACCCACACCACCAGCCGCTGTCGTGCCGCCATCGCCGTTGTCACCAATCTGCGAACCGCAAGCTGCATCCAAACCGCGAGAACCGTTGCTACCGTTAGCACCACTACCCGCACCGCCGCCGCCACCGTCTTCAGAATTGCCATCAGCGGCACCGGCACCACCCGCACCGCCACCCGCCTGGATCAAAAAAGTACCGCTACGCAATATCGCACTATAACCACCACCGCCACCGCCCTCGCCGACATTACCATCATCATTTCCGCCGTCCCCCGCTCCGCCAACGCGGATTGTTAATGTCTCACCCGGCGTAACCGGAATAGCTCCCTGCGCAAAACCGCCACCACCTCCACCACCACCAATGCGTCCGGCGCCATTACCGCCACCGCCTCCGGCACCGCCGGCACCCCAAACCTTGGCCGTAATCGAAGTTACTCCGGGCGGAACCACAAATGTGCTATCGCCAGTAAACGCCTGCTTAGAGTCAGCCGCAATCTGCCAAGACCGCTCTTCCGCATAAAATCTATCACCATTCAATCCATAAACCGACAAAGAGCCCAAAAGATAAAATTGCGGACTAATTTTTGGAGCTAGATAAGTATAATAAAGCTCGATTGTCTCACCGGCTGTCGCAGAAACCGGCCAAGATATTTTTTGCGTTCCATCTATCTCATCCGCGATACCGAGCTGTCCTTCGCCGCTGATTTCCGCCAAACGGAATGAAGACGGTAAATTTTCTTCAATGTATCCTTGAAAATCTTGTTCCGGACGGAAACTGATCTTCATGATATAAGCCGATTTAAAAGGGTTAATTCTAGTCGCGCCGGTTCGTTCAAGCAAGAAAGGCCTTTCGTCTTGAACCGTTAAAAAATCCTCAACTGAATAATTATTATCAAGATTAGTCAATTTAAACCGATACCGCCCGCTTTCCGATAGCGGATAATGCACGAAGTAATCCGGCGCGTCCGTTACATTATCCGCGCCGCATTCAGAGCTCAAAAAGATCGTTCCATCGCCGACTGATAGCGTCTCGGTCTTACCGGAAGGCGTTTCAATATCCAAAACCAAATTCGAATCGCACAAAGTATGCCCGATGCTGTCCAAACTAGCCATCTGTAAATATGCCGTTTCTCCCGGCAGATAAGACGCTTTGTCGGCATTAAAAGCCAAAACACCCCAAACGAATTCATCGTCAAACTCTACTTCCGCGCCGCCGATAAGTTCCGGTTCACGGAATCCAAATTTAATCCGATACGCACCGGGCGCAAACTGACTGCCAGGATCTTTGACCCGAAAAGCGATTTCTCCGTCCTCGATATAGTCTGCCGTAACCTCCAAATTGTCTGTACTGCCCATATCTGTCATCACACTCGCTCGCACTTTTATATTTTTATATTTATCATAAAATATTCCGCCAATGCTTTCCAAAATGCGTCCAAAAAAGTTATGTTTTTCCCTAAATTTGTAATTGATAGTCGGAATTTCATCCGAGCGGAAAAAACGTTTTTCATTTTCCGACTTTAATTCAAATTTTTCTTGTAACATTTCCGGGCTTTCCTCTAAATCGGTTTCTTCCACGTCCACGTCTTGAATCTCTTCTTCTGTGATTTCCGAAATCTGCTCCTGTCCGTCGTCATAGTCAATTTCAAGCCACAAAGCATCCAAAAATATACGCATATCTTTCTCAACTGGTCCGTTCGCAATCTCATCGCTCACATAATTAACCCGGATTTTTAATTCATCAAACGCTTTCCAATCCGAAATATTTGGCACTGTAAAATTAAAAAAATCACCGCTCGGCGCATTTACAAATTGTTTGTCTATTCCGATCTCGCCCAAAGCCTGCCATTCATCACCGAGCTTGTATTCGACCAGCAAGCGATCATTCTCGTAGGCGCTTTCGGCCGCCAAAGACAAGCGCAAATTCACTTTGCCGATCGTATTTGCTTCATAGCTTTCTGGAACGCTAAAATTGGAGTAGGTGATTTTTTGTTCTTTGATATCGGCAATTGCTAGGGCGGATTCGGATGCAAACAATTTTTTTAGATCATTAAAAAAACCGCTAATTCCCAAGTTAAAGTTACCCAAAAATGAAGTTTCAGCACTCTCTGTTGCTTCGGATATTGACGCAGATGCTTCGGGCGCGGATTCGCTCTGCGGTTCCGACGCTTGCGATTCCGATGGAGTAATTTCTGGCTCTGACGCTTGCGGTCCAGACGGAATAATATCCGGTTCCGCTGTATCCGCTGGGTCAATATTTTCTTGCACGTCTTCCATTGGTGCATCATCATTTTTCTCTTCTTCTGTTAAAATATTTGTTGCCGGAACGTCAATAATTTTTTCTTCTGTCTTGGGCGTGTCCGTATCAACCGAATCTTCATCGCTCGCGTCCTCATTTCCATCTACCGGCACCGAATCTAAATCGATATTATCAGACGAGCTCTGATTAGAGATAATAAAAGCTGAATTATCCTGATTAAAATCCGCAAACTGCGCTTCGTTTGACAGGTCTTGATAAAAAGATTTGGAAACATTGGACCAACCCGCAGTATCATCGTCCTGTTCCAGTGTAAAATTTTCCGGAAGCACGTTAATGCGGCTACTGAACGCTTTGACAAAAACAAAAGGCCGGCTCGCTACACCGAGAACGACCAATAAAACGATTAGCAAAAAAGCTAAACGCAAAACAAAATTATTCAAATAATTTTTGACAAGCTTAAGCATGGGGTGGAAATATTTTCCTAATTTCTAAGTTTCTAAATTTATTAATTTTACAGCTTATTTTAAATAAAATATTAATACTTAATAATTTATTTATTTATATGTGGATAATCTAAAATTATAAGTATATTATAACATTTTTCACACTGAAAAACAAATTATAAAAATTTAATTATAAATAAAAAAAGAGCTTGCAAAAATATGTAATTTCTGCAAACTCTATAAATAAATTTTTTTGTTTTTACCGTGTAATCACGATATCCGGCGCCTGATTTCCAAGTCCGGCTTCTTCGCCGCATGAACCGATGGTTATTCTTCCGAATTCATCCTTGGATAAATAGTAGCGAGTCCCTTCGCTTGATGCGTCTTTGTCGCTAGGATCAAAAGGAACAGACGGCAAATATCCGGTTTCAACCAGGTTTGTCAAGTCAATACAAGCGCTTTCCAGCAATAAGTCGGTTCCGGCACAATCTTCCGCGGCGCAAAAACAGGAAATATCGCATCCAGAAAGCGCGGTGCCGATCTGGTAATAGTTACCAACAGTTGTGCTGTCAAGCGCGTCAATCGTATCAATATAAGTACCACCATGATCGATTTGATTCAACTTTATCGCGGCCATAATCGCGTTGACGTCTGACCAACGGGTTGAATTGCGCGCGTCTTGGAACCTGGCTAGCGGATTCAGTGCAACAAAAACCACAGTCGTCAAAATCGCCATTACAGCGATAACGATTAATAATTCAATCAAGGTAAAGCCTTGTATTATGCTTTTTTTCATAGTATTACTATTAATATACTTTTTATTATCAATATATGTTATTTTTTATTGTTTATATTATATCATGTTTTACATTGATTGTGAAATATCAAGCAAATTAAAAAGATTCAAATGTTTTTATTGTTATTTCTCCCGCATTTATACTCAAGCTTGCCCGCAATCTTTTTTGATAAACACCGCTAGTTCCATAGATTAGTATATCTTTATCCGTATCTGTCCCGCTAACATCAATCACACATAAATTTCCATTAACTGTTAATTCGAGATTATCAACAGAAAAATTATTGTCTCTTTTTATACGCAAGAGCGCTTCCTCCAGACAAGACTCGGCTGAATAATAGGCGCCCCCGCTTTTACTGACCGTCTCCCCCATATCCGCCTCGCCAATACTCAAAAACATAGCGCCTCTTGCCATTAGCAAAGATGACGCGCCGATTATCAATACGACCAAAAGCGCGGCCAAACCATTGTTTGATTTTATAATTTTTTTATAAATATTTTTACAATTCTTCAACATATCTCGCAACTTAGGCCGAAAATAAATAATTGATTTTTATTAAATTTCCGCTTGAAGCGGATCATATTACCTACTCGAATGTTTATGTGTGTATCTAACTGATGTCTCACCATCTACCTCTGCGCTTTTTCTGAGCTGAGCTTAATTTAATAAAAATCAATTATTTATTTTCGGCTGATACGGAGGTGAGTACCCAAAAAAATTTGTTGATAAGCCGTTTTTACAATTTTACACTAACGGCAGTCTGCGTTTCAAAAACGCCGGAATATTCCAAACTGCTGTCATAACGATATTTTATTGAAAGAAAAATCGCAATACTGTCTTTTTCTCCAGCTCGCGCCAGATTCTTAAAATTCAATTCCGTAATCTCAAGCTCGGAACTGCTAATAAAAAACGGTTCGTTCGCGCCTGAGTATGCAAATAAAACGCCGTCATCAACACGCAAGACAAGATTTTCATTGCTATCCGGCATATCTAACTCCAAAACCGCGCCTTCGCTATTTTTGTCCGGCGCGACAACCCCGCCGCTCGCCCTGATCTGATCCGTAAGATAAGACATAATAATTCTGGCATTAGCCTGCACTTCTACGGCCGCGTGATTTTTTGCGCTGACAGCGGCAATTGCAAATCCAAACAACGCAAAAGCCGTCAGCACGATGCCGATAATCGCGACATAAATAATTGTTTCAATCAAAGTAAATCCTTTGGCTGAATTCTTGTCTGTCATATTTTTTACGGCAATGCCGGTTCTACTTCGCTCCAATTGGTTAACAATAAAGATTTTTCCACAAAATTATCCGTCTCTCTGGCAGACTGCCATTGAACCCTTACTCTTAGTTCACGGCTTTCAGTATCCAAAAACGCGTCCGGAACATTTGATGCGCAAATATTCCCCGTGCTATCCCGATAAACCGGAAAAAAAAGAATCTGTCGGCTGAATTTTCCCAGCTGTTCATCACTGCCCTCACCGACAAAACGCCATTCATCTTCAGCGCTCGTAACCGCGCTTTTACTATAAACTAATTCGCTCCACGCGCGATTCTTAATCGTCTTCACGGCCTCAACTCCTTCCTGTGCCAGCATATCCGCCTGCGTAATCAAACCTCCCGCTGATGACAAATCCAAACTTCCCAAAATCAAGCTTGCCAAAGATGCCGCTAGCAAAGCAAAAATCGCCATAGCCACAACAGCCTCAATCAGAGACTGTCCGGCGTTTTTATAAATTTTATTATAATCGGTTTGGATATTTTCCATATATATCATTGATTTATTCAACCATTACAAATCCCTGCCCATTAATTACAACAGTTTTGTCTTGCCTGTTTTTCGCCAAAAAATAAATATCGCCGTAATTACTTGGCAAACCCGAGCCCAGCGCAAAATTAATTTCATTCCCACTGATTGTACTTGTTATTGTAATCGCGCTGTCAATCGTCATTGCTTGATCAAAACCGGCAGAACGCGTGGCAAAAGAATCCCCCTTGTATAATATTATCCTACTCGAAGAGGACAGATTGATTTCAAAATATACGCCATAGGCGCTATCGTGCATTCCGGCGCGGCTATACTCCCTTGCCATCCGCATCATCTGGACGACTTGTGAAACATCTTCATTTAAAAGGCTTGACGCATGCAAACCGGAATACGCGGGTACGGCGGCGGCCATAACAATGACAAATATTCCAAGCACAACCAAAAGCTCGATAAAAGTAAAACCGTTTATTCTAATAAATCGCTTCTTTAACATACTTCTATTTTTACCTTCCCATCCCGCCTGTAATCTGATAAATCGGCGTAACGATTGCCAGAGCCATGCCTCCGACCGCAAGACCGATTCCAATAAGCAAGATCGGCTCGATCGCCGTAGAAAGCGCCTTGGTCGCATTGTCCACTTCTGTCTTGTAAAAATCTGCCAAATAAAAAAGCGCTTCCTCAAGATTGCCCGAACGCTCGCCTACGCTGATCATGCTAATCGCAAGCTTGGGAAAATATTTTTCATAATCTGATAGATTTTCCGAAAGCTTCGAACCCTGCCCGATGCGCTTGCTAATCCTAAAAAGACAACGCTGATAATAATAATTCGGAGTCGTTTTTTTTACGATTTCCATAGCCTGATCGATTGTCAATCCACTTTTTAAAAGTGTGCCAAAAGTCTTGCAGAAATTTGCCAGATTATTATTCTTGCTGACGTTTCTGACAACCGGAACATGCAGGGCAAAAAAATGCGAAATCGGTTTAAAAAAATTCTGCTTGATAATCCATATACATAAAAGAATAAAGCCCAGTAATCCCCAAAAAATTATGAATCCCCGCTCCTCTGCCTGGTTTGATATCCAGATAAGCAATCTAGTCGTAAGTGGCAAATCCATGTCCATGCTTTCAAAAAGCGGAGTAATTTTTGGCAAAACCAAAAACACCATCGCAATGCCGAGAAAAAAAGTAGCGACAAGCACAATCAGTGGATACACCATGGCACTTTTTATTTTTGCCCTCAGCTCTTTTTCGGTTTCCAACTGCTGCGCGATATTGCTCAAATTATTCTCAAGCGTTCCAGATGATTCTCCGGCAAAAACCGCACTCACAAAAAGTCCGGAAAAAACTTTCGGATATTTATTCAACGCGGAGGACAATGAATTTCCCGACTGCACTGTTGCCGCAATCTCTTTTACGATTTTTTTAAACCGTCCGCTGGCCTGGTCATAAATGATTCCCAAGGCCTCGGTAATCGTTAAGCCCGAACGCAAAAGGATTGACAAATAACGGGCAAAAACAAGTTTCTGCGTAATCGAAACGCCTTTTATCGAAAAGTTTTTATACATATTAAGTAAAAAATATTTATTCGCTACTAATCTCATCAACATATCGCGATACAACCCAGCCAAATTTGCCTTTTTCATATTCAATCTTAAACCAATCCGGCTTTTCTTCTGCTACGGCATAAATCGCGCCTGATTTTACCTGCGAGGCGATTCCGGCAGATTTATCCGGACTTACACGGACATTAAGATTTGCGCCAATATCTTGGATCTTGATTTTTTTTATTTTTACCACCTCTACCGGAATGTCCGGAATCGGAACCACGATATCTTTTTCTTCTTTTTTTATTTCCGGTAATCCCGCTTTTTCCGGCGTATTTTTTTCATCTATGCTTTTCTTATTTTCGGGAATAATAGAAAATAAAACCAAAACGTAAACTACAGCCAATGCACCTATTTTGATTTTTAGAGGCAAATCGTAAATTCTCTTGAAAAAATCCGATCGCAATAAACGTTTTATGTTTGGAATTTTTTTCAAAATTACATTTTTCTCAGAAACAAACAAAGGGTCGTTTTGCCAATAACCTTGAAAAAATCTTCGTCCCAGACCAATCGCCTCAAGATATTCAATGCTTAATTCCGGATATTTTAAGTTTGAATTTTGATACGCAAAAACTTTACTCATGCCCTTTTCGGCAAAAAACTCAGACAAGCCTTTGAAGCGACTGCTTCCGCCGATTAAAATGATTTTTTCTATTTCTGAATACTGAGGATGTTTTTCCAAAAAATAATCGATATTGCGCTTTATCTCTTCACTGACATGTGTAAAGGCAGTTTGTAGTATCTCCCGGGCGGCATTGTTTTTCCCATCCGGCAAAAGCGCTGTTTCCTTTTTCATTGCCTCGGCTTGCGCTTGCTCAATGCGTAAACCGGCGGCAATTTTTGCGCTTATATATTTTCCGCCGTATTGCATTTGGTAATTATATTCAAGGCCAAAAGAAGAAAAGATAGACAAGCTGATTGTTTCCGCTCCCAAGTCAACCAAACAGATCGGCTTGGCCGGCAGCTCATCAAAAAGCCCGCGAAAAGAAGCCAGACTCTCTATATCAAAAAAAGTCAAATCCAAACTGATGCTTTTAAAAAATCGTTTCCAATCATCCAATACGCTTTGACTGGCCGCAACTGCTAAAATATTTTTTGCTGCGCCGCCATTTTCTTCATTTATAACCTTGTAAGCCAACACCATATCGTTTTTGGCAATCGGAATTATAGAAGTGGCTTCATCTTTGATTCTTTTTGGCAAATCGCCCATGTTTTTATTGTCAACAGAAAAAAAATGTAAAAATATCCGGCTTTCCGACAAACCGAAAACAATCTGATTGGAGCTAATCGGCAAGGGCTTTGCGGAAGCAAAAGTTTGCTTGATTGCATCTGCCAATTTTTTCTTGTTCTTTATGATTCCACGCTCAACAATCCCCAGCTCAATAACGAGCCGATTATACGCGATTATCCTTTCGTCAGCGCCCTCTTGCTCCATCTCCACCACCTCAATTGAATAGTCGGAAATATCCAAACCGATAATTTTTTTATTTGACATATTAATAAGATTACAAATTACTGTAAAATTACAAATTACAAATTGCTACAAATTACACAAATACTAACATCATAGGTCTATAAAAAATTAATCATTAGCTAACAAACAAGTCATATTATTTAATATTTGTGATATTTGTAGCAATTTGTAATTTGTAATCTTTACTAAACTTTAAATTCCCCAATCACCCGCAAAATTTCTTCAAAGGTTGTGTCTCCATTCAAGGCTTTGACCAAGCCGTCTTCGAGCATTGTTATCATTCCATCATCTTCGGCGGCTTTATTTATATCGTCGCTGCCCGCGCGCTCTATCACTTTTTCCTTAACTTTTTCAGTCATCTCCATAACTTCAAAAATCCCCAATCTTCCGCGATAGCCGGAATTGCCGCAAATATTGCAACCGGAACCTTTATATAAATACACGGAATCCAGATTCTTGCGCAATTTTTCCGTAATCAACCTTGATAATTCCGGATCCCGGGAAATTGCGGCTTTTTCTTCTTCGCTGATTTTATATGAATAGCGGCATTTTTCACAGATCTTGCGCACAAGACGCTGAGCGATTATCACCTTGATTGTAGAAACTACCAAATATGGCTCAATCCCCATATCAATCAAGCGTGGCATCGTAGTTGCCGCGTCATTAGCGTGCAATGTCGACAAAACCAGGTGTCCCGTCATAGCAGAATTAACCGCTATGCCGGCGGTTTCCTGGTCGCGGATCTCGCCCACCATAATAATATCCGGGTCTTGGCGTACTAGCGCCCGTAAGCCTTTGGCGAATGTCAAATCGGTTTTGGTATTCACTTGAATCTGACTGATGCCGTCAATACTATACTCGACCGGATCTTCGATAGTGGCAATATTGACCTGGCTGGTATTCAATATTTTTAGCATCTCATAGATAGTAGTCGTTTTTCCGCAACCGGTCGGTCCGGTTACAAGAATCATGCCATGCGGATTTTTGATGATTCTTTTTATCGCCGCGAGTCCTTTTTCGCTTAAACCGCTATCCTCCAAATTGACATCGCGCGCGCGGACAGAGAGTAAGCGGATGACGATATTCTCGCCTTCACTGACCGGCACGATTGAAACGCGGGCATCGATTATTTCATTTTGCGCCTGAAACTGAAATTTTCCATCTTGGGCAGAACTATGTTCGTCTGTCCGTATCTTTGCCAATATTTTTATCCGGCTGAGTATCAGCTCAAAAATACTTTTTGACAAGCTAAGCAAACGATACATCACGCCGTCAATACGAAAACGGATGATAATCTCATTTCGGCGCGGCTCGATATGAATATCGGATGCGCCACTAGAGTAGCCGTATTCCAAAAGCAAATCAACGATCCGAATCATCAAAGAATCTTTGTCCGTTTCGGACGCGGCATTCTCGATTGCTTGTAAAACTTTTTCAATCTCTTCCTTGAGCGTTGCCCGATACAAAAGCAAGGCCTGCCTAAAATCACGCTCGGTTATCAGGTAAATTTTTGTGTTCCGACCGAATAGCTTTTCAATAATATTGCGCGTTTCCAGATTTCCCGGATCAACCATGCCGATCTTTATACGCAGGTCAGAATCATACCCGAACGCGATAACTTTTTGCGATTCTGCGATTAAAGACGGAACAGTGCGCAAAAGTCCTTCGTCTATTTTTTCTTCGCGCAGATTGACAAACGGATATTTCTTGTCCTCCGCGATCAATTGACCCAGCTGTTCATCCTTGATCAAATTCCGATCAATCAATTCTTCACTCAAACTGACATTCTTTTCCTCCGCCGATATAATCGCAAGCTTAAAATCCGCCTCAGAAATATAACCGGGCAACACCAATAAGCTTTTCAGTTTTTCGTTATCTAGGGGCATAAAATAGGGATAAAAGTATATTTCTTCTTTAATTGACTCACCTTCTGTGACATTCTGAAATAAATTTAATTATTTTTTTAAAATTACTCGCCTTTACGTCTATTACTATTAGCGTGTATATTAAAGTAATAAATAAAATATCTTGTCATGCACTACCATTAAAATTTTGAAAGTTAAAAGGCTTAATTTTAAAAAAATAATTAAATTTATTTCAGAATGTCTAATCTGCGTATGGTGAGTTATTAAATCAAATAAAAGTCTTTATCTTTTCGATTACTTCGGAAATGGAAAAATTGGATTTTATCAAATAATCGGTTGCGCCAAGCTCGCGGCCTCTTTGTATATCCGTGTCCTGTCCCAGATTCGAAAGAATAATGACCGGAATGTTTTTCAAATCATTGTCCTTTTTTAATTCTTCCAATGTTTCAAAGCCATTTTTTTCCGGCATAATCAAATCAAGCAGAATAATGTCCGGCAAAAAGCCTTCTTTTAATTTTTGCATGGCTTCAACACCATCATACGCGGCAACAACCTCGTGCCCGGCTCGCCGCAAACCGTCCTGATAAGCCTTGGAAATGAATTTGTCATCCTCGGCTAAAAGAATTTTGATTTTTTGATTTTCTGTCATATAAATAATTTAAATAATAAATAATAATTTATGTTTCTTTTGACAATTTTATGGGTAAAATCTTTTGTCATTCCCGACACTCCTTGCCCCCGGCAGGGAATAGATATTAAATGCCTGCCCCGCGAGCGGAGCTGGCCGGGGATCGGGAATCCAGGGGTAATAGATTTGAATATCATAATCATATATCCTAGTTTGAACATTAAGCGCTTTTCCCCCTGGGTTCCCGCCGGAGTTTATGCCCGGAGGGGTACGGGAATGACAAGATAGAAAAGTTTTTATTATTTACCTACATAAATGTCGGATGAACCTAATTCAAGATATCGCCAGCCCGCGCTCGCCTTTTTGCTCTTTCATACCCGCAATTGGCAATTTTACAAAAAATGTCGTTCCTTTGTCACCTATTGATTCAAACCAAATTTTTCCGCCGGACGATTCAACAATCATCTTGGAAACGTACAGCCCAAGTCCAGTTCCCTCGGTAACGGATTTGATCGCGTTATTCGCTCGGAAAAATTTTTCAAAAATCCGATCCTGCACATCCGCCGGTATGCCAATGCCGTTATCGCGGACGGTAATCGTAAAAAATTCCACATCATTCTTTTTGACATCAAGCGCTACTGTCCCGTCTTTTTCACGCGCGTAGCGGATGGCGTTAACCAGCAGATTTTGGATTACCTGGCGCATTAGATTCTGATCCAAAGGAACAATCGGCAAGGTATCGTCATAGGCGGAAATTATTTTGGTATTTTTCTCCTTAGCCAAGGGCTTTGCTTCGGCAATAATGCCTTCAATAAAAACCTTTACATTAATCTGTTCCGGGTTAATACGCAAACGCCCAGATTCGATGCGCGTTACGTTCAAAAGATCATTAACCAGGCGCACCATGCGTTCGGTGGATTCGTGTACATTACTAAGGTATTCCGTCTGCTCCGGATTCAGCTTACCAACTTCTTCGCGGATAAGCATATCAGTAAAAAGCTTGATAGCGGTCAAAGGTGTCCGGAGCTGGTGCGAAGCCACGGAAACGAATTCGGTTTTCATCTTGTCAATCTTTTTCAGCGAAGTAATATCGTGGAATATTATCGCTCCACCAACGATCTTTCCGTAAACGTCCTTAACCGGAATAATGAACAATTCATAAAAGTTCTTTTCTATTATAATTTCTTCCAAATGCGCCGTTTCTCCATTCACTAAAGACCGATTTATCATGCCGGCAATGTCATATTCAACAAAAAGACTATAAACATCATTGATACTGGGACTCGCTATCGGTATGTCCGTATACTGTGAAGCGCGCGGGTTCATAAGCACGATGTTTTTTTCCGCGTTAAACATAATAACGCCGTCGCTCAAACTCTCGATTAGCGAACCGGTGCGGGAATTTTGCGAACGGACTATGGTCTGTAGGCGGGAAATCGACAAAGAAAAATTGGAAAGCATGGCCTCGATAAATTCTTTATTTTCTCCGCTGATATCCGCTTCGTTCCTTGATGTCAAAAGAATCGCACCGAGAAGATTGGAACCAATCGTGAGTGGATAAACAATTTTTTGCTTCATGCCAAAATCAAGGCTGTTATCCAATTTTTTTCCGAAAAAATGCGGCTTGATATTTTTAATCACATTGGCGGATTTTTTTATCCCAGGATCTTTTTGTATCGCCAAATATTTCAAAAGCTCATTCTGAGAATCATTCAAATATTTTTCACTTACTTCCTTGTTTAAATACGCCATATAAACCAAGCCTCCTTCTTCCTCCGAATTTACGATCGTATACGTTGCCACATCAAATTCCACTGCCTCGGACAAATACACACAAAATATCTTGACCGCCTCCTCCAGGTCAAGCACGCTGGTAAGTTCGATACCCAAAGATCGCAAGGCCTCCAACTCGGTTTTCTTTTTTTCCAAAGATTCATTAGTCTTTTTCAATTCGTCTCCGGAATGATTAACGTCTTCCAATATATTCAAAATCGCCATTCTTTGCTTTTCTAAATCTTCTTTGTCTAGCTGAATATCAGATAATACTTTCTCGATTTCTCTGTTTTTGCTTTCTAGTCGCGCCTTGTCTTTTTTTTGCTCTTTAAGCAAATATTCTTTTTCTTTGTTTATTTCCGTTTCAATGGCCAGCTGTTGATTGATTAAAACATTATTTTTTTCAATCTCAATCGTTTTATTATTGATTTCAAAGCGCAATGAACGTGTAATTAATATATTAAAAATAATAACGACTGACACCAATAGTGCAACTAATGCAAAAGAAAACATCCATATTCGCGAAAAACTTTTTTCAGTATACGCATTCAAAGCTTTCTCGTCGCTAATAATAAAAATCGACCATTGATTATCCAGAATCGCAATCGGGTAAAACGATACAATCTTGTTTTGCCCATCAACATTAATGTTTTTTTGCTCCGGCAAACCAAGAATATTAAACTCTTCAAATATTTTTTTATGCAAGCCATACGAAGTTATTTCCGTAATTTTTTTTCCGATTTCACTCGTATCGCTTGCCTTAATTATATTAAAACTGCCGTCAGTCAAATAAAATTTTTGTTTATCTTCGATAACAGCTCCGATATCAATCAAATCTGTAAATTTGTCCACATTTAAAAGAAAAGCTGTTGTTCCGGAATATTCTCCATTAATTATAACCGGAAAATGGATTGTTATACCCTTAAACCCTTCAACGGCATCAAAAATATTGCTGATAACCGGGGCCAAAGTTTTTTTAATTTTTTGAATATGCGACTGTTCGCCGATATTTTGTCTCAGTGAAGTTTCTTCAGGCGGAAACATATTTGCGATTAAATCATTGCCGTCTATTCGATAGGCCGCATAAACATAGGCTTTTTTTCGAGCATAGCTTGCGCGTAAAATTTCACGCAATTCAGCACTTTCCGCCGGATAGTCCTCGCTTGCGCTTGCTAGAAAGTCCAGTTCATCATAAAGAGACTTAAAAAGCGCGTCAATTTGTCCGGCATACAGATCTGATATATTTTCATTATGCTGGTAGAAACTGTCTTCCTCTGCCCGTGAAAGTTCATTTTTTACTAAATATGTATTAACTAAAAATAAAGTAATAATAATCAAAGTGATAACACCAAAAAAACTAAAGACCATATTTCGCCCGATACTGACAAAACCAAAACCGTTAAGAAGTAAAAGAATAAACAATGCGGAAATAATTATTCCCATCAGCCAATATGCGACATTGATAAAAACTGAATTAGAATCCAAATTCTCGTTTTTATCTCCGGTTATTTCTCCGCTTAAAACATCGTCTGCCGCGTATTCATCCAAATATGTTGTTGCGGCTACATTCAAACTGACATTATCGGCAGTCAAACTATTTACATTAACAATGTACATATATTTCTTTTTGACACTGCCATCTTCTTCCAACCAATTATAAACTCCGTCATATTTTTTCCCTTCTTTGGCACGAACCGTTATTGCGTAGAATTCAGGAAATTTTTCAGCAAGCAAACTAAAATCCGTATTTATAAGTTTTTTATTTTTATGAAAATAATTAACCAAAGTGTTGCTATCGGTTACTGCCGTATATCCGGTTTTACCGACTGTCTGAACGGCAATATTTTGAAAATATTCATCCGCCTGCAAATCCGAGACTGTTTTTTCCGGATGCGCTTTCAAATATATTTCAACTTGCCTAGCAACATCTTCAGCCTTCTGTTTGATAGCGGATTTTGCATATAAAAAACTTTTTTCAATTTCATATTTTTCCAAATATTTTTCCGCGTCTTGTCTATTAATATACGCGGTCGCGCCGACAAATAATCGCTTACCGTCCGCGGTTGGATTATTCAAGCAGGCCGTATGCATATATTTTTTTGTAATCGTATTATCTGCTTCCTTCCAATCATAGCGCCCAAATGATTCACGGCAGTCATCACCCATCGTATTTGAGAATATTTTCCAAAAATCCGGTAATTTTTCCAAAAACACGTGTGAGTCAGTGTTTACTAGATTTTTTTGCGGATGAAAATAAAAATACCCCGAATCCAAGTCCATTATGCCGGTATATCCTCCATCCCCAATTATTTGAACCGCAATATCTTGAAAAACCGCGTCTTTCTGCAAATCCGCTATCGTAAATTTTGGATTATTTTTAATATATTCATCTGCCCTTTTTGCTGTTTCCTGCGCTTTGTTTCTTATAATAGCTTCTTCAATATTTTCCAAATCATCCTTTGTGTCCGATTCGCTGATCAGCCATTTTTTATACAACCCGTCATAAGTGCCGTCTGTTATCAACTTGGACAATCCCTCATTAAGCAAAGCCAGCATTTCGCTATCCCCCTTTTTTACGGCAAAAGTAAAATCCTGCTTAAACTCATCAATGCGTGCCGCTATTTTAAGATTGCTTATTTTTTCTGCGACAATTGTCTGTTCGCCTACAAGCTGTTGAGTAATAACTGCGTCATATTTTCCGGAAGAAAGCGCCTTAAAGGCTTCTTCATAAGAAACGGTTGAAATAACTTTTCCCGAAATATTTTTCCGCAAAATAAATTCCTCTGCACTATCACCTTTCATGACAGCAATTTCCTTTTCCCTTAAATCATCAAAGGTCTTGATGCTTTTATCTTCTGTTCTGGTAAATATGGCTCCATAAAGCGAAATATATGGGACAGTGAAATCATAAAACGGCTCTCTTTCGGGAGTTCGTCCAACCAAAGGCAAGACCTGGATTTTTCCGTTTATTAAATCATCTTTTATCTTTGTCCATGAATCAATATAAAAATCTACATCTTTGCCGACTTTGGCGAGTGCCTCGGTAAGCAATTCAACCGAAAAACCGCCGGCTTTCCCGTCTACAGTTTTGACGGAAAAGGGTGGGTAATCATATTCGGTTGCCGATTTTATGGTTTCAGCGTGCACGAACAAGGGAAAAGCTATTCCAATAAAAAAAACAACAACGGCAAATTTGAGTTTTGTTTTAAACATCCTCCTCATTATTAATATTAAATATTTTTTATTAACTTTAGACAAGCTCCAGTCTATATATGATAGACTATATTATACCATATTTTCAAAAATTTTTCCAACATTAATAACACTGGTTTATTACTTCATTTCCGGAAAATAGATATTTGTCACAGTCCCTTTTCCTTTTTCGCTTCGCACTTCAATCGTGCCATTGTGGTGCTCTACTATCTCTTTGCAGATTGCTAGACCGAGTCCCGTCCCGCTTTTTCCGGCATGATCATCGTCATTGATACGATAAAATCGGTTGAATATTTTTTTTAAACCGTCTTTATCTATTCCCACTCCCGTGTCCACCAATACAAACTTGATCTTGCCGGCGTCTTTTTTCAATTCCAGCTTGATCACTTTTTCTCTTTGGCTATCCATATACTTAATGCTGTTGCTTGCCAGATTCGTAATCAGCTCGGCAATCTCGCCCTGATCACCCAGCATATATATCCCAGACGCGATATCTTGTTCAATCTTGATATCCTTGTCATTGCAAATAATCTCAAAACTTTCTACCAGCTCAAACAATAATTCACTCAAATCAAATTTTTCTTTTTTAAAATTACTGCCTTGATTTTCCATCCGCGCAAGCTTTAGCATATCATAAATAAATTTTGATATTCTGTCGATTGTATTTTCCAATACTTCGATATTTTTCTTGTCTTCTATCTGTTCCTCCAGATCGCGCATCTCGCCTTTGATTATCGTTAATGGTGTCTGCATCCCGTGCGCGATTTCAAGCATCATCAGTTTCTGCTCTTCTTGCAGGCTTTGAATCTTGCCGGTTCTTTCCCTTACTTCTTTTTCAAGCTCAACCGAATAATTTTTTGCTTTTTCATATAGTTGCGATTTTTCCAAGGCAACCGCGGCTTGATATGAAAATGTTTTCAACAGACTGCAATCTTCGGCAGTATACATGTCTCCGGAAATCTTGTCGCCCATCGCCAATATGCCGATTAGCTTATTATCAAGACGAATTGGAACTGTCATGGCAACATGGAATTTCTTGCCATTCCCTAATAATATTTTATAGCTTTCATGTTCGCATTTTCTTTCATCCGCGGTTTTCGCGAGCCGCGCTTCTTTGGAATTATTTATCATAAGCATATTATCGCCCTCAATCACGCGCATATACCATTCCATGTGCCGATTAAGCTTGGTACTTATTCTCCCGTCAATACCCAGAACAATCTTCCGTTCCGGTAAAATTATGAGCAACTGCTCAATTTTGAATATCTCTTTTAGCTTAACCCCGATTTTTTTCAACAAAGTTTCCAGATTAATATTCTTGTTTAATACTTCGCTCAAATCAAACAAAGCCTCGGAATAGTCATATTTATCTTTAAAAAAAATATAATCAGTCACGCGCATAAAATACCGCTCAATCATCGGCACGGTATAAACGCTAATAATTGTCGTAATCAATGCGATAGTAATTGACGCCAAATCCGCGCTTTGGCTGAAAAATAATCCGGCGATAAAAATCAAAAACAAATAAATACCGATTATAAATGAAAAAACCAGCGAGTAAACCAAACTGCGCTGGATAACGATTTTAATATCCAAAAGTTGATGCTTGATTATTGCATAACTAGTAAACCCAAAAAAGAAAAAAAGACCGATTGGTCCAATTATTTGTAAATTATAGATATCAAAAAAATATGGCATTATAATATTAGTGATAGTCCCAATTATTATCGACAAGGAAGAACCAAGCGTAAAGTATATTACCTGTTGCTGATATAATTTATTTAATTTTTTATATTTACATAGCGGTAAAATAAAAATTAAAGATACTAAAATAATAAAATGCAAAACAAAAATAAAATATAATTCTCCAAATACTGTTTTGATTCCATCTAACTCAATTATTTCATTTTTATCAATAAGCCCGGTAAACATTGTTAGATACACTAGAAAAAATAACCATAATAATACAATAATATGAAAAATTGTATTAAATTGAAATATTTTTTTCGGAAAAAAATACCCAAAATAAAATCCAAAATATGCTACTATTTCTATCACTACAAAATTAAGTCTTCCAAAAAACAAAACATCCTGTTGGTCACTATTATAAAAAAGATAAAGTGATATCACCCAACCAATAAGAAAAATCGTATAGAGTGAAAAAAAAATATTAATACTTGATTTTCGGTTTTTACTAAAAACAAAGTAGGCAAGAAAAAATCCAACACAAGCAATTAACACATAAATTAAATTGTTATAAACATTCATTTTTATACAAAAATTTATTTTTAACAATATTTTCCCATGAATCAATATCTAATAAAAAAATATTATCGTCTTTTGGTATTGCATCTTCTGCAATACTAAAATATGGAGATATTGCCATAGCACAACCATATTCACCATTATCAATAATAATGTCTTTTATTCCAACAAATATTTCATTATAGGCCACTCTTTGGTTATAACCTATACTAAATATACTACTCACCAATTTATTTAAAATCATCTTTTTATACCCTGAAACGTCGTCTATCTCCAGAGGTATATTCCCGATGTCTTCCATTAACAAACAGGCGCTTTTACCTCTTTCAGCCGGAATTCCTATGCCTTCTGCGGCATATAAATGACATTTTCCTTTTGCGATTATGTTTTTTGTTGCACAAGGCACATGCGAACCCGGTAAAAAGGGAAATCTAGGCTTATCCAATGATCCTAACAATTTTTCAAAAGCATTGCAAAGCGGTTCAATATCATATATAATAGTGTTTTTATACTTAAATGTAAAATCAATTTTTTCTTTTTTTGCAATAGCTATATCATACCCCCATATCAGGCCTTTTGGTCCGCAAAAAGAAGATACGTTAATCATGTTTATTTGTCCGCAATTTGCATTTGCTACTTCCGCCAAATCAAAACTCATAATCTTATCTAAATTTTCTGAACCAGCGTGTGAAAATTTTTGAGGTGTTTTTGCAACTGACAACTGAATTCCTAAAAAATAATTATTGTTAGACTTCCCTCCCCAAATACCTTCACAGTATTTTTTTTGACTACTTATAGAATTTATTAAAGTTTTATATTCTCTTAACATTTTTATGAAATATTAACATAAAGGCATTTCGTCTTGAAATGCCTTTATTAAAATTATATTATTAAATATTTTTTTTTGTTTTCTTGCATTTCATTAATAATATTCATGTCTCTATTTAACGTACCGCGCAAATAATAAATAAATTTTTTCACCCCTCCGACCATAATGACCCTGTCTTGATCTGGATAATACTGGATTGGGTGCCAAAAAAAACCTAGACCGAGATTGAAAATTATATTTATTGAGCTTGTCCAACAAAAAATTGCACGATAACCATCTTCGTATGCTCTTTCAATTATTGGCAGAGATATTTTTGTCGCCATGTGATCGCCATTCAATGTGGTATAGTTGCCATAGATACCTAGCTCTTTAAATATTATTATTTTTTTATGTCCAACTAGTTTCATCCAAAATTTTATTGCTTTTATTCCATTTTCTTTTTCAATTTCAGAAATATCATACGGCATATCATCAATACATATAGTATCTTCAGTACCCAAACCAATCCAAGAAAAACCAACTACTTTTTCGCTATCAAACAACAGCGAAACACTTGATTTTCTACCGTTTTTACTATTTAAACCAGACTTTATTATATTTTCTGCCTCTTTTTTTGTCCATTTTTCTTTCCATGAATTGTTAAATATTTCTATATAACAATTTACAAAATCATCAAACTCTTTTCTGGGAATATCATCACTTACACAGTAATGATAAATTTTGTTTTTAGTATTCATTTTTCCCCTCCCTTTTTTTTAAAGAACAACATTTAAATTAATACTTTCTCCTCTAAATATAATTATAGTAAAATACCCATGAAGAAGTGATAAAATAATTATGAAGTAATGATAAAATAAAAATAAAAATTGCCGAAGCAATTTTTATTATTTGTTTAATATTGGTATTTTGTGTTTTTTTATACTATTTTTCCAGCAAATCCATTTTATATCCCCTGCCATTTATCGTGTGTATAAGTTTTTTGGACTCCGGCAAATCGATCTTTTTCCGCAAGCTCATGATATGCGATTCGATCGTATTAGAAAAGGGATCAATCGACATATCCCAAACATGTTCCATGATCATAGAGCGGGAAAGCACAAGCCCCTGATTTTTTAGCAAATAAACCAAGAGTGTAAATTCTTTTCTGGTTAAATATATTTCTTTACCGGCGCGTTTCACAACATGGCGGTTAATATCCACCATCAAATCGTCAATATTAAAAATTTCATTTTCAATATTTTTTGGTCGTCTGAGCAAGGCCTTGATTCTAGCGGAAAGCTCGTCAATCGAAAAAGGTTTTGTTAAATAGTCATCAGCGCCGGCATTTAGCAAATCGACTTTTGTGGTTGTTTCAGACTGAACCGAGAGCATTAGAATCGGAACATTATTACCCTCTTCTCTTAATTCCTGGCACATTTCACGGCCGGTTTTTTTTGGCATATTATTATCCAAAATAATCATATCATACGAATTGGTACGCGCTAAATACAATCCCTTTTCTCCGTCTTCAGCCGTATCAACGGCATAGCATTCTGATTGCAAACTTTTTTTTATAAAATCTTGGATATCTTTTTCGTCTTCGACGATTAGTATATGCATATAGCCTCCTTTGGATTAGTGCCGAATACGTCCCTTGCAAACGAATCGGCAAAAATGATTAATTTATTAATAATTTCTATTTGCATTATAGCACATCAAGAAAAAGCAAGCAAAAATCCTTGCATTTGATATTTAATCTGATATAATTAATTACAATATTATAGTTAAAAAATTTTCCCATGCTAAAAGTTAAAAAACACGGAATTATACTAAGACCGACAAAAATCGAATTTGAAAGCAAGTGCGTTTTTAATCCCGGCATATACCAAGACGGCAATAACGTCCATGTGGTCTATCGCGCTTTGGACGAAAACTTTATGTCCCGCTTCGGCTATGCCCGGCTCGACGGCCCGACCAAGGTCGTAGAGCGCTGGAAAAAACCATTTGCCGTTCCGAAATATACCTACGAAAAAAAAGGCATCGAAGACCCGCGCATTACCAAAATCGGAGACACTTTTTATGTGTCTTATGTAGCACATGACGGAAAAAATGCCGTTATCGCCTATATGTACGGCAAAAATTTGTTTGACTTGAAACGTGGCGGCATTATCAGTCCCTTGATGAGCTATCGCAAAGCCAGCAAGCTTTTCCAATTTTCAAAAATCAAAGACGATTATTATTTCTTTTCTAGTTTTTATGAAAAGTATGCGGGCAAGAATGTTTTGATTTGGGAAAAAGACGGCGTTTTTTTTCCGGAAAAGATCCGCGGCAAATTCGCGCTTCTCCATCGCGTCCTGCCCGACATCCAAATCTCTCGCGTTGATACTTTAAATTTATATAAAGATAAAAATTTTTGGCACAACCAAATCCATCACTTGGGCAAACACGTGGTTCTGGAAGGCCGACACGGCTGGGAAGCGCGCCATATCGGTGCCGGCGCGCCGCCTATCAAAACCAAAGCCGGCTGGCTTATGATTTATCACGGAGTCGAACCAAGAAACAACGGCCGCATTTACTCGGCCGGTGCCGCCCTGCTTGATCTGCGCGATCCGAAAAAAGTAATCGGCCGCCTGCCTTATCCGCTTTTTGAACCAAAAGAAAAATACGAAACTGAGGGCTTTGTAAACGATGTTGTCTTTCCGACCGGAACCGCCCGCTTCAAAGACGAGCTTTATATCTATTACGGCACTTCCGACACCTACATCGCTGTTGCCAGTGTCAATTTTGATAGCTTATTAAAAGAACTCTTAGATAATAAGGAAGAATGATCTTGTTTTATCTCTCTTCGCTTTATTACCGAAAAAATGAAAAACCCCAGCATACTCTATGTTACGAGTTTTCCGCCGCGCGAATGCGGCATCGCCACTTTCTCGCTTGACCTGACTACAGCCATGGACAAGGAATTCAATCCGGAAATAAAAAGCCGGATTATGGCCATTAACGACAATGGCACGTCTTATTACAATTACCCCCGCAAAGTCAGTTTTCAGCTGTACGAAAGCAAGATGGAAAACTACATCAATCTGGCCCACGAAATTAATCGAACCAAGGAAATCAAGTTGGTAAATATCCAGCATGAATATGGTTTGTTCGGCGGCGATTGGGGCGATTACATCTTGCCGTTCCTTGAGCTTATAAAAAAGCCGGTTGTCGTTACCCTACATACCGTTCTCGAGGAGCCGGACGAAAGGCTGAAAAAAATTACACAAGAAATCGCCAACAAGGCACGTGGCATCGTTGTCATGACCAAGACAATGGCGAATTTTTTGGAAGAAATATACGAAGTCAAAAAAAACAAGATATTCATCATACCGCACGGCATCCAGAATATCGCCTATCCGTCCAAATCCAAATCCAAAAAAAATCTAGGCTTGGAAGGAAAGCTTGTCTTGTCCTCGTTTGGAATGATCAATCGCGACAAAGGCTATGAATACGCTATCGCCGCCCTGCCGGATGTAATCAAAAAAAACCCGAACGCGCTCTACCTGATCCTGGGCGCCACCCACCCCAATATCCGCAAGCAAGAAGGCGAAATCTACCGCAACAAGCTCAAAAAATTAGTTGAAAAACTGGGCCTGCAAGAATATGTAAAATTCTATGACAAATACATGACCTTGCAGGAAAAGATTGACTACCTAAAAGCAACCGATATCTATATTTCACCGACCTTGAATCCCCTGCAAACATCCTCCGGCACGGTATCAGATGCCCTGTCCTGCGCCTGTCCGGTTGTGGCAACACCCAATTTTTACAACAAAGACGTGCTGGACGACGGCCGCGGACGCTTTGTGCGTTTCAGAAATTCAAAAGATATAACCAAAGCGCTGATCGAACTTTTGTCTGACAAAAAAATGCGGAAAGAAATGCAGAAAAACGCCTACTTTTATTCACGCCACATGACCTGGCAGAATGTCGCGATTTCCTATTTCAAAGTATTCAACCAATTCGCCAAAATCGTGCCCAAAGACCAGGGCAAGCTCCCATCAATAAGCCTAAGCCATATCCGTACCATGACCGATAGCTTCGGCATGATCCAATTCGCCCAACACACTCGTCCGGATATCCATTCCGGCTACTGTCTGGATGACAATGCCCGCATTTTACTTGCCTGCGCGATGCGCTACAAAAATACCAGGCGCAGTGATATTTTAAAGATGCTTGAAAAATACCTAAATTTTGTCACATTCTCCCAAAAAGAAAACGGCAAATTCTGGAATTTCGTTTCCTACAAACAAACCTTTATCGACGATGTCGAGAGTGAAGACACTTTTGGACGCACTATCTGGGTACTTGGCTATTTGATAAGCCAAAAGCATATTCCCAAACATTTAAAAATCGAAACCAAAAAAATATTCACAAAAGCAAAGCGCTGGATTACGGATCTTAATTCATTCCGGGCCATTTCCTTTGCCGTTATCGGACTGGCTTTAATAGAAAAAAGCGAACCGAATAAACAGGTCCGGAATATGATAACGATTTTGAGCGACAAACTGGTAGCCGGCTACAGAAAACAGCAAGCAATCGAAGACGGAAACGTTTGGCGCTGGTTCGAAGATTGCCTGACTTATTCGAATTTTAAGTTGTCCGAGGCCATGTTCCGCGCTTCCGAAGCAACCGACAATGACGAATATCTGGAAATAGCCAAAGAATCGATAAATTTCCTTTCTAAAGTGTCTTTTGAAAACAATGATTTCTTTTCGCCGATCGGCCAGGACGGCTGGTATTTCCGCGGCGGCAAGCGCGCTTATTTTGACCAACAGCCAGAGGATACTTCCTCTGCGGTCGAAGCGCTGACTGCGGCGTACATCGTTACCGGCGAAGAAAGATACAAAAAACAAGCCCGAAACGCTTTTCTCTGGTTCCTTGGCAAAAATCATCTCGGCCAGATGGTCTATGACGAAGCGACCGGCGGCTGTTTCGACGGCCTTGGCAAATTCTCGCTCAACTTCAACCAAGGCGCCGAATCAACTATCTCTTATTTATTAGCCCGACTGGCGATTGAAGATTACTTTTAAAATTATTCTAATTATCATATTGTCCGCAACCTTCTTTTGTCATTCCCGACACACCTTGCCCCGCAGGGAATAAATATTAAATGCCTGCCCCGCAAGCGGAGCTGGCCGGGGATCGGGAATCCAGAACAAAAAGTTAATGATTTTAAAACCATTTTTGCGCTTTACCATAATTAAAGATTTTTCCCCTGGATTCCCGTCGGAGTTTATGCCCGGAGGGGTACGGGAATGACAAAATAAATAATGATGTATTTTTAAATAAAAATCCCTTTAACATGAACATACTAAAACAAATCTACTACAAAATAAAATGCAAACTAATTACAAATAAATACGCCGACTACAAGCGCGAAAAATACGAAGACCGCAATGTCTTGGAAAACATTATTTTCCCCTATGTCTTGGCAAATTTTAATCTGAAAACCGTTCTCGACATCGGTCGCGAAGACTATCAGGAATTTTATAATCAATTTTTCAAAAATCAAGAACTTTGGACACTGGACTACAATCCGGAACACCAAGAATTCGGCGCGCCCAGACGCCATATCATCGATGATGCCGGAAATGTCAAAAAACATTGGCAAGACAACTATTTTGATTTGATTATTCTAAACGGCGTAATCGGCTGGGGTCTAAATGATATTGAAAAAATCGAAAAAGCGCTTTCCGGAATTATCGATATCCTGAAACCAGGTGGACTTTTAATCATTGGTTGGAATAATTTTAAGGACGTGGAGGTTGTTAATCCGGATAGTATTAAAGCGCTCGGTAGGTTAAAACCGTTTGTATTCCCGCCGTTAAAAACATGTAAGTTTGAATGCGTGAATGGGAATCATACTTATAATTTTTATAAAAAAATTTAGGGCATAGGTACTTAGGGAATAGGGTTCTGTAAACAGAACATCACATACAAATCCTATTCCCTAAGTACCTAAGTACCTAAGTACCTAATCATATGAATACAAAGGAGGCCGCCTACCAAAAGGCAATCGAAGTACTTTCAGCCTGCGCCAAGCCCGAAGGCTTTCACGCGTCCGGACTCAAAGGCGGGTACGAAGCGCTCTGGTCGCGCGACTCGATGATAACAACATTCGGCGCCAGTCTGATTGAGAACAGATTTAAGCTGACGATTGCACACAGCCTGCGTTTACTAAAAAAATGGCAAAGCAAAAACGGTCAGATCCCAAACTGCGTCGGCTCATACAATATTGATCGGCGTTCAGACAAGACTTACAACACGATCGATTCATCTCTTTGGTTTATTATCGGCTCGTACATCTTTTCTGAGGCATACGGTTCGCACGGTTTATTTAATGAGCACAAAAATGCGATTGCAAAAACACTTATCTGGCTCAGCCACCAAGACCCGAACGAAGACGGTTTGCTTTCACAACAGCCGACAATGGATTGGCAAGACGCTTTTCCGCATAAATACGGCAACGTGATTAATACGCAGGCGCTGTATTATTTTGTCCTCAAATTGACCGGCAAAGAAAAAGAAGCCGAGCATCTGAAAAAAGTCGTAAATGGCGATGTCGAGGCATACTTAAAACTTTATGATAAAAAACTCGGCTACTACCTGCCCTGGAACTGGAAAAACCATGACGGCGACCGCGAACAGGAAGAATGGTTTGATTCGCTCGGTAATATTCTCGCTATTCTCACCGGTCTTGCCAAAAAAGATATAGCCCTAAGTATTTTAAAACACATCAAAAAAGAAAAAATCAACGAACCATTTGCACTAAAAGCAATTTGGCCGCCAATCAAACCAGGCAGCAAAGAATGGCATTCTTATTTTGACAAATGCGACGCGCGCACGCCTTTTGAATACTTGAACGGCGGCATCTGGCCATTCATCGGCGGATTCTATGTCGCGGCCTTAGTCAAGATGAATAAATACGCCGAAGCCGAAATCGAGCTCGAAAAACTGGCTGAAGCCGCTATGCAAAAATTTGATCCATCAACCCGCTGGAAAGGCCGCGGCAAAGGCAAGTTTGAATTCAACGAATGGCTCCACGGCAAAACCGGCAAACCGCTCGGCGAACCATACCAAGGCTGGAGCGCCGGAACCTATATTTATGCTTATCGGTGTGTGAAAGAGAGACGGGCGATTTATTTTGAATAAAAAAACAAGGGAATCATGCTTACCGCACAATTCCCTTTTTTATTTGTCTGAATAAATATTAAACTTTTTCCAATTTGCGAAAAAAATATATTCCTAGATTACTTTCACGCGCATCATCTTTTTCGTCCATCGTAATGGAATAACCCTCTTCACTAAATCCGCCAGCACTGAAATGGCTTACTTTAATAGCGCCGGTATCGCAAGTTCTTCCCCATTTGGTTTCATCAACACGCAATTTATTTTTTTTGAAAAGTAAAAAATGCATTGCCGTGCTTTCTATCAATTTCGGTACCTCATAACCTTTTGGTTTAAGCGCAAGCTGTTCCGAAAATGATTTGTTTGAAGAGTTGGGTATTACCCCTTTGTACATCAAGAGCCACTCGTAGCGCGTAACACAGGTATCATATAATTTCCGTTTACAACCGTTGTATTTATCCAAATATTGATAAAAACGCGGATCACTGTCTTTTGGAAATATTTCCATTAATTTTTTTATGCTTACCGGCTCTTTTTTATAATTTGCCGGCAGATAAAAAAGAAAATGAGTTTCTCTGACTTTTTTGTCTCTGTTAAAAGGGCAAGTACTATTCATAATTTTTTCCAATTCCACGATTGGAATCGGCAAGGAAATATCCTCCGGCAAGTTTAATCTATAATACTTTTTCCAATCCGACAATCCAAAAAATTCTTCGGAGCGAAAACAAGAAAACAGTTCTTGATCCGCCTTATACGGCATCATTTTGTCGATTAAGAGATTTACAATTTCCACGGCTATCGCCTTGTCCGACCGCACAAACGCCAACATATTCGGCGTCATCCCTGCCTCTTCCAGTGCTTTTAGCGTTTTGAGCAATTGCTTTAATGAAAGCTCCTGCAAATCATTACTTAGCATGTTTTTCTCCTTTATTATATTTTTCTTTTTTTAGTATATTTTACAAAGAACAGCTTTTCGATTGCTCATAAATATAGCACGGGGATTTAAAAAAATCAACCGGCATTATCCTTAGTGTAAAAATCAAAAAAAATAAGGGAATCATGCTTACTGCACAATTCCCTTGTTTATTTTGAAAGTCTTTTTTAATTATTTTCAATATAACAAAGACATTCTTCGTATTTTTCGTTATCGATTTTACCTGTCGCCAAATAGTAGGCAAGCAATTCCATTATCGTAAAACACGATATCATGTCATAACCTGCTTTTCGAAGTTCAAAATACCCGCCTTGCTCACGATCTACCAGAACAAAAAGTTTTTTAACGATTGACCCCTCAGATTCAATTGCTTTAATAGCTTCAATTTTCGAATCTGCTTTTGTGACAAGGTCATCAATCACCAAAACATTTTCGCCCTTACGATAATCAAAACCGGGCAATGGCACGATTTTGCGCTTTCCATCTTTGATTTCTTTGGCAAGCTTGATAATCCTAAAACCCCAAGGCTTCGGCACGACTCTTTCAAGCGCCTCAATAATCGGGTCTGCCGCATGAGGAATTCCGGCAATCGCCTGAAAATCAATATTCCAAAGTTTAATTTTATCCCACAAAGCGATTGCGATCAAGTCGCAATCGTCGTCAGTGAGCGGTCCGGGATTTGTCGGATTGTCCTTTGTCCGCAAATTCAAATAAAACGGCGACAAAGGTGCACTCGGATTCTTTTCATGAAGCTTTAGTCTAAACGCACCAAATTTAAATGCCCCTCTGTCAAAAATCATATCAGCCACATTTGCATATTCCTTTTTCATAATCATTTCTCCTTTTCTGTTTTATGACGCCTTAAGAATTTCATTCAAAGTCCAAATAACGGCTTTTCTTGGATTTTTTGCGCCGGTAATCGGCCTTCCGATTACGATGCGATCTGCTCCGTTTTTTATCGCTTTTTCCGGAGTCATAACCCGACTTTGGTCATCGTTTTCCACCAATGACCATTCGGGACGGATGCCAGGTGTATTCAAGCTCAGATTTAATCCCGGAAAACGTTTTACGATTTCTATTTCTTTGGGCGAAAGTATCAACCCGTCCGCGCCGGCCTCGTTGGCGATATGCGCAAAACGCGATACTCCTTCTTCGCACGAACAAGAATAAATCGCTTTGCATTTTTCATCATTCAAGCTCGTCAGCACAGTAACTCCCAACACCTCGCAATCAGGTCCGACAGTGTCTTTAAAAACACGAACCCCATCGCCGGCATTGCACATGACTGTCACAAAATCCGGCAACACTTGAGCCAAAAGCTCAGCATCGATTTTCATCGTTGTCGGAATATCAACCAATTTCAAATCCGCAAAAACTTTCAATCCCATTTTGTGCAACGTTTTGATCAAATCATATCCGACAGCCCTAAGAATAGAATTAATCTTAATAATAACTCCCGTTCCCCTTAAACTCAAGGCTAATTCCATTACTTTGGCTTCAACTCCACGTATTCCACCACATTCCTTCGGCGAATAGTCAGCGGCCACAATTAAACGCTCCTCGGTCTTAATTTCTTTTTTCATTTCCTTCCTCCCTTTTTAATGTTAAAGAATTATCGGCGCTCCGTTTCTTTTGGTTATTCTGTATTTCAATTTTTTTTCTTTCATACATTGCCGTCTCTTTTTTTTCAAATCAACTCGTTTCCAAACTGCCAACAAGCTGTGTGATTGAAGTAAATCCGTGATGTCGGATAATCTTTTCCAGCTTATCATTAATTTCGGAAAAAATCTGGTGATTGCCAAATCCGCCGGTACCGACGGCAACAAGATTTGCGCCTGCGATAAAAAATTCCGCGGCCGACTCGCCGTCTTCAATCCCGCCCATACCGATAATCGGAACCTTGAGCCTTGCTTTGCGTATCTGATGTACCATCCTTACCGCAATCGGCCTGATTGCCGGTCCGGAAAGTCCGCCGAATATCGCTCCGATTTTAGAGCGAAGCGTAAATGGATTAATAGACATAGCTTGAACTGTATTAATCAAGGATATGGCGTCTGCCCCGCCCTTAACTACCTCTTTGGCAATTTCAACGATATCAGTCACATTGGGCGTCAGCTTAACAATTACTATCTTGTTTGTAACATTGCACACTTCATTCGTTATAGCCTGGGCTATATTTGGGTCAACCCCAAATGCCACTCCGCCGTGCTGCAAGTTCGGGCAAGAAATATTAATTTCAATTCCTGCCGCATCTGTTTTGTCAATCGCCTTTGCCAACGTGATATATTCATCAATCGAAAACCCGGAAATATTCACAAATACCGGCTTACCAAGACTTAGCCATCTAGGCAGTTCATCATCGACAAATCTTTCTAAACCGACATTCTCCAAACCAATCGAATTGATCATACCGGCAGGCGTTTCGCAAATTCGCGGCATTACATTACCGGCTCTTGGCAATACAGTAACACCTTTGGTTACCAATACACCAAGCTTGGAAATGTCGAATAATCCTTGCTCCAAAACCTCTATTCCCAAACACCCCGATGAATTCATGGTAGGATATTCAAGCAACAGATCTTTGAGTCTTGATTTCATTCCTTCAAGCGCCGGAACATATATTGTTTTTCGCTCATTTCCAGCTTTTGGAATAAGTTTATCCCAATCAATCCACAAATTTGAAAACGCCGGCCCATCTGTGCACACATGTTTCACGCTTCCGTCGTTTCCAAATATTGCACAGCCTTTGCATGACCCTGTTCCGCATGCCATTACTTCTTCAAAAATAACTAAACATGTATTATCAGAAAAATCACATATTTCAGAAACTCTTTTAAGCATCGATCTGGGGCCACAAGCGACAATTGTAACAGAACCAAATTCATATTTCAGATTTTCTTCAAGCAAAAGATCAGTAATATATCCTTTGTGTTCACCTTCGGTTTCAGTAATAGTTGAAAAGCAAATGCCATATTTTTCAAAAAACCCAACCCCTGAAATTTGACTCATATTTTTCGCCCCTAATATAACTTTTACATGCTTTTCTTCATCTTTCAACCTTTTAGCCAATAACACCAAGCTCGCAACACCACTGCCGGCACCGACCACAATAATGTTCTCCGCATCATAATCAATCTCAATTTCCGCGCCAAGCGGTCCAGTGAAACCAATCTTGTCACCCGGCTTCAACTCAGAATATGCCCGAGTATTTTCTCCAACCATCTTAATCAAAACTGATATGACATTGTCTTCAATTTCTACAATCGAAAACGGACGCGGCATTACCGACCGGTCGTATTTCGGTTCAAGCAAAATAAATTGCCCTGGGCCTGCGCTGAATTTTTGATCACCGATAATTTCCATTTCCAGCAAAACCACATCCGAACCAGTTCTTTCTAATTCACATTTTTTTACAATCGCCCGATGATTTTTTTCCATTTTTCTACCTCCTGATAATTAGTTTTAAAATTCTTGCCCTAAAACAAAAATCCTTTGTCAACGTACAAAAAAATTGAACAATTTTAATACATTTTTAATCATCCAAATGTAAACACACTTTACAATAATACTTACGAAAAATCAACTAAAAAAAACAATTTATCGAAATTACTTTTCAAAATATTTTTTCAAAAATAATAACCGCTAAATTTAGCGGTTATTTTGATATTTTATCCCTATAATCTCTAAGTAGCTTCTACAAATTTTACATCCAACGGAAGCGTGGCGACAACAGAATAATCTTTATCTTTTTCTGCTTTTAATTTGATTTCAAAAGAATATCTGCCTGCTTCTTTGAGTGATATTACATCTGTTTTTGAATTTGAATGTTTAATTTTTTGTCCCATAATTAAATCAACACCATCACAAACTAAGGGCTTGTTTAAAACGCGCAATAAGCGATAAAGCATTTCTGCCATTTTGTAATCACCATTTTCAATATCCGAAATAATTCTTTGAGTTGTGCCAACTTTTTTTGCAAGCGCTGACTGGCTAATGCCCATTTCTTTTCGGCTTTTTAAAATAATACCTGAGATTCTAGTTTGAAATAATGAGACTTCCAAAGATTCTTTAAATTTTTTTGTTTTAACCAGCTTTAATAATTTATTGTTATTCTGTTCTTTTTTCATAATTTTTTAAAAATTTATTATTTATATAAATCATCAAATATTTTTGGTAAATTTTTATATAACTGATTATAATATAGTTGCGCTTCATCCATTTTCTTCTTGACATATTTATCTGTCTTATCTTTACTCTTGTAGCCGTCTTTTTTATCAAAACCAAGGAGTAAAACCAATCTGGAATTATTGCAATCACGATAATAAGGAAATCTAATTAGCGTGTTACTTCTCTTGACGCGTATTTCAATAAAATCATAACCATGCATTTTTTTCGCATAATGGCCATCGGATCCGCCATTATTTTCTGCAACATATTTCCATTTCGCAAATATATTTGCAATTTCATCAATAACAAAATCTAAATCTGGTAAGTCTAAATCAGTTCCATATTTATCATAAAAATATTTTTCGATTGGAGATTCCTTTCCATCCGAACAATAAAAGCATGGTTTCATATACAAATTTTACAAGCATTTTTTATTAATAATAGGACTTACGCGTTTGCCCTTTTTAGTTAATATTTTGGCCAATATTTTTGTCCAAATATGGGATTTGTGAGATAATGTAGTAGAGTGAAGCTTAATTACAAAATAAACACAAATCCCATGCAAAA